>RWZE01000009.1_pt1 | contig 114532 bp, 104 predicted proteins | sample 2187721 | NCBI WGS metagenome assembly RWZE01 (sample SAMN10531867, study PRJNA481165) | viral metagenome | isolation source: viral particles purified by filtration and ultracentrifugation from about... | host: Nasonia giraulti 16.2 | place: USA:Tennessee | collected 2011-04-01
AGCATACATTAGTATGTGACCCAAATAGCCGAAAGAAGCCAACACAGCTAGAGCTCGAAATATGACGAAAATTTAGGCGCTCTTTCTCTTATCAGCAGAAATATTACTATAATCTGGGCTCTCTAATGCAATTAGCTCATCTAATAGCTCGGTTAAACGTTGCATTTTTTCCTGAGAAAAGGCCTGCTCTATTTTTTGATAACCCTCTTCCACTTCTTGGCGCGCTTTGTCATATAGCTCTTGCCCTGCGGGCGTCAAAGAGACATACAATTTACGTTGGTCATTCAACGGTTTTAAGCGGAAAATTAAGCCCTCACGTTCCATACGGGTTAAGATCCCCGTTAAACTTGGACGAAGAATACAGGTTTGGACTGATAATTCATGAAAATCAATTGAACGTTTATCAGCTAAAACCCGAATGATACGCCATTGCTGTTCAGTCAAATTATACGACTTCAATATTGGCCGAAAGAACCCCATTGCGGTTTCCCTTGCCTGCAACAATGCAATTGTCAATGATTCATGCATAAGCTTAAAACTCACCACTCAATTAAAGTTATTTAATCCAATTTAGGTGCTTCACGGTGACTACCATTTTGCTGTATTGGACGTTATTTTGTTCAATCGCACACTGTCTATACTGACTTTTACACGACCAATTTACTTATTACCAAGAGTAGCACGGTCAAATAACAATCTCAAAGAAAAACCCTAAAATATTAATGAGTAAATAATTTAAAAAACAACATACAAGTTAAATATTTGTAAACCATAAAAAATAGCAAAAATAATAAACCATACAATAACAATGGGTTGCATCATTGCCATCTGATTATGTTAATACGATCACAATTAAAATTAACATTTCCATAAACCTATTGCTAATTTTAAAATTATACTTTATTAATATATTAATAATTACTCGAAAGTTAAATTCTTTTCATAAGGAGTTGTCAATGAAAGGCACTGTTTTTGCCGTTGCCCTCAACCACCAAAGCCAGCTTAATCACTGGCTAGAGGCATTCCAGCAAGCCCCTTATAAAACCCCACCTAAAACACCAGTGTGGTTTATTAAGCCGCGTAATACGCGTATTAACTCAGGTGAGCCAATCATCCATCCTATTGGAGAAGAAGTTCAAAGTGGTGCAACGCTAGCGCTAGTCATTGGTAAAGAAGCACGTAAAGTGAGTAAAACCGATGCACATCAGTTTATTGCAGGGTTTGCACTAGCAAACGAAGTGAGCTTGCCAGAAGACACCTTCTATCGTCCTGCCATTAAAGCTAAGTGTCGCGACACCTTTTGCCCAATAGGTGAAATGGCGACAACTTCGCTAAATGCTCCTATCGATATCATCACTCAAGTAAATGGTAAGGAAGTGGATCGTTGGTCAACAAAAGATCTGATCCGCGATGCTAGCGAGTTAGTGGCAGCACTAAGCGACTTTGCCACCCTAAAACAAGGGGACGTGATCCTAATAGGCACGCCACAACAACGTGTCACTATCAAACCGGGTGACGAAGTGGTCATCCTAGCAGAAGGCTTCCCTAGCCTGAAAAACACCGTTGTGGCAGCAGGAGGAAAATAATGTCTACTATCACTAAACGCGCAAAAGTTCTGTTTAAAGGCACTGAATATTCCGTCACTGTTGGCGACAACGAAGAAATAACCTTACCAAACGGGGATGTTATTGCTGGTGATTCTTCCGATATCGTGTGGTTACCTCCTGCACAAGGGACTTTATTTGCCCTAGGCTTGAATTATGCGGATCACGCAACAGAATTAGAGTTTAAGCCACCTGAAGAGCCGCTAATTTTTATTAAAGCTGAAAATAGCTTAACGGGCCACCGCCAAGTCTCAGTCCGTCCAGATAATGTTGAATATATGCATTATGAGTCTGAATTAGTGGTCGTAATTGGTAAAGCTGCCCATAAAGTATCGAAAGAAGACGCGATGGATTATGTCGCAGGTTACACCGTGTGTAATGACTATGCGATCCGCGACTATCTTGAAAACTATTATCGTCCAAATTTACGTGTTAAAAGCCGCGATACCTTAACACCAATTGGTCCTTGGATTGTCGATAAAAGCGCAGTTAAAGACCCTCATAACCTAGCTTTATATACCTATGTTAATGGTGAACTTCGCCAAAAAGGGACAACTGCTGACCTAATTTTCGATATTCCATTTTTAATTGCTTACCTCAGTGACTTTATGACACTGCAACCGGGGGACATGATTGCCACAGGGACACCAAAAGGGCTGTCTGATGTGGTACCGGGCGACGAAGTCATTGTTGAAGTTGAAGGTGTTGGCAGACTAGTCAATACCATTATCAGCGAAAAAGAATATGAGGAACGAGTGTAATGACTAAGATTAACCATTGGATCAACGGAAAAAACGTTGCTAGCAAAGACTATTTTCAAACCACCAACCCAGCAACTGGCGAAGTATTGGCTGAAGTCGCGGCTGGTGGGCAAGATGAAATCAACCAAGCCGTTGCTGCTGCAAAAGATGCCTTTCCTAAATGGGCCAATACCCCGATGAAAGAGCGCGCTCGCTTAATGCGTCGCCTTGGTGAACTCATTGATGAAAACGTCCCTCAAATAGCGGAAATGGAAACCCAAGATACTGGTTTACCTATTCATCAAACTAAAAATGTGTTGATCCCTCGTGCCTCACATAACTTTGAATTCTTTGCCGAAATTTGCCAGCAAATGAATGGTCGTACCTACCCAGTTGACGACAAAATGATGAACTATACCTTAGTTCAACCTGTTGGTGTTTGCGCACTGATTTCCCCATGGAACGTCCCATTTATGACGGCAACATGGAAAACAGCCCCTTGTTTAGCGCTGGGTAATACCGCTGTGTTGAAAATGTCTGAATTATCACCATTGTCCGCTAACCGCCTTGGGGAGCTGGCACTTGAAGCAGGTATCCCTGCGGGTGTTCTTAACGTGGTTCAAGGTTACGGTAGTACTGCCGGTGACGCGTTAGTTAAACACCATGATGTACGCGCGGTTTCCTTCACAGGGGGTACCGCCACTGGCCGCACCATCATGCAAAATGCAGGCTTGAAAAAATACTCAATGGAATTAGGCGGAAAATCCCCGGTTCTGATTTTTGAAGATGCAGACATTGAACGCGCATTAGATGCCGCACTGTTCACTATTTTCTCAATAAATGGCGAACGTTGTACCGCAGGTTCTCGGATCTTCATTCAAGAAAGCATTTACCCTGAGTTTGTAAAACGCTTTGCTGAACGTGCAAACCGCCTCATCGTCGGCGACCCGAACGATCCAAAAACACAAGTCGGTGCATTAATCAGCGAACAACATTGGAACAAAGTATCTGGTTACATTCGCTTAGGTATGGAAGAAGGTGCAACCCTATTAGCTGGTGGCCCAGATAAACCAACTGACTTACCTGCACACCTAAGAAACGGTAACTTCTTACGCCCAACTGTTCTGGCCGATGTTGATAACAGCATGCGTGTCGCACAGGAAGAAATTTTTGGTCCAGTTGCTTGCTTAATTCCGTTTAAGTCAGAAGAAGACGGTTTACGCATGGCAAATGATATCGAATACGGTTTAGCTTCCTATATTTGGACACAAGATGTGAGCAAAATCTTACGTTTATCTCGTAATATCGAAGCCGGTATGGTGTTTGTTAATACCCAAAACGTACGTGACCTACGTCAGCCATTTGGTGGTGTTAAAGCATCCGGTGTTGGCCGTGAAGGTGGCGAGTATAGCTTCGAAGTCTTCGCGGAAATGAAGAACGTCTGTATCTCCTACGGAGACCATAACATCCCTCGCTGGGGTGTGTAATAAAAAGCAAAATTATTCAGTAGCAAGCTACACCATTCTTTATTCTAAGTAATTTTGAATCAATGATAATTAATTTGGCTACTTATCCTAAATAATTCGTATTGTAGCTAGGCGGCAAGTGAAGTTATCCCTAGGAGCATACTGAAGTATGTGACTAGGGTAACTTTATGAAGCCAACAACGCTACGGCGCGAAGTATGACGGATAAGCGAAGGAGGAAGGAAATGGGTAAGTTGGCACTCGCCGCAAAAATAACACACGTCCCATCCATGTACCTATCAGAACTACCGGGTAAAAATCATGGATGCCGCCAAGCCGCTATCGATGGTCATAAAGAAATTAGCCGTCGTTGTCGCGAATTAGGCGTTGATACCATCATTGTTTTTGACACGCACTGGCTGGTCAATAGTGCTTACCACATCAACTGCGCCGATCATTTTAAAGGTATATATACCAGTAATGAACTCCCTCATTTTATTCGTGATATGGAATATGAATATGATGGAAACTCAGTCCTAGGCCAAATGATCGGCGAAGAAGCGCGCAAATTAGGTGTTCGAGCTCAAGCTCATGAAATTCCAAGCTTAACTCTCGAATATGCGACTTTAGTTCCTATGCGCTATATGAATAGCGACCGCCACTTTAAAGTGATTTCTATCTCCGCATTCTGTACTTCTCACAGCTTTGAAGACAGCCGGAAATTAGGCGAAGCCGTACTGACCGCGATCGAAAAATACGATGGCACCGTGGCTGTATTGGCTAGTGGTTCTTTATCACACCGTTTTATTGATGACCAAAAAGCCGAAGATGGTATGAATAGTTACACCCGCGAATTTGATGAGCAAATGGACAAACGTGTTGTGAAACTATGGCGTGAAGGTCGTTTCCAAGAGTTTTGCAAAATGCTGCCTGAATATGCTGATTATTGCTATGGTGAAGGGCATATGCACGATACGGTAATGCTATTAGGCATGCTGGGTTGGGATAAATACGCGGAAAAAGTGGAAGTGTTAACGGATTTATTCGCCAGCTCGGGGACAGGGCAAATTAACGCCGTATTCCCTCTTCCAAGTTATATTACTGAAAAACAAACCGCTACTGTATAAGGAATTGTTATGCCTCATTTTTATGCAGAATGCACAGAAAACATTCGTGATGAAGCCGAGCTCCTAGCGTTATTCGCTAAAGTGAATGATGCCCTTGCTGAGACGGGGATTTTCCCACTAGCTGGAATTCGTAGTCGCGCTATTTGGCTAGATACTTGGCAGATGGCCGATGGTAAGCACGACTATGCGTTTGTCCATATGACGTTAAAAATTGGTGCTGGTCGTTCCCTTGAAGATAAGCAAAAAACAGGGGAAATGATTTTCGACCTCATCAAAAACCATTTTGCTGATTTAATGGCAAAACGCTACTTAGCACTATCTTTCACCATGGAAGAGCTAGACCCTGTATTAAATTACAAACAAAACAATGTGCACGCCCTATTTAAAGGGTGAGGGTTTAGGCAGTAACTAATCGTTGTATTGAGAGGGCAAGATGGTTAAAAGTTTCGATAAACACATACCGCACTACCTAATCCCATTATTGGGGTCATTAGTGGCATTCGGCCCATTGTCTATCGATATGTATCTTCCTGCCCTACCTCAGATGGGGGTTGCTCTTCAAGCCTCTCAGGGGCAAATGCAGTACACACTAGGCGCTTTTTTTGCTGGCTTTTGTGTCGGGATGCTGTTTTACGGGCCACTGAGCGATTTGCTGGGCCGCCGTAAAATGTTGTTAAGTGGCTTGGCAATCTTTACCGTAGCAAGCTTATTATGTGCTCAAGCCTCTGATGCCAATACGTTAATTATTTTCAGGGCGCTACAAGCTTTTGGCAGCGGTGCTGCAATCGTGATGGCGAGGGCAATTGCTAGGGATGTGTATCCCGCAAATGAATTACCTAAAGTGTTGTCATTAATGACACTCGTCACCATGATTGCTCCATTACTTGCCCCATTACTAGGTGGTTTTCTACTTATCCACTTTCAGTGGCAAGCTATTTTTTATTTGTTGGCGCTGATTGGCCTATCTTCCGTGGCGGCAATTTTTTTCTTGCTCCCTGAAACATTACGCCACCAGCGGGGCACTGAGAATATTATTTGCGTTGCTTTTAAAAACTACGCTCAGGTGCTCAGCGACAAAGAAGCACTGAGTATTATCGGTACCATGGCGTTCTCTTTCGCAGGGATGTTCGCCTTTATTAGTGGCTCACCATTTGTTTACATCAGCTATTTTGGTGTTTCTGAACAGCATTATGGCCTGTTATTCGGCTGCAACATCTTGGGGATGATTGTCATGCTGTTACTCAATGTTAAGTTGCTAAAAACCTATAGTTTGACGCGTATATTGACCATGCAAAGCGGTTTTCAACTTGCGTTTGGCTTATTGTTGTTACTTTTTTATCAACAAAGCCTCTCCATAATTGTTATTCTGGTGGTACTGTTCCTATCGATGGTAAATGCTATCGGCACTAACAGTTTGTCACTGTTACTGCAACATCGCGGAAAAATTGCAGGTAGCGCCAGTGCACTCGCAATTTCAATTCAATTTGCATTGGCTGCTCTGGCTAGTGTTGCAGTTTCTGTATTACAGGATGAATCCCCATTTGCTATGACACTCGTTATGGCTATCTGTGCTGGGTTAAGTTTCACAAGCCAATATTTATCGGCTAAAAATCCCCACTCACAGGTGCAATCAGTGTCTTCGGAGAAAAACGAAAAATGAGCATAAATACCAATTCTACATTATTCCGCCAACAGGCTTATATCAACGGTCAATGGGTTGACGCACAAAACAACAACGTGTTTGAAGTGACAAACCCTGCGAATAACCACGTTATCGCCAAAGTGAGTAATGTAGGGGCGTTAGAAACCCAGCAAGCTATTGAAGCCGCTGAAAAAGCCCTCCCAGCATGGAGAGCTAAAACTGCGAAAGAACGTAGCCAGATTTTAAATAAATGGTTCCATTTGATGATGGAAAACCAAACAGAATTAGCGCAATTGCTCAGTGCAGAACAAGGCAAGTCGATAACCGAATCGATGGGAGAAATTGCCTACGGAGCCAGTTTTATTGAATGGTTTGCTGAAGAAGGTAAACGCATTTACGGTGAAACTATTCCGTCACCACTCCCAGGTCGCCGCCTTGTAACAATAAAACAACCTGTCGGTGTGGTTGCGGCAATTACGCCTTGGAACTTCCCTAATGCGATGATCACCCGCAAAGTCGGTCCAGCTCTAGCAGCCGGTTGTACTATGGTACTAAAACCCGCCGCAGAAACACCACTCTCCGCGCTTGCACTCGCGGCATTAGGTGAACAAGCAGGTATCCCTGCTGGCGTATTTAACATCGTCCCAGGCACAGATGCCCAAGCCATTGGCGGGGTAATGACCTCCAGCCCTATTGTCCGTAAATTGACTTTCACAGGTTCTACCCGTGTTGGCAAATTACTGATGGAACAATGCGCTAATACTGTGAAAAAAATGTCCCTTGAGTTAGGTGGTAATGCGCCATTTATTGTCTTTGATGATGCGGATTTAGACGCAGCAGTACAAGGGGCTTTAGCCGCAAAATTCCGTAACAGCGGGCAAACCTGTGTATGCGCTAACCGCATCTTAGTTCAAGAAGGTGTCTATGATGAATTCGCCGCTCGCTTAGCAAAAGCTGTAAATGAACTAAAAATTGGCCCATCAACCCAAGCAGATTCACAGCAAGGCCCGCTGATTAACCAAGCCGCTGTCGATAAAGTGACAGAGCACATTGCTGATGCTGTTTCTCATGGTGCGAAAGTGATTGCAGGTGGTAAACCAGCGTCGTTGGGTGGTTTGTTCTTTGAACCTACAGTGATCACCGGTGTAACCGAATCCATGAAAGTCGCTAAAGAGGAAACATTCGGTCCACTCGCGCCTTTATTCAAATTCCGTGATGAGCAAGAAGCCATTGCACTAGCGAATGACACTGAGTTCGGCTTGGCATCCTATTTCTATTCAAAAGATATCGGTCGAATCTACCGTGTTGCTGAGGCTTTAGAAAGCGGAATGGTCGGTATTAATGAAGGCATTATTTCAAATGAAGTGGCCCCATTTGGTGGCATTAAGCAGTCTGGTCTGGGGCGTGAAGGCTCACGCTACGGAATTGAAGATTATCTGGAAGTGAAATACCTCTGTTTCGGTGGTCTTTCTAATTAGAAAGACACATTAGCTGGCGGTATTCGCTTTTAAAACCTTAGCTCTAAATAATTCGAGTTAGAACAAGGCGGCAAATGAGACTAATCCCTTAGGAGCATACCCGTGTGACTAGGGGATAGGCGCAAGCCTATCGTGAAGCTAACGCAGTTATAGCTCGAAGTATGACGAGCTGAGGTGCAAAAGGAGAATAAGATGTTACAAAAAGATGTCATATTGCAAATAGCCCAACGCCTTAATCAGGCTGAAAAATCACGTGAGCAGATCCGCCAGATTTCGTTGGTTCACCCAGAGATGACGATTGACGATGCTTATGCCATCCAAAAAGAATGGGTTGGTTTGAAAATTGCTGAAGGACGTATACTCAAAGGCCATAAAATTGGGCTAACCTCCAAAGCAATGCAAGCAAGCTCACAAATAGATGAACCTGATTATGGCGCGCTACTTGACGATATGTTTTTTGATGACGGTTGTGATATTCCCACTGACCGCTTTATTGTCCCTCGTATTGAAGTAGAGCTTGCTTTTGTTCTCGCAAAACCCTTACGCGGCCCCAACTGCACCATCTTTGATGTCTATAACGCAACTGATTATGTGATCCCTGCTCTTGAGCTAATTGACGCACGTTGCCATAACATAGACCCAGACACTAGCCGTCCCCGTAAAGTATTCGACACAATTTCGGATAATGCGGCTAATGGTGCAGTAATTTTAGGCGGCAGACCTATCAAACCACGCGACTTAGATATGCGTTGGATTAGCGCACTGTTATATCGCAATGGCGTGATTGAAGAGTCTGGTGTCGCTGCCGCAGTTCTCAATCATCCCGCTAACGGTGTTGCTTGGTTAGCCAATAAATTAGCGCCGCATAATGTCCAACTTGAACCGGGCCAAATCATTCTTGGTGGTTCATTTACCCGACCTGTTCCTGCACGTAAAGGCGATGTGTTCCACGTCGACTACGGCAATATGGGTTCTATTAGCTGCCGTTTTGTATAAGGAAATACTATGGATCTGTTAGAAAATAAATTTAAAAAAGCCTTAAAAAGTGGTCAACCGCAAATTGGGTTATGGCTTGGGTTATGTAGCCCATACAGTGCTGAACTTGTTGCTGGTGCTGGCTTCGATTGGCTATTGATTGACGGTGAACATGCACCGAATAATGTACAAACTATATTATCTCAATTACAAGCAATAGCCCCTTATCCATCACAGCCAGTCGTCCGCCCACCGTGGAATGACCCGGTGATCATCAAACAATTGCTGGATATTGGTGCTCAGACACTTTTATTACCTATGGTGCAAAATGCTGAACAAGCAAAACAAGCCGTCCGTGCGACTCGCTATCCACCAGCGGGAATACGCGGTGTTGGTAGTGCATTAGCGCGTGCGTCACGCTGGAACCGTATCCCCGATTATTTAACTCGTGCAAATGATGAAATGTGCGTAATCGTGCAAGTAGAAACTCGTGAAGCAATGAATAACCTGCCTGAAATTTTAAACGTTGAAGGAGTGGATGGCGTATTTATTGGCCCAGCAGATCTCAGTGCCGATATGGGTTTTTCTGGTAACCCTAATCACCCAGAAGTTAAAGCCGCAATAGAAAAAGCTATTGTACAAATTCGTGAAGCCGGTATCGCCCCTGGGATCTTAATGGCGGCACCAGACGTTGCCGAACACTACCTGAAACTCGGTGCCCTGTTTGTGGCAGTAGGTGTGGATACCACATTACTTGCTCGTACCGCTGAAGCGCTGGCAGCTAAATTTGGCAAAACCGTCTCAGAGGTCACTCCAAGTACACCAAGCGTTTATTAACAATAAATATCGCTAAATAGGTCAATTTTAACCCTACAGACAATTACCCTATTTAGCTAAATAAAAAAGCAATATCACAATATAGGGCAGACAGCACCATGACTGCCTACTAGTCCCTTGTACCTATAAAATCTTCAAAAGAAAGAATTGAGGGCCCTACAATATGAGTAATCAACAACTTGCAAGCACTAACCCTGCTGAGCAACATAAAAATTTAACTGAGCCACAGCAACGGGTAATTAATAAACTATTCAAACGGCTGATAGTATTCTTATTCGTACTATTTGTGTTTTCATTCTTAGACCGGATTAATATCGGCTTTGCCGGCCTAACTATGGGAAAAGATATCGGCCTCACTTCCACCATGTTTGGCTTAGCGGCAACCTTATTTTATGTCACTTATGTTATTTTTGGTATTCCAAGCAATATCATGCTCAGTATTGTGGGGGCTCGCCGTTGGATAGCCACCATCATGGTGCTTTGGGGAATTGCCTCAACCGCAACCATGTTTGCGACCGGGCCAACCAGTTTATACATCTTACGGATGTTAGTTGGGATAGCAGAAGCAGGTTTCCTACCGGGCATTTTAGTGTATTTAACCTACTGGTTCCCCGCTTATTTCCGCGCTCGTGCTAATGCCTTATTTATGATAGCCATGCCAGTTACCATGGCATTTGGTTCACTCGCATCTGGCTATATCCTTGGTTTAGATGGCGTTTTAAACTTAAAAGGCTGGCAGTGGTTGTTCCTACTAGAAGGTTTCCCATCAGTGATCCTTGGGGTACTCGTTTGGTTCTATCTGGATGATTCTCCGAAAAAAGCCAAATGGCTGACCCAAGAAGATAAAGACACGCTTCAAGAAATGATGGACCAAGACCAACTGGAATTAGTGCAACCCCATGGCTCAAAAAGCCATACAGCAATGCAAAATACCAGTTTATGGAAAGAAATATTCACCCCTGTTGTCTTGATGTATACCGTCGCTTATTTCTGTTTAACCAATACATTAAGCGCAATTAACATCTGGACACCTCAGATCATGCAAAGCTTCAATGAAGGCAGTAGTAATGCCATGATCGGCCTGTTAACTGCAATCCCACAATTTTGTACCATCTTAGGGATGATCTACTGGAGTCGGCGGTCAGACCGTTTGCAAGAACGGAAAATGCATACTGCCTTACCGTATTTATTCGCCGCCGCAGGCTGGGTACTTGCTGCCATGACGAGTCACCCAATTATCCAATTGATTGGGATTATCATGGCCTCGACAGGTTCTTTCACTGCCATGGCCGTATTCTGGACGACCCCTGATCAATCCATTAGTTTACGTGCTCGAGCTATCGGTATTGCGGTTATCAATGCAACGGGTAATATAGGCTCAGCCGTCAGTCCACTATTGATAGGTTGGCTAAAAGACCAAACAGGTAGCTTTAATTCAGGCCTCTATTTTGTGGCAGGTTTGCTGGTCGTCGGTGCACTATTAGTTATCGCTATCCCAATGAAGAACTCAAGACCAAGAGCAACACCTTAATATTTTGATGGTTTGAATGATTTGAAGGTTTTGAATGTTTTAATAATTTATGCTGCAAATAATTATTAAAGGGTGTTACCCAAAATAATTTGGTTTGCAGCTAGGCGGCAAGCAAGTTAACCCTTAAGAACATACTGCGGTATGTGACTAGGGTTGGCTTGTGAGGCCAACAACGCTGCGAGCCGAAGAATGAAGGGTAACTCAACTTTAATTACGAATATCGACATCAGTACAGACTACGACGAAACCCAAGGTAACGATGACGTTCACTACCAAACCTTTGGTAACATGGCGGCTTTCTTTGGCCGTGATATGCAAGCCCATCGCCATGACGGTTTTTTCCAATTACACTATTTGGTTACTGGTCATATCACCCTACAACTTGATGAATCTCGTTATTCGGTTCAGGCACCTTTATTTATTCTAACGCCCCCATCTGTCGCCCATGCCTTCTTTACCCAAGAAGACACTGATGGCCACGTACTAACTGTACGGCAAGATTTAATTAGCCCACTATTGGGTTCGCTTTACCCTGCTAACCCTGACTTAGTCAATATTCCAGCAATTTGTTTATCTGTTGCAGACAAACCCGAAGATATTGACACCTTCAATCATTATTGGGCGCTAATGGCTCGTGAATCGGCAAATAACGCTGTAGGGAAAGATCAGGTTTTATCCTCTTTAGCACAGGCTTTTTTTGCTTTTCTACTAAGGTCAATCCCTCTTGATGAGCACCCGACCACAGGTGTTCGAGGGGAGCATCGTTTATTCCAACGCTTTAATCAACTCATTGACTTACATTATCATGAGCACCTAGCAGTACCTGAGTATGCAAAAAAACTCGGGGTCACTGAATCTCGATTGAAAGATATGTGCCGCCGTTTCGCGAATAGGCCGCCTAAACGGCTCATTTTTGATAGGATATTAAGGGAAGCAAAACGTATGCTGCTATTTTCTGATAGCCCAGTCTCTGAAATTGCCTACCAGCTTGGTTTTAAAGACCCCGCTTATTTTGCCCGCTTTTTTAACCGATTAGTGGGTTGTTCCCCAAGTTTATGGCGCGAACAAAATATCCACTAGTACGGGTAGTTTTATCACAAAAATAACACATGTATTGCATATTAAGAATGCAATACATTTTCATGCTTCCTGATAGCCTATCTTTTCCCACCACCACACTTTTATTTTACATTTTAAAAACATTTTGATGTTTTATTGATTTTGTTTCAACATTATCAACAATGTCAAACTGATTAACAAAAAGTGAATGTCAAGATTAAAAAATAACCACCAAAAACCAAAACAACAAATATATATTAATATATAAATAAAGTATAATTAATTGATATATATTGTTTTTATGTTTAATCTAATAATTACATTAACATCAAAACATCGAAGTGATCACAATTCTTTCATAAAAAACCATTTCCAACGAAAAGTACCCGTTAACCTTTAAAAAGTCTCTTTAAAACTTACTCAGAAAGCGATTCAATTAATAAACACAAAAGAAACATAAAATTAACATAATTTAGCTTGCAACCTTTGTACCCCTATCATTGCAAGCCCTCATTGTGAGATAACGAGGTAGACATGAAACCAGAAGATTTTCGTTCAGATGCTAAACGCCCTTTTAATAGCCAGGAATATCTAAAAAGCCTACAAGATGGCCGTGAAATCTATATTTATGGCGAGCGTGTGAAAGATGTCACCACTCACCCTGCTTTTCGTAACTCCGCCGCTTCTATAGGACAATTATATGATGCGCTTCATGATAAAACGACTCATGACCAACTTTGCTGGAACACCGACACCGGTAATGGGGGATACACACATAAGTTCTTTCGTTTCGCCACAAGTGCAGATGAATTGCGCCAACAGCGCGATGCAATCGCAGATTGGTCACGCCAGAGCTATGGATGGATGGGACGCACTCCAGACTATAAGGCGGCATTCGCCAGTTGTTTAGGTGCTAACCCAGAATATTACGGCCAATTTGCTGATAACGCCCGTAACTGGTATAAACGCATTCAAGAAAGTGGGCTTTACTTTAACCATGCTATTGTTAACCCACCTATCGACCGCCATAAACCCGCAGATGAAGTAAAAGATGTTTATATAAAACTAGAAAAAGAAACTGATGCAGGTATTATCGTCAGCGGTGCAAAAGTCGTTGCAACTAACTCTGCGTTAACGCACTACAATTTTATTGGTTTTGGCTCTGCGCAAGTCATGGGTGACAACCCTGATTTCGCACTGATGTTTGTCGCCCCTATGGATGCTGATGGCGTGAAACTGATTTCACGTGCATCTTATGAATTAGTCGCAGGAGCTACTGGCGCACCATTTGATTACCCATTATCAAGCCGTTTCGATGAAAATGACGCAATCCTCGTGATGGATCATGTGTTAATTCCATGGGAAAACGTGTTGATCTACCGCGACTTTGATCGCGCTCGTAACTGGGCAGTACAAGGTGGTTTCGCTCGCCTGTTCCCGTTACAAGCTTGTGTACGTTTAGCGGTGAAACTCGATTTCATCACCGGTCTTCTGCAAAAAAGCTTGGAGTGTACTGGTGTTATCGACTTCCGTGGTGTACAAGCAGACTTAGGTGAAGTGGTTGCATGGCGCAATTTGTTCTGGTCATTAACTGATGCAATGACCTCTGAAGCAAAAGCTTGGGAAGGCGGTGCATTCTTACCTGATACTCAAGCAATTCAAACGTATCGTGTTATGGCACCAATGGCCTACACCAAAATCAAAAATATAATAGAAAGTAACGTCACCAGCGGCCTGATTTATCTACCATCTAGCGTTCGTGACATGAATAACCCAGAGATTGATAAGTATTTAGCAAAATATGTTCGTGGCTCCAACGGTATGGATCATGTTGAACGTATTAAGATCTTAAAACTTATGTGGGATGCAATCGGCAGTGAATTTGGTGGCCGTCATGAGCTGTATGAAATTAACTATGCAGGTAGCCAAGATGAAATTCGCCTGCAATGTCTGCGTCATTCATACGGTTCTGGCAATATGAAAGCCATGACAGATATGGTTGATCGTTGTTTATCCGATTACGATCAGCACGGATGGAAACGTCCACACCTGCATAACAACAATGATATTAATCAGTTAGATTCGCTGCTAAAATAATCGGCAGCAGGAGGTCAAAATGTCTTTAGAAAATGAACATCGCCTGCGTTTCAGAGATGCGATGGCAAGTCTTGGTGCAGCAGTTAACATAGTCACCACGGATGGTACTGAAGGTCGCTGTGGGATCACCGCAACCGCAGTCTGTTCAGTTACAGATACGCCACCAACTTTGATGGTATGTGTCAACCGCAATAGCGCCATGAATGCGGTATTTCAAAAGAATGGCCGCCTGTGTGTAAACGTACTAAGCCATGATCAAGAAGAACTCGCCTGCCACTTCGCAGGTATGAAAGGTTCAACCATGGAAGAGCGTTTTAGTTGGAATGTGTGGGACAACGGTATTTTACAACAACCTTTACTGAAAAATGCCCTTGCCAACCTCGAAGGTGAAATTACGCAAGTCCAAGATATTGGTACTCACTCAGTGTATATGGTTGAAATGAAACAAATCATTGTCAATGACACAGGGCATGGTCTGGTTTACTTTAAACGCAAGTTCCACCCTGTTATGCACCAAATACTTGAACCAACAGCGTAAGTAGCGATACAACTTGAAATATAACGAGTATATCTGACTGAAATAGCCTCTAATTTAAGAGGCTATTTTGTTATATATACTAAACTGTTACAGAAACACTTTACGATATTCCTTTTCTTTTTATATTACATTCCCTTTCACTCTTTTCTGATTGCATAATTAATAAGACTCTTATACGTTTAGCTAAAATCAAATTAAATAAAAACCGCTGACTAAAAGGCATTAATATGACCATCACTCTTATCGTTGTAGCTGTTTTATTATTATTGGCTGTTGGCTGGGGGATATCTATTTATAACCGCTTAATCAATGCGCGTAACCAAGTGAATAACCAATTTGCTAATATCGACGTGGTTTTAAAGCAGCGTGCCGATCAAATTCCACAACTGGTCACTATTACAGAAAAAGCAATGGAACATGAAAAAAGCCTTTTTATCTCATTAAGTGACGCACGCCAAAGCTACTTTAGTGCCCAAAATATGGCGGACAAGATCACCGCTTCAAATGAAATGAACCGCGCACTGGGTAACCTTATAGCTATCGCAGAAAATTACCCTACCCTCATTTCTGGTGAGCAATTCACACAATTACAATTAGCCCTAAGCGATGTTGAAAATAAAATAGCCCAACGCCGTGAAAGTTTTAACGATGCAACAACAGAGTATAATACTGCAATACAAATGTTCCCTGACAACCTGATTGCTAATGCCTTTCGTTTTACACAATTACCATTACTTGATATTTCTGAAGATGATAAAAAATATCATGGTATCCAGTTTAAATAATATCAACGTAAAGGGTATTAGTCTGTGAATATGTATTTTTTACTCGGGGCAGCGATTGGTGCTTTAATTTTATTTATCGATAATAAGTTTTTGATAAATAAAAGAGTAAATTGGGGGATCATCCCTTTTATCAGCATTGCCTGCGGTATGTGGTACTCGCTATCACCTACTCAAGGGGATTACGGCAGTATCATTTATTATATTGTGATATTGACCATTTCCTTTTTTATTATTCGTCATATCGTCAAAGCCAGTAAAGCCGGCTTTCAGCGGTATCAGCGATTACAAAATGAAGGTTCATCAAAGTTTAGCGCTTTTCTTAAAGTACTCGTGGGGACTTTACTAGCAAGTTGCTTATTTGTAGGCTTTTTTATCGACATGCGAGTGTTTTTCATCGCATTTGTCTTAGCCTTCGTATTTAAGTTTATTGAAAATACACCAACCAAGCGCTTCTTAAAATTTCAAAAAAACCTCGCGACATCCAAAATACGCTCAATAGCTATGGGGCTTGTCGAAGTTGAAGGTGAAATAACCACAGGTACTGAAATTAAAAGCCAGTTAGGTAATAAAACCTGCTATGGCTCCTTTTATTTTGAGTATTCCATATCGAAAGATAAAGATGGTAAAAAAAGTTATACATTACAAAATAGTAAAAGCCGTATGGAGAGTTTTATCCTGACCGATGATACAGGGTCAGTAAAGGTAGAATGTGACCCCGATTACTTTGTTTATCCAGGGCTACAAGCGCATATGGATATTGAGCAAGGCAACCGTCGTTATACTGAATATTTGCTTGAACCAAAAACCCGTTATTTACTGATTGGCACCGCTGACGCGAATGAAAAAGGTGAGCCCGTTATTATCCGCAAAGCTCCTCATATGCTATTAGGTGTTTCTCCGGCTGACTATGTTGTACGTTGGAATAAAACCGGGCCGTTACGTCGGAATTTATCCATTACCGCCATTATTGCACTGTTATTGATTGGGGTTATTTTGGTTACCCCGATAAATTACCGTAATGGGCAATTAAATCTGTATTTTGACAAAATATCATTATTCGGTGATAACTAGCATGGAAACGCTTATTTTCTTCATTATTATTGTTATCATTGGCTATATAATCATTCGCTATCTAATTAATATTTATAACAATATTGTCTTTTTGAAAAATAATTGCCTCAAAGCATTTGCCAATATTGATGTGCTATTAATGAAACAAATTGAGTTAATACCAGCGCTGACTCAAGTGGCAGATAAAGCTATCGCGTATGAAAAACAGCTTATTAATGAAATAGTTGAAAGCCGACAGCGCTATTTATCCAATACGGCCATTGAAATCAAAATTGATACTGCAAACCAACTATCGCCAAAAATAAAGCCATTAATTGCTATCGCAGAAAACTATCCCGCGCTTATCAGTAAGGCGGTACTATTGGAATTACAAACACAAGCAAAGCATATTGAAGAGCAAATTGCTGACAGACGTGAATTTTTCAACCAAACGGTCACACTCTACAATACCGATATTCACATCTTTCCAAACCTAATTTTTGCAGCGTTATTTCGCTTTAAAGCTATTCCTCTGCTATACGGTAAACAGGAGCCTTCACAATGATCAGCATTCCTTTTTCTTGGTTTGGTTTTACTGATTGGCTTCTTGAGCAAGAAGCTGGGTTAGTCATTATGTTTGCCACGTTCGGCACATTGTTTTTATCTATTGCCACCCTTGTCGTACTAAATATACTCGGGTTAAAAAAACTCTCACTCTATATTTCAGGGGCTTTATTTTGCTCAGTTTTTATTAGCATGATTGTGATGATCCCACTATTACTGCTTTTCAGTATTGAAGACTCAATCAAGTTACAACTTATCTGGGTCATTATTGTTGCCAGTTGCCTAATTTCATTTTTAAGTAACCGACATTATTTGGAGATCTATTTTAATTCCATTGAAAATAAAATTGAAAAAGAAACCAAAAAACAAAAATCCAAACGGAAAAACAAAAAATAGAGGACAAATAAAAGTCCTTTTTATGGTTTCAATGCAAAAATCTTACTGTAATTTTTAGGGTTTAAACGTAAATAAAGCAACAATGTCACTAATACAAATGCAATATGCATTGCCCACACCCATGTAAAATTATGGCTGACTTGGTGTAACCAAGCTGCACATAGCGGGCCAAATGCGGCAATAATAAAGCCCCCCGCTTGCATTAAAGACGTAAGAGCCCCAGCACTAACAGGGTGCGATATATGGTCTAATGCAGTGATAATACTCAGTGCAAAACACCCACCAAGCCCTAGGCCAAGCAAAGCAACCCATAACAACGGGAAAGCATTCGCGAATAACATTAACCCTAAAAATCCAATTGCTTGGCTACTAAGCGTTACCATTAGCCAAAATCGCCGATCAATATTATGTGAAGCCAGTACAGGGATCATCAATGCAGATAACGCTTGAAACACCGTTAATATGGCAACAAAAGAACCGCTTTGTGCAGCACTGATCCCTTGTTGTTGGAAAAATGGCGCCAACCAAGTCACCACAGTGCCATAGCCTGCGTTGATAAGCCCAAACCCAGCCATTAACAACCAAGCTCTGGGTTTACGTAAAAAGCGCCATAAAGAAACCTGCTCGGCTTTTGGCGTACGAGCCGTACGAATGTTCAGAAAAACAGCAACCAAAGCCAACAGCGCAGGGAATGCAAGCCAAGCTAAAGCCGTTTGCCAATGCCCCGTTGCATTTTCTAATAGTGGCGTTAATTGCGCCCCGATCGCACCACCAGCCATTAAGGTTGCAGAATACAGCCCTGTCATCATCGCCATTTTTTGTGGGAAGTTAGCTTTGATAAGGCCCGGAAATACCGACTGAATGTACGCCGCCCCTACACCACATAAAAAGGCCGTGAACAGTAAAGAGGTGCCATCCTCTACAAAATAGCGCCCTAATGAGCCAACGAGCAGCAATAACATCGCTGCACTAATCCCTAACCGTTCTCCTAACTGTTGATTTAAGATAGGTACAATTAATGCGCCAATGCCCATCAACAACATAGGTAATAAAGTGAGCAAAGAAATACTTTGATAGCTCATCCCTGTCGTTTGCATAATACTATCAATAACGGGCCCTGGGCCGGTCATGAATGGCCGTAAATTGACCCCCACTAACACAATAGTGAGTATCAAGGCAAAAGAGGATGAGGCTGTTTTACCCATTATTTCTGTTGTTCCGACCATAACTGATACAGTGAAGAACAAGCGTCATTATCAGGTTTCAACTGTTCAAAACGCAAACCGGATTGGTGTTCAGGTTCAACCCGCAAAGCCTTGGCAATCCCTTCTGTTGAAAGCCCAAAGGGCTCTGCATCTTGGTTTGAATAAGCGTACACAACCCGGCTAACCCCTGCCATTCGCATAGCGGCAAGGCACATAGGACAAGGTTGCCCACTGGCATAGACCACACAATCTTCCAGTTTAACGCGGTTCAATGTTTTCCCTGCTTGTCGCAAAGCCATCAATTCAGCGTGTGCTGTTGGGTCACTTAATTCAAGCATTTGGTTCACACCAGTCGCCACCACTTGCCCGTCACACACCACGACAGCACCAAATGGGCGACCACCAGCCCGTACATTTTCTGCCGCTAAAGTGATAGCTTGCTGTAAAAATTGCCTATCTGACATTATTTAGCTCCTGATTTTTCAAGAATTTCAATAAGGTTACGATACCCTTTACTTTTTGCCAGCGTCAACGGCGATGCACCCGTACTATCCGCTAAATTGACATCCGCGCCACCGTTAATCAATAGTGTCACAATCTGCGCGTACTTATCACTACCATCACCCAAAATAATAGCTTCAATTAGTGCAGTCCATCCTAGGCGATTAACATGGTTAACATCCACACCAGCGTCAATCAACGTCTTAACTGTCTGCACATGCCCCCGCTCTGCCGCTGGGATCAGCGCCGTACCACCATAACGGTTGGTACTCGTTAAATCAGCCCCATTTTGTAAGGTTAATAACAAAATCTCCTGCAAGCCGCGGGCACCTGCATATAAATAAGGGGAATCTTGCATTGCATCCCGTGCATTCACATTTGCACCTTGTTCAATCAGGTAACGAGCAACTGCAATTTGGTTTTTATGTGTTGCTGCCATCAATGGTGTACGCTGACGCAGATCTCGCTGTTCAATATCAGCCCCCTGTTCGACCAAAGATTGCAACTGATGAAGGTCGCCTTGCTCCGCAAGTGCGACAAGTGGACTCTGTTGTGGATTTGCCATCCCTTTCACCATAAATATCAAAGAAATAGTCAAAATACCCAGTAAAGAAACCAACCACTTAATAGATAAAAAAGTTATTTTCATGATTTATCTCCTATAAGCCCTTTAATCTACTCAAAAAATATGCTATTTAAAAATTAAATAACTTAATGATAGGTATTAAAAAAATGAATCCACTACTCAACTTTGTATTATTAAAAACCTTTGTAACGGTTGCTGAAACAGGGAATTTTACTGTTGCTTCACAGCACCTAAATTCGACGCAGTCAACATTAAGTCAACAAATACAACGTTTAGAGGCACTTGTGGAGCACCCTTTATTTATACGTGGGCATCGAATACTCACACTCACAGAAACAGGGGAGATCCTACTTAGCTACGCTAAAAATATTTTAGCCCTAAATGATACTTTCTTTATGAAAATAACAGGTAATGCCGTCATCCAAACTATTCGGCTAGGTTTCCCTGAAGATTTAGCATCAGGGCAAGTCACTCCCACTTTAGCTGCTTTTATGCAGGCAAACCCGAATGTGCGCTTAGAAGTCACTAGTGGATTAAGCCGCCAATTACACCAACGTTACCAACATGGTGAACTGGATTTGATCATTGTTAAGCAAAAAAAAGGCGAGTTTAAAAGCGACTATCACTGGCCAGAGCCTTTATGTTGGTTAACCAGCAGCCAAGCAAAACGGTTAAATATTGACTCCGTGCCACTGGTGGTTTTCCCTGAAAATGGCCTATACCGCAATGATATGTTTAAACTATTGGATAGTGAACAACGCCCTTGGCACATTACCTATACCTGTTCCAGCCTTGCTGGTATCCAGAGCGCTATTGCTGATGGGTTAGGCGTTAGTTTATTACCTCTACGTGCGAAACTCCCGCAACATCGGGTTTTAACAGAAGAAGAAGGTTTTCCTGTTGCTCAAGAAATGGAAATCGCCATGCATTTTCACACTAATACCTCCGATATAATTAATCAATTAGCCGAAAAACTGGCTCAACAATTAGGGGAGCGCTAGCTATGGATGCATTATTTAATAAATTAATTGATGTAGAAAAAAAGCTACATCTTTCAACTAACCGGCAGAATATTAATTTCCTTCGTGAGGTGCTACATGAGGATTTTTTTGAATTTGGACGCTCAGGGGGGACGACGAATAAGACCAATACTTTATCCGTACTTGTTGATGAACAGCCTAAAACAATTTATTCAGAAGATTATCATTGCACGTTATTGAGTGATAATACGCTGCTAATGACCTATACCAGTTTTGAGCGACAACAAAATATTAAAATAAAGTTAACCCATCGCTCATCTATTTGGCTGAAAAACTCAAAAAACCAATGGCAATTAAGGTTTCATCAAGGGACGCCGACGGGCGGTCAATAAAGTGGGAAAATATCTCCCACTTTATGATGAGTACGATATTAGTTCGTTGAGTTATTTCTTATCAAAATACCCTGCTCGAATCGATGCGCCAATTAAATTCACGACAAAACGCCCCGCGGTCACCCCTGTTAATTTCGAGGGTATATCCTTAGCTGGGGTGATTTCGACGATATCCATCCCCACAACTCGGCCTTTTTTCACTAAGCCGTGAATTAAGCTACGCGCTTGTAAGTAAGTCACTCCGCCCGGTGCAGGGCCATCAACCCCCGGCATAATGCTTGGGTCGATACCATCAGCATCAATACTGATATAGTAATTTGAGTTATCTGGAATACGGTCTAAAATTGCCTGCATCCCCACTTCATGCAATTCGTAGGCAGGAATAACATGGGCTCCATGGTCTTTGGCAGCTTGGTAATCTGCGGGACGACCACTTCCTTGAGCACGCAAACCAATTTGGAATATTTCACCAATATGTTTCATTTCAGATGCGCGACGAATAGGGCTCGACAGGCCAGTATCTACCCCATTAACCTCTTCGCGCCAATCTAAATGAGCATCAATATGAACCAAAGTAACAGGGCCTACCTCGTCAAAACCTTGCAAAATAGGCGTGGTAATTCCATGGTCTCCACCTAAAACAATCGGTAGTGCATTTGCTCTTAATAATTGCCGAATAGCTTGTGCTGCTCGTTGGTGATGCTCTCCCAATGGTTTTGATAAGTCAGGGATGACATCACCGCAGTCGACAAATTTGATGTCTTCCTGCCCTTGTAATAATGGTCCGTCAATATCAAAATCATAATGATCTGGGTGTCTCACAATCCTATCACTCATATCACGTAGATATTGTGGAGCCCTCGACTGATCATTGGTAAAAGCATGGGCACTGTAAGCTGAGCTAAATGGCATCCCTAGTATGGCAATATCCGCTTCAATATTGGTCAAGTCAGTTACAAGCTCTGAATATAAAAATGTTTTATGACCAACATGAGGAGGTGTCGTTAATTTTTTCATAGAACATAATCCTTATTAAATTTATTTTTATTTCTTAATTAGCTGCCAAATGTATTGGCTAAAAAGACAAATAATGGAACTCCGACAATATCTGTTAATACCGTTCCGGCAATAGGGATAATGATGAAGGCTTTTCGCGAAAACAGCCCATATTTATTACAAATTGCATCCATTACGACTAACCCATTTGGTGTCGCACCTAACCCATGACCAATAAACCCTGCTGACATGACAGCAGCATCATAATTTCGCCCTAATGCACGATAAACAATAAATATAGCAACGAGCACTGTTGCAATAACCTGAGTGATTAATATTATGGTTAATGGCAATGCTAATTCGTAAAGTTCCCAAAGCTTTAATTTCATCATCGCCATAACTAAAAACATTTCTAACGATATTGTTGAAATTAATACCACTGTACTACGCGATATTTTGATAATTGGTTTTCTTTCATTAAATGAATGGAAAATAACACCAACAAATAAACTAAAAATATGTCCTGGAATAGTAAACCCTGTAGCTTCACTGATCCATTTAGCTGTTGGCATACCAATAGCAAGTATTGATAAAATAACGGCCCCTGTGACGATACACTGCTGAGGCGTGACCTTATCTTCCTTACTTTCCTTTTCAGTTAAGTCATCCAAATCAATATGATCGGTTTCAATTTTTAAGTTATTTCTTTTTATCAACCAGTTTCCTACTGGCCCACCTAATATTGAGCCGGCGATCAGCCCAAATGTTGAAGCGGCGAGTCCGACATTCAGTGCTTGGTCGTAACCAAAAGATTCGATAAGAGGAGCCAAAGAAGCCGCCATACCGTGACCACCTTGCATGGAGGCTTGGCCCGCCATCATCGCAATTAATGGTTCGATATCTAAAACATAAGATAAGCCAAGGCTAACACCATTTTGGGCGAACGCTAGCCCCCAACAAATAACCATATACAATAATAATATCTTACCGCCACTAACAAGTAATTTAACCCCCGTCATCAAACCGATAGTGACGAAAAACACATACATAGATAAATCATATAATGTATTATCAAAACTTAGTTCTACAATATTAAATTGGTATGCTAACCACATAATGACGGAAAATATAAACCCGCCAATAACAGGGCTAGGAATCGAATACTTCATAAAAAATGGAAACTTTTTTATAATTACATTGCTCGCAATTAATAATAAGGCCCCTAATGCTGTAAATGTAATCATATCCAGTTTTATTGTTAACATTTCATCTGTGACCATAAATTAGAATCCTTTTGTATTTATATATATTTGGATTAATTATTATTTTGTGGCGCCACTTTGGTAATAATTTATTAACAACTACAACTTTAAGATATACATATCTGCTAAGAATAAAAGTGATATTTTTGATCCTATGGTTTCATAAAATGAAACCTTTTCTGAAATAAAAAATAATTTTAAAAATTAAAATAAAAACATATCAATTATGTTATTTGTGTCTCAATAGAAAGTAAGTTAAATTAACAATTAGTGATTGATTTCACGTAATAGGTATAAATATGCATAATAAAAAATTAACTGAAAAAGATTTAAAATCATTGCGGGTTTTTATTTCCGTTGCTGAGGCGGGGGGCTTTTCTATCGCAGAGAAAAAACTCAGTATGTCTAAAGCCTCAATAAGTCGTCACATCCGTGAAATTGAAGATAAATTGGGAGTACAGCTCTGTGAAAGAGGCCCTGCAGGCTTTAAACTCACAGAATCGGGTTTGTTAGTGATTGAAAAAGCTAACATGGCCTTGACAGCTTTGGATAATATTAAGACAGAAGTAGATGAGTTACATGGAATTTTATCTGGGACACTTGTGATTGGTGTTATCGAACATATCTTGATTGACCCACTTTGCCACCTTTCATCCACCATTTCTCAATTCACCCAAGCGGCTCCCAACGTTAAATTAGAGCTGATTATACTCAACCATAACCAATTAAACCGAGCACTTAGTGATAGAACTATTCATATTGGTATTAGGGGGCAATATCATGAAAATAGCCGTTTTAATTACCAATTTTTATTTATTGAAAAACATAAGCTGTATATTTCGGCTAAAAGCGCTCCAAATAAGCACAATCTAGCATTAGTCTACCGCCCTCACCCATTCACAGAAAGTATTCTAGCTTCAGGTGAATTTAATAAAGGCCCTGAAGCTGCGGGGCTTGAAGCTGTCGCAACCTTTATTGCATCAGGTCACTATGTCGGAATATTGCCTGAAAATTACGCATCTCAAATTAATTTTCGCCATTCCCTTATAGAAGTGGAACACTCTCCCGTTTTTCATAACCGAATTTGTGCTATCACTGAAGCCAGCAAACCCCTCACACAAAGTGAGTCATTATTTTTAAAATTACTCTCACATTCAGGTGAACAACTTGATTAAACAAATAAAAAACCCCCAATAAGTCACCTTACCGGGGGTTTATTAAAAATTAAATCAGTATTAATTATAGAACATCAATACAGTTTAATTCTTTAAATGCCTGCTCTAAACGAACAACCATTGAATCTTGTGCTTTACGCAGCCATACACGTGGGTCATAGTATTTTTTGTTAGGTTTATCAGCACCCTCAGGGTTACCTAACTGACCTTGTAAATAGCCTTCGTTCTTTTTGTAGTACTGTAAGATACCATCCCAAGTAGCCCATTGGGTATCAGTATCGATGTTCATTTTGATCACACCGTAGCCTACAGCTTCTTTGATTTCTTCAGCGCTTGAACCTGAACCGCCATGGAATACGAAATCTAAACTGTTGTGTGGCAGGTTATATTTCTCAGAAACATAGTCTTGTGAATTACGCAGAATTTTTGGCGTTAACTGTACGTTACCTGGTTTATAAACACCATGGACGTTACCAAATGAAGCCGCAATAGTGAAACGAGGGCTAATTGCGCTCAGTTTCTCATAGGCGTATGCAACATCTTCTGGTTGAGTATACAGTTCTGAGCTATCCATACCAGTGTTATCAACACCGTCTTCTTCACCGCCAGTACAGCCTAATTCGATTTCCAGAGTCATATCGATTTTAGCCATACGCGCTAAGTATTTAGAACAGATTTCAATGTTTTCTTCTAAAGATTCTTCTGATAAGTCAATCATATGGGAAGAAAACAGTGGTTTACCTGTTTTCGCATAGTGTTTTTCACCTGCATCCAGTAAACCGTCAATCCATGGCAGTAATTTACGTGCGCAGTGGTCAGTATGCAGAATAACTGGAACACCGTAATGTTCTGCCATTTGATGTACGTGATAAGCACCTGAGATTGCACCTAAAATTGCTGCTTGTTGCCCTTCTGCTTTCAGGCCTTTACCTGCGATAAATGCAGCACCACCATTTGAAAACTGAACGATAACTGGTGCACGTACTTTTGCTGCTGCTTCAAGTACCGCATTAATTGAATCAGTACCAACACAGTTCACTGCTGGCAATGCAAAGTTATTTTCTTTGGCAACTGCGAAAACTTTCTGTACATCATCACCCGTGATAACACCCGGTTTAACAAAATCAAAAATTTTAGACATGTGAAAAGGTCCTGTGGTGAACAGGCAGCCTACGCTGCCTGTTGTGTATGAAAAAATTAATTACGATTTAGCTCGTTCTTCTAGCATCACAACGGCAGGGAGTTTCTTACCTTCAACGAACTCAAGGAAAGCACCACCGCCCGTAGAGATATATGAAATTTTGTCAGCGATACCGAATAAATCGATAGCTGCTAAGGTGTCACCACCTCCTGCGATAGAGAATGCGTCGCTATCTGCGATTGCTCTCGCCACAATTTCAGTTCCTTTGCGGAAATTAGGGAACTCAAACACGCCAACAGGGCCATTCCATAAAATGGTTTTTGCATTTTTGAGGATTTCGGCCAAACGCTCTGCTGACTTATCACCTAAATCCAGAATTTGCTCGTCATCTTTAATTTCAGTGCTTGATTTTAATGTTGCTTCTGCGGTTTCTGAAAACTCGGTTGCAACACGGACATCAGTCGGCACTGGAATTTGGCAGTTAGCCAGTAGTTTTTTCGCCTCTGGGATTAAATCATCTTCATACAAAGAGCGACCAACATTGTTCCCTTCAGCTGCGATGAAGGTATTTGCAATCCCCCCACCTACAATCAGTTGGTCAGCAATTTTAGACAGAGAATCTAATACTGTCAGTTTAGTGGATACTTTAGAGCCACCCACAATCGCCACCATTGGACGAGCAGGGTTACCCAATGCTTTACCCAGTGCTTCCAGTTCATTGCTTAACAGTGGACCCGCACAAGCAACTGGAGAGAATTTTGCAACGCCATGAGTTGACGCTTGCGCACGGTGAGCCGTACCAAATGCATCCATGACATATACATCACATAGTGCTGCATATTGTTTTGATAGCGTTTCATCGTCTTTTTTCTCGCCTTTATTAAAGCGAACGTTTTCCAGAACAACTAATTCGCCATCTGCGATTTCGACACCGTTTAAGTAGTCTTTAACTAAACGAACAGGGTAATCAATTTTGTCGGCCAGATAGTCAACAACAGGTTGCAGTGAAAACTCTTCGTTGTACTCGCCTTCGGTCGGGCGACCAAGGTGAGAAGTGACCATGACTTTAGCGCCTTGTTTAAGAGCAGCTTCAATGGTTGGTAATGAAGCACGAATACGTGCATCAGAAGTAACTTTGCCATCTTTTACAGGGACGTTTAAGTCAGAACGGATGAAAACACGTTTACCCGCTAAGTCTAAATCGGTCATCTTAATTACAGACATGGTGAATCCTCTTGTTGATTCTCTATAAAGTTGCTATTAACTACTGCGCGGAAGCTATCTAGGATAGTGTCCGTTGTCTGTCAGTAGCCAATTAGTTTAAACCTGTTCGCCGAAACCGACGGCTGCCATCGCTAGTGTAGTATCTAGCATCCGGTTAGCAAACCCCCATTCGTTATCACACCAAACCAGGGTTTTAATTAAATGTTTTCCGCTAACTCGCGTTTGCGTACCATCAATGATAGCACTGTGCGGGTCATGATTAAAATCCATCGACACGAGCGGTAATTCTGTGTAGTCCACTATACCACGAAAATGCCCTTGTGCAGCGCTTCGCAATAGTTGGTTCACTTTTTCGACGCAAACATCGTCATGTACGGTAACACTCAAATCAATCGCTGTCACATTGGTCGTGGGTACACGGACGGAAATCGCTTCAAAGTGATCTTTAAATTTAGGGAAAATACGGGTAATCCCCGCAGCTAATTTGGTGTCAACTGGAATAATCGACTGGCTTGCCGCACGTGTTCTGCGTAAATCTTTATGATAAGCATCGATAACGGGTTGGTCATTCATGGAGGCGTGGATAGTGGTCACAGTGCCCGATTCAATGCCAAAGCTGTCATCCAGTAATTTGATAATCGGGATAATGCAATTTGTCGTACAAGACGCGTTAGAAACAATGTTATCGCTTGCCGTTAAGCTTTCATGATTAACCCCATACACGATCGTGGCATCAAGGTCATCCGTACCGGGGTGTGAAAATAATACTTTTTTTGCCCCTGCGGTTAAATGTTGCAAGCCATCATCCCGCGAGCCATAAACCCCACTACAATCAAGAACGATATCAATGCCTAATTCTTTCCAAGGTAGCTCACCAATATCGGCTTGGTGAAATAAGCGAATGTTGTCATCACCAACCTGTAAAAGTTCACCGCTAAGCCTTACATCCCACGCAAACCGCCCATGACTAGAGTCATACTTTAGCAAGTGCGCAACCCCTTCCGGTTCAGCGAGTTCATTAATTGCGATAACTTGAACTTCGGCTCGGCGGCTAGTTTCATATAACGCCCGTAATACACTGCGACCGATTCGGCCAAAGCCATTAATTGCTACCCTGATAGCCATTGCGTACCTTGTATATAAGCAAAATCATACGGTTGCTAAAGACTGCTGACGCATGTGAGTTTATTTTCAACTTACCCCGTAAACAGACTTTAGTCATGATATTTAAACCTGTGATTTGAAGTCATTAGCTGCTAACTATTTAGTATAAAACATAAGCACTTACTACATTCAAACCTGAAGTGAGTCACTAAAATAACCAGAGAACTTCAGCAGGCCATAAGGATAACTGACTCACATTAACTCTACTGCTCATTTTAACAGTCAAACATCAAAAATGTGCTACAACCGACATTTTTTGAAAAAATTTTCATTCTACGCCACTCAACTGAAACGCTTCAGCTTATCTAGAGTTAGATTAAGGGATATATTTACAGAACGCAATAGAAAAGCAGATATTCATGCACAAAAAAACAACGCCCAACTCATCGTCAGGCGTTGTTAAGTCACATAACCGGAATTAGCCGTAAACCCCTGCTAATTCCTTAACATTTTTATTTCAATAAAGACTTAGCCGCTTCAACCGCTTTTTCTACGGTAATGCCAAACTCTTTGAATAGCTCTTCAGCCGGTGCAGACTCACCAAAAGAATGCATACCGATGATGGCGCCATTTAAGCCTGTATATTTGAACCAGTAATCGGCAATACCAGCTTCAATAGCAACACGTGCGCTAACATTTGCAGGTAATACCGCTTCACGGTAAGCCGCATCTTGTTTATCGAATGCATCGGTAGAAGGCATGGATACAACACGAACTTTACGGCCTTCTGCTGACAGTTGTTCTGCCGCTTTAACCGCTAATTCCACTTCAGAACCTGTCGCAATAAAGATTAGCTCAGGAGTGCCCGCGCAATCTTTCAGGATGTAAGCACCTTTCTCGATATTCGCTAGTTGCTCAGCAGTACGTGGCTGTTGCTCTAAATTCTGACGAGAGAAAATCAGTGCGCTTGGGCCATCTTTACGCTCAATGGCATATTTCCATGCAACCGCAGATTCAACTTGGTCACAAGGACGCCATGTGCTGAGGTTTGGAGTAACGCGCAGGCTAGCTAACTGTTCAACTGGTTGGTGAGTTGGACCGTCTTCCCCCAGACCAATAGAATCATGTGTATAAACGAAGATGCTGCGAATTTTCATTAACGCGGCCATACGAACAGCATTACGTGCGTATTCAACAAACATCAGGAATGTTGCACCGTAAGGGATGAAACCACCATGTAATGCAATACCATTCATGATAGCTGACATACCAAATTCGCGTACACCGTAATGAATGTAGTTACCTGCAAGGTCAACATTCAATGCTTTCGAACCTGACCACATGGTCAAGTTACTTGGCGCTAAGTCCGCAGACCCACCCATAAATTCAGGTAATACTTTACCAAACGCTTCTAAAGCATTTTGTGATGCTTTACGGCTTGCAATGTTCGCTGGGTTTTGTTGTAGGTTTTCAACAAACTGTTTCGCTTCAACATCAAAGTTTGCTGGTAATTCACCGTTCATACGACGAGTAAACTCAGCCGCTAACTCAGGGAACTGAGCGGTATACGCTGCGAATTTTTTATCCCATGCGCTTTGTTTTTCTTTACCTGCAACACGCGCGTCCCAAGCTTCATAAATATCTTTAGGGATTTCGAATGGGCCGTAGTTCCAACCTAATGCTTCACGTGTTGCTGCAATTTCTGCATCACCCAAAGGTGCACCATGGACAGACTCAGAACCCGCTTTATTTGGCGAACCAAAACCAATAATGGTTTTGCACATAATCAGCGTTGGTTTGTCTGTTTGGTTTTTCGCTTCATTAACAGCCGCATTGATTTGCGCTGCATCGTGACCATCAATATCACGGATCACATGCCAGCCATAAGATTCGAAACGTGCTGCTGTATCATCAGTAAACCAACCTTCAACTTCACCATCAATCGAGATGCCGTTGTCGTCATAAAAAGCGATCAGTTTATTTAATTTGAGAGTACCCGCTAAAGAACAGGCTTCATGAGAGATACCTTCCATCATACAGCCATCACCCATGAAAACATAAGTATGGTGATCAACAATATCATGGCTAGGACGGTTGAATTGCGCTGCTAATGTGCGCTCTGCGATAGCAAAACCGACTGCATTTGCAATGCCTTGCCCTAAAGGACCTGTCGTAGTTTCAACACCTGGAGTATAACCATATTCAGGGTGACCCGGTGTTTTAGAATGTAATTGGCGGAAGTTTTTTAACTCTTCAATAGGTAAATCATAACCTGCAAGATGCAACAAGCTATAAATTAACATAGAGCCATGACCATTGGATAATACAAAGCGGTCACGGTTCGCCCAGTGTGGGTCTGCTGGGTTATGATTCATATGGTCACGCCACAGCACTTCAGCAATATCAGCCATGCCCATTGGCGCGCCAGGATGCCCTGATTTTGCTTTTTGAACCGCATCCATACTTAGAAAGCGGATAGCATTAGCAAGGGTTTTACGAGTCGTCATCAGTATACTCCAGGTAGGATAAAAACGTACTTAAACCAATTTTTACAACGCGATATAAATACTTCTACTTCTATTAACACCTACACACCAACCATTCAGTTTATCAATGCATAACAACTTTTTCAGTCTTTTAACTGATACCATTAGCCACAAGAGCTTACACATGACAACTTGAATATTATGAGCAGAGTGATTGAAAGTAACGTAATTCCATTCATACCGCAATATTTGCTATGTTCATGGCAGCAGATCGAAAAAAATTAAACTGCTGCAAAGCTGAATCCATTCCATTGCGCAAAATATCCCTTAGGGCTTACATTTTTGCGCAATTGACTAGTCTTATTAAACCTGAGTTCACGGTCTGGGATCAAGGTGATTTATCCATCTTAAGCATTTAGCTGCCACAATAGTGATAATAGGCAAAGTTTTAGGCAAAAAAAGTATGAAAAACTACCGACTGCTTCCGAGTGTAAACCTAAGCAAGGTTGGCTCCAAAAGGGGTTATATTTCAAATCATAAGAAAAAAGCCAGAGACTGGCTAATCTCTGGCTTATCATTGGCCCATACTGAAAAATAGCCCGCTTGATGAGTGGCTTTCTTACTCTACTTAGCCCCTTCGCAGTTACCAATTGAATAATATTTATTAAAAATAACGATATACTTACGGCTTTTCTTTTTCATACTACTATCACGAAACTCTTGCTGAGGTAGTAGATACAGCATTAATGGCACCTCATTTTCATCAACCTCACAGCTTTGATGAATCAATACACGAAAATAAGTATTTCCTGTATTTTTCAATACGCCGCTATCACTATTTATTTCATATTTAAAATCAATATTTTTAGGCCTTACCACAAAGTAAGTTTCCAAACTGACTGTTGGATAAAATAAAGATTGTCGGTTTTGCCTGTTATCACTTTGAACATCAAGGGCTGTTTCACTAATCACAATCTTATAGTAACGTTCTTTATTATCTTCTTGACCACGATAAAAAATTTTAAAATATTCCTGTTCTCCTGGTAGTAGGACTTTTTTCAATGGAGTGAAAATAATTTCCCCATCCTTAATCGCGTTTCCTTGTTCTTTTTCGTTTGGTTTATCAATTTGATAAGCACTAAAAGTATATAAATTTACCTTTTTCGTATCATTAACATACGGTTTTGAAAAAAAACTATTATTAGGTTCTAATGAAGAAATATCCGAACTCAAATAAAGCGCATATGCCTTTCCAAAAAATAAAAGCAATAGTAACAACAAGCTACTGAATAATTGTTTTCTACGTACTTTCATTATTATATTAGCGGACAGGAGCATCGACTTAATATTACAAATGTACATCTGGTCCCGTCCAAGTCGCTTTTACAGCCACAGTTCCACTTGCCGATACCGTTCCTAGCCAATCAATACCATCTAACGTAAACAAAGAGTTTGAATCATTCATTGGGAACCGTAAATCTAAGTTGGTACGATAAAAAGAGCCTAAATCTTGATTGGGAATATCCCATGGAGTTTCCGTCCATAATGCATTATCCATAGAGACTTCCGTGCCATCGCAACTTGAACGATAAGACTCCTCAACTCCCGATGCGTTCTTAAACGAAAGGTAAGCTGGAAAAGAGACATGGAACTTATCATCATCCGAACTAAATAAGCAGTAAGCTTGCCCACTCACATTAACCGTAGGCCCCTCTACTCTAGCGGTAATTGAGTCGGCCTGCCTTGGACCACTTGTTGTTACAATATAATTAAACTCAATTGCAGGTTCATTGGCTCCAACTTTACCTGTTTTTGACGGATTTGGAATAAAATCAGAAGGAACAATACTGATACTATAGTCACGAGGCTTAATCACTAACTGATTTGAGGGGGTAAATTCATAATATCCCGATTGTGGCGCTGCAGCTGGGTTAGTAAATGAAAAGGTAAAGAAATCCTGGCTATTAGTAAAATCGACGTTGTTCGTAATTAACTGCTTAAAAAACGTATTGGAAAAAAAGATAGATACGGAATCATTCGAAGTTTTGAAATAAGTGCTTGCTGCGTAAGTAGAATTATAATTCCGCCAAATATTTGACCCATCATCAGGACCAATTTTTATTGATGCACCCGCTGGCGTAAATGGAATTAACGTTGAGTTAACTTTTAAACTCAATAAGATATTTGCAAAAATATCCCCTGATGTCTCATGCTTAACAACTTGGCATATCAATCCATTCACATTAGCAACAATGCCAATCCGGCAAAATTGAGCCCCTGGCCCCAAACTTGGATTACCATTGCTATCAATATAAACCTCTTGCATCGCACCTGTTGAGCTCAACTTTATATGCCCTGACTTCGTCATCGTAAATTCATGGGAAGCAATAATCTTTCCACCGACTCCTTGGCAAGTCTCGCCCTTAGAAGGGTCATAATCAATATTTGTCATGCAGGCACGATAACTATATGTCTCAACCGCACCAACAGGGAGTTTCTGAAAATATTGGTAAGTCGACTCACTAAATATACCACGAGCATAAATGCCTTCACCTAAGGTGTCAGATTGCACTATCTTATATGCACCGTTTTTTCCAATATATTGAGCTGGCCAATAACCGCTATCACGATGACAGTAATTACGCATACAGCGGTTACCAATAAACGGGCTGTCGATGGGGGAGTTTTCAAACCAAATATCTACATTTTGGTTTGCTCTAATGGCAGTATTGGTATACCCCATATAACCTAAGCTCTCCTGTGATTTAGCCGAATAACGGGAAAACTTATTCGCTCCTGTAAATCGAGGGTCTAATGATCTGGGAGTAACGAAGTATTCATCATCTATCCCATTTTCAATAAAAACATAGGAATTACTAAGGGCTATCGCTATGACAGAGGAACTATAAAAGCCACTAAGCAATGCTAACACCGGAAGTAATGTATACATTATTTTATTTATCATAAAATTCTCATTGTCTTAATGCGACGGTTTTCTGTGGATCACAGGTTACATCACCTAACCATAACGCCCCTCTAGCACCCTCTAAATTCAAATCAGCTTCGCAAATTGTTTGCTCATCTTCTTGTAAAAGAGAAATAACGGGGTAACGAATATCGACATCCATCGAAAATTCGCCATTATGATCTGTTTTTGTTCGGCCAATATGATTGCGGATTGATGCATATTTTATAAACTCACCATCAGGGGATTTAAGGCGACCAAATACCGTGACTAATTGCCTGACCTCTGGTTTATAAAAAGCGATATTTCCAGGGTATAAAGTGACAGATTTATTTCGTCCAGAGACAATATCAAAACTATCTTTAGACTTAGCGTCATTCATTAATTGAATGTCATAATCAGAATAAGGTGATAATGGGATAAATGTGTTCGTACCACTAATTGGATAACTTTGCCCATTAACACGAGCTGTCATACTCCCCGCGCCATGTATATCCGAATGGATAATAACACCCGACTTCCCTTGTTGACCGCTCGGCATAACTGTTCCATTGCTATATGCAACAGCACCTCTTGAGGTAAAATTACCATTTATTCTATTGCTGTCAGGTCGGTTAATAGTCACCATGCCCGAGTTATATTTAGTTTCATAAGAGGCGTAACCCATGGTTGAGAAATCAGACTCCCCATTATTTTTATCTCTAACCAACTTAGAAACTGAGCCGCCTATATTCGTAATTGCCGAATTTTCAAAATTTTTATTAGCATAAATATTTGCTTTCATGTTGCCATTACTTGATGAAAGCCCAGTGCTTAACCATGTTGATAAAGGTAATGAAAAATCAAGGCTAATAAATTTTTCATTCATACTTTTTTGGTCATCATAGTGGTAACGCTGTACGCCTGTTCTTAAGCCAACCGTACCATAGCGGCCTGAAAATAGCGTATTTGCATACTCATAGTTGATAGAATCACCGCCAATACGTTTATCTGTTGTACGACTAATGGTAAATGACCCTGCTCGCTCAAAGACTTTATCAATATTTAATGTTGCACCGTAAGAGTAGCTATTTGAGTCATAGATAGGTAATTCGCCTTTTACTACCGCTTTTTCTTTTGATGCCCAAATAGAACCGTAACCATCAGGAATACTTGACGATAGGGTAGCAATATTCCGATGACTGCCATGATTCTCAAACATCCCCTGCCAAGACAATGAGATATACTGATTTAAAGAAAGGTTAATGCTACTTTCATTAATCAAAAAATCATCATAGCCGTAATTAGACATCTGAATGTTAACCCCAGATAAGACAGGGAAACTTTTTGCTGCAGAAACCCCGAATAAATAACTTTGCTTGAGCGGCTCACGTTGAGTGTATTTCCCTCTCACATAACGCTTCTTATCAAAATCAACATATCCCCCGTAAATCTCCCAGTTGAGTTTGTCAAAATTGACACCTCTTCCCCCGAAAGATTTATTAATAGTTTGATGTTGAGTTGTCACAATCTTGCCATCCACAACCGTTTCAATAGTAACGTCATAGATACCAAATGGTAGAATACTGGTGTCTACTTCAAAGCTTCCCATTGGGAAATTTTGAATGTTTAATAATTTTCCATCGCGATATATACGAGCTTCACCAGGACTATTCAAAAAGACGTAAATAGGGGTTAACGAATATTTTGAATTGACCACGACACTCGAAGCATTATTACCAACTGAAACCGCATAAATTTTGCTGCTATTTAACGTTGTTAAACTAGCGATAGACTGTAAGTTCCATGTACTCATTAACCCGAGAGCGAAGCGTAACCCATTAAAATCACGCTCATACATTGCTCGATAGAGCTCAGTATTAGAGTTTGACTTTCCAATACTGTACGCCGAAGCATTAATATTGATATGATGCTCTGCGATCGCAAATAGGGTATCTAAATTAAAATAACTACTAGATGAATTTTTACCTTTTTTTATCTGACTCTGAAAAATACCGAAGTCATAATTAACTACGGAAGAGAAAGCATCAACAGACGAATTTCCAAGAGAAAATTGGCGTATTTTTTCCTGAGGAGCAAATGCATCACTATCCACATCTAAAGATAGATTAAATGAGGATACATCGAGTTGTAACCATGCATTTTTATCAACTTCAATATTATTTGTCTCATTGAAGAATGACTCTTTCTTACTTTCTAATTTTTCAATTAATAATTGGTTTAATTTTGGTCCTTGACTAGCATCAACTAAATGAATGTTCGCAAGCTTAATCTTTCCTTGTTCTACAACTATAATAGCATCTGCTATCTTATCTTCACTTTGATTCTTCTCTATATCGCTATTTAGACGTAAAAATACAGGGACAGACATACCTTCTTCCAACGCAATAACAAAAGCAGGAGGAATAATATACCCTCCAACTTTAATACGCTTTATGTCCCTAGCATAAATAGCATTTGAAAAAATAAAGCTTATTATTGATAACGTAATAATACTTTTATGCATAATTAAGCCCTAACCCTGCTATTTGACAACAATGAAATTCCCTTTGTGCCAAATACCAATACTTGTTTTTTTATTATTTACATTGACTAATTGAAGTTTCACTGCCAAGTTTGGCATCAAGTAATAACGCTCTCGACATATACCTTCAATTCCAAAAGTTATTTTTTCTGTTAAGCAAGGGCCAGATGCAACAACACGGAAAGAAGTATTTCCTAAATTAGCAACTTGGTACTTTTCATATTGATATTGAAAGTTTTCCACCCTAGGAGCGACAACAAGTATCGTGCTTATCGTCGCTGATGTTGTTGCAGAGGCTGATTTTGAACTTTTCGTTATTCCGCTTTCACTTATTGGGTCATCTTTCCAATTTAATCGGTAGTAACGTTCTTGATCATCTTTAGGACCATTATAAATAATTTTAAATATGTCTCTTGCTTTGCCCGGTAGAATAATATTCGCTGGTGTTGACAATATCTCATTAGGGTCATTAACGGGAATAACTTTTCCATTCTCTAAAGGAGAATCTATTTTTTCAATGCTTAAATTTACCAACCTTGCTGCATCGACCGTATTTTCAATTTCCTTTGACAAGGTGTTTTCTTCAGAAGAAATAATTTCTGTTATATTCCCAACATTAACAGCCAAACTATTTTTCAGTGGAATAATTGATAATAAAATGAGCGCAAGAATTGTTTTTTTCATAATAAAACTCAAATAAAAGACGATAAAGATACTATTTCCTTATATTATCTTTATCGTAATAAAGGATTTGTTATTTAATTAATGAAATAACTTATGGTGTAACAAAAGTTCCTTCCCAATTTGCAGTAAATTGAACTTTTACATCACCATCCCAAACGCCATCAGCAAGATCTTTAAATTCAGCTGCCGCACCTGCAGATTCTGCACTTGCAATAACGAACGTAAATTCACCACGGTCTGTTGCGCGGTCAGAACCATTATAAACACCATCAGCAGCTAAATTATCTAAACCAGACGTTAAACCACCAGCAACATCAATTAAAGTTGTCTCCGTTGCCGTATCTAAGTCAGTTCCATTCCATTTAACACCCACTTTTAATGTGGAGTTATCAGTAGTTCTTGATAATGTATTAGCAATCACTTTTGAGGTTAATTTAAAATCTGTAGCACCTGACTGCCCTTGAATAGCAACATCAAATGCCCCATTTTGCTGATTAAAACTTTGTTGGCCTTCGGCATAATTAAATGTCAGGCTTTTTAACGGAGTAACAACTAACATACTTGTTGTATCTTTAATTGCGGTTGCTTGCCATGTTGCGGTCGCTTGTGCAGTGCGCGTATCCGCATTCGCAACAGTAGCAAAAGAAGCAGCAATAATCCCAGATAATAGTACAGACGATATTCTTTTATTAAACATTGTTATTCTCTCTAATTAAAATTAAATACATACCAAATAAAAATTACATAGTATAAAAAACACTTTTAGTTGTGTTTTTTATAAAATATAATCTTGACCACTAAAAATGTAATTAAAAAATATTTTTATTATTATTTTTTATTTAAAAAATTATCCATTAAGTAATTACTTAACAAGTAATTTTTTTTATTAGATTCTTCCTTAGCCATTTTTATATCAAAGTCATGTTCATTTTGAACAAACATTATTAGTTCAACCCAATTTTTATCTAGTATATTCAAAAGTTGACTTAATTGGTCTATGGTCAAAGATGTTTTTCCAGTTTCATAGCGTGAAATTTGTTGCTGGCTGACATGCATTAACTTTGCTAGTTGCTTTCCCGTTAGATTTTTTTCTTTTCTGGACTTTCGTAAAAAAACCCCCGCATAATAACTTAAGTTATTTACTTCCATAAGCATTTCCAAAATTTTCCCGATGACAAAATTCAAGTAAAATCATTCAATAAATGATAATCATTAATATATTTATATTTAATAGAATAAATTATTTGATAATAATTCTCTGACTATTAATTTATACTTAATAATATAAATTGATTAAAAAACGTGTAAAAATGTTTAAACCTATCAATGTTAGAAAATCAATAGATTAACTCTATTTAGGTGTTTTTTATGAACCACATTTCAGTTTTATCACCAGATAAAACACGTAGTCAGAGTAGAAAAATGATAAGTAACTATGTGATAAGTAAATTATTTTTTGATGTGAAAATATTGTTTTTTATATTAGTAAAATAAGTTGCAAAAATTATTTTAATTAAAACATAATATATTTAATGGACATTTAAATTAATACTATTTTTCATTTTGTTACAATTTGGCATGTAATGTATAAATAAATTATTACGATAACACATAATATGAGTATTAAGGATTTATCTCTACGAAGAGATCATTATTTAGCGTTAAGATCGAGTATGATATATTTATTGATGTAAATCAAAAATGTATTCAGTTAATTTTACTCTTTTGAAGAATTTAAAAAATAAAATAATAACTAGAATAACAATCGTAACCGAAACAATTCATCAATGATATAAAAAGTACACACCCTCAATTCGCCAAATACAGCATAAAAATCGACCTATTTTAGCCCATTAAATTAATAACCAAATAAAATAGTTTCAGTAAAAAAATTGATTAACCTACCACAAAATAGGTAACCATTTGCTAAAAAACAGCTCTTATTAATAAACTGATTGTTATCTATTTAGTCATTTAGCCTTTCAATGATACAGCGCAGTTGATAGTGACAGCTCTCCATCCGATTGAACAAAGGTCTAAAATTAAACTTTTTTAGTCTAATATGCAGATGGTTAAGCAACTGATAATGAAATAAAACTATTTTGACAAGATGAGATGATGAGACAAAAAAAAAGCCCCGAGTTAAAAACTCAGGGCTTTAATATTTGGCGGAACGGACGGGACTCGAACCCGCGACCCCCTGCGTGACAGGCAGGTATTCTAACCAACTGAACTACCGCTCCGGATGTTCCCTTCTGGGAACGCCAAGCATATTACGAATACTTTGCAGCCCCGTCAATACTTTTTCTTGGGAAATCGCGCAGTTGAGCAGTTTTTAGCCTTAAATAGCACACTTAATTTGCATGCCATCATTTGTACCAATACATTCTATATATCAATGTAAATTTTCAGCCTCATCAGAAGACTGCCGCCAAAGACAAGGTTTTCCCCCTTTCTTATCGACAATGTCTAATCGCGCTTCGTGGGCAATGACCTCTTCATCGGAAGCATAGAGTACTTTCAAGCCTGTTGTCGGTCGTTCAATTCTTTGTATTTCATTGGCTTGCTCATTATCGGCAGACTCAGACTCCATCGAAAATGACAACGATGTTTGCCCACCCGTCATTGCTAAATAGACGTCAGATAAAATCTCCGCATCGAGCAATGCCCCGTGTAAAGTACGCTTAGTGTTATCAATTAGATAACGATCGCACAATGCATCTAAGTTGTTTCTCTTTCCGGGGAAAAGGCGACGAGCTAAAACCAAGCTGTCCGTAATCGTACAAAAGTCAGCCGTTGGTGGAATACCTTTATTGAGCTTACGAAATTCATGATCCATAAACCCGATATCGAAGGGGGCATTATGAATGACTAATTCAGCGCCACGAATAAATTCAATAAATTCATCCGCAATATCTGCAAAAACGGGCTTATCTTGCAAAAACTCATCGCTGATCCCATGCACTTCAAATGCTTCAGGGTCCACTAAGCGATCGGGTTTAATATACACATGAAAATTACGCCCTGTGAGTCGGCGGTTAATCACTTCAACTGCACCAATCTCAATTATATTGTGCCCTTCATAATGAACACCGAGTTTATTCATACCGGTTGTTTCAGTATCAAGAACAATTTGTCTGGTTATCACCGTGCTCATAATGTTTTTTTGTGTCAAACTAGAAAGGAACGAATAATATAGAGTGTAACAGAAATGACAAAGCAGGTAGAAATTTTCACGGACGGTTCCTGTTTGGGTAACCCTGGCCCGGGGGGATATGGTGTTGTTCTACGTTATCAACAGCATGAAAAAACGTTGAGTGATGGGTATTTTTTAACCACAAATAACCGGATGGAACTACTTGCGGCTATTGTCGCCCTAGAATCACTGAAACGGCCTTGTGATATCATATTAACCACTGACAGCCAGTACGTCCGCCAAGGGATCACCCAATGGATCCACGGTTGGAAACGCAGACAATGGCGTAAAGCGGATAAGTCTCCCGTTGTCAATGTAGACTTATGGAAGCGCCTCGATGAAGCTATCCAACGTCACACTATCGACTGGCGCTGGGTTAAAGGGCACGCAGGTCACCCAGAAAACGAAAAATGCGATGAGCTTGCTCGCGCGGCGGCGTCATCTCCAACCAAAGAAGATACCGGCTACCAACCTGCACAAGATTAACGATTATGGTTAACTTTAGTGCGTTCACTCAGCTCTTTTGCCGCACCTAAAGCCGTGCCTATTTTAACTTTCGGCTGCTTAAATTTTAACGGCGTTGGCGTGAGCGGATAAGTCCGTTTTCGCGCCACAATAACACTTAGTACCCCTATACCACCGCCATGTTTATTAATCCGTCTGTGTGAATTCATCCAAGGGATAACATGACAATTACGATGATATAAAACTTCATAGTTTAATAAACTTAGCCAATCAAATACCCTTAAAGCAGGAAAAAACCGGCTACAATAAGGTTGCCGTTTACGTAGAACAGGTACTAACTTTGCTAACCCTGCTAAGCTAAAGGGGTTAAACCCTGAAATAACTAGCCACCCATCATCAATTAATACACGGTCGACCTCCCTTAGAAGCCAATGTGGGTCGCTATCATAGGCTAAACAATGAGCCATTAAGCATGCATCAATTGATTTCTCAGTAAAGGGCAACGCCCCCGGTTGAGCAATAAGATTAAACCGCGGGTCATTATTCCCAACATTGAACTGATGAGAAATTAGGCACTCTTGGGTCTGGATTTCAGTACTTAAATGGCCTAACTTAAGGAGATGAAAACCAAATATCTTTGGCCACCAAGGCCTTAATTGGTTTTCTATAGACTGCCGGTATTGCTCTCCAAAAGGAATATCACACCAACTAACGGGCATTTGGAGCTTTTTATCAATACGTGCAGGCTTCATGAAATTCCCCTATTAACAAGTATCGAGGTCGTTATGGAGTTAATTCGAGTCCCAGCTTTAAATGATAACTACATTTGGGTTTTAGCTGATAACCAGCAGTGTATCATTGTTGACCCTGCGGAGGCAGAGCCTGTGCTCGAAATAATTACCGCACAACATTTAACGCCAGTCGCTATCCTCTTAACTCACCACCATAATGACCATACCGGCGGTGTAAAAGGCATTTTAAACAAATTTACATCGCTACCTGTTTTTGGACCTAAAGAAACTGAAAATAAAGGTGCAACAGAATTAGTCGAAGAAGGTGATACTGTCATTATTAACCAATTTAAATTCCAAGTAATTGCTTTATCTGGGCATACCCTTGGGCATATTGGTTTTTACCAAGCGCCTTATTTGTTTTGCGGTGATACTTTATTTTCAGCTGGTTGTGGGCGTATTTTTGAAGGTACACCAGAACAAATGTGGCAATCTATTCAAAAAATTGCAGCGCTCCCAGACGAAACATTAATATGCTGCGCCCATGAATATACCTTGTCGAACCTTAAATTTGCTCACCATATCTGGCCTGAAAATGAAGCGATTACACAATATTTACAAAAAATAACGCAAATGCGTGACAAACATCAAGCAACAGTTCCTACCCTATTGAAAGATGAGAAGAAAATAAATATTTTCTTGCAATGCGACAATCAACAATTACAAAAAAAACTCGAAATTAATATGCAAAATCCCCCTTTGAGAGCAGTTTTTACCCTTTTACGTCAATTAAAAGATCAATTTTAAAGTTTAATGATTGTCATCATGGGGTGGGATAAGTATTATTGTTCGACTTTTAAACATTGCAACGAAGAACAATAGAATAAAATGAAGAAAATCGCGACACTCATCGCCATTGTTCTGCTGGCAGGATGCCAAACCGCCCCAAAAAATGTTAAGCAGAACAAACCTTCAGCCAATCACACAATTGAAACTGTTGCCTCTCACAACCAAGCAGCAAGTAGACAACTTCCAAAGGTAGATTATGACCTTTGGGGTTACATCAGTGATGAGCTAAAAATGGATATACCTGATAACCCACAAATCAGGGAAATGGCTAACAGTTACCTAAACAAACAACGTTTTGTCTACGATGTGGCATTAAGAGCAGAGCCCTATATGTACCTCATCGTAGACGAAATTAACGAACGTAACTTGCCGATGGAATTAGCATTAATTCCGATTATTGAAAGTTCTTTCAACCCTAAAGCAACTTCACCAGCAAAAGCCGCAGGCCTGTGGCAAATCGTTCCAATTACAGCGCGTTCTTATGGGCTAAAACAAACCCAATGGGTTGATGAACGTAGAGATGTTGTTTCATCAACTAAAGCTGCATTTGATTTACTTGAAAACCTAAATATCATGTTTGGCCATGATTGGGAGCTCACGTTAGCTGCGTATAATTGTGGTGAAGGTTGTGTGCTAAATGCTATTAAAAAGAATGAGGCTGCTGGGTTGCCGACTGATTTCTGGTCCCTTTCTTTGCCAAAAGAAACTAAACAATACGTACCCAAAATTCTAGCTCTCAGCCAAGTGCTGAAAACCCCAGAAAAGTACCAAGTTAACCTGCCAACCAGTAATAAAAATAGGGCGTTAACTCAAATTGATGTAGGCCAGCAAATTACACTATCCCAAGCCGCTGAGCTAGCAGGGCTTACTGTAGAATCAGTGAAAACCTATAATTCAGGCTATACTCGAGGCATCACATCGCCAACAGGCCCACATTATATTATGTTACCAACAGCAAAAGCGGAGCAATTTAAAACATCGTTATCTGATCAAGACGTTTTAGAAACCATCCGCCTTGCCGCAATACAAAATCAACAAATTAAAACGGCACAACCGACGGCAATTTCAACAGCTCGCCAAAACCGAGCAAAAATTACGACTTATAAAGTACGTAAAGGGGAATCAGTCGCCAGTATTGCTAAAAAGTTTAATACCACAGCCAAAAATATTCAGAAGCTAAATGGGTTAAAAACGGCGAGTGTGATAATGCCAGGGCAAACATTAAAAGTTTCTAGTCCAATATCGGCAGCGAACAATCGTAAAACGAAAACCTATAAAGTCAGAAAAGGCGATTCCTATTATAGTATTGCAAAACGCCATGGTATCAAGCTCAATGATTTAATGACTTGGAACTCAGGCGTAAAAATGGCTGATTTAAAACCAGGGGTAACCTTAAACCTTTACCTCTAAGTTACCTCCATGAAAAACCTCCCCAATTTTGGTCGAGGTTTTTTCTTATTTAATTATCTTATTTCATTGGTAAAATTAAACTATTTAAATACTCTGAATGGAGTAATACTTTTTATAACATCTTTTGTGTAAACATTTCATATTAGCCGTACTAAAATAACCAAATGGTTAAACGTAATTTAAACATTTTATAAAATTGAGTTTAAGTCGAGCATTTATAGCTCTATTTTAGTCACTTACTAATAAAAATGAAAAAAGTAGTTGATTGGTGGTGACTTATGTAATAATAATGCTATTATTATATCGCGGCTAAACTAGTCCAAGCTGCCAGTCCGTGTTCGAATGTCACTTATGTATAATATTAATAATCTTCGAAAACTTAACGAACTAGCAATAACTTTATATTTTTCAATATATTACTGCTTTATATATGTATATTGAACATAGGTGCTTTTAATTAGTTAACGTGACATTATTATTGATATAACAATACACATAGCAAAAGTCAGATTCGCCCGCGGAGGTGATTATGGATGAATACTCACCCAAAAGACATGATATAGCAGAACTAAAATACTTATGTAACAGTCTCAATAGAGACGCTATCTTAAGTTTGCAAAAAACCAATACACATTGGATTAACGATCTAAGCTCTGCACAAAGTGCAGCTCTAAATGAACTCATTGAACATATCGCAGCTTTTGTCTGGCGATTTAAGATCAAATATCCAAAAGAAAATCTCGTTATATCATTAATTGAAGAGTACCTCGATGAGACTTATGACTTATTTGGTAGCCCAGTCATCACATTAAGTGAAATTATAGATTGGGAAACTATGAATCAAAATCTAGTTTCAGTGCTGGATGATGACCTAAAATGTCTGACCAGCAAAACATAAAATCATTATTTATCTTTAATCAAACAATAACATCGTATGTTACTAAGTTATATTCCATATAAAGAAAGGGCGTTATGACCAAATCTGATTATCTGATGCGTTTGAGAAAATGCACAACAATTGAAACACTTGAGCGTGTCATTGAAAAAAACAAGTATGAACTATCTGATGATGAACTAGAGTTATTCTACTCAGCGGCAGATCATCGTCTTGCTGAACTCACTATGAATAAGCTCTACGATAAAATTCCACCTTCTGTATGGAAGTTTGTTAGATAATACTGTATTAACACGCGCAGATAGTGAATGGTTATAGCCGGTAAATCCACTTATCGGCTGAACTTAATACAATTTTATTTTTAGCACTAATATAGTGCTAGTAGGTTTTTTATTTCTAATTTCCCTGCCTTCTGTTTTTTATCACCATTATAATTAACAATTAATGCGATATTTTTAACTTTATTCTATTTTAATATTAGATATTATTTTAAAGAATAAAAATAAACTTCATATTTATAAATACAATTAAATACAGAACACAAAACTAGCCAATTAATTTGATATAAAAATAAGGGGATTTTTTCTAGTTTAGATGAAAGCAGTGGGATAAATTGGGTGGGAGCCCTGCCAGCGACATCCCGGCACACACGACCCCTGCTATGGCTGCTTCCTTCCGGACCTGACCAAGTTAACAAGTTAGCGTTGCGGGAGAACCAACAGAGCCCCCATTGATTGCTTCTTTCAAAGCAGGGGCATTATGCTTGATAGTCACTAAAATAGCAAGAAAGCCACAGCCAAGTGCTGGTTTATTACACAAGAACCAACATAAGAGATAGAATACTGAAAATTAGCTGCCATCAAATTAGTTCGCTGGTACCATCAGCAACTCTACATCTTTAGTTATACCATTATTGATAACTTCAGCATCAGAATCAGCAATGTATAATAGCTTCCCGTCAGCTTTAATCGTCGCATTGACGGTCAGGGTACCCTCTTGTCTAACTTCATTTTTGAGATAAGTTAGCTCAAATGGAATTGTCGGTCGATTATTCAATGAATTGTAATATTTCTGCGATAATATCAATGCAGGCAGATCTACAACAGATGTATCTGCAAGAGTTACCGTGACAATCGCACTTTCTGGTAAAACAGAATCTTGCAAAATCACCACTCGCCCTTCAATTTTCCCTGAATCAACCATTTGGTTATTGTGGCTACTTTTAGCATTAAGTGTTTTTGCGCTTGGCTTTGTGCTATTCCCTTCACAGCCAATCAACGTCAAAACGACCAATAAGCTAACTATATGGCGAAAGAAACTCATAGATATTACCTGTAAGCCTATGTTTTATTTAAAACATTTATGGTAGAGAAATAAACACATCATTTTTAGATATGGGAATAGGGTGAAGTATAACCAATATAAATAAAATAATAAATTAATATTTCAAAATGTAACATTAAGTGAATTAAAATTTTCTACGCACAATCATCCTACCTATTTAAAGTAAATAATGGGAAAATACCAATATCTAATTATGTCCAAGTGAACCGAAGATAACTATGAGCCCAGAATTAAAGAACTTAATTAGCCTAATTGAGCTTGAAAAGATTGAAGAAGGTATTTTTCGAGGACAAAGTGAAGACCTTGGTTTACCACAAGTTTTTGGCGGACAAGTTGTCGGACAAGCTATGTATGCTGCGAAGCAAACCATACCAGAAGATAGAGCTATTAACTCTTTCCATAGCTATTTTCTACGCCCTGGTGATAGCTCGCGACCTATTATCTACGATGTTGAGATACTGCGTGATGGTGGAAGCTTCAGCGCCCGACGTGTCAGTGCTATCCAAAATGGAAAACCAATCTTCTTTATGACTGCCTCATTCCAGTCTGAGGAAACAGGCTATAATCATCAAAACCTAATGCCAGACGTTCCACCACCAGAAAAATTAATTTCTCAAGACGATATTATACAGCGCTTAGCGGATCAACTCCCCGAATCAGTTAAGAAATACGCCCTTCGCCCAACGCCTTTTGAGTTCCGTCCAGTGGAATTTTATAGCCCATTTGATGCACCACCTCAGGAGCCATTTCGCTATATTTGGTTTAAAGCCAAAGGGCAACTGCCCGACTTACCCTCACTACATAGCTATTTACTTGGCTATGCTTCTGACTATAACTTTTTACCTGCCGCTTTACAGCCACACGGTCGAGGGTTTATGGAACGCGACTTACAAGTAGCGACTATCGACCACTCAATGTGGTTTCATCGCCCATTTAAGATTGATGATTGGTTGTTATATGCCGTAGAAAGCCCTTCGGCATCAGGTGGGAGAGGTTTTGTAAAAGGCCAAATCTATAGTCCCCAAGGGGAGCTAGTCGCAACAGCGGTTCAAGAAGGTGTGATACGTCACAGGCAACCTCGTTAATCCGCAGTAAAAAAGTAAGTGAATACTTACAGACTAAAAAAGAAAAGGTAATGGCAGCAAACAATAAACTGCCATTATCAATTCGAATAGAACACAGTATTTATCCTGTTTTCAGCATTATCATATCGTGCCGTACTTGTTTAATTGTAAGCACTTTCACCATGAGAAGTTATATCTAAACCTTCCCTTTCTTTCTCTACTGTAATTCTTAGACCGAATGTTTTAGCTGCTATCTTAAAAGCAATAAAGGCAACAATCGCAGTCCAAACCACACAGACTAAAATGCTAACAGCTTGAATACCAACTTGTTTCATCATAGTAATTCCTTCTGCATAACCACTTCCGCCTAATGTGCTGGCAGTAAATACCCCTGTCAACAAGCACCCTAAGATACCGCAGACCCCATGAACACCAAAAACATCACAAACATCATCTACTTTTAACCAACGTTTAAGAATGACCACGCCCCATAAGCCGGCGATCCCAGAAAGCAAACCGATGATTAGCGCCCCACCAACCCCGACAGTTCCTGCGGCAGGAGTCACACCAACCAACCCCGCTAAGCAACCAGAGCAAGCACCTAACAATGAGGGCTTATCCCTAAAAATCCACTCGGCAAATGTCCAAGACAGGATTGCTCCAGCCGCTGCCGCAATCGTATTGATAAATGCCAGAGCAGCAATACCATCTGCACTTCCCGCCGACCCTGCATTGAAGCCAAACCACCCAACAAATAAAATAGATGTCCCCATAAATACCATCGGTAAGTTATGAGGTTTAATTGCTTCCTTTCCTAATCCTGTTCGATGCCCAAGTAAGTAAGCACCAACTAAACCTGCAACAGCGGCATTAATGTGTACAACAGTGCCCCCTGCAAAATCAAGCGCACCATCTTGAGAAAGAATACCGCCTCCCCAGACCATGTGAGCCATAGGTAAGTAAGCAAATGTAGTCCAAATAACGGTAAAAATGAGAATGGCAGAAAATTTAATGCGTTCTCCTAATGCGCCAACAACTAATGCAACAGTTAAACATGCAAATGCACCTTGAAACGCCACATGCACAAACTGGGGAATTGAACCGGATAAACTTTCTACTGAAATGTTTTTAAGTAACACTTGGTTAAAACCACCAAAAAAAGCATTTCCTTCACTAAAAGCCAAACTATAACCATAAACAATCCAAATAACAGATACCAATGCAAAGATCACCGTTGTTTGCGCCATTAAAGAAAGCACATTTTTACTTCTTAATAACCCGCCATAAAACAGTGCAATACCCGGTACAATCATAAAAATAACCAATGCAGTAGCTATCATCATAAAAGCATTATCGGCTTTATCGACTTCTTTTGGCGAAGCAAACACACTCATTGGAAAACCCATTAATACCCATATATATACGACTAGGAACCATTTACGCATCGTCATTCTCCTACAGTGCTTCATCTTGTTTTTCACCCGTACGGATCCGTACAGCTTGCTCTAGAGGCAAAACAAATATTTTTCCGTCCCCTACCTGTCCGGTACAAGCAACACCCTCAATGGTCTCAATGACCTGCTCTAACTGTTCATCTAACACCGCTATTTCCATTCGTACTTTGGGCAAAAAATCAACAGTATATTCAGCTCCTCTATATAACTCTGCGTGCCCTTTTTGCCGCCCAAACCCCCTAACTTCAGTAATGGTAAGCCCTTGAATACCAACATCAGATAGCGCTTCTCGAACCTCATCTAATTTAAATGGCTTAATAATTGCGATGATGTATTTCATATTTACTCCTATAAGTCATACCAATAACCCACTCAATTTAGCGAGCAGTACTGACGTCAGAGCAAAACTTATGCCAAAATGTTTTTTTGCTTAAAAATCAAAAAGAAAAGACAAAATAAAAAACCACTCGGCTGAGTGGTTTTAAGGTGTGCATTATAATGGTGCAGAATAATTAACTGGTTACAACTTCCTTTTCAGCATCACTGAGGGCATTCAACGACTCCCCAACTTGTTGTAACTGGTACATTTGATAATAACGCCCTTTTTGTTGTAAAAGTTGTAGATGTTGACCTTGCTCAACAATTGCACCACGATGTAACACAACAACTTGGTCGGCATCAACTATCGTTGATAAACGATGGGCAATCACCACCAGTGTTGTATGTTGACGGATCACTCGAAGCGCTTTTTGTATCGCTTGCTCTGTCCCTGAATCTATATTTGCAGTTGCTTCATCTAGGATTAAAATTTTCGGGGTCACCACCAGCACCCTAGCCATCGCTAATAACTGCCTTTGACCTACAGATAAGGTATTTCCTTGTTCACCTAATACTGTGTCTAACCCCTCAGGTAAAGTGCGAACTAACTCTGCAAGTTGAACAATTTCAAGAACATCCCAGACTTTCTCTTGATTAATATCACGCCCAAGCGCCACATTGTCAAAAAATGAAGCTGCAAGTACGACAGGGTCTTGCTGTACCATCGCAATACCATTTCTTAATACATGGTGAGACAATGAATTTAAATCTCGCCCATCTAATAGGATCTCACCTTTTTGCCATGGGTAATAACCCATAATTAAATTAGCAATAGTACTTTTACCACTTCCTGTGTGACCAACTAAAGCTATAAAATTATTATCAGGTACGTGTAAGTTGATATCTTGCAACACTATTTTGTCATTACGATAGGCAAAAGATAGGTGGTTAATGGTAATTGAGCCACCTTGCAATGGGACAAGGCTTTCGCCATAACCCTGTTGTGGGCTATCCATTAATTCAAAAACTCGCTCACCTGATACAACCGCTTGCTGTAGCATGGATTGTTGAGAGGTTAATTCAATTAATGGTTCGTTTAATCGCCCCAAATAATTAATAAATGCATATAAAACACCAACACCAATCGTCGTTGTTCCTTCAAACCCAAACAGTAGTAACAACCCACACAATACTGATGCAGAAAATAAACTCAGTAATGGTCTTAGTAACAAACCATCTAATTTTAAAGCTTTCATCCGTGCAAAATAGTGGTCTTGGTTGACCTCTTGCATTTTTGCCCCGAACCTTGCTTGCTGTAGAAACTGCTGAATAACGGTCATTCCATTAATCACTTCATTAAAACCGTTGTTAATATCAGCAAGGTAAGACCTAACACGACGTACTATCGGTGTGCTCAACCTCTGATAAACAATCATCACCACAAATACAGCAGGGAAAATCATCACAGCAATAGATGCCATTCTCCATTCTAATGAAAACATCGCAACTAACATGGCACAAATCAGTGCTAAACTGCGAAAAACCGTTGGCACGACCATGACAAACAGGTCTTTAATCACCTCGGTATCATTAGTCACTCGTGAAATTAGCTGGCCAACAGGCTGTTTATCAAATGCACTTAGTGGCTGTCGCAAGGCAGCATTCATCACATCAGTTCGTAATGTTTGCACAACCCCCACTGATGCTTTGTTAAATAAAATAATCTGATAATAATGTAATAACGCAGCAATAACTTGAAGCAATATAAAGCCAATAGCCATATATAACGTCAATGGCATAATGATTTGCTTTTTCGCGACCATATTATCAATAAAATAACTGATCAATAGCGGCCCACTGACCTCTGCAATCGCGGCTAACCATAGCATAGCAATGGCAATTCCCATTGTACCCCGGTATGCTTTGCCATAAGATAATAAGCGCTTCAATGCTGGCCAAAGTGGTTTTTTCTGGCTCATAAATCACCATCCAAAGCAGCTTCAATTTGTTGATAATGATACATATCTTTATACCAACCAGTCTGGCTAATTAACGCCTCATGCCTACCTTGAATAACCATAGCTCCTTGGGATAACACTATAATATTGTCTGCTTCAACCAATGCAGATAAGCGATGAGCACTAATAATTAAGGTTCGCCCTTGTCGCCAGCGGCTTAAATTTTGCAAAATAGTAAACTCTGTTTGCCCATCTACTGCTGAAAGCGCATCATCCAATATAAGTATTTCTGCATTTTGTAAGATAGCCCGTGCTATTGAGATCCGTTGCTTTTGCCCTCCAGAAAGCATCACTCCACGCTCACCGACTTGGGTTAAGTACCCCTCAGGCAGACGTAAAATATCATCATGTACACAAGCAATCCGAGCCGCCTGCTCTATTTCTTCTTGGCTAGCTTCTGGTCTTCCTAGAGCAATATTCCCTGCGACAGTTTCTGAAAATAAAAATGGAGATTGGTTTACTACCGATAGCCTTGCGCGCCATTCATCTAGTAATACTTCAGACAAGGGCTGCCCTTGATAACAAATAGCCCCTTCAGTGATATCAAACTGACGTTGTAATAATGCCAGCAATGTTGATTTCCCCGCCCCCGTTGGCCCACAGATACCTAAAAACTGCCCTGGTTGCAGGTTAAATTGAATATCATGTAATGCGACTCGCGTTGTTTCTGGGTAACTAAACCTTATTATGTTCACATCCAACGGCCCTTTTTCAGGCTGTAATGAATGGGAACCATCTTGAATAACGAGAGGCTCATTTAATAAACTTAAGATACGGCTGTAAGCCGCACTTCCTCGTTCGACAATGTTAAACATCCAAGCAAGGGCTAACATTGGCCAAATCATCAACCCTAAATACATCACGAAACTAGTTAACTCACCTAAAGTCAAAGTGCCATTTAGCACCATCCAACTTCCGCCACCAATAGCGAGCAAATTTGCCATGCCTATCGCTAAAAAAATTGTTGGATCAAAACGAGCATCGACTTTCGCAACATGCATATTACGACGCCCCGCTTCCGTTGCCACTTGTTCAAATTGATTCGACTGATGATCTTCAAGGCCAAACGCTTTGATCATACGAATACTGGTTAAGCTCTCTTGTGCGTGATTGTTCAAAGATGAAAACGCACCTTGAGCGTGCTTGAAACGATGATGGAGTTGATCGCCGTAACGCTTAATAACCATTGCCATGATCGGCATCGGAATAAGCGCAAGCAATGTGAGCTGCCAACTAATTTCAACGCTCATCATGATTAATACTGCACACCCCATAACCAATGAGTCTACTAGCGTTAAAACACCCTCTCCAGCAGCAAATACCACACGATCCACATCATTTGTTGTACGAGCGATTAGATCCCCAGTTCGATATTTAAGATAAAACTGTTGATTTTGTAAGCTTAATTGTCGATAAAATTTCTGGCGCAATTGAACTGCCAGCTTATAAGATGCCCCAAATAGCCATAGTCGCCAAACGTACCTCAGGCCATAAACAACCAATGCAATAAGCAGCATTAATAAGATATATGTCACCAACTGTTTTTTAGGCATAGTATCTTTACTTATGCCATCAACCACGACACCCACGATGCGCGGCGGAACCAGTTGTAGAATTGCAATAATAATTAAAAAGCAAACTGCGCCAAAATAGCGCTTCCATTCGCTCAAAAAATACCAACTTAGTTGTGAAAATAATCGCACGTATTACTGCCTTGGATAATGTTAATTTATTTATACATAACTGAAACGCTCGTGTCGTTTACCAACAAAATTGCGCTAATCGGGGATTGGCAGCACCGTGGTATATTTAATTTTTTCCATCGCAAAGCTGGACGTTACATCAATTAAGCCATGTACCCCATTAACCAGTTTTTTGTAAAACAAATCGTAGGATTTCATATCGTGAACTTCTACCTGCATAAGATAGTCATATTCACCAGCCATGCGATAAAACATTAGCACTTCAGGAAGTTGGCTCACGAAAGACACAAACTGTTCATACCATTCACTATTATGGTGCTGTGTTTTAATTGTTACGATGACAGTTAAACCTAACCCAAGTTTCTCACCATCTAATAACGTTACTCTACCCCGAATATAGCCATCATCTTCGAGTCGTTTTAGTCTTTTCCAGCATGGTGTAGAGGTTAAATTGACAGCTTCTGCCAGGGTGTTTAAAGATAGACTACTGTCATTTTGTAATAAAAAAAGCAGTTTTTTGTCTATTTTATCTAACATAATTGCCCTCATGGCTTAGGTGGAAATGCTCTTTTATCTTTCTATTATTTGAATTACCAATATTAAGCAAAATCTCATCATTTAAAAACAATAAAAATGTTACCAATTGACATTATTATAGAAGAATTTTACCCAGATAACCAAATAAGAGTACAAATAGCACGCTAATCAATGGAAATTTATAAAAATAGAACTGTTAATTAAATTACAGTGTCGCTAACATGAAAGCAGAGAATTAATACTCTTTTTAAGCAACGTGATATCACCAAGGAGTCCCTATGAAACGTGCAGTGGTGGTCTTTAGCGGAGGGCAAGACTCAACAACCTGCCTCATTCAGGCCTTACAAAACTATGACGAAGTGCATTGTGTTACCTTTGATTACGGGCAGCGTCATCGCTTTGAAATCGAAGTTGCACGAAAGTTAAGTGTATCACTTGGTGCCAATGCTCATAAGGTTTTAGATGTGACCTTACTCAATGAGTTAGCAATCAGTAGTTTAACTCGGGATAATATCCCTGTGCCTGATTTTACAGAAAGCGAATCGAGCAGTCTGCCAAGTACTTTTGTACCCGGTCGTAATATTTTATTTCTCACATTAGCGGCAATATATGCTTACCAAGTACAAGCTGAAGCCGTCATTACTGGTGTTTGTGAAACTGACTTTTCCGGTTACCCTGATTGCCGAGATGAGTTTGTCAAAGCCCTTAACCACGCGGTTGACCTTGGGCTCGCTAAAAATATACGTTTTGAAACCCCATTAATGTGGCTGAATAAAGCCCAAACATGGGCTCTTGCCGACAGTTATGGCCACCTTGAGACCATTAGGAAGCAAACACTCACTTGCTATAATGGGATTCAAGGTGACGGATGTGGTGAATGTGCTGCATGCCACCTACGAAGCAAAGGCTTACATGAATATTTAGATGACAAAGAAGCTGTCATGCTCTCTCTAAAACAGCAGCAACAAAAAACAAACTAAACCGAACAGAGATACGCCTGCCTAACCACTTTTTAGGTAGGCTAGTTCTGAATGAAATCATCAGTCCCTGATTTGAACGATGCTAGTTTTTCACGTAACTCATCATCTATAACAATGGCTTTATTAGTTATATTATCGATAAAAACAAACGTAACATAAGCGTCAGATACCACTTCTGCTCCCCCCGCGTTATTACGGATAATTTGCTGATAGCACACCGCACTCTTAGAGCCTATTTTATCCATACGCGTTACAACAGTAAGCTCATCACCTAACAGTACTCCTTGGATATAATTTACGTTAATATTCACCGCAGCCATAGTTAGATTATTTTTTATCGCCCAATTAATGAAATTACGCTTATTCATCCATTCCCAACGGTCTGCTTCGTAAAATTCCAAATAACGTGCATTATTAACATGTTGGAAAACATCAATATGGTAACCATGGATCTTGACATGTGTTGTCATTCTAACTACTCCGACCAGTTTAATTTTAGATAACATAAAAATAACAAATGTACGGAAAATATGCTGAATGAATACCAGAAATAAGATCTAGCTCCCAAATTATTTACAATAAATTAATATTACAGCTCAATTACCCACCATTAAAATGGTATCCCCATACAATTGAATGAACCACAATGTATGGGGAATATTCAACTACAGTACAATTTTATCTTTATTTTTCTCTAAAAATGCAGGCCCTATCCCCTGAACTTCTAGAATATTTTCAATTGAATTAAAAGCCCCATACTTTTGCCTATATTCAACAATTGCTTTCGCTTTTTGTTTGCCGATGCCACTCAGCTTTTGTGCTAGCTCATCTACACTTGCTGAATTAATATTGACTTTGTCTGATTGCTCTGAAGATATGAGTTGTGAGTTCTCATTTGACGCTTTTTTTTGCACAAGTGCTGTTGTGGGTTTTTCCGCTTCAATCTTTTTCGCTAAAGAAAAAGAAGTAAAAGCCCCTAATAGAGAAAGAAGAAGTACGGTATTAGCCCCATGTTTCATCACTGTATTCCATAACATAATGATTCTCCTGTGTGTGTTGAGGAGTAACAATGACAAAGAAAAACAATGAAAGCTTTCAGAGGGTTATTTAAATGTGAAAGGCCACCCAAAGGTGACCTTTCATTTATAATGTTGCAAATTAAATTGCGAAGCTTCTCGCAATTATTCCATATTCAACACTTCAATTTTTGCATTTTCACGTAAGTTAAGCATCAGAGCTTCGTTAACCGCGGAGCTCATCGCCCCTTGGTATTCACGTGACAGCTGTTTTAACTCATCTTCCGTTGGTTGGCCTAAAGTGACTTTATCTAACTGAATAATCACATAATTATCAGCTTCATCACGTGCAATGGCATAGTTTGGTTTACCTTCAGCCGGTTCTGCCATTTCCATTGATGCATTGATAATCGCAGTCTGTGGCATCAAACGTGAAACTGTTTGAACATCCGTAAATTTAATGCCTGCTGCATTCAGAGCTTCTTCGCCTTTACCTGCTTTCAGCTCAGCCAGTAGTTTCTCACTCGTTGCTTTAAGTTCTGCTTCTGCTTTTTGACGTTTAACTAAAGCTTCTATTTCAGGCTTAACAGTGTCAAAAGGTTCAATGTTTTCAGGCTTATACTCTGTAACACGTACAACAAATGCACGGTCACCTTCTACGTTAATAACGTCTGAATTAATACCTTTAGAACCATTTTTATCAACTAAGCGATCACTAAATACCTCGTTAATCACTTTCGGGAAGTTAAGTGCCGCCGGAGGATTATTGCGGTCAAACCAATCCGTTGTGATTGATTTCAAACCTGAAACAGATTCAACTGAAACTAATGATTCCATATCATTTGTTGCTGCTTCACTAACCTTTTGTTGTAAGTCATAGAACTGTTTGATGTTTTTATCTTGCAGTAAACTGTTTTTGATACTTTCTTTAACTTGTTCAAAAGGCTTAGTTAATTCTGGCTTAATATCATCTAAGCGGAAAATAATATAGTTATTTTGTGACTTGATTGGGGCAGAAAGTTGGCCTTTCTCAGTTAATTTTGCATCAGCAATCTCACTTGGTGTTGATGATGCTTCCATCCAACCAATAAGACCTTTTTGTTTAGCGCTGAATATATCCGTCGACTTTTCAGCTACAATGGCAGCAAAATCAGCCCCTGCTTTTAGTTCATTTAGGATATCATTTGCTTCTTTTTCTGAAGCTACTTGGATCATACTATATTGTTTTTGCTCAGCCTGAGTATAGTTTTTCAGGTTTTGCTCATAATATGCTTTCACATCTTCATCAGATACTGTTGCTGCTGGCATAGATGCCGCATCCATTTCAACATAGCTTACTTTCACTTTTTCAGGTGAAATAAAGCTATCTTGGTTAGCATCGTAATAAGCTTTTAATTCATCGTCTGAAACGGTTTGTTTACCTTGAACATCAGCTAAAGGTAACGTTGCCGTACGAATTTCACGTTCTTGCATATACAGTTGTGCATATGCTTTAACCTCAGATGGCAAAGCAAAATCTGTACCGGTAAAGGTTTTACCTAACTGTGCGCGTGTAAGGTCTTGGCGAATTTGTGCTGCAAAGCTATCTGCATTGATATTGTAACGCTGTAAAATCTCACGGTACTTTTCGCTATCAAATCGACCATCTGTTTGGAAAATTTGCATTGAGAATATAGATTGCTCAATTTGCTGATCGCTTGCTGACAGGTTTAGTTCATTAGCATATTGATTAATCAATTCATTGTTAATCAAGTTATCAAGTGCTTGGCGGCGCAGCAAATTCATGCTTTCTTCGTTACTAGCCACTTCTGAGAATTTATCTCCCAGATATTCTTGCAATGACTGACGTTCCTGCTGAAAGGCCTGCTGCAACTGTTCCCTGCTAATTGGCTGACCGTTAACTTCGGCTGCATTATTTGCACTATTGCCTCCGATGCCGCCCATCATAACGCCACCTAACACAAATGAAAGGATTATCAGCGCTAGTATTATTTTGAGCAAAGGACTATTTGCCTTTGTGCGTAAATTTTCCATCATAAAAAGGCTTAACTCCGCTTTGTTGAATTCAATTTCCTGATAATACGCTAATCTTAACTCAGAAAGAAAAAAAAGCGCACCATTTACATGGTGCGCTTATATATTAGCTGATTAAAGACATTCCGTCAGTTTGAGTTTTCGCAAAAATGCAAGAAAGACAAACTTAAATACCTAATTAGCTATTAACAGCGTCTTTAAGACCCTTGCCTGGACGGAAAGCTGGAACTTTCGCCGCAGCGATTTTAATTTCTTTACCCGTTTGAGGGTTACGGCCTGTACGTGCTGCACGCTCACGAACAGAAAAAGTACCAAAGCCAACTAGAGCAACATCGTCCCCTTTACTAAGAGAGCCCGTTACAGTAGCGACGAACGCGTCAACAACACGACCTGCTGCAGCTTTAGAAATATTCGCATCAGAAGCGATTTGATCAATCAGTTGAGCTTTATTCACTCTTATCATCCCCATATTAGTTGGACTATAAATCTCTTAATTAACTCTAACGGTTATTAGTATAGTTAATTAATGATGCAGTCGTTATATCAATCCTGATTACCAATGGCAAGAGAACAGATTACATACAAACAATTATCAGAATCATCGCTAAAGTAGCTATGAAAAAAAAGGCTGACAAGCCCTAAATTAGCTATCAGCCTTAATTTTATACAAACTTCTTGATTCAGCTCACTCTTTTAGCTTTATTTTTTACAACTTCAGCCCCAAATGGAGGGTTAACTAAAGCCAAAGAAAGCACTTCTTCAATAGTTTTTACTGGATGAATATCCAGATCAGCGATCACATTTTGAGGAATTTCTTCTAAATCACGTTCGTTTTCTTTAGGGATTAATACGGTTTTAATCCCTCCACGGTGTGCCGCCAATAGTTTCTCTTTTAAGCCACCGATTGGGAAAACTAACCCTCTTAATGTAATTTCCCCTGTCATAGCCACGTCTGCTCTAACAGGATTACCCGTTAAGCAAGATACCAACGCCGTTGACATGGCAATCCCCGCACTTGGACCATCTTTCGGTGTCGCGCCTTCAGGAACATGGACATGAATATCGCGTTTTTCATAAAAATCGCTATTAATACCCAATTTTTCTGCACGAGCTCTAACTACGGTTAATGCCGTTTGGATAGATTCTTGCATCACTTCACCTAAAGAACCGGTATAAGTTAACTTACCTTTACCTGGAACACAGGCGGTCTCAATGGTAAGTAAGTCACCACCAACCTCAGTCCAAGCAAGACCAGTAACTTGCCCTACACGGTTTTCAGTATCCGCTTGGCCATAATCAAAGCGACGAACGCCCAGATAGTCTTTCAGGTTGTCTGCATTAATTTCAATATGCTTAAGCTTTTTATCCATTAATAAAGCTTTAACTGCCTTACGGCACAGTTTTGAAATTTCACGCTCTAAACCACGTACACCAGCTTCGCGAGTATAGTAACGAATGATGCTCATTAGGGCGCTATCATCAATAGTAAGCTCACCCTTTTTCAAAGCATTACGTTCTATTTGCTTAGACAATAGATGTTTTTTCGCTATGTTCAGTTTTTCATCTTCTGTATAGCCAGAAAGACGAATAACTTCCATACGGTCTAATAATGGCGCCGGAATATTCATCGAGTTAGACGTTGCAACAAACATAACATCGGACAGATCATAATCGACTTCTAAATAGTGATCATTAAATGCAATATTTTGTTCTGGATCAAGGACCTCTAACAATGCAGAAGCAGGGTCGCCACGCATGTCAGATGACATCTTGTCAATTTCATCCAATAGGAATAGCGGGTTTTTCACCCCAACTTTAGCCATTTTTTGGATAAGTTTGCCCGGCATAGAACCAATATAAGTACGGCGGTGACCACGAATTTCTGCTTCATCACGTACCCCACCTAAAGCCATGCGAGTGTACTGACGGCCTGTTGCCTTCGCAATGGATTGGCCCAATGACGTTTTACCAACGCCCGGAGGCCCAACTAAGCAAAGAATTGGCCCTTTAATTTTGCTAACACGGCTCTGTACTGCCAGATATTCTAAAATCCGATCTTTCACGCGCTCTAAGCCGTAGTGATCGGTATCTAGCACTTCTTGCGCTTTAACTAAATCTTTTTTAACTTTGCTACGCTTATTCCATGGTACTTGTACCATCCAATCAATATAGCTACGAACAACTGTAGCTTCTGCAGACATCGGAGACATCATTTTCAGCTTCTGCAACTCAGCTTCGGCTTTTTCTTGTGCCTCTTTTGGCATTTTCGCTTCTTCAATCTTACGTTTTAGCGATTCATACTCGTCTGGCGCATCGTCCATTTCACCAAGCTCTTTCTGAATAGCTTTCATTTGCTCATTCAGATAGTACTCACGCTGGCTTTTTTCCATCTGTTTTTTAACGCGATTGCGGATACGTTTTTCTACTTGCAGCAATTCAGTTTCTGATTCCATCATTGCCATCAAGAATTCAACGCGTTCAGCAATATTTGCCATTTCCAAAACACGCTGCTTATCAGCTAATTTCAATGGCATGTGAGACGCAATGGTATCCGCTAGTTTATCTAGCTGATCTTGCTCTATTGCATGCAATGCCGTTAGTACTTCAGGTGGTATTTTCTTATTTAGTTTTATGTAGCTTTCAAACTGACTAACAATAGTACGATATAAAACTTCGTTTTCTTTTTCATCAAGTACACTTGATGACTGAGAGCCCGCGGTTGTTTCGTCATAAACTACGTTTTCAGCTTGTGTATCTTGTTCTGGGGCTAAATATTCCGCTTGTGCTAAGAAATATTCGCCATTATCAGTCAAGCTCGTAATACGTGCGCGTTTTAGCCCTTCAACGAGGACTTTAACGGTGCCATCAGGTAGTTTCAGCATCTGAATAACGGATGCAACAGTACCTACAGCAAATAAATCATTCACCCCTGGCTCATCAGTCGAGGCTTCTTTTTGCGCAACCAGCATCACTTGCTTGTCATGATCCATCGCTGCTTCCAGACTGTGAATGGATTTTTCACGTCCAACAAACAGTGGGATCACCATATGTGGGTATACCACTACATCACGCAGAGGCAATACTGGTATTTCAATGCGTTCGGAACGCTCAGGATTCATAAAGCTCTCTCTTCGTTTAGCTCACGCTAGTTTAAGGGTTTCTGTTTCTTATTCTAAAATTACTTTCTAAAACAAGGAAACCACACCTCAGAATATAAACTATATGGGGACAAGATTTTAGCATTCAATAGCTAGTTGAACATAAAAAACAAAATGAGGGAAACCCCTCATTTTGTTTGATTAATTATTGAACGTTTATTAAGGATTAGTTATCGCCAGAAGCTTGAGCCTCAGGTTTACTGTAAATCAACAAAGGTTCAGACTGTTCGTTAATTACATTTTCATCGACAACAACTTTCTCAACATCACTCATTGAAGGAAGGTCATACATAGTATTCAGCAATGCCGCTTCAACAATAGAACGTAAACCACGTGCACCCGTTTTACGTGCCATTGCTTTTTTCGCAATTGCCTTTAATGCTTCTTCACGAAACTCGAGTTCAGTCCCTTCAAGGCTAAATAACGCTTGGTATTGCTTGGTTAAGGCATTTTTTGGTTCTTGCAGAATCTGAATTAATGCTTCTTCGCTTAGTTCTGTCAGCGTTGCAACAACTGGCAGACGGCCAATAAATTCAGGAATTAAGCCAAACTTAATTAAGTCTTCTGGCTCTGCTTGAGTTAGCAATTCACCTTCCGTTGCTTTCTCTGATTCACCTTTAACTTCCGCAGCAAAGCCAATACCAGAACGCGTGTTTAAACGTTGCCCAATGACTTTGTCTAAACCGGCAAATGCACCACCACAGATAAACAGGATTTTTGATGTATCAACTTGCAAAAATTCTTGTTGAGGGTGCTTACGACCACCTTGTGGTGGTACCGCCGCAACCGTCCCTTCAATAAGTTTCAGTAACGCTTGCTGCACACCTTCACCGGAAACATCACGAGTAATTGATGGGTTATCTGATTTACGTGAAATTTTATCAATTTCATCTATATATACAATTCCACGCTGTGCTTTTTCAACATCATAGTCACATTTTTGCAAAAGCTTTTGAATGATGTTTTCAACGTCTTCACCAACATAACCAGCTTCAGTTAATGTTGTTGCATCAGCCATTGTAAACGGTACATCCAAGTAACGAGCTAATGTCTCAGCTAAGAGAGTTTTACCGCTACCTGTTGGCCCTATAAGCAAAATGTTACTTTTACCTAGTTCAACACCATCACTGGTTTTATCACCATTACGTAGGCGCTTGTAGTGATTATATACCGCAACAGCTAAGACTTTTTTTGCCTTTTCTTGGCCAATAACATAGTCATCAAGATGTTGCCTAATTTCATGTGGAGTCGGCAATTCACTACGCTCGCGATGCGGTGCAAGTTCCTTGATCTCTTCACGGATGATGTCGAGACATAAATCTACACATTCATCACAAATATAGACTGACGGACCGGCAATCAGCTTACGAACTTCATGCTGACTTTTTCCGCAGAAAGAACAGTAAAGCAGTTTGCCTGTCCCCTCTTTGCGTTTCTCTGTCATCAGTTGACCTCACTTTTATCTATACCACTTTGTTTTTCTTAATTAAAGCTAAAAACAAAGCCGCAATTTCTTAAAATAGTTTATGGTATAAACTAATTATACCAAAAGTTGACCCATTAACGGCTACTATAAATTTGGTCGACTAAACCATATTCTTTTGCTTCATTAGCCGATAAGAAACGGTCACGCTCCGTGTCACGGTTAATTTCTTCAATAGATTTCCCAGTATGTTGAGCCATTAGCTCATTCATACGTGCTTTCACTTTGAGGATTTCTTGAGCATGAATTTCAATATCTGTCGCTTGGCCTTGGTAGCCACCCAATGGTTGGTGGATCATGACTCGTGAGTTAGGTAAACAAAAACGTTTACCTTTCGTACCTGCTGTCAATAAGAAAGCCCCCATGGAACATGCTTGCCCCATACAAATAGTACTCACATCAGGCTTGATAAATTGCATTGTGTCATAAATTGACATTCCTGCTGTAATCACACCACCAGGTGAATTAATATACAGATGAATATCTTTTTCAGGGTTTTCTGCTTCAAGAAATAACATTTGAGCGACGATTAAGTTCGCCATATGGTCTTCCACTTGACCTGTCAGGAAGATAATCCGTTCTTTTAATAGACGTGAGTAAATATCATATGAGCGCTCACCACGGGAGGTTTGCTCTACGACCATTGGCACAAGTGCCATTTGGGATGCTAATTGTTCCTGACTGCCAAAATGTGACATCGAAATCTCCTATTAAAAACGTTCTGGTGCTTGCGCCTAATTTGCTTTCTGTCCGCTATATAGAGCAGAGATCGTGCCACAAACAACTGTCTTTAAAACATCTGCCTTAAAAAAAGACCGTGCCTGCAACCTGTTGCGATCTTCTTATTTTTAGTTTAGCTAAAATTTAACCGCGTCACAGATAAAAATTAAGAAGAAAATGCAGCTAAATATGCTGCAGTAAACAAGACGCTGTTGAAAATAGTTTAACACAAGTTAATTAGGTTACACGGATTATCCCATTAGAAAACCTTACCTGATTTTCAAAATTTGCGAAATAACTCGTTAGGCTGATATCAGCACTTTCTTCAATGTTAAGCTATTTAAAATAATTCAAATCTCAATTAAAGCTTTTCACAAATCAAAAACTATACTCTAAATCATTCACGTGGTAGCTAGACCACAAGCCAATCAGCCTCTTAGAGTGCACATTTGTATGTAACTAGTATGTATAAACATAATCAACCACATTACAGCTTGAAGTATAGTGAGCACATTCATGCTACTTGAAGTATAGATAATATAATTAGGGTTTAAATGTGATTTTCAAGGCTAACCTAGCTAAATTCACAAAAGTGTTAATTTAACGGCTTTAATTGACAAAAAACCCGCAGTAACACACTACGGGTTTTTTATTTTCTACAGCAAGAAAAAAATTAACCAGCTTGAACTTGGTTCATCAGCTCAGTAAAGTTAGTTTCTTTTTCTGTCACTTTAGCAACCGCCAGTACAGTTTCAACGGCTTGTTCTTCTAAAGCTAAGTTACGAACGCTGTTCATTAACTCTTCGTTTTTGCTATAGTATTCGATAACTTCAGCTGGATCTTCGTATGCAGATGCCATCTCTTCGATTAGCGCTTTAACGCGATCTTCGTCAGCTTTCAGCTCATTTTTGTTGATCACTTCGCCTAACAGCAGGCCGATAACAACGCGACGTTTAGCTTGTTCTTCGAACAGTTCACGTGGTAATTCCATCGCTTGTTTTTCATCACCACCAAAACGCTGTGCAGCTTGGCGACGCAGAACATCGATTTCACCATCAACAACCGCTGCTGGAACTTCGATGTCATTAGCTTTGATCAGACCTTCTAATACTTGAGCCTTCACACGGTTACGAACTGCATTTTTCAGTTCACGTTCCATGTTTTTACGAACTTCTGCACGCAGACCATCTAAAGAACCATCAGCGATACCGAAACGCTTAATGAATTCTTCAGTGAATTCAGGTAATTCGCGCTGTTCTACTTTCTTCAGAACGATAGCAAATTTTGCTGCTTTACCTTTCAGGTTTTCAGCGTGATAATCTTCAGGGAAGTTAACTTCAATCTCAAACTCTTCGCCAGCTTTGTGGCCAACAACGCCTTCTTCAAAGCCTGGGATCATGCGACCTTCACCCATAACTAATGCGAAGTCTTCTGCTTTACCACCTTCAAACTCTTCACCATCGATAGAACCAGTGAAGTTGATAGTGATACGAGAATCAGCTTCTGCTGCTGCTTCAACTTCTTTCCACTCCGCTTGTTGCTTACGCAGAGTTTCTAACATGCTTTCCAGATCTTCATCTTTTACAGATACAGCCGGTTTTTCAACTTCAATCGTTTCTAAACCTGTTAATTCGATTTCTGGGTAAACTTCGAATTCAACTGAATAGACAAAATCTTTACCGTCTTCGAGTTGCTCTGGTTTGTAACTAGGCGCACCCGCTGGGTTGATTTTTTGCTCAATAATAGCGTTAATGAAGTTGCGTTGCATAACATCGCCCAGAACGTCTTGCATAACTGACGCACCGTAACGTTGTTTAACAATGTTCATTGGTACTTTCCCTTTACGGAAACCATCAATACGCACTTTTTTAGCAACGCTGACTAGCTCGCTATTTACTGCTTTTTCAATATCAGTGGCAGGAACGGTGATTGTTACACGACGCCCAAGGCCTTGAGTCGTTTCAACAGAAACTTGCATCTTCTTACCTCAAAATAAATCTTAGTGATCGGTCTACTCCAGAGTTATGCCATTAAATCATATTGGCTGTCTCCCTTCCAGAACCGGGGGCGTTACTTTCATAACGGTCATCCCTGATATCAGAAGCGTCCCGAAACCTTACTGAAAATTAGACGCAGCATTATACCGATGCATGCGCCCTGAGTCGAGAAAAGCTGAGAAAAGAAGCGATTTTTCCTCTTTATTTGTGACTTTTCTGACTAAATTTTTTATTTCCCTTCAAAATTTGAAGAAAAAATACTCATCAAACCCATCATAGGAATGATAAATTATCAAAAGAATAGTTACAGTCTATTAACTGAAACTAAAAATTACCGGTTTACTCCACCAACACCACGACAGGCTGGCGATTTTAATGCCGTATTGGCAAGCTCATCCCATTCTTTTTGTGTATAAGTGTGCAAAGCAAGAGCATGGATGCCCCCCGCTAATTCATCGGCTAAAATAGCATAAATTTCACGATGACGAGCAAGCATTCGTTTATTCTCAAATTTATCGCTGACTAAAACTACCTTAAAATGGCTTTCTGAACCCGGTAATACATTGTGTTGATGACTTTCGTTGATCACATCTAAATGTGAAGGTTCAAAAGCAGTTTGTAATTTTTGGCTCACTCGATCTTGCATACTTTGCGATGCATTAGCGACCATAAAATACTCCTTAAATTGTGATTCTCTCTAGTATTGGTAAGTTCAGTAAACTATATTGCACATCTTAATTAATGTTGTCTTCTTATTATAGAAATACCCGATTATGATTTGGCAATGTTATGATAGCGATACGTTAGTGCGAATTTTTTTAAAAAATGTTGTCTAACCGTTCAGGGAAAATAAACCACAACATTCTATATTGTATAACGGCTACCCGCACCATAACGAAACATTTTCAATTAGGAAAGATGAACTGGGAAAAATTATGTTAAAAAAACTGTGTTTTCCACTTGTTGCGTTGTTCCTGCTCGCTGGATGTGCAACTAGCAGCAACACGCTATCACTTGAACCGAAAATTGCTTTACCTGCTAAAAACCCGACATTAAATGCAACATCGATTAGTGTCAGTAGTGTTGATAACCGCACTAATAAGTCCTTAGCAGAAGTGAATCGTAATGGTAGCTTAGTCGTGCTTAACCCATCGCGTGACCCGCGTTACCTCATGCAAGAAGCAGTAGAAAAACAAATGGCAGCGCGCGGCTTCATGGTGACATCGCCTGCAAATGTGAATTTAGTGGTTCAATTGAATAAATTAGAGACTAAAGTTGCTGAAGGCAGTTTACGCCACAATATTACCGTCAACTCTAGCGTTAGTATTATAGCTACAGCACCGAATGGTTCGACCAAAACGCGTTCATTCACACGCAACTTTAATACGCAAGAATTGTTGGCTGCGAGTAATGCCAAAATAGAAACTGCTATCAATAGTGCATTGGCTGATTTAATTGCAGATATGGCTACAGACCAAGAAATCACCGATTTTATCAGACAGAATTCACGCTATTAATCGGGCAATCTACACTATAACGTATTAAGCTATCCAAGTTTTAATCACCATGACTTGGGTAGCCTAGCGCGGCGACTAGCTCCGCAGTGCAATGTCTCCCCAGTCAATGTATTGCAGCAATATAACATTAGGCCTAGAGGGGATTATGCCTCGTTTTACACTACCCAATAATATTACTTTAATTCTTTTAGGCTTTGTCTCAGGGCTGCCTTTAGCACTTACTGCGGGTACTTTACAGGCTTGGTTAACTGTTGAAAATGTTGATATCAGAACCATTGGTTTCTTTTCATTAGTCGGTCAAGCTTATGTATTGAAGTTTCTGTGGTCCCCTATGATGGATCGCTATACCCCGCCATTCCTCGGCCGACGCCGTGGGTGGTTATTAACAACTCAGATTTTGTTAATTATCAGTATTGCCGCGATGGGTTTCATGAACCCTTCTGAACACTTATGGTATCTTGCTGCGTTAGCTGTCACTGTTGCATTTTGCTCTGCCTCCCAAGATATTGTTTTTGACGCATATAAAACCGATTTACTCAGTGCAGAAGAACGTGGAATTGGCGCTGCGACCTCTGTGATGGGCTATCGGATCAGCATGCTCGTTTCTGGTGGGCTTGCACTTTGGTTAGCCGATAAGTTTTTAACCTGGAAACAACTCTACCTACTGATGGCAGGGTTAATGGTTATTGGTGTTATCGCAACACTGCTAGCCAAAGAACCTGAAGAAGATACTGCTCCTCCCACATCCCTAAAAAAAGCCATCTACGAACCCTTAGCTGAATTCTTTAGCCGCAACAATGCTTGGCTGATTTTATTACTGTTAGTGTTTTATAAACTCGGCGATGCCTTTGTAATGGCGTTGAATACTAACTTTTTATTGAATGCATTAGGCTTTAGCTTAAGTGAGGTTGGCACTGTCAATAAAACGGTTGGGATGGCAGCAACCATTATTGGGGCGCTTTTAGGTGGGTACCTAATGAAAAACATGAGCTTATTTAAGGCTCTGTTTCTTTTTGGGTTACTGCAAGGCGGGTCAAATATAGGGTATTGGTTTTTAGCAATCACACCTCCACACATTCTCACCATGGGTTCAATTATTTTTCTTGAAAATATTTTCTCTGGTATGGGAACAGCTGCATTTGTTGCCCTGTTAATGACATTGTGTAATAAATCATTGTCAGCAACGCAATTTGCACTGCTTTCAGCGCTTTCTGCTGTAGGGCGTGTATATATTGGGCCAATTGCTAGTATTTTTGTCAGTAATTATGGCTGGCCGCTTTTCTACCTAATTTCAATTGGTGTGGCTGTTCCTGGGGTTTTACTATTATTAGCTTGCCGAACCTCTTTGGTTTACACACAGACTACAGGCTTATTTCAGCGCCGTGAGTTATATGCCAAAGGTTATCGCTTTGCCGTATATGCTCTAATTACTGCGGTCAGTTTTCTATCTATTTGGCTGCTTTCGCTACTTGTGTTCTCATTTAGTGGCATGAAACTGTATTTATTTACAACACAAATTGAGTTTTGGTTGGCTCTCCCTAGTTATCAAAATCTAATATTTAATACAGGTATTAGTATTGGCGCTATCAGTTTAATTATAGGTGGTAGCTTAGATTTTCTAGCTGTCCGTAAAACGTCTCAATCCTAGTCCTTCATTAAATCCCCCTCATCCATTAAATCAATTCCCTAAATAGAACTTATTAGTTTAGGGAATCTGATCTGTTGATTAAATTAGACCCAAATAGCAAATTTAACTAAATCCAACTCAATATCGTGATTACGATCACCATAACACTGAAATATATTTCTTAATTGCAATTTTAAAGACTAATATATCACAAGTTAAAGGCGGACTGTCTAATGCGTTAACAGATAGCGTACAACCCAACCTTATTAATCATTAAACGAAAATAATCTATTATGAAAAAAATCATTTGCATAGCAACCTTAGCATCTATAGCCGGAACGGCATATTCTGACGATTTTATTGGCTATCAAAATGGCTTTGCTGATATCAATGTAAACTATTTAGATTGGTCACATCGTACTGAAACAAAAACAGAAACGACTACGCGTAAAAAAGACTTTGCTTATATTGAATTAGAGGGAGGAGCTAATTTTAATTGGGGTGAATTATATGGTTTTTTTGATCTAGAAAACCCGTTCCACTCTCAGCACACCGATTCCGGACGTAATCGCCGCTATACCATTAAAACAACTGGTCGTTACTATTTAGGTGATACGGGTTTTAATTTGTATGGTCATGTTTATGGAACTTGGTCATTGCCGGGAGCTAAATATGGTGGCAACTTCCATGACGTCAATACGCTATATGGTATCGGTTATAACACCGCATTTGGTGACTTGTGGTTTAAACCGTTTATCGCATTGAATTATACAGACCAAACATTCTATTCCGGAAATAATGGCTATGTCGCAGGTTGGGTTGCCGGTTATAATTTCAACGTGTTAGAAGAAAACTTTATGATCACCAACTGGCACGAAATGGAATTTGCAAGAAATAAACGCTATAACGGTGGCAAACGCGATGGCATAAATGGGGCGGTCGCTTTTTGGTGGAATGCAACCAAGCACTTATCTGCGGGTGTGCAATATCGCTATGCTGACAATAAGTTAGGGGATACTTTTTACCAAGATGCAATCATTTATACATTAAAGTATACATTCTAACGCGCTCCAGAAAATTGCATTAGCATTTAATGATTTTTCTTTTTTTATCAGTAAAGTAATAATTTTTCTTTACTATTTTGCTGATAAAACCATAAAAATGGTTTTATCAGCAATAAAAACCGTAATTTCCCTTAGCATTTTACTTATCATTCATATCAGTTTGCTTGTTTTTATGCTTCTTTTGTATATATTTTTCTTTGAATAATTACTAAGATAATTTAGTATTAGCGGGCTTTTATCAATATATACTTATAATACGTATCAATTTTAACTTTTTCTTTATAAGTTCTTTACATGTGATCATATTAACATAAAGAGCTAACAATTCCGTTTCTTTGCCTTACAATCATTTACACTCGCATAACCTTACCGTAAAATGCCCGCACTGATGAAACGACAATTAGAATCTTTGTCATTTGGGGTCGTGGATGAGACTTATGAACTACAAAAAAAGTATCGGAGCAATCTCACTCGTTGTAGCTGCCTTATTATTAGGTGGGTGCGATATGGTGTTGATGGATCCAAAAGGCGCCGTTGGCGTTAAACAAAAAGAGCTAATTCTTATTGCAATTGGCTTAATGCTTCTTGTTGTTATTCCTGTTATTTTCATGACGATCATCTTCGCTATGAAATATCGTGAATCCAACAAGTCAGCTACGTACCGTCCAAACTGGGCTCACTCAAATAAAATAGAGTTAGTCTGCTGGACTGTTCCTATCATCATTATCATTATTCTAGGTACTATTACTTGGAAAACAACACATGAGCTGGACCCATATCAGCCATTAGTTAGTGATCAGGAACCTGTCACAATCGAAGTTATTTCGGCTGACTGGAAATGGATATTTATTTATCCAGAGCAAGGTATTGCTACAGTTAACGAAATTGCATTCCCTACGGGTGTGCCAGTCAACTTCAAAATCACGTCAGATTCGGTGATGAACTCTTTCTTCATTCCATCATTAGGTGGCCAAATCTACGCGATGGCGGGTATGCAAACTAAGCTTCACTTAATCGCTAATGAACCAGGTACTTATAAAGGCTTCTCTGCAAGCTATAGTGGCCATGGCTTCTCTGATATGAAGTTTAATGCTATTGCAACTCCTGACCGCCAAGGTTTTGATGAGTGGGTACAAAAGGTAAAAGCTTCTCCTAAAACAATGGATACCATGCAGGCGTTCGACGAAGTCGCTAAGCCAAGCATGAACGTTCCTGTTACCTACTTCTCAAGCGTGAAACCTAAACTTTATGAAGATATCGTTCTGAAGTTTGGTCATGAGCACCATAAAGGTCACGCTCCTGTAGAAAATGAAGGTCATTCAATGACTGATCATAAAGAAACTACAGGCAATTCAATGCAAATGAGCCACAGTGCTCATGCAGCAGGCGCTGAGGAATAAGGGCATGTTCGGAAAATTAACACTAGATGCAGTTCCGCTCCATGAGCCAATTATCGTTGTCACACTGATTGGTATTGTCCTTGGTGGACTCGCACTGGTCGGTGCGATTACATACTTTGGTAAGTGGAAATGGTTGTGGAAAGAATGGTTGACTTCTGTTGACCATAAAAAAATTGGTGTCATGTACATCATTGTCGCTATGGTCATGTTGTTCCGTGGCTTTGCGGATGCGATTATGATGCGTGGTCAGCAAGTACTTGCTTCTGCTGGCCAAGAGGGCTTCTTAAACCCTCATCACTATGACCAAATCTTTACCGCACACGGCGTTATCATGATTTTCTTCATGGCAACTCCATTTGTTGTCGGTCTGATGAACCTCGTTGTACCTCTGCAAATTGGTGCACGCGACGTTGCCTTCCCATTCCTTAACTCATTGAGCTTCTGGTTCTTTGTAGTCGGTGTTGTTCTTATCAACATCTCTTTAGGGGTAGGTGAATTCGCACAAACAGGTTGGTTAGCTTATCCGCCACTATCTGGCTTGGAGTACAATCCGGGGGTCGGGGTCGATTATTGGCTCTGGAGTCTCCAGATATCCGGTATTGGTACACTATTAACAGGGGTTAACTTCATCGCAACTATTATCCGTATGCGTACGCCGGGTATGTCGATGATGAAAATGCCTGTATTCAGCTGGGCTGCGTTATGTACTAACGTATTGATTGTTGCTGCATTCCCTATCTTAACTGTGACGCTGACTCTTCTGACGTTAGACCGTTATTTAGGTACCCATTTCTTCACCAACGATATGGGCGGCAACATGATGATGTACATCAACCTGATTTGGGCATGGGGTCACCCTGAGGTGTATATCCTTGTTCTGCCTGTGTTCGGTGTATTCTCTGAAGTTGCAGCAACTTTCTCGAAAAAACGTTTATTCGGTTATACCTCATTAGTTTGGGCAACAATCGTTATCACCGTTATGTCCTTTATCGTTTGGTTGCACCACTTCTTTACGATGGGTTCAGGCGCGAACGTTAACGCCTTCTTCGGTATCGCCACGATGATTATCGCAATCCCAACAGGGGTTAAGATCTTCAACTGGCTGTTTACTATGTACCAAGGCCGTATCGAATATAAATCTCCAATGCTGTGGACTATCGGTTTCATCATCACCTTCTCTGTAGGTGGTATGACCGGCGTTCTGTTAGCCGTACCTGGTGCAAACTTCGTTCTGCACAACAGCTTATTCCTGATTGCCCACTTCCATAACGTTATCATTGGCGGTGTAGTATTCGGGTGCTTCGCAGGTATGACTTACTGGTTCCCGAAAGCTTACGGCTTCACGCTGAATGAGAAATGGGGTGTTCGTGCCTTCTGGTTCTGGATCATCGGTTTCTTCTTAGCCTTTATGCCGTTATACATTCTGGGCTTTATGGGTATGACCCGTCGCTTAAGCCAGAATATTGACCCGACTTATCATACAATGTTAGTCGTTGCCGCAGGCGGTGCTGCTTTAATCGCACTCGGTATTGCATGTCAAGTTATCCAAATCATTGTGAGTATCCGTGACCGCCATGAAAACCGTGATCTAACTGGTGACCCATGGGGTGGACGTACTCTTGAGTGGGCAACCTCTTCTCCACCACCATTCTATAACTTCGCGATTGAGCCACATGTTCAAACTCGTGATGCTTGGTGGGATCTAAAAGAAAAAGGTCTTGCTCATAAGAAACCAACTTCATATGAAGAAATTCATATGCCGAAAAATACAGGCGCAGGCGTTATTATCGCCGCATTTAGCTTGATTTTAGGTTTCGCAATGATTTGGCACATCTGGTGGATGGCAATCATTGGTTTCGGTGGAATGATCGTAACTTGGATTGCAAAAAGCTTCGACGAAGATGTTGATTACTACGTACCTGTGGCTGAAATCGAAGAAATCGAGAATAAGCACTTTGAAGAATTACGTAAGGCAGGTGTGAACGATGTCAACTAATACAATGACTAACCAAAATATCGCCCATGCTGAGCATGGGCACCACGATGCAGGTGGAACGAAAGTATTCGGTTTCTGGCTCTATATCATGAGCGACTTGATTCTGTTTGCTTGTTTGTTTGCTACCTATGTTGTTTTGGCCGATGGAACTGCTGGCGGTCCAGCAGGTAAAGATATCTTCAGTCTGAAGTTCGTATTAGGCGAAACTTTCTTACTCTTGGTAAGTAGTATCACTTATGGCTTCGCAATGATTGCGATGCATAAAGGTAAGATTGCTGCCGTTAACTTATGGCTGTTTGCAACGTTTTTGTTAGGTCTTGGCTTCGTTATCATGGAAGTTTATGAATTCCATGAGCTGATTGCTGAAGGTTTTGGTCCTGACCGTAGCGGTTTCTTATCTGGCTTCTTTGCACTAGTTGCAACGCATGGTTTACACGTAACTGCGGGTCTCATTTGGATTATTATCATGATGATCCAAGTTACTCGTCGTGGACTGACTGATGTAAACAAAACACGTTTGAATTGTCTAAGCCTGTTCTGGCACTTCTTAGACGTGGTTTGGATTTGTGTATTTACCGTTGTTTATCTTCTGGGGGCTATTTAAATGAGTCATGCAAAAGATGCTCACACTGGAGCAAGCCACGGTAGCGTTAAAACATACCTGATTGGCTTTATTCTATCAGTTATCCTGACCGTCATTCCGTTCTGGATGGTGATGGAAGGCACGGCGTCAACATCAACAATCCTCTGGACTGTTGTTGGCATGGCAGTTGTGCAAATACTGGTTCACTTAGTATGTTTCTTACATATGAATACCTCATCAGATGAGCGTTGGAACCTGGTTGCATTTCTGTTCACCATGCTAATTGTCGGCATTGTTGTTGTCGGCTCGCTGTGGATTATGTACAACCTGAACATCAATATGATGCTCGACTAAAGAGTTGCCGATATGTTTAAGCAATACCTGCAAGTGACCAAACCAGGAATTATATTCGGAAACTTGATTTCTGTGATCGGCGGTTTTTTATTAGCCTCTAAAGGCTCGATAGATTACCCGCTGTTCGTTGCGACTTTGCTGGGTGTATCACTGGTCGTGGCTTCTGGTTGTGTTTTTAACAACTACATCGACCGTGATATCGACCGTATCATGGAAAGAACAAAGAATCGCCCGTTAGTTAAAGGGCTGATTGACCCGAAAGTTAGCCTGATTTACGCAACTGTATTAGGTATTGCGGGTATGCTGCTACTACTTGTAGCAGCCAATGCTTTGGCAATGCTACTTGCAGTTATCGGTTTCATTGTTTATGTAGGCGTTTATAGCCTCTATATGAAACGTAAATCAGTTTATGGCACGTTGATTGGTAGTCTATCTGGTGCAGCACCACCAGTTATCGGCTACTGCGCTGTCACAAATGAATTTGATACAGGTGCATTGATCCTGCTATTAATTTTCAGCTTGTGGCAGATGCCTCACTCTTATGCCATTGCTATTTTCCGCTTCAAGGATTATAAAGCCGCAAACATTCCTGTGTTACCGGTTATCAAGGGAATATCTGTCGCTAAGACACATATTTTCCTATATATCCTAGCATTCATGGTCGCAACACTAATGTTAGCTATCAGTGGATATGCGGGCTATAAGTATTTAATCGTAGGTGCAGCAGTTAGCCTGTGGTGGCTCGGTATGGCTATTTCCGGTTTTAAAACCGAAAATGACGACCGTGTTTGGGCTAGAAAATTATTCATCTTCTCAATCGTAGCTATAACCTCATTGAGCGTGATGATGTCTGTTGATCCTATTGTTTCAAGCGATACTGTTATAGCTCTCGTCAGATAACTTTTCTAGTTACTGATGATAACTATGCCTAAACGGCGGGGTTTCCCCCGCCGTTTTCATTTACCATTCCTTGCGTTAATGACCCATTTTTACTTATTCTGCCTACCCTTATGACGCAATTTTATGGTTAAATAGCCCCTTGCTATTATAAGCTAGATATAAAACGCACTATTAAAAGCTATAATCCATTGATTTTATACATTAAAAATATCAGTTCTACTTATAAAGATTCAAAATAGATTGAATTATAGAAAAGCGACAAACGAAGATATCCTTGAGAACGTACATCAATATGTGACCTAGGTAGCTAAGAGATGCCAGCACCGCTACAACTCGAAATATGAAGAATATTATTGCAAGGCGGCAAACGAGGATATCTTAGGGAGCATACATCAGTATGTGACCTAAGAAGCCGAGAGAAGCCAACACCGCTACAGCTAACATACTGATAGTTTGGTTTAAATTATTTTGCTACAACATCACTTTTTTATTCAAAATAGTTCGTGTTGTAGCAAGGCGGCAAACGAGGATATCTTAGGGAGCATACATCAGTATGTGACCTAAGAAGCCGAGAGAAGCCAACACCGCTACAGCTAACATACTGATAGTTTGGTTTAAATTATTTTGCTACAACATCACTTTTTTATTCAAAATAGTTCGTGTTGTAGCAAGGCGGCAAACGAGGATATCTTAGGGAGCATACATCAGTATGTGACCTAAGGAGCCGAGAGAAGCCAACACCGCTACAGCACGAAATATGAAGAATAAAAATGAATGATAATAAAATGACATCCACAGAGCTTAGATCCACTTGGGGGTTAGGTTCTGTTTTTTCCTTGCGCATGCTTGGAATGTTTATGGTTTTACCCATTTTGACCAGCTATGGGATGCATTTACAGGGCGCTAGCGAATTTTTAGTTGGTGTTGCTATCGGTATTTACGGCCTTAGCCAAGCCATTTTCCAAGTTCCTTTTGGCTTAATGTCAGACAAAATAGGCCGTAAGCCACTCATTATTATTGGGTTAGTGATCTTTATTCTCGGTAGCATTATTGCTGCATTAAGTGATTCTATTTGGGGAATTATCATCGGTCGGGCCCTTCAGGGAGCTGGGGCGATTTCTGCGGCTGTAATGGCATTACTTTCTGACTTAACCCGCGAACAAAATCGAACCAAGGCTATGGCATTTCTAGGCATTAGCTTTGGCTTAACATTTGCCATCGCATTAGTTTTGGGCCCTATTATTACCCATATGATTGGGTTAAATGGCCTATTCTGGGGGATCGCACTTCTCGCTGTCGGCGCTATCGCACTCACTATTTTTGTTGTTCCAGACACCAATACCCATGTTTTAAACCGTGAGTCAGCCTTTGTTCAAGGTAACTTAAAAACCGTTCTTGCTCAGCCACAATTACTGAAATTGAATATAGGTATTTTATGTTTACATACCTTGTTAATGTCGAGTTTTGTTGCCTTGCCACTCATTATGACAAAAGCTGGTTTTTTAGCCCCCGATCATTGGAAAGCCTACCTAGTTACCATGCTAATTGCCTTTGTAACAGTACTGCCTTTCATTATTTATGCTGAAAAATACCGCAAGATGAAGCAAGTCTTTCTATTTTGCATCGTACTGCTCGCTGCTGCTGAAGTGACATTATGGCTTTCAGGTAATCACTTATGGGTTATTTTCTTAGGTATTCAACTGTTTTTTATTGCCTTTAATATTATGGAAGCCATTTTACCATCACTGATTAGTAAGGAAGCTCCCGCTGGTTACAAAGGAACCGCAATGGGTGTTTACTCCACTAGCCAATTTTTAGGTGTCGCTATCGGTGGTATTGTCGGTGGGTGGTTATACAATTTTGAAGGGGCAAGCACTGTCTTTATTGGTGGCTTAATTTTAACGGTTATCTGGTTTGTTATTAGCTTAACAATGCAACAACCGCCTTATGTCAGCAGTATTCGCATCGAATTACCAAAACACATTGAAGATAGTCGCGCTCTTGAGCAAAAATTACAGGCACAAAATGGAGTCATGGAAGCGCTCGTTGTAGATGAAGAGTTAAGTGCTTACGTTAAAGTTGATAGAAAGATTATTAACAGGGAACAACTCGAAGCGATTATCAACTCACAATAAGCAATAAATAGTTAGCCCATAATAAATGGGCTAACTATTTAACATGTAAGTTTCACAATGATTAATCGCGAAAATTATTAAACTGGAAAGGTTGACCTAAATTACCACCACGCACGAGCGCCATAACCGATTGTAAGTCATCGCGAGCTTTACCTGTCACACGAACTTGGTCGCCTTGAATTTGCGCTTGTACTTTTAGCTTGCTGTCTTTGATCAATTTTATTATCTTCTTAGCAATAGCAGCGTCTATCCCTTGTTTGAATGTCACTTCAACACTATAGGTTTTCCCGCTATGTACAATATCATCTGGTACATTTAATACCGCACCATCAATACCGCGTTTTGCCATTTTTTCTCTTAAAATATCGACTAACTGAAGTACTTGGAAATCAGACTCACTGGTGATTTTCACTGACTCATTTTTGTCATTTAGTTCAAAGCTGGCTTCAACATTTTTGAAATCCCAACGGCTTGTTAGCTCACGCTGTGCATTTTCCACTGCGTTGCGCACTTCATTCATTTCAACTTCAGATACAATATCAAACGATGGCATAACTAAAACCTCGACTAATTATTTTTTAGGTTGCCCGCATAATACCGTCTTTGTTCCCCCTACTTCAAGTTATCAAGGACCACTAGATTTCGTTTACTACAACTCAACGTATTAACAGTATATACTAAGAAAAAATCACTTCCGCCTTACCTTATAAGACGTTAGAGATCCGATATGAAAGGGGAAACAATGAAAATAACCCTAATTGGTTGTGGTGCAATAGGTAAATTGTGGCTTTCCTCACTAACCTTGCAAGGGCACGAAACACAAGGTTGGTTACGTGTTGCTCAGTCTGATTTATTTGTCGATGTTAATGACCCCAGTGGGCGTACTTTCCGAGAACTTATTCCTTGCAATAATATTAACCATCTGCAAACAAGTGAGCTTGTTATCGTGTGTTTAAAAGCATGGCAAGTTTCCGATGCCCTACTCCCCTTACTCGGTAATATCCCTGAGAATACGCCAATTTTATTGCTCCACAATGGAATGGGAACAATCGAAGAACTCGCCCCTATACGCCACCCAATTTTAGCGGGTGTCACAACACACGCTGCTTGGCAAAAAAATAACCAAGTATTCCATGTCGCTCATGGTATTACGCATATCGGTGCAATTAATTCACAAGCACAAGCTTACTACCCAATTGCAGATATTTTACATGAAGCTTTACCAGACGTCGCTTGGCATAACCATATTCAAACAACCTGTTGGCGCAAACTTATCGCAAACTGCGTGATTAACCCGCTTACGGTTGAATATGACTGTAAAAATGGGCAGCTAATTGATTACCCGAAACAAATTTCACAAATCATAGATGAAATCTGCGCTGTTATGGAAGCAGAAGGGCTACATACCGATAAATCAGAGCTAACCGAGTATATATACAGCATTATTTATAATACTTCGGCTAACTATTCTTCTATGCTGCAAGATGTGCGCAATAACCGCCGTACCGAAATTGATTACATTACGGGTTTTTTAATCAAACAAGCGCGAGCTCATGGGCTTAGTACTCCTGAAAATGACCGCCTTTATCATTTAGTCAAAAATAGAGAACAACAATATGACGATTTCCGTTCTAATTTGCATCGCTCATGGTAGTGAAGAAATAGAAACCGTGACTAGCGCAGATTTATTAGTCAGAGCCGGTATTAATGTTACTTTAGCCAGTGTAACTGAGGATAGCTCCTTACAGGTTACTGCTTCTAGAGGAATGAAAATTGTCGCAGACACACCATTAATTAAAGTCGCAGATGAACCTTTTGACGCAATCGTACTTCCAGGAGGGCTTGCTGGCGCTGAGACTTTCCGTGATAGCCCTCTGGTTGTCGAAAAGGTTCGCCGCATGCATCTTGATGGCAAAATTGTCGCAGCTATTTGTGCAGCGCCAGCCATTGTATTGGAGTACCATCAACTATTCCCACTTGGCAATATGACGGGTTATCCTGCCATGAAAGATAAAATTTCAGCCAATAAATGGGTTGACCGCCGAGTTTATTTTGATGAGCGAGTTAATTTGCTAACGAGCCAAGGTCCCGCAACATCTTTTGATTTCGCCTTAAAATTAATCGAACTCTTAGTTGGTCGTGAAATTGCAGGGAATGTTGCCAGCCAGCTAGTTTTGCCGAATGGGATCAACGATTATTTAGAAGATTAAATGGAAATTTATAACATCGCATAATAGGTTATCAGCTAACATTAACCCACTGAATAATAATGATTATCAAATAAAATCATCAGTAAAAAGACTTCGTTTATAGCCCTTTTTTGTTATTATCATAGTGGGTGCTTGGATCATTTTGGTTCAAGCATTTGCTAAAGCCAAAAAGACGAAAGCCCCGAATTTAGATGTTAATCTTAATCCGAGGCAGTCTCAAACCCTAACAATTTGATTCTGTCTCCTTTTAGAAAAGGAGTCAAGAGGAATGGCCAAAATTGCCCTTCTGGGGCTAGTTACCGTGTGTCTTACGGTGTTGTGTTTTTCATTGTTAATGCAAGAAAGGCTATGCTCTTTCAGTATCAGCAGCGGAAGCACGCTGGTTCAAGCGACGTTATCTTGCGATAACTAGTCTTGTGGGGGAATTTCCCCCACATTTCTCTCTAATTGTACGTTGGTGATACAAGCACCCTGTTTTGAATCTACACTCTTTGCCATTCTTACTTCAGTTCAATCAATAATCATAATAATACCAATGATATCAAAATGATTATAACCAATTGAATTTAAATATTTTTATTATAAAAACTGACTGTAAATAGATTTATTTCGAGTGGATCTTTGCTATGATTGCCGTGGGTGCTTGGATCATTTTGGTTCAAGCATTTGCCAAAGCCAAAAAGACGAAAGCCCCGAATTTAGATGTTAACCTTAATCCGAGGCAGTTTCCAAATCACACAATTTGATTCTGTCTCCTTTTAGAAAAGGAGTCAAGAGGAATGGTCAAAATTGCCCTTCTGGGGCTAGTTACCGTGTGTCTTACGGTGTTGTGTTTTTCATTGTTAATGCAAGAAAGGCTATGCTCTTTCAGTATCAGCAGCGGAAGCACGCTGGTTCAAGCGACGTTATCTTGCGATAACTAGTCTTGTGGGGGAATTTCCCCCACATTTCTCTCTAATTGTGCGTTGGTGATACAAGCACCCTGTTTTAAGTTATGGGCGATAAACCTTTATATTTTCATAACCTTGCTCTTTTAGGTATAGTGCTTGCAAGCGGCTCATTACCCCACGGTCACAATATAATAAATAGGTTTTATCTTTTGGTAAGTCACCAAATTGCGTACTCAATTTATAGAATGGAATGTGCTTAACTTCCATTCCATCTACATTCAGTGGCTTGTCTTCAAATTCATCAATTGAACGAATATCTAAAATCACTTCATTTTCAATTGAAAGCTCACTCACCATTTCAATTTCAGGGACTTTTTCAAGGCTTTCTTGTGCAATTTGTCGAATATCGATATTTTGCGCTTGCTCCACAACAGACTCTAAAATAGCAAAATCAAAATTGGCCTCTTCTGCTTCAATTCGTGCTTTAACAGCTTTCACTGTTGGGCTTTTTGAAATCACACCACAATATTCCGGCATGGTTTTCGCAAAATCTTCAGTCCCAATTTGCCGAGCTAATTTGATTATGTGTTCTTTGTCATGAGAAATCAGTGGCCTTAGCACCAAAGTATCAGAAGCATTATCAATAAGACGCAAGTTAGTTAAAGTTTGGCTAGACACTTGACCAAGCGCTTCACCCGTAACAATTGCCTGCACACCATAACGCTCCGCAACTTTAGACGCAGCTCTCACCATCATACGTTTAAGTACAACGCCCATTTGGCCATCATCGACTTTCTCTAAAATTTCAGCCACAACTGGCTCAAAGTTTACAGCAATAAAGCGCACTTTATGGGAGCTACCAAAACGGTTCCATAGATAATGTGCAATTTGCTTCACGCCAATTTCATGTGCCGCACCACCTAAATTAAAAAAGCAGTAATGAACACGGCAACCACGGCGCATCAACATATAGCTAGAAACACCAGAGTCAAACCCACCGGAAATTAGCGATAAAACATCTTCTTGCGTCCCTATAGGAAACCCGCCAATACCTTCAATACGTGATTTAACTAAAATCAGTTTGTCATCTTCAATTTCCAAATGCACGGTTGTATCTGGGTCTTTGAGCTTAACTTTAGCCGAAGGAATATGTTGGTTTAAACCACCACCAATGTAACGCTCAGCTTCAATCGATGAAAATTCGTGCTTACCGCGGCGTTTCACCCGAACACAAAAAGTTTTGTTTTCGAGAGACGCACCATAAGATTCATGGGTCATTTCATAAATATGGTGCAGGCTAGTAAACGGTTTTTCTTCCACTTCAAGGATATGGTGGATACCGGGAATACGACCTAACATGTCACAAATTTCGTCGTGCTTCGTTTCCCCTTTCACACGCACTTCAATATTATCCCAATTACGGACAACCGAAATTTCTTCGCCAAGAGGTTTTAGCACGTTACGGATATTGCTAGTCAGAATTTTAATGAAACGTAGCCTAACAGTTTGGCTTTTGATGGTAATTTCTGGGAATAACTTAATGATAAACTTCATAATAGCTGCATGTTCATGGTTGTGGGGCAAACGAACGTGTCTTAACAAGGACACACGTATAGGTTACCAATTGTCAATAAAGAGGCGTATTATAACACTATCTTGCGGACTGAATCTAAAAACACCAATAATAAATTGTAACCGTGGCAAGACTACGTTAGTCTGCTAAATATTTAACATTCCCCGAATTAACTAATTTAACATTAGTGGCTAAAGAATATGGCTAAAGAAAAATCTCAGCAAGTTGCACCTGTTAGTTTTGAAAACTCGCTTCAAGAGCTAGAGCAAATCGTCGCTCGTCTTGAATCCGGTGACCTCCCTCTAGAAGACGCTCTGAATGAGTTTGAACGTGGCGTTCAAATTGCCAAACAAGGTCAAAAAGTACTGCAACAAGCTGAGCAGCGTGTACAAATATTGCTCAGTGATGACGAAAATAAACCTCTTGCCGATTTTTCACCTGATACTGAATAAATTATGTCTGAACAACATTTAGATAGCTTCACGCTGCAACAAAAACAAACCTATGACAGAGTCAATCAATACCTTTTAGATGCCCTAAATGCGATGCCTTTTGCAAACCTTCCTCTTGCACAAGCAATGCGATATGGCACGTTATTAGGCGGGAAACGTTTACGCCCATTTTTAACTTATGCGGTAGGCTCTATGCTTGGTGTGAACCAAGAAAACCTTGATGCACCAGCTGCCGCTGTCGAGTGCATCCATGCCTATTCATTAATTCATGACGACCTGCCCGCTATGGATGACGATGATTTACGCAGAGGTCAACCAACCTGCCATATAAAATATGGTGAGGGTAATGCTGTCTTGGCGGGAGATGCATTACAAACGCTGGCCTTTCAATTACTTGCTTGTGCCCCAATGCCAGATGTCGCTGATAAAGACCGTATCGCAATGATAGCCGAGCTATCCTATGCAAGTGGCCTTGCTGGGATGTGTGGTGGGCAGGCTCTGGATTTAGACGCCGAAGGGAAATACGTCGACCTTGAATCCTTAGAACGTATTCATCTGCATAAAACTGGTGCACTCATTCGCGCAGCTATTCGCCTTGGTGCTTATGCCGCTGGCGAAAAAGGGCATCAATTACTACCTGTTTTAGATAAATACGCACAGTCCATCGGGCTTGCCTTTCAAGTTCAAGACGATATCCTAGATGTTATCGGGGACAGCACGGTAACAGGTAAGCGCCAAGGGACTGATGCTGAGCACGAAAAAAGCACTTACCCATCTTTACTCGGCCTTGAAGCGGCTCAACAAAAAGCACGTGAGCTATATCATGATGCAATAAGCGCTTTAGAGACGATCCAGTCATATGGGTATAATATAGAAATGCTAAGCGCTTTAGCTAATTTCATTATTGAGCGTAAAAACTGACAATATGCTTTGCCTTTTGGCAACAAGAAGGTCGATAATTACGGCATTTATTACCTTGATGAATCTTCAGAACATTCTATAACTCAAAAAACAGACAGACTATTGCTTACACTAAGCGAGTTATAGAGAGGCAATCAATGAGGATCACCCACAATATGCGTAGATAAATTTACGCACCACAATACTTAGATAACTGTTTCAGTACCGAGTATTCAATATGTGGGTTTTTTATTAATTATAAGTGAGTACCTAATGAGTATTGATATCGCTAAATATCCAACGCTAGCATTGGCAGAGACACCAGATGAGCTTCGTCTGTTGCCCAAAGAAAGTTTGCCTAAGCTGTGTGATGAACTCAGACAGTTTTTGCTGAGTAGCGTTGGCCGTTCTAGTGGTCACTTTGCTTCTGGTCTCGGTGCAGTTGAGCTTACCGTCGCATTACATTACGTCTACAAAACCCCGTTTGATAACCTTGTTTGGGATGTCGGGCACCAAGCCTACCCACATAAAATTTTAACGGGTCGTCGTGACCGTATTGATACTATTCGTCAAAAAAATGGTTTGCACCCTTTTCCATGGCGTGAAGAAAGTGAATATGACATTTTAAGTGTTGGCCATTCATCCACATCGATTAGTGCGGGTTTAGGAATGGCTATTGCGGCAGAAAAAGAAAAGCAAAACCGTAAAACCGTCTGTGTGATTGGTGATGGAGCTATCACCGCAGGGATGGCATTCGAAGCCATGAACCACGCAGGGGACGCCGCACCCGATATGCTTGTTATCTTAAATGATAATGAAATGTCTATCTCCGAAAATGTTGGCGCGTTAAATAACCATTTGGCTCACCTGCTTTCTGGCAAGCTATACACCACATTACGTGAAGGTGGGAAAAAAGTTTTCTCTAACTTACCGCCAATCAAAGAATTGCTGAAAAAGACCGAAGAACATATCAAAGGTATGGTTGTTCCCGGTACCATGTTTGAAGAATTAGGCTTTAACTATATTGGCCCTGTTGATGGACATGACGTCGTCGCCTTAGTTCAAACCTTAAAAAACATGCGTGATTTAAAAGGCCCACAGTTTTTACATATCATGACTAAAAAAGGTCGTGGTTATGAACCTGCCGAAAAGGACCCAATCAGTTGGCACGCAGTACCAAAATTTGACCCAAGCACATTCACTTTACCCAAAAGCAAAGAGACGGGACCGACATTCTCTAAAATCTTTGGAGATTGGCTGTGCGAAGAAGCCAAAGATGATGACAAGCTAATGGCAATTACGCCAGCTATGCGCGAAGGCTCTGGTATGGTTCGGTTTTCTAAAGAATTCCCTGATCAATACTTCGATGTCGCGATCGCAGAGCAACATGCTGTCACCTTTGCAGCTGGTCTTGCTATTGGGGGCTATAAACCCATCGTCGCTATCTATTCGACCTTCTTACAACGGGGTTATGACCAAGTCATCCATGACGTGGCTATCCAAAAAGTACCGGTGATGTTTGCTATTGACCGAGCCGGCATTGTTGGCGCTGATGGCCAAACCCACCAAGGTTCATTTGATATTTCATTCCTACGCTGTATCCCTACTATGGTGATCATGGCACCAAGTGATGAAAACGAATGCCGCCAAATGCTACATACTGGCTACCATTACCAAGATGGCCCAAGTGCTATTCGTTACCCGCGAGGCACGGGGACAGGTGCACAGCTACAACCTTTAGCTCCACTAGAAATTGGTAAAGGAGTTATCCGTCGCCAAGGGGAAAAAGTTGCTATTTTGTGTTTTGGTACGTTACTTAGTCATGCATTAGAAGCCGCTGAGCAATTAAATGCGACTGTGGTTGATATGCGCTTTGTTAAACCATTAGATGAAGCCCTAATCCTTGAGGTGGCAAGCAGCCATGATGTGCTCGTTACACTCGAAGAAAATGCAATTAAGGGTGGTGCGGGTAGTGGTGTGAATGAGTTCCTAATGCAGGAAAAAAGAATCATTCCTGTTTTAAACCTTGGTTTACCAGACTATTTTATTTCTCAAGGTAGCCAAGAGGAACTTATCGCTGAGCTCGGGTTAGATGCAACGGGTATTATTAAGTCAATTAATACCTACTTAGCCAAGTAATAGGTTAACGAAAAAAGGCATTACCATGATAATGTAATGCCTTTTTAAATAACAAAGTTAATCACTCTCATTTTCTTTTTATATACACAGTAATAGAGTGTTAACTTTAACTCTATTATTTCATTTCTAATGCAACTTTTAAAAAAAACACTTTTAACCCCTGTTTTTACATCTTAACTATATTTTTATATCATAATAATAAATAAAAAAAACCAAACATAATAAACTTATATACAATGATATTTATTCTATTCACTCTAAAACAGAATATATACAAAATATTTATCTTGAATGTAAATTTTGAAAATAAAAACATGCAAATTATTTTTAAATCCATTAATATGAACTATGTCACTGTATGACAGTGTAACTTAAGCTCTGACTTATATTGGTTTTTCATTGCATTATGCAATAAAGCTTATTCCTATTATATTTCAAAGCGTAACACTGAATAATAACGACTATATGATTTTAACAATTTTAACCAGGCTTTAATATTTAATTATTTTGTTTTCTTAATTTAAAAACCAGGAAACAAATAAACGCATTCCAACTACAATTTGCATATAGTTTCTCTTTATTTAGCCAATTTTAATAAATATATTTGGGAGCGCTTATGTGTGGACAATATATTAATGAACCTTTGTATTTATCCATTGCTAACTGGGTAATGAAACAAGGGCGCTGGATCACCGCCAGAGAAATATCCAATAATTTTGATATCCCTCACCCTAATGCGGTTAATATTGTTTCTTATATTTTATCTGACGTAGCTGAAATTCAATGTGAAGTTAAAATGATCCCGAATAAATTATCGGGTCGTGGCTGTCAGTGCCAAAGGCTGATTAAGGTTACAAAAATTGATAATCAACTTTATGCACGTCTTAGAAACCACCAATCTGAAAAAGTCACTATTGATTCTCCAGTGAAAGCGGCATCTATGCCACCGAGTGAATTAAATCGAGAGCAAAAATGGCAATGGATGCTATCAAAGGCACAACGCCGTTAACATAATGATCACATCAAAAAAACACGGGCTCAAGTCTGCGTTAAGGCTGTCGACAAAGCGGGATAAAAGCGTATTTTTCCCGCTTTGTATTATCAGCCGAAAATCAACAAATTAATTTTCTTGATATACTTTCAATAACTTATACAACTCAACAAATGAGATGCAAAGCTAGCTTTATAATTCTAAAAATATATTATTTATGGCATGATAGCCATCTATGGGAAAAATAAGCCTGTATAGTATTGCCTATCCAAGAGGAGAAATATTTACTGAATATTGGTTTAGGTTAAAAGGTTGCTAAGAAAACTTAACTTTCATAGCAGAAAATGGACGCTATTTATCACCTATAATTAATATGAAAAATAAATTATTTCTAATCGCGCTATTGTTAATAACGGCAAGCCATGCATATTCAAACCCAGAGTTAAATAATGATAACTTTGAGCAAACAAAAATATTAGCAGAACAAGGCAATATTGAGGCTCAAAATCAACTCGCGATCATGTATTTCAACGGTTCTGGCTCCAAGCAAGACTATGTTAAAGCAATAGAGTGGTTTCAAAAAGCCGCTGAACAAGGATATGACGCTGCACAAAGCAATCTTGGGATAATTTATTTACAAGGTTTGGGAACTCAGCAAAGTTATACTCTGGCAAAGGGCTGGCTCCAAAAATCGGCTGAACAGGGATACGCGCAAGCTCAATATAACCTTGGAATAATGCATAAAAAAGGGGAAGGAACCAAGAAGGATCTTGCTCAAGCAAAAGAGTGGTTTCAACAAGCTGCTGATAAAGGCTATATTGACGCACAAAGCCAACTCGGTGAAATGTACTTAAACGGTGACGGAACCCAGAAAAACTATTCCCTCGCCTTAAAGTGGCTTCAAAGTGCCGCAGACAAAGGAAATGCAAACGCACAATTCAACCTTGCACTTATATACTTAGACGGCTTGGGTACCGAACAAAGCTATCAAGAAGCGTTGTGGTGGTTTCAAAAAGCCGCTGAGCAAGGAAACGCGGCTGCTCAGTACAATTTAGGTTTAATGCATCAAGACGGGTTAGGCACTCCCCCCAACAATTCACTAGCAAAAGAATGGTATCTAAAATCTGCACAACGAGGGCATGCACCCGCTCAAAGCAATTTAGGGCTTATCTATATTCAAGACACTGAAAAACAACCAGATTATACCTCCGCCAGAGAATGGTTTCAAAGGGCAGCAGAACAAGATTACGTCATTGCACAATATAATCTTGGCATGATGTATAAAAATGGTGATGGCGGCATTAAAAATAAAGAAATGGCAATAAAATGGCTACAAAAGGCCGCTGAACAAAATTACCCATCCGCACAATATAATCTTGGATTATTGTACCAAGATGAAAAAGATAACCACCAAAATCATAGCTTAGCGAAAGAGTGGTATCAAAAAGCCGCTGAGCTAAACTATGCGCCCGCGCAAAATCAGCTTGCCATATTGTATCTAAAAGGAATTGGCACGCCGCAGAGTTATACTCTTGCAAAAGAATGGTTTCTCAAAGCCGCGGAACAAAATAATGCTTCCGCACAATTTAATCTCGGTGTGATGTATAAAAATGGTGATGGCGTTGAAAAAAATGAAAGCGTGGCTCAAGAGTGGTTTCAAAAAGCTGAACAGCAAAAAAATAACTAACCTCATTTTTTCATAATAATCACTGTCGATAATGAAAACGCCCAGCTTTTAACTGGGCGTTCAAAGATTAATTACTGGCCTTTAGGTTTGACATCCGTTGTCCCCATGAGCCTTGGCCTATTCAACTCTATTTCTATCAAGGGTAACGCTTCATGTAATCCTTGTCGGTATCGAATGGCTAAGTCTTGATATTCTTTCGTATTGAGCTGCTTCCAATGCAATTCTTCCTCACGAATATGACGAGCAAAACGTGCAGGGCTGCCAACCAGTAATTGGCGAGGTTCGCCTTGAAACCCAGCTTTAACAAAGCTCATCGCCGCAACAATACTTTGTTCACCAACCAGGGCTCCATCCATAATCACACTGTTCATTCCCACTAATGCATCACGACCAATAATACATCCATGCAAAATAGCTCCGTGGCCTATATGCCCACACTCGTGGACAATGGTTTCGACATCGCTATAACCATGCATAATGCAACAATCCTGAATATTGGCGCCTTTTTCTATGATCAAACGGCCATAGTCTCCACGTAAAGAAGCGTTAGGCCCAACAAATACCCCTTCACCGATAATCACATCACCAATCACCGTCGCTGATGGATGTACATATGCGGTAGGGTGAACAACTGGGATCACCCCTTCAAAAGCGTAAAAACTCAAAATTCACCTCTTTGCTAAATGAACTAGCGCCCTTTCCAACTTGGTGAACGTTTTTCGGCAAACGCCAGCGGACCTTCTGTTGCATCTTCGGAGTGTAAAACCGCGGGGTAGTTTGTCAGCACACCGCTGCGCATAAGCTTATAACCCTCTTCAACAGTAAGCTCTCCGGTTGCGCGAAAAATTTCTTTCAAGGCCGCAACCGCAAGTGGTGCACTTTGAGTGATTTTTTCTGCGAGTTCACGTGCTTTTTCCATTAAACTTTCCATTGGTACTACTTCATTAGCGATCCCCCAGCGTAATGCTTCCTGAGCATCCATACGCCTTCCCGTCATCACCATTTCATTCACGATCGGTGCTGGTAAGATTTTAGGTAAACGCAAGACACCGCCGCTATCAGGCACAATACCAAGTTGGGCCTCTGGTAAGGCAAAACTGGCATTTTCAGAGCAAATGATCATATCTGCCGCTAAAGCTAGTTCAAAGCCTCCACCAAACGCATAACCATTAACAGCAGCAATCACTGGTTTGTTTAAATTGAAAATTTCAGTGAGTCCGGCGAAGCCACCGGGACCAAAGTCGGCATCAGGTGCTTCACCTTCTGCCGCAGATTTTAAGTCCCAACCCGCAGAGAAAAATCGCTCTCCTGCTCCTGTTATAATGGCGACACGCAGCGAAGGATCATCGCGGAAATTAAGGAAAACTTCCCCCATTTTAAAACTGGTTTTTGCATCTATCGCATTTGCTTTAGGTCTATCAAGTACGATTTCCAAAATGGAGCCATTACGGGTAATTTTTAATGATTCGCTCATAGTGCAATCCTTTAGTCATCATGCGCTACCATTTTGCCTACAGAAAGTTGCAGCCAAAACGTTCGCGTAATTAATAGAGTTATTCGATTATTGCAGATGTTTTTTCAGCACTTTTCCAGAACAGTTACGCGGTAAATCCTTACGTACCTCAACCCATGATGGCACTTTAAATTTCGCCATTTGCTTTTCACAAAAAGCGAAAAACTCTTCCTGAGTTAATGTTTCACCCTCTTCTAACACAATAAAGGCTTTAATCGCTTCATCACGGATCTCATCAGCAACACCAATCACCGCCACGTCAACAATCAAAGGATGTGAAGCAATAATATTTTCAATTTCACTACATGAGACGTTCTCACCGCCTCGTTTGATCATATTGATGCTTCTGTCCACAAAATAGAAAAATCCATCTTCATCTTGGTATGCATAGTCGCCTGTGTGCATCCAATTTTGCTCATCAAATGTTTTTTCTGTGGCTTCAGGGTTGTTGTAATACTCTTTAAATAAAGTTTTACCTCGTTCTCCCTTCACACAAAGCTCACCAATCACCCCAGTGGCAACAGGTTGATTGGTTTTATCCCTAATTTGCGCTTTATAGCAAAAACCAGGACGACCAATGGATGGCCAACGGCGGATATCACCAGGTCTATCCCCAATTAGCCCCACAATAGTTTCCGTCATGCCATAAGAAGTCAGAAAACTTTTCACAGCAAATCGAGCCATAAACTGCTCTTTTTCCTCATCACTCAAGTTGAGGTAAAACATGGCTTCACGTAAGCAATGGTCTTTTTCATTATCCGCCAGCGGCTGGCTTAAAAGCGTACGGATCATCATGGGGATCAGCTCAACAACAGTGGCTTGGTGCCTTACAACTTGCTGCCAGAAACGTCTCGCACTGTATCTCTCAAGTAAGACAAATGTTGCACCCACTGAAAATGCCGCCATCGATGCTGTACATTGGCAATCGATATGAAAGACTGGCATTACCGTAAGGTAAATATCGTCGGAACGTAACGTGTTCTGCCAAGAAGAGTAATAACCCGCAAAGCGTAAGTTGTAATGGGTAATAACCACCCCTTTCGGTTTGGAAGTGGTACCTGAGGTAAATAAGATTTCCGCAGTATCACCCACACTAAGCTCAATAAGTTGGGTTAACTCTGTCGGTTTTTGTGCTTGTTCAAGCAAAAAGTTTGAAATGCCTTCCTGCGGTTTAAACGACATATCTGAAATTAAAAAAATGTGCTCAAGGCTGGTACTTTTATCATCAAGTACACGTTGATAAATATCTAAAAAAGACGCACAAGTGACCACCATACGAGGTTGGCAGTTTTGCATAATCCAAGCGGCTTCATGGTATTTATAGCGTGCGTTAACTGGGACCATAATCGCCCCAATTTTCGCCAAGCCAAACCAGCAAAAGAAAAACTCTGGGCAATTATCTAAATGTAAGGCAACCTTATCCCCTTTTTGTATTCCATAATCTAAAAAGAGATTTGCTGTGCGATTAATTTGCTGATTCATTTCTATATAACTGAATTCACGAATATTTCCATCGCAGGATTCAAAGATAAGCGCCTTATTATCCCGATGGGTCAACGCTAGGTCATCCCACATTTGGCGCAAATTTTGTTTACCGATTACATCCATTAATTGTTTCCCATCATTTCCCTAATGAATATCAGGCCAGTTGGATTAATTGACCTGACTATCCATTCAATTAATCAACTATTTTGGCTAATCCTTTGTCGACTAACCCCCGAATATCAATTTCGCTATATCCAATATTTTTTAGTATCTCTGTCGTATCCATGCCATGTGATGGCATACCACGCCAAATTTGCCCTGGATTATTTTTGAATTTTGGCATCACATTTGGGCCACGACAGGTTTTTCCATCCATAGTCTGCCAACTGGTGATCGACTCACGAGCCAGATATTGTGGGTTGGTTTCTAATTCAGGAATGGTTAAAACTTTGGCGCTTGCAATGTTGAGTTCGGCTAATCTCGCTAGCACCTCATCAATTGAGCGAGCACCTAACCATTCATCAAGTTTTTCTTCCATTAAAGGCCCATAGGGGCACTCAATACGATGAATAAGCTGTGTGCCTTCCGGTATTTCTGGTGTACCAAGAAGATGAGCAAGACCAATATCTTTAAATATTTCTTGGATTTGTGTGATACCGACGATTTCCATCACAATATAGCCATCATTACAACTATAAAGGCCGCAACCTGCGTAATAGGGGTCTTTCCCCTTGGTCATCCGCGGGCAGATTTCACCACCATTGAAGTAATCCATCATGAAGTATTGCCCCATTCGTAGCATGACTTCATACATGGCAATATCAATACTTTCCCCTTTCCCCGTTTCACGGGCTTTATACAATGCAGCTAGAGCCGCTGTTGTAGCTGTCATGCCTGAAAAATAATCAGCAGTATAAGGAAAGGCTGGCATTGGCTGGTCTTTATCACCATTTTGGATAAGATAACCACTAAAAGCCTGTGCAATAGTATTGTAGGCAGCTAGGTTAGTGTATTGAGGGTCACCGTATTGCCCAAAGCCTGATAAATGGGCGATAACCAGTTTTGGGTTATGTTGCCAAAGTACTTCATCGGTGATCCCTCTACGGGCAAATGCAGGTCCTTTACTCGCCTCAATGAATATATCCGTTGTTTCCATTAATTTTAGAAATGCCTCACGCCCTTCATCCTTAAAGATATTCAATGATAATGCGCGTAAATTACGCCTTGATAGCTGTGGGTAATTGGGTTGAACACGGATAGTGTCTGCCCAAGCTACGTTCTCTATCCAAATCACTTCCGCGCCCCATTCTGCAAACATTTGCCCTGCAAATGGACCGGCTATTTCAATCCCTGAAAACACCACTCTGACCCCTGCTAATGGGCCAAATTCTGGCATTGGTAAATGCTCTGCCATGTTCTAATCTCCTGTTAAATTTGGCTGGCCTTCTTAAAAAGCCAACCAATAAACATTCAGCTATTAGCGGTACTGTTTCAGTACACTGCGGCCTAATGTCAGTATTTGCATTTCATCTGAACCACCAGATACACGGTCTACACGCAAGTCACGCCAGAAACGTGCGATTCGATGCTCACCAGCAATACCTACACCACCCAGTACCTGCATCGCAGAGTCTACGACTTCAAATGCCGCATTCGCACAGAAGTATTTACACATTGCTGCATCACCAGAGGTAATCAATCCGTTGTCACTCTTCCAAGCAGTTTCATATAACATGTTACGCATTGAATTGAGCTTGATCGCCATATGTGCAAATTTTTCTTGAATTAATTGATAACGGCCAATTGCTTCACCAAACTGAACACGTTGATTGGCGTAACGGGCTGCATCTTCAAATGCACACATTGCAGTTCCATAGTTAGTCAATGCGACTAAGAAACGCTCATGGTCAAACTCTTCTTTCACACGGTTAAAGCCGTTACCTTCACGGCCAAACATATCTTTTTCATCCAGTTCAACGTTATCAAAGGTAATTTCGCAGCAGCTATCCATACGTAGGCCCAGTTTCTCAAGTTTATTGACCTTGATACCGGGTTTGCTCATATCTAAAAACCACTCGGTGAAAACAGGTTTATCAGGAGAATCTGCATCACGACTCATCACCACAATGTATGGTGTGTAAGCACTACTGGTGATAAAACATTTGCTACCATTGAGATAAACTTTGCCATTACGGCGTTGGTAAGTTGTTTGTAAACTCCCTACATCAGAACCCGCGCCGGGCTCCGTAATCGCAGAGTTCCACATTTGTTTACCTGTACCGCGAAATGCCATAATTTTATCAATTTGTTCTTGGGTCCCTTCTCTGAGTACGGTATTAAACCCCCCCGGTAATTGGTACAACACATACGTTGGTGCGCCAAGGCGACCCAGCTCCATCCATACCGCAGCGACTGTAATAAACCCAGCGTTTAAACCGCCATGCTCTTCTGGGATCAACAGGTTATCAATTTCCATGTCCGCCAAGGCTTTAACAAAACGTTCAGGATACATACTGTCGCGGTCGCATTGTGCAAAATAGCTTTCCCAGTTTTCACTGGCCATCAGCTCACGGATCCCTGCGACAAACAGCTCCTGCTCATCATTCAATCTAAAATCCATATTAATAACCTCTTAAATGTTGTTTCTGAATAAATTAATCATTTTTCCAATGCACTTTTGCATCTTTAATAAAGGAGAGCGTTACCATAATGTTGACGAAAAAAAGTGGGCATCCTCCGGCAATTATCGCTGTTTGAATCGGTTTCAATCCGCCTAGAGCCAGTAATACGATACCGATAACACCGACTAAAACAGACCAACCGATACGCACCAATAACGGTGGCTCATCGCCATCTTTCACTGCGCGACAAGTCGACATAGCGAGAGTGTATGAACAAGCGTTGATGAGTGTGACGGTGGCGATAAAGCAGAGGATGAAGAAGCCCCAAATTGTTGCAGTGCTCAAAGGTAAGGCTGCCCATGTTTCAATAATGGCGCGTGCAACGCCGAATTCTTCAATCAGCTTTGGAATGTTAATAATATTTTGGTCAACGAGTTGTAATGTATTACTGCCTAGGATGGTCCAAATTAACGTTGTCCCTGCCGTCAAGCCTGCTACCATGCCGATACACAGCTCACGGACAGTACGGCCTTTAGAGATACGGGCGAGGAAAATACACATTTGGATGGCATAGATTACCCACCACGCCCAATAGAATACGGTCCAACCTTGTGGGAAACCGCCTTTACCCACTGCATCTGTATAAAACAGCATGCGTGGCATATACATCATTAAAACCCCGATAGAATCGGTGAAATAGTTCACAATGAAGCTGGCGCCGCCAACAATAAATACCCATCCCAGCATCAAGAAACTCAAGTAACTACGGACGTCACTGGCAATTTTCACCCCTTTTTGCAAACCAAAAGCCACGCAGATTGCATTTAGGATGATCCAGCAGAAGATAATGATGGCATCAAGTTGTAAGGTATGAGGAATACCAAATAAGTATTGAATACACTCAGTAACGAGTGGTGTAGCTAACCCTAAGCTGGTCCCCATGGCTAATATCAAAGCGACCAAGTAAAAATTATCAACGATGGTACCGAACCAGCCATTTACATGTTTTTGACCCACTAATGGGACAAGGGTGCTGCTTGGACGGATAACATCCATTTTGCGAACAAAGAAAAAATAACCGAATGCAACAGATAAGAAACTATAGGTTGCCCATGGTAGTGGTCCCCAGTGGAATAAACTGTATGCAAGCCCAATATTTTTGGCCTCTGTTGAATAGGCTTCAAAACCAAAAGGAGGTGCAGAGACGTAATAATAGATTTCAATAGAACCCCAAAATAGTACCGCAGCAGAGGTACAGGAGGCGAACATCATAAAAATCCAGCTCGCGCGGCTAAATTCAGGTTTTTCATCCCCCAAACGCTTTTTGGCGTAAGGACCCAATATTAACCAAAACCAGCCACCAAACATTATCACCATGTACCACTCAAATGCCCAGCCCCATACATTAGTGACATAGCTGAATACTTGATTGATAACTTCGTTAGAAGCATCAAGGTCACGGACGGTTAACCAACACAATAGTCCAACAATGATCAATGGCGGAAAAAAAACTTTTGGTTCTATTCCACCCTTTTTATTTTCTTTGCTCATAGTTCGATCCCAATTTATTATTTAATATATAAGCTTTTAAATAGATATTAGTCTCAACACCTCATCTCACTTATTTATTACCAAACTCAATAAATTTAATTAAGTATTAATCCAATCACTATTCAAATCATGTCGAGTCCCCATTAACAATTCTGTTATTAAGGTCACAATATTATTCGTGATAAATATTTGTTACTAATATCCGACGCTTTAATAATTAAAATAACCAATAAATACATATAGATAAATTATCTTGTAATATTAATGTTATTAAATACCTTCAGTATTGGTGATTAGCATAACAATATTGAACATTACATTGATAAGTTGATGATTTTTACAGTATTGGTGAGTAGTGTATCAGTATGAATATTTAAACCGACTTTAATTCAAGGTTTTCAATATTGGTGACTTAGGTTTTATTTTTAAATATCCAGTTCATGATAATTATATAATCCGAAACAAAAACGGATCATATTTATTAATTATATTTTAGGAGATGTAATGAATATTATTACATGCTATAAATCTGTTCCCGATGAACAAGATATTATTGTAAATAGCTCAGATGGTTCTTTAGATTTTTCACGTGCAGATACCAAAATTAGTCAATATGATTTAAATGCGATTGAAGCAGCTAACCAAATTAAAGCGCAACAAGCAGATAGTAAAGTTATTGCGTTAAGTGTTGGTGGTAAAGCACTAACCAATATGAAAGCACGTAAAGATGTATTATCTCGTGGTCCAGATGAACTTGTTGTCGTTATTGACGATCAACTCGAACACGCCTTACCACATCAAACTGCACTTGCCTTAAGTTCTGCGGCTCAAAAAGTTGGTTTTGATTTAATTATCTGTGGTGATGGTTCCGCAGACTTAAACGCTCAACAAGTTAGTATCTTAATGGGTGAAACCCTGCAAGTTCCCGCTATCAATGGCATAAAGAAAATTGTCTCCATCACACCGGATACGCTCATTGTAGAACGCGAATTAGAAGATGAAATTGAAACATTGTCCATTTCGTTACCTGCCATTATCGCAGTGACCTCCGATATTAATGTCCCTGTCATCCCATCAATGAAAGCCATTTTAGGTGCCGCTAAAAAACCCGTTCAAGCTTGGGCAATAACCGATATTGGCTTGGATAACGTTACAGCATTATCCGCACAATCTATCGCAGCACCTAAGCAAAAAGTTCGTCAACGCATCATCATTGAAGGTGATGGCGAAGAGCAAATTGCACAATTTGCTGAACATTTAAGAAAAATCATTTAATCGGAGGAGTTATGAGCAAATTATCAACCGTTTGGGTATTTAGTGATATGACTTCCCGTTTACCTGAACTTATCGGTGGGGCCCTCACTCTCGGCGAACAAGTCAATGTATTAACGTTAGATGACGCACAAAGCTCACAAGCCTTTCAACTTGGCGCAACCCACGTTTTTCAACTGTCTGGTAAGCCTGACGACCGTATCATCGAAGACTATGCTGATACCATTGTCACGACAATTAAACAGCATGGCGATAACGGGCTATTACTGCTACCTAATACCCGTAGAGGTAAATTACTGGCTGCACGCTTAGGTGCAAGACTGCAAGCTGCTGTGTCTAACGATGCGGCAACTGTGACAGTAGAATCAGGAAAACCTGTAATAAAACATATGGTTTATGGTGGGTTAGCCTTTGGCCAAGAAACCTTAAACAGTTCATTTTCAGTCGCTACACTCACCACCGGCACGTTTGAAGCTGCGCAAAATAATGCATCACTCAGCGGTACTGCTCAAACTGCACCATGGGTCGAACCAAAACAATCTATTGTACGTACCTCGATTCAGAAAAAAGCAGGTAACTCCGTTGAACTAGATAAAGCACGTCTAGTGGTCAGTGTAGGTCGGGGGATTGGAAGCCAAGAAAATATCGCTATCGCGAAAAAACTCGCTGATACCATCGGCGCTGAAATTGCCTGTTCTCGCCCTGTCGCAGAAAACGAAAAATGGATGGAGCATGAGCGCTACGTTGGTATTTCCAACCTGATGCTGAAACCTGAGTTATATCTCGCAGTAGGAATTTCTGGTCAAATTCAGCATATGGTTGGCGCAAACGGCGCACAAACTATCGTCGCCATTAATAAAGACAAAAACGCCCCTATTTTCCAATTTGCAGACTATGGGATCGTTGGCGACCTGTTCAAAATTTTACCGGTTTTAACGCAACAACTGGCTAAATAAATTCAATAGCAGTGGGGTTTTCCTCACTGTTTCAGTGACCTTTGGAGAAACTATGTCCGATGATATATTTGATGCAATCATTGTAGGCGCGGGTCTAGCTGGTTCAGTGGCTGCATTGGTGCTTGCCCGTGAAGGTGCGCAAGTTCTCCTAATCGAAAGGGGAAACTACGCAGGCGGTAAAAACGTCACTGGTGGCCGCATGTATGCTCATAGCTTAGAGCGTATCATTCCTGAATTTACCCAAAATGCCCCTATTGAACGTATGATCACGCGTGAAAAGCTGTCATTTATGACAGAAACAGGTGCAGTAACAGTCGATTTCCAAAATGGAGCAGAGCAACCCCCAGAAGAAACCTCTTGGTCAGTGCTGAGAGGCAAGCTTGACCCGTGGTTAGTCGAACAAGCTGAAAATGCCGGCGCACAATGTATTACAGGTATTCGCGTTGATAAGTTAGTGGAACGGGATGGCAAAGTTGTAGGTGTTGAAGCCGATGGTGATGTGCTAGAAGCCAAAGTGGTGATCCTCGCTGATGGTGTGAACTCCATACTGGCTGAACAACTAGGAATGACCAAACGAGTGAATGCTGAGCATGTCGCTGTTGGGGTAAAAGAATTAATTGAATTGCCAAAAGATATTTTAGCTAACCGATTTAATCTTAAGGAAAAAGAAGGGGTTGCATGGCTATTTGCGGGGGCTCCTACCGATGGCTTGATGGGGGGAGGCTTCCTTTATACCAATGAAGATACTATTTCTTTAGGTTTAGTTTGTGGCTTACATCATATTAAAGATGCCAAAAAATCGGTTCCACAAATGCTCGAAGATTTTAAACACCACCCAGCGGTCGCCCCATTAATTGAAGGGGGCAAAATGATTGAATATGCCGCTCACGTTGTCCCAGAAGCGGGCTTGAAAATGCAATCAGAGTTGGTCCGTGATGGCGTGCTAATCGCAGGGGATGCAGCTGGGATGTGTATGAATTTAGGCTTTACCATCCGCGGAATGGACTTAGCCGTTGCTTCGGGTGAAGCCGCGGCAAATGCAGTAATTAACGCTATGAAAAAAGAGGACTTTAGTAAACAAGGACTCAGTGAGTACCTCAAATTACTCAACGAAGGCCCTCTTCGTGATATGAAAATGTACCAAAAAATGCCTGAGTTTTTAGATAACCCACGCATGTTTTCCGCTTATCCAGAAATGGCTGTCGGTATTGCTAAAAAACTCTTCACTATTTCAGATGAAGCACCTGTGCCACTGCGTAAGACTATGCTACAAGAGGCAAAAAAAGTCGGCTTCATCAATTTAATCAAGGATGGAATTAAAGGAGTGAGGGCAATATGAGTGATCCAGTCAATGTTGATGTCAAGTTAGGCATTAATAAATTTAATGTCGATGAAGAAAATCCACATATTGTTATCAAAGAGCACCCGGATATGAAAGTGCTCGAAATATTAACCAAAGCCTGCCCTGCTGGCTTATATAAAAAACAAGAAGATGGCTCCGTACGTTTTGATTATGCCGGCTGCCTTGAATGCGGAACCTGCCGTATCCTAGGCTTAGATGGTGCATTAGAAAAATGGGAATACCCACGCGGCACATTCGGCATTGAATTTCGTTACGGCTAATTTAATTAGCATAACCCTAAAAGCCATTAACTTTTAGGGTTTTTAAGCGCATATTTGCGCTGACACTGGGATGCACAATGAAACCAAGAAGTTTTGACGATGTCCAATTTTCTTCCGTTCATCGGCGGATCATGCTCTGGGGGAGTGGTGGGCCTTTTCTGGACGGTTATGTTTTAGTCCTGATCGGCGTCGCTTTAGAGCAACTCACTCCAATATTAAGTTTAAACAGTGAATGGATTGGCTTACTAGGTGCCGCAACGCTTGCGGGTTTATTCATTGGTACCTCACTGTTTGGCTACATTTGCGACCAAGTCGGTCGCCGCAAAATGTTCTTAATCGATATAGTGGCTATAGGGGCAATCTCTGTTGCAACTATGTTTGTTTCAACCCCTTTAGAACTACTAATAATGCGTTTTTTAATTGGCATTGTCATTGGTGCTGATTATCCCATCGCAACCTCGATGATCACCGAATTTTCCAATACCAAACAGCGTGCGTTTGCGGTCGGGTTTATTGCAGCCATGTGGTACGTTGGCGCAACTTGTGCCAATCTTGTTGGCTATATGCTTTATGATGTTCAAGATGGTTGGCGCTGGATGCTAGGCAGTGCCGTCATTCCATGTATCGTTATTTTAATTGGCCGTTTTGATCTACCTGAATCGCCTCTTTGGTTAATCCGCAAAGGACGTATTCAAGAATGTGAAAAAATGATGGAAAAACTGTTTGGCCAACCTGTGGTTTTTGAAGCTGAGGAAGCGAAAAAAACACATTTTCATCAACTGTTTAATAAACGACATTTTTCTTTCGTATTATTTACTGCGATTATTTGGACCTGCCAAGTGATCCCAATGTTTGCCATCTATACTTTTGGCCCACAAATTGTTGGGCAACTAGGTTGGGATCAAGGTAAAAATGCGGCTTTAGGCAACGTAGTTATCAGCTTATTTTTTATGTTAGGTTGCTTACCAGCGATGTACTGGCTAAATAAAATGGGAAGACGACCACTGCTAATTGGTAGCTTTGCCCTAATGACTGCAGCGCTAACTATACTCGGGTTATTTTCTAACCTTGGTATCTGCCTCGTCATTATCATGTTTGGTATTTATGCATTCTTCTCTGGGGGCCCAGGGATTTTACAGTGGCTCTACCCTAATGAGTTATTTCCAACAGATATTCGCGCATCCGCCGTTGGGGTCATTATGTCCATCAGCCGTATCGGAACCATTTTTTCCACATGGGCACTACCGATTTTTATCACAAAATACGGTGTTAGCACGGTGGTATTGATGGGGGCAGGGGTTTCTTTACTTGGGCTAGTTGTCTCAATTCTATTTGCGCCAGAAACCAAAGGATTAACCCTAGCACAAACCTCAGTGATGGGTATTCGGCGCAAAAAGAAGTAAAAGAAGTAAAAGAAGTAAAAGAAGTAAAAGAAGTTACTACGATAAGCAATCACATCCAATACGCTAAATAGTTTGAGTTGTGGCTAGGCGGCAATCGAGGTTATCCCGATGAGCATACAGAAGTATGTGATTCGGGTAACCGAGTGCAGCCAACAACGCCACAGCGCAAAATATGACGCGTATTTAATTGGTTGAGAATGGCATAATGTCATACCAAACCAACAACCAAATTGTCACATAAGCAAATATCGCCGCAATAATATCATCAATCATGATACCAAAACCGCCGCTGACCTTTCGGTCAAAAATACGTATTGGCCATGGCTTCCACATATCATAAATGCGGAAAATAAAGAATGCGGTAATGACCCATTCATAATCGACCACTGGGATTGCCATTAAGGTAATCCACATCCCGATAAACTCATCCCACACGATGCTACCGTGGTCATGAATTTTCATATCATCAGAGGTACGTTGGCAAATTAGACAGCCAATCCAAAAGCCCGCCACAATGAGCACCCATATGCTCCACACTGGCATATTTGCCATCAATAACCAAAAAGGTATAGCCGCAAGGGACCCCATAGTCCCAGGTACAATTGGCGATAAACCGCTGCCAAACCCCGTTGCTAGCAAATGCCAAGGGTTACGCATATTCAGCCGTTTTTTTGCTTCTGCTTTTTCTTGGCAACTTGCCATGCTACGCACCTTCCGAAACAAAATGATCGAAACCTTTTAGGTTTACATCAACTTCTTGGTTATTGCAAAAGTAGCTGATCCCTTCAGATTGCGGCTTAATTTGCCCAATACAAGTAAAACCAGACCCTGTATGAGCTAAAGCCATTTCTAATGCCCCGCGATTAATTTCCGGTACAGTAAAGCATAACTCGTAGTCTTCTCCACCACTCAGGGACCATAAACGGCTTTGCTCAACGCTACAGTTCTGTACTAAGGCCTCTGACTGCGGCAGTGCATCCAAATTAATTCGAGCGCCACAGCCACTTGCCTTCAAAATATGATTAAGATCAGAGACTAGACCGTCTGAAATATCAATCGCAGAAGACGCTAAGTTCCTAAGGGCTTGACCTTGTAAAATACGTGGCTGTGGACGTAAATGACGCATAATTAGCCATTCTTTATGCGCGGTATTTTTGATATTCAGCCTATCTTGTAAAATAGCAAGACCTGCTGCGCTATCCCCTAATGTCCCTGTCACATAAATCCAATCCCCATTGCGTGCACCAGCCCGAGACAATGCTTTACCCTGTGGTACTAACCCATGGACAGTATAAGTCAGGCTCATTGGACCACGAGTGGTATCACCGCCAATTAGCTGCATCCCGTAATAATTTAATTGCTCAAATAAGCTATCACTAAATGATTGCAACCAATCACAATCAACGCAAGGTAATGTAATAGCTAAAGATACCCATGCGGGGTCTGCCCCCATTGCTGCAAGGTCACTTAAATTAGATGCTAATGATTTATAGGCTAGGTCAGCGGGTGAAATCGTAGGGAGGAAATGCACACCAGAAACAAGGGTGTCAGTACTCACAGCAAGTTGCTGTTTTTCTGGGATGGTCATCAACGCACAGTCATCTCCAATACCGATATTTACATCACGTCGGTTCGTTGTTTGACGGTTAAAATAACGTGCGATGAGGTCAAATTCGCCATAGGACATGGTAGATTTTCCGTTTTCGCTATAACTATTTTCGTTTTAAATAAAACAAATAATTTATGCTCTTAATAATACAAGTGGCAAATAACTAGCTGAATCAATATACCTGAAACTTAGAGTACCACGAATATATAAATACAAAGGTAGACTGGAACCCAGCCTACCTATTTACTACTGTAGTGTTACAGGAGGGAACCCTGATTTTTTATTTTTTGCGACGAACTACTGGTGCAGCTTTATCCAATACACCATTAACAAATTTATGGCTATCTTCCGCACCGAACACTTTAGCAAGCTCAATACCTTCATTGATTGCCACTTTGTAAGGAACATCTTCACGGAAGCTCAATTCAAACATTGAAACGCGCAAAATCGCTTTTTCTACCTGCCCTAACTCTTCGAGCTGACGAGATAAATAAGGCGCCATTAGTTGATCAAGTTTAGCTGCATTAGTAGCAACACCAGATAACAGTTCACGAAAATATTTTACGTCAACGTCTGACATGTCCTGATCAGCAATAAACTCATATTCGACTTCGGCAATTGGATTGCCAGATAATTGCCATGAATAAATGGCTTGAACAGCACACTCACGAGCGCGGCGACGAGCAGCAGGTTTCACAAGATTCCCCTTAAAATAAAAAACGATACACAAAATTATTCGGGCATATAAAAAACTAAGCTAATCAATACACTCAGTGGTATTAGTTAACTTCACTACAGTCTATAGCCCGAAGTAAAATGTGTATTACTTGCCTTTAATGGCTTTAATTACATTGATCATTTCTAATGCAGTCAGTGCAGCTTCAGCACCTTTATTACCAGCTTTAGTCCCTGCTCGTTCAATGGCTTGCTCGATATTTTCAGTGGTTAACACACCAAAAGTAACGGGCACTTCGCTATTCATTGCGACATGAGATAAGCCTGAGCTGCATTCACCAGCGACATATTCAAAGTGAGCTGTACCACCACGAATAACAGTACCTAATGCAATAACGGCATCATATTTTTTTGTTTCAACCAGCGCTTTTGCCGTTAACGGTAGTTCATAGGCACCTGGAACCCAAACAATGGTAATGTTGTCATTAGAAACTTGACCAATACGTTCTAACGCATCAACAGCGCCATCCAGCAGACTATCATTAATAAAGTTGTTAAAACGAGCGATAGCGATAGCAATACGCGCTTGTGGCGCAGCAACAACACCTTTAATTACGTCCATAGCCTTCCTCTAATATTAATTATAACCCGCGGGGCGCGGATTTTATCACATTCTTTCATGTACCGTATGTATGATTTTCAAAAAACACACTTACCATACGGGACGAAGCCTGACGCGCAGGTCTTCACCGACCTTTTCTACATCAGTAAATTCAAATTTTGGCGCTTCAATTAATGAATCGAGGGGAGGTAAATCAACCAAACCTCGGGCACTGTTCCCAAGTAATTTAGGGGCAATATACACAATTAATTCATCAACTAAGCCTAGTTTCAACAATGAGCCTGCTAATTTTGCACCTGCCTCTACCCAAATACTATTCACATTCCGTTTGGCAAGTTGCATCATCAATATGACGAGGTCTGTACCATTTTCATGTGCAGGGATGCTAATTTGCTCGACATCCCCTTGCCATGAGCAGCCGATATCGGGATTAGAACGCACCAACCAACATTCACCTGCTAATTGAGTGACTTTATGGTTAGCGGTGACACGATTATGGTTATCCAGCACAATGCGAATAGGTTGACGAAATTGGTCTTCTGGGTAGATTTGCTGAACGTCCGTTGGCAGTTCGTTCCAACGAACCGTTAAAGAAGGGTCATCGGCGATAACCGTACTACTAGTGGATAAAATAGCGCTCGCTTGTGCGCGAAACGCCTGCACATCTTTGCGAGCCGCAGTACTGGTAATCCACTTACTTTCCCCTGACTCAAGGGCTGTTTTACCATCCAATGACGCTGCTAGCTTTAATTGGATATAAGGAAAACCAGTACGCATACGTTTCAAGAAACCACGATTCGCAGCTTCAGCTTGGTCTAAAAGCACGTTACTACGCGTTTCAATCCCTGCCTGAGATAACATATACAAACCACGGCCAGCAACTTGTGGGTTTGGGTCTTGCATCGCAGCAACAACGCGACTGACCCCTGCATTAATTAATGCTTCCGCACAAGGCGGTGTACGACCATGGTGGCTGCATGGCTCAAGGGTGACATAGGCTGTTGCCCCCTGAGCTTTTTCTCCGGCCATCCGTAATGCATGTACTTCTGCATGAGGCTCACCCGCTTTTTGGTGGTAACCCTCACCAACAATTTCACCGTCACGTACAATTACACACCCAACATTCGGGTTCGGTGATGTTGTAAAGCGCCCTTTTCGTGCAAGCTCAAAAGCGCGAGCCATATAGATGTCATCTTGTTCTATCATTTGCGTTAGTCCTGTAATTTAGCGATTTCTTCGCCAAACTCACGCACATCTTCAAAACTACGGTAAACAGAAGCAAAACGAATGTAAGCGACTTTATCGAGTTTTTTTAACTCATCCATGACTAAGCTACCAATAAGTTTAGAAGGAACTTCACGTTCTCCTGTAGCACGAAGCTGGGATTTAATTGAAATAATCGCTTGTTCAATGTCATCAGAGCTGACGGGGCGTTTTTCTAGCGCTTTTTGCATACCGCGATTAAGTTTTTCTTCATCAAACGGTTCGCGTACATCGTCACTTTTAATAACCCGAGGCATCACGAGTTCAGCCACCTCAAAGGTCGTGAAACGTTCATGACAAAGCAAACATTGGCGGCGCCTACGGACTTGTGCGCCTTCACCAACCAGACGCGAGTCGATGACTTTCGTATCTACAGCTGAGCAGAATGGACAATGCATAACGTTTCCTGGATCTATTTACGGAGACATAGTTTACCCTACTATGCAATAAAAAACACCCTAGAAGATGCCTCCTAGGGTGCTCGTAACTCTTCATATTTCGTGCTGTGAGGGTGTTGTTAGCTGCATTGCGCTATCCTTAGTCACATAGTTTATTATGCTCCTCGAGATATCACTCGTTTGCAGCCAACTCACGGCACCAACTATTTGAAGTGCTAATTGGCTTAGCCAGTTTTAAATTAAGGCAGTAATGACTCTTGGTCTGCACCTTCTTTTTCGACTTTCGCCTGCATCAAGTGCTCGCGTTTCATACCCATCTTCAGTGCTAATGCAGAAGCCACATAGATAGATGAAATAGTACCGATGGTTACACCGATTAACATAACCAATGAGAAGCCTTCCAGCATAGTGCCACCGAACAGATACAGCATCAGAACCACTAACAACGTTGTGGCCGATGTCATGATGGTACGGCTCAATGTTTGTGTTAAAGAGACGTTCATGATTTCGTACGGCGTACCACGACGAATTTTACGGAAGTTTTCACGGATACGGTCAGAAACAACGATACTGTCGTTCAGTGAGTAACCAATTACTGACATCAGTGATGCCACGATTGTCATATCTATTTCGATATGAAACAGAGACAAAATACCTAATGTGATCACCACGTCATGAGCGAGAGACAATACAGCCCCCGCGGCTAATCGCCATTCAAAACGAAAGCCGACATATACCAAGATACAAATTAGTGCAGTTAACAGTGCTAAAGCCCCTGTTTGCGCTAATTCGGCCCCGACACTCGGCCCAACGAATTCAATGCGTTTTACCGTCGCTTTATCATCTACACTCTGGTTAATGATGGTGATAATTTCTTTACCAACCTCTTGACCCGCAGCGCCTTCGATTGGCGGGATACGGATCATGATGTCACGGCTGCTACCAAAGTTCTGGATTAATGGATCTTTATGAGCCGAGTTAGACAAGCTGTCTCGAATTTTATCCAAATCAGCAGGCTGACTTAAGTTGATCTCGATAACTGTCCCCCCAGTGAAATCTAACCCCCAGTTAAAACCTTTGAGGCCGATAATCACAAAAGAAGCGATCAGTAATACGATAGAAATACCAAAGGCAACGTTGTCCCAGCGCATAAAGTCATAGACTTTACGACCATAGTTCAATTGTTCAACAGAATAATCCTGTGCCACAACGTGCTCCTTAAATTGACAGCTTGTTAATACGTTTACCACCATAAAGCAGGTTCACGATTGCACGTGTACCAACAATAGCTGTAAACATAGAGGTTGCGACACCAATCGCTGTCGTAATCGCAAAGCCTTTAATCGACCCTGTACCCACTGCATAGAGAATAATAGCCGTGATTAATGTCGTTAAGTTTGCGTCTGTAATACTTGAGAAGGCGCCTTTATAACCTTCATGAATTGCTTGTTGAACAGACCTTCCGTTCCGCAGCTCTTCTTTGATACGTTCGTTGATAAGAACGTTGGCATCGACTGCAACCGCAAGGGTGAGGACGATACCAGCAATACCTGGCATAGTTAGTGTCGCCCCCGGTAACAGAGACATAACCCCAACAATTAATACCAAGTTCGCCATCAGCGCACTACTGGCAATCAAGCCAAATTTACGATAGTAAATAATCATAAATAGAATTGATGCTAATAGACCCGCGATACAAGCTTTCAGGCCTTGTTCGATATTTTGCATACCCAAAGTTGGGCCGATGGTACGCTCTTCGACAATTTGGATTGGCGCAATCAACGCCCCCGCACGTAACAATAATGAAAGTTGACGAGCTTCTGTACCATTGTTGATGCCTGTGATACGGAATTTGCTACCAAAGCGAGCCGAAATACGTGCCGCGTTGATGACTTTTTCATCTTTCACTAAAATTGAACGGCCTGCTGCATCTTTTTTACCACTGTCTTTGTATTCAACAAACAGGGTTGCCATCAGTTTGTCTTGGTTATCACGCGTAAAATCGGACATGATAGAACCACCAGAACTATCAAGGCTGATGCTTACTTGTGGTGCACCATTTTCATCGGCTTCAGATGTTGAATCCGTAATATGATCCCCCGTTAAGATAACACGCTTATACAGTACATAAGGCATGCCTTCACGGTCATATTTCACTTCTGAATCACCTGGCACACGGCCACGTTCAGCAGCGGATGAATCAACACTGGTATTCACCAAACGGAATTCTAATGTTGCTGTAGCACCTAAAATCTCTTTTGCTCGAGCGGTGTCTTGAATTCCGGGTAATTCAACAACAATACGGTCAGCACCTTGACGTTGGACAAGTGGCTCAGCAACCCCTAATTGGTTTACTCGGTTGCGGATGATGGTAATATTCTGAGAAACCGCATAGTTACGAGCTTCACGTAAGCGCTCGTCGGTCATCACAGCGATCATCGTGTTGTCGCTACCATCACTAAACACTAAGTCTGGATATTTACGTGCTAGTGCTTTTTCTGCTTGGCTACGATCATCTGCGTTACGGAAACGGACTTCAACGCTATAATCATTGCCTTTACGAATAGAAGAGTACGCAATGCCTTCTTGACGCAGGTCATTACGTAAACCATCCATGTTTTGTTCCTGCAATTTACCTAATGCAGTGTCCATATCAACTTCCATCAGGAAGTGAACCCCACCACGCAAGTCAAGGCCGAGCTTCATCGGCTCACCGCCGATCATTTCAAGCCACTTAGGCGTCGCAGGTGCAAGGTTTAATGCAACAACATACTGATCACCTAGTGCATTCATGATCACTTCACGAGCACGTAACTGAACATCAGAGTTGTTGAACCGGGCTAAAATTGCCCCATTTTCCAGAGAGATTGATTTGCTCTGAATTTTATCATCTTGTAACGATTTTTGGATTTGGATCAGCGTTTGTTCATTGGCGGCGGTTCCCCGCACGCCAGTGATCTGAACAGCCGGATCCTCACCATATAGGTTTGGAAGCGCATAAAGCAGACCGATGAGGATCGCACAGATCAACATCAGATACTTCCACAAAGGATAACGGTTTAGCACGGCAGTTCCCTTCGGGAGAATCAGAATTAAATTGCTTTCATTGTGCCTTTAGGTAAAACAGCAGCAACGAAATCACGTTTGATGGTTACTTCTGTGTTCTCACTCAGTTCAAGAACCACATAACCGGTTTCAGATACTTTAGTCACACGCCCGATTAAACCGCCAGTTGTTAAAACTTCATCACCTTTAGTGATAGATTCCATCAATTTACGGTGTTCTTTCGCACGTTTTTGCTGTGGACGCAAAATCATGAAATAGAAGATCAGAGCGAAAACAACAAGCATGATAACCATAGTATATGGGCTACCTTGCGCTGGCGCACCTGCTGACGCTGCTGCTTCAGAAATAAAAAAACTCATTCAACTTTCCTCATTGTTTTATTGAAAGCAATTTAAAAATATACTCTATAAATACTTCGAATTACATAAAGCTAATAAGCGCATGCGCCTCAAAGTATGGTAAGTATCAGATTGATATGCTACACAGATTAGTAGCATTTCGCACTTAAATTCACTCGATATTTAATGAAGGTTCGGGTTTACCAATCTTCTGGTAGAAATCTTTCGCAAACTCTTCAAATTTTCCATTTTCGATTGCTTGGCGAATACCGGCCATCAAACGTTGATAATAACGTAAATTATGAATGGTATTGAGCCTTGCACCAAGAATTTCATTACACCTATCAAGGTGATGTAAATAAGCGCGGCTATAATGGCGACAAGTATAGCAGTCACAATCGGCATCCAGTGTCGATGTATCTGATTTATACTTAGCATTACGAATTTTTACCACGCCATGTGTGACAAATAAATGCCCATTACGTGCATTTCGTGTCGGCATCACACAATCAAACATATCAATGCCACGGCGAACACCTTCCACTAAATCTTCCGGTTTGCCCACCCCCATTAAGTAACGTGGTTTATCTGCCGGAATTTGAGGGCAAACATGCTCTAAGATGCGGTGCATATCTTCTTTTGGTTCGCCTACAGCTAGGCCGCCTACAGCGTACCCATCGAAGCCAATTTCCACCAGCCCCTTAACTGAAATATCTCGTAAATCTTCGTAAACGCTGCCTTGGATAATGCCAAATAGTGCATTTTTATTGTTCAATTCGTCAAAACGTTGGCGGCTACGAGCAGCCCAACGTAACGACATTTCCATTGATGTCTTTGCGTAATCCCAATCTGCCGGATATGGCGTACACTCGTCAAAAATCATCACAATATCTGAACCGAGGTCGTACTGAATTTCCATTGATTTTTCAGGGCTTAGGAAAATTTTCTCACCATTTATTGGGTTACGAAAATGCACGCCCTCCTCTTTAATTTTGCGCATTGCGCCAAGACTAAAGACTTGGAACCCCCCTGAATCCGTCAATATCGGCCCCTGCCATTGCATAAAATCATGAAGATCACCATGGAGCTTCATGACCTCTTGCCCTGGACGCAGCCACAGGTGGAAAGTATTCCCTAGAAGAATTTGAGCACCCGTTTCTTTTACTTCTTCAGGTGTCATGCCTTTTACAGTACCGTAGGTGCCTACTGGCATAAACGCGGGGGTTTCTACCACACCACGCTCAAATACTAAGCGACCACGACGTGCATTGCCGCTAGTCGTTTGTAATTCATATTTCACGTTTGCCTCCAAGCATCAGAAAAACAGTCTGATGCATTACAAAAATTTGCAGCATTATAAACACGTACAAAGCCGCTGTATACGCCAGCCTGCAAAATAGCGGTATGTAGATTCGTGTAGATTTAAGTCCATTCATGTAGATTTTGTGTCACAATTTAGGCACAGCTCGTCACAGTGTTTTCCCTTCACATGACCCCGCAGAGCATTTCCGCAGGGGCATGAGTACAAACAAGACTAGATTTTAGTTCACTCTTGCGTAACTGATTGAGAAGTTAATTTTACTCCCTCCATTTGGAAGTGGGGAAGTTAAAACCAGTCTGCCATTTGTGCCAATTCGCACACCAACAAAGCTTGTAGCGCCTCCCGTTATTGGGGAGCTTGTTGCCCCACCGCTTACTGTGTTCTGTGGGTAAAAGAGGATATCAAGCGTTGTGATGGTCTCGTAAGCTGGCAAGGTTCCATCAATATCAGTTCCTTCAACGTAAATCATATTTCCAATACGCCTGCATGTAATGCTGCCTGTAACCCCAGCAGCCAATGTAGCCGATTGAGTTTTATTCACTAACGCATTGTTTGCAATCGCTGAACTCAGTAGTTTAGGGAAATCCTTCAATGCTGCACCGTAAATGTACTCATTGCCCAGTGTGTTAGGGTGATTAAGTCCATTTCCGCCGAGACCAAAATCAGGTGAGAATACTTCACTTGGCGTCAATAACGGGGGGTTTGTTTTATACTCACCTTTGTAGAATCTAACGTTACTGACTACACAGGTATTACTAACAGCTTGCATAATAATATTGCTCGTAAACTGTGCAGCATAGATATCATAAACATCAATAACTAGAATGCCATCAACGGTGATAAACACACGAGTTCCAACAAATTGGAATCGAATCGTTTTACCCACAGTATCAATAGTCACTTGACTGACTAATCCCATTTCAGCGGTGTTAGGTGTAGGCGCGTATAGCTTTATCTCGGCGCTAGAAATATCAACATAGATAGTGTTGGTTGAATTCGTATCGCTTCGCCCTCTTACTCTAAACACCCCACTTAATGTATCGGCTTTAAACTCAACAGCCCCATCTCGCATATACTCCTGCGACGCAAGAATTCCCAGCGCGTTTACTGTCGCATTGATATAGTTGCCGTTGATAGTTGCTGTAACGTTGCCTGTAGTTCTGTATCGATTTGATGGCTCTGGTTTAATTGCACATGATGCAGGGTCTATACCTAGCATGACAAGGCTTGCCGCTCTGTTTGCATCAATGACCGTATCACCCACCCATCGCCCATAACCCCCGTAGGTTAGGCCTGCCGTATTTGAATATTCATTACCCGGGTATGTGCCAAAACTCGCTCCACCGTTCACTCTTGATGCATCAATAGTTCGCATCGGTGTAGTTACCCACATTACAGAAGGGTTTGAATTAAGCGCTTTCAGTGCTGCACGAACTTTTCTGCAAAAATGAGAGTCGTTAGCGTTCGGGGCATTCATGCCAAAACCTACAATGACTAAATCAGGCTGAATGTCTTCAATGTAGGACAACCAAGTACGGTTTTTATCAGTAATCCAAGGCTCTTCACCATTGCCATGAACTTCGCTAACATTCGCATACGCTGGAATTTTCCCTAAAAACTCACCAATCGCACTACCCGCAATAGCCCGATTATAAAAGTCACAGTCAAAATTTATTCCATTTCTGATGGCTATTTTCAATCTATCTGCAATGCCAGAGAAATCATTTCTGTGTTGACTTCCCATTGTTAGACTATCGCCAATGAAGACGACTTTGGGTTTTCTGTCACCCATGTAACGAGCACGCAACAGTGCGCTTGCAAATGATGAGAGCCCGCCAATATTGAGATAACTATTTTCTTGTGACGTATCTGCTTCACGATAACACTTAATATATCGGTTATTTGGGTTAGTCGTTTTAATCTCCGCATGACCAATCAATATCGAATTGCCAGCGGTCAAAATGTCAGACTCAAGATTGAAGGATGTTTTTTGCGGGAAGTGAATAACGCGAATTCCGGCACTGAACGCGTCTCTTTGCATTTCAGCAAACTTAGCAGATGAATCCCCGTCGATGTCACCGACAAAACCATAATCGACCGCCGATAACATGGATTTTAATTTTGTGTCTAATGTATTGCCGTTACCGACACCAATTAGCGATCCATCGCCTTTTATTAATGCGCTTCTTAAGCTGGCATCACCAATACTAACCCAGACTCCTTTACCAACACCTCCTGTAGATTGTGGAGTTGAACCTGCTGGAACTTGTTTGGGTAAATCCCCATCCCATCGGTAATATTCACCTGTGGTTTCATCACGAAGAATGTGATTACGTTGAGTTAATTCATTGTTTGGTAAATCAGCACCTTGTTGAAAGCTATCAATCGTAATATAGCCAGCTGCGACGATAGCTGTATTCATATCGACTTTGAATGTCTCGACTAGCTCTTTGAATAACCACTCCATCCCTGCTGCTGTTAAATGGCAATTCCCAAAGCGGTCAATGTATTTATGCTCTAGTGATGTAGCCCATATATCCAATAACCCAGAGTTAAAGAAAAGGTCTTTGATATCACTACTTGGAACTGGCTCTTGTGTTGGCTTTACATTTTGTCTCATGCTTATTTTTTCCAATAAAAAGCCAGCTCTAATGGCTGGCTTGTTGGTTAATGATTGCTGTTATGCGTTATAGTCTGGTTTTGCGTCGAAATATTCGGTTGCGGTTATTGTGTAGCACTCACCACCGAGAGGGCGCTTATCGGTTATCACCCACTTGATGTTTTCTAATTCAACCGATGTTGCTATCACATATCTAGAAGGTGATTGCTTCTGGTACCCATCATAGAAATTAAGCTCGATATCATCGGGCATACTTGCGATAAAGCCGAATTCGGTATCATTCCGAGGCTCAGCTTTAAATTTCTGAGTTGTGTAGCCCATCGAGTTAGTGAGATATACCCACATTTCATTGTCGAATTTAATCTTTTCGCTGGTTGTGAATACCTCCCCGTTTCGCTCAGTGATGTAACCTGCCTGCTGATTTGAGTCGTAAGTATCAGCTATCAGCACCATATCGCTAGGGTACACATTCCCACCATCTGCAAGCGTGGTTAGACTGATGCTTGTTCGTTGGTGTATTAGTCGGTTGGCTTCTAATAGCGCCCTGTCCATTGCTTGGTAACGATTCCTGCACCCTTGCAAAACAATCTTATTCGGCGTGCGAGATAGCCCTTCAGTGATGCCGTTTTCATCAACTCGAAAGCGGATATAGTCTTTCTTGTTGCGAACTGGTTCGACATACTCAAGCTCAATCCCGTCATAACCGCTAGGCATCGACATGTCATACGATATCTTCATATCGTTACCTGTGATGTTTGAACGATTGAACGTGGTCATTGGGAATTCACTGGACTGTTCGCGCGAGAATGTAAGGACCGCATTATCGAAATAAGGAGTTACTCTCGCTGCATTACAGATAGTTTCAATGCGCTGACCGAGTGAGATATCCTCATCATCAAAGGTGAAATCAAAATATCCTAATCGCTCATCTGGTAAGCTATCGTAAATTCGATATAACCCATCAATATCGATGTTCCTCTCACTTTCTCCTGCGGTAATTAACCATGTATGCAGAACTGCATCAGCAAAACTTCGCGATGGCCTGAGCGTGTAATCGACTTGCTTTGATACTCGGTCATACGAAATAACCATGCGCGTGGCCAATAAGTTATATTTCCGCTCTCTTGCTCCCGTCGGCGCTTCCGTGGCTCTTACTGACACATTAACTATCGTGTCATTCTCAAAAACAACATTCTCACGAACTCGGACAATGTGAGCGTTTTCGATTTTCATCACACTTTGGTCGCTGCTATTATTGCGTCGAGTAAGCTGTACAGCGTAACGCCCGCGGCCTGAATTAAGCGTTACTTTGTCAGTTTTGTAATAAACTCGTGCACCATTGTTAGCGCTTAGCGCAGTATTGAAGCTTTGACGAGTGCCAGCTATTTCCTCGTTATCCGTATTTATCTTCCAGATTTCGACAGTTGCATTGCAGTTATCACCGCCACCAAGTTGCGCTTGTAAGTGGATCCACATTTGGTCACCATCAACAGGGGAAAAGAACGGGCCCACTGTTAAAAACTGATTGTCATACAGAATGAATTTCGTTGTGTTCACTACTGCATTAGGTGGAAGTTGCGCTAAATCAGTTCCGCTTAGGTTAGTAAAGAAGAATTCGTAATACTCAACAGGGTTAATTAATGAACCATCGTCACTCTCTTTTGCATCAACTAATTGAGCGTCAATTTTCACATCTTTAGTTACCGAACCCTGCGGCGTGTCGTAACTTACATTCACTATCATTGAGATAGAGCGCGGCTTTGTAAGCTCGAAAAAATACTCAAACTCATCTTGTTTAACTATTTTTATCGCAGCCTCACCACCCTTTATCTCACCAGACACAACCTCGTTTGCCGTTGCTGTTTGCTGCGGGATATCTTTGCTCTCATTGGGACCCGGCAACTCTTGGCCATCAATATCAGGGAACTCAAAGCCTTCATTAATAAGCGGGATAACTTCTTTTGGCTTGTATATCTTGTAACTTTGAGCTAGCAGAGAGCCAACAAAGTAAAACGCCGATTATTGACGCTTCGGTTAAGTTTAGCCGAGTCGCGCAGGACTTTAAGCAGCAACTCAAGCTATGGAGGTCAAATACTCGAATGAAGCCAATTATCGCAACGTTTAGATTGTTTGATTCAGCCGACAAAGATAACCCGATAAGCGAGTGGTCGTTGTATGTGAAAGACTGCTCACTTGATGCTGAGTCGGTCACTGTCACGCTGTCGATGAATAACCCGTTAAATAAGAATGTTGGGCGCATTTACACGATGGAAGAGTTCACAGGCTTGGAGACTGTTTAATGACGAGAAATGAATTCATAAACAAGATGATAGGTAAGCCGTGGAAGAATCGGGCGTGTACGTTTGAAGCGTGTGATTGTTGGGCGCTGGTTGTACTTTACTATAGGTACGTACTAGGTACGGAAATTCATCATGACGCTGGCTACGAATCAGACCATGATTTTGTAACCTGCTATGAGAATGAAGTCGAATTCTGGCAACGCACTGACCATCCAGTAGATGACGGGATATTCATTGGCTATCGCGGCTCTCAGCCAGCTCACATTGGTTTAATTATTGATGGTAATGCATTTCATAGCCGAGGCGAAAATGGAGCTGTACGCATGGATAGGCTCATTGTGCTTGAGAAGAAGTTCACGAAATTGGAGTTTATGAAATATGCCGATAGTTGAAATTCAGCGAATAGCGGGAACACCTAAAGAAAGAGTCGATTTAAAAGTCGGCTCTTTTTTTTATAGCGATTTTCTAGTGCATCAGCAGTTGCATACCGATGTGGTGATTATCGTTAACGGTCGTGAGCTGCAAGATGATGATGAGTTAGATTTCGAGATAACACCAACTCACTTTATTCAAGTGTTCGACCAACCAAAGAGCGTTATCGGCGATATCCTGAATCCAGTGTTTAACCTTGTCACGAACGTGTTCTCGTTTCTTGCACCAAAAACGCCGTCATTTTCTGCGGCTGAGTCGAATGTTAAAGACAGCCCTAACAATAGGCTAACAGGACAAACAAACGTTGCTCGGGCATACCAAGCAAGACCAGAAATTCACGGTCAAGTAAGGGCATTTCCTGACCTCATTCAGCAGTCAATGTTTGAGTACAACAACAACCTAAAAACTGTTACCGAGTGGCTAAACATCGGTATTGGCGAATATAAAACTGAAAGTATTCGATTTGCCGAATCTGATTTCACGGCGATGGCAGGCGCGAGTTACAAGATATACAAGCCAAAAGAAGTTATCCCGCTTATTAATGAAGGCTTTGAGTTCCCT
>RWZE01000013.1_pt1 | contig 96956 bp, 123 predicted proteins | sample 2187721 | NCBI WGS metagenome assembly RWZE01 (sample SAMN10531867, study PRJNA481165) | viral metagenome | isolation source: viral particles purified by filtration and ultracentrifugation from about... | host: Nasonia giraulti 16.2 | place: USA:Tennessee | collected 2011-04-01
TTGATTCATTTTTAATTCCTCCTAATTCTAAAGTAGGTTACTTCACAATCTTAATCGGTTTTTCATAAATATCGCATAGCAAATTCGCTTGATCTTCCCTATCAAACCTCAGAGTTTCATCATTGATATCTTCGCTATAATACTGCCCTGTTTCTTCATTGTCGGATAAATAACCTCTAAACTTATGATATACAACCCACATAGAAATTCTCCTTTCTATTATTTATAATCGTCTACAATAGTTCTGTCAATGCTGATTCGCTCATCAATGCCAGATCGATAACGTAAAGATCGTCTCCGTTTTTCATAACGTCTACAGAGTACTGTCCTTCTAACTTTAGCTTAGGTAACATATCCCTAATTGCCTTTCTTACTCTGGGCAAATACTCATTGTATTCATCCATCAACTTATGCTCATGCTTCATATACGTTTGATAATCTCTTTCCATTGAATCAGATAAACCTGCTTTCAGCGCTCTTTTCATGACAAGTGGATTCCAGTATGGAACTATACCAATAATTTTATCTTCGTCACAATCTACAAAAGCCCTAAATTCCGTACGTAAAGGCATACCATTATATATCGTCGGATTGTCTTCAATATCTTCTATATACTCTCTTACGACCAAATCAATGGTTTGTCCTGCTCCCAACTGCATTGCAAAGTTATTAATTACTTGAAAGTACTCACCCATCTCTCTAGGTTCAAAGCACTTTGCATTAGCGAACTGAAACTTAGAACTAAATACACCTGTTTTTATGAAGTACGTTTTTCCGTCTTCTAAGCCAAAGTTATCAAATATAATTTGATTAAATAAATCTTTATCTTCTTGCGAAGTATCTTGATAATCCAATCTAATAAATTGCGCCAACTCTATTGGTAGTCTATATACATTTGTTTTAGGACTTATTAATTCTGTATCTGTTTTATCTAATGCAAACTCTACCTCTTTTATCCAGTTATACATACTGTTTTTATTATTTGCAAAACGAGTATATACATCCTCTGTCAAATCACTAACACTAAGAGTTCGAGATAATAAATTGTTCAATCTATCCCAGTCTTCCGATCCTTCTTGCAGATCGTTGATTTCATTTTCCAAATTAACCATCATACCGTCTACATCAAATCCATCTGAGCGAGCAATTTTGTTTGGAACTATTGATCTACCTCTTGTTGGATTATTAATACTTTTAACAATCTTTTGCATCGCCTGCTTAGATGGATGATATGTATTATCTTCATAGTCTATTGGATCAACTAACCTGTTTTCATTCGTCATGTCATCATCCCTTCATTATTATACATTAAAAACAATTGTCCTCGCTAACGCTTTATGCTTTTTCGTCTCACCCATTCCTTTCTTCCCGTAGGTATTCAAAAACCGTTTCTTCTTCTATCTCTAATCCATCTTTAAATTTATAGGGCTTATGTTTTAAAACAACTCCCCAAGCTCCACTTTTTATCAAGGTATTCTTGGCCTCGTCGTAAGATCCAAATGTACCCTCGCACCTTTCTCCACTTGCCGTATAAACAAATTCATTGCTCAAATCAATTCTCCTTCATATTAAATTTATTAAACACAACATCTACTTTAGTCTAACAACTTAATCTCAGCACCAAACCTTGTCTCTGAAAACCATCTTCTTGTTATGTGCTTAAATCCATTTTTATCTACAATAGAAAACAGAGACGTGCAAGGCCTGCTCTCTAGTTGCTCGAATAATTTATCTACAAACTTTCTATCTAAGCTTTCAATATGCTCTTCTTCTATCTCGATAAATATATTTCTATCTATCGTATAATCTATCACGTTTGCACTTATGTATATGTCTCTATATATTTCTTCCGAATTTGTTTCGTCTAGGTTAAAATGAATCCCGTAAAAAACGTCGTAATCTTCGTTTCTTTCAACTAGATAAACAAGGGTATTCAGATCATCTACTTCCCCGTTTAGAAACTGATTGACAATTCCTCTTAAATTTTTACCATCTTCTTCAATTGGTATATCGATAACGTCATATGCTATATATGTCTTTTTGATTTTCATAAGTAGCCTACCTCTTTCTATATAATTTACCATCGATCAATTCAATGCAACGCTCTTTTAGCTCATCACGCCTATCCTCTGGATCAAATGGAGTGCTTTCCATGTAATCAAAATAATAATCGGTTGCACAGTCTGGACTGCAAAAGTAATCTCCCAACCAATTGCTATATTCTATTTGCATATCAGAAGTCAGTTCTTTATTGCATGAACTAACGGAACATCTTAACTCATCCATCATTGTGTCCTCCTAGCTCTTTGAATAATTCAAAAAACACTCCCACTGTTTCATAATCACAATCCGATAACCACAAGACGTTTCTATCTTCTAAAGGTGTCAACGGTCTCCCAAGTAGTTCTTCTAACAAGGTTTTTATTTTGTCATAAGCAAACTCTTCATCAATAAACACTGAATGGTCTTTCATTTATACACCTCCGAACATATGGTAGCACTAGGTAGCATACAGTACTACCTAGTGCTACCTATTACACTTCTTTTAATTTATTTGCTCAAATAAGTTCATTAAATGCTACTGAGTACTACTATATACTACTACGTCCTACTAGTCAACTATTTTAGTAGAATATTTTAACAGACTATGAGATGTATTGTACTTCAAGGTAAACAACGACCTAAAAGTACCCGGCATATACCTTATGATTAGGTTGTATAATAGGGCTATATACCATATGTTATGTATGTCAGTATATAATATAGCTATATGATAGCATGTATTATATGTCTATAAGTGAGATATAATGAAGGGCAGTACATATTACAGGTGACTAGTCGGTTGTATCATTTGACGAGCTGTGAACTATTTTGTAGGGCAGGTTGTAATTGTAGGTCGATTTGTGTTAAAATATCATCAACGTTCGATTTAATTTGCTAAGGAGGGGAATAGTATTGAAAGTAGATTTCGTCACGCTAGGGGGAGCTTCTGATCGTTTAGATGTACCGTCTCCAACGCTAAGAAATTGGACAGATCAATTAGAAGAGTTCAACACGCATTACACAAAGAGGAACAACAGAAACGAAAGAATTTACTACCAAGAGGATTTAGACATATTTGAATACTTAAGAGACTTGAAAAATGAATATGGAAGAAAAACAACTACAAAAGATTTAGCAAGAATGCTACAGGAGAGCAATAGGTTTGAACTAAGAAGCAAAGAAGACGCTCCCAGTCCAATAGAAGAGCCTAGCAATAGGGTAGAGCTACTTAGTCAAGAAGATATAAAAGAGCTAATGGATAGCGAAAGAGTGAAACAATTTATGCAGATAATCGTAAGTGAAACAACGAAGAATATTAAGGAGGATCTAGTGGAAGAAGTCACTCAAAGCGTTACCAAAGAATTAAAAAAAGAATTCGACAATAGTGAGATAGTTCAAAAAAGAACAGTGGATGCAGTAAATGAGGGATATGACAAGATAATTGAAAAAATAGAAAGAGCTGAATTAGAAGGAAAGAAAGGATTTTGGGCGAGATTGATGGGCAAATAAAAAAAGCAGAGTTAATAATCTCTGCTTTATAAATTCTAATTTATACAAATGTTCCAAGATTATGAAGTTTGTAAAAATCATCGTCAAGATAATTTTTGTCTTGACTTAAAAACCATCTAATATATTGGTTTTCCACCACTATAAAAACAACTTTTCCAAATTCATTTTCTTCATCTATTCCTATCGGAGTTTCTATCCAATCAAAAATACCAAATGTATTAAATCCTTCATCTTCAATCTCACGATCACTCAGATATCTGTAGCTACATTTATGATTGTCTTGATCCATGACAATCATAATTTGTCTTCCAGAAGAAAGTTTGGCAATCATCAATTCATTGCTATTCAATTTAACGCCTCCATTTTAGTACAATAGCTTAACCTATACTTTGACTCTTACTGCATCTATGTCTCCGTCAGCATCTATAAATATAATTGCTTGAGAAGGGGATGCACCTAATCCTAGATCTTCGGTATATACATCAGAACCCTTTATGCTTCCTACAAATATTTCAAATTTGTCATTTCCGACCTCGATTACTTCAAAGTGATGATAGTGACCCATGACGATTATATTGTAAATTATTTCATCGTTTAAACTATGTCTGGACAACTTTTTGTTATCACTTTTTCTGTCATTGTGACCATGAACTAGTTTAATGTTAATTCCATTGATATCTAATAGCTTAGCATTATATGGATGAGTTTCATGATATTCAATTCCATCTGAATTTATAAGCTCAACAAATTGTCTTACAGTTTCATTTACTACAACCATAGCATTGTCTCGTTCGACATTTTCATCTTTTTTTCCATTTATCCTATCATGATTCCCTGCAAACCCTCTGTATGATACTTGAAACTCAGACGATAACTTCACAATTAGATTAATCATAAGCCTACTGGCCATTACAATCTGTTCAGACAAAGAAAACTCGGTATTAAAAGATTGACCTCCACGCATTGACACATGTTCGATAATATCACCCATGTAAACCAAATCAATTTTGGAAACATTGCGATCTTTAGCCATTTTCATCGCTTTCTCAGCAAACGAATTAACTCTTTCAACTGCAACATTGTAATTAAAGCGATTTGACTCCACGTCAACGACTGCTCCAATATGCCAGTCCGTAGCAAGCATTACAGCTCTAGTCGAATCCTCTTTAGATTCAACTGCCAAACCCTTGTAAAGACTTAGTTCGTTTAGATTTAAGTTTTTAAAAGTATCTCTGATCGCAAGTGATATTTCGTTAATAAGTACTCCCTTATCAACAATCTCCCGTTTACCTTTCTGAATTTCACGAAGGTAATTTTGATTTTCTCGCTTCTCCCAAGCTAGTTCTCCTACTAAATCTCTGTAGGATTCTAATTTGTCGCTCAAGACTGTATCTGCATATGTTACCGAATCTGGAAGCTTTCCGATGGATTTCTGATAGCTTTTAATCAGCACTCGATATGCCTCGCTCGTACAGCTATCCTCGAAACCTTGAGCTTTCATAAGTTGTTTATGTTGCGCCCAAGAGCATCTATTGCTTGGACTTGCTTTTTGTAGCTTTTGTTTAATCTCTACAGCAGTATCTAAGTGATCTTTGCTTACGTTTACCCGTTCGTCCTTTTTGTTTACATATGATCTCATTATAGTAAATTGACACTCCTTATTAATATTGGAGTAAGCAATTTACATATAACAATACATAAATTGCAATACTCTAGTTTAATGAATTATATTTAAAACTTGCCATTTTTTCTCCAGAGTTAATCTTCTTTCGCATGTTCAATGCTTCTTTTTTTATTAACTCTTTTACAAATCTACTTTCCTTGTTGATTCTCATCTCATTATCATATGCAACCCAAGAAATAGACAATGATGTTCTTGCCCTTGAACATGCTACATAAAACACTCTTCTTTCTTCTTCGATTCCTGCATAATTTAATCCACTCATTTCATGAGGTATCACATTGTCGTTAATATTTACAACAAATACAGTATCCCATTCTAGTCCTTTGGAGCTATGCATTGTTACCAACTGAACTGCATCTTTGCCTTTGGACTTATGTTGCTTGTCCTTAATTACAACTACGTGAGCTAAAAATGCCTTAATGCTAGGAAACTTGCTTGCCATCTCACAAAGACGTTCTAACGAATCTACTTTTTCGCTCAAAGAAGATGGGGTGGTGGTTACACTCTCAATGTGTGCTTCGTATTTTGTTTTATAAATGACACTTCTGATAAACTTACCTGCATTTTCGTTTATATGACTTCGTAGATCTTCGACTACTTTTTTAATTTTGTCAATATTGCTTTTATATTTCCACTCTTTGTTGTGTGGAGTGATTTCCATGGCATGATATAAACTAATATCCTCATCAGAGGCAAATGATTCAAGTTCTTGAATAAACTTTTTGCTCAAATACCTATTTGGTGTATTGTATATCCTTCTTAAGCTCTCATCGTCTTTGGTATCCAACGCAAGTTTAGCATAGCTCAAAATGTCAACAACTTCACGTCTGTCAAAGAAAGATGATGATTTATTTACTTCGTAAGGAATGTCTTGTTGAGCGAAAACATCTTCGATTGTCGAAGTTTGAGAGTTTGTTCTTAGCAGTATAGCAATTTCGTTCAACGTATGGCCGTCGTCTTTAAGATTGTGTATTTTATCTGCTATATGTTCAGCTTGAATATATTCATTTAGATATATTGAAAAATCAACTTCTTCTCCAATTTCAGATACACTTTCCGACGGCTTATATCTTTTGTATTCCTCGATAGGAGAATTGCTTATAATCTTGTTAGATAGACCGACAATACTTTGTGTACTTCGGAAATTCTTATTTAATTCGATTATTTTGGCATCTTGGAAGTCATTTGAAAAGTTTAAGATGTTTTCTATCCTAGCGTTTATAAAACCATAAATTGACTGTCTAAAGTCGCCTACAGCGAATACGTTTTTGCTGTTAATCATTTTTATAGTCTCTTTGACGATAACCGACGTATCTTGGTATTCATCAATCATAATATACTTAAACTTATTGGATAGCTTATTTCTAAATAACTCATTTTCTAACGCCTTATCATATGTCAATTTAATAATGTCATCGAAATCAATTTGTCTTGAGTTATCTTTCAATATTTCGTATTTTATATAAGCCTGTTGCAATAGATCTCTAGGAATATCTTTAACAAATTCAACCTTTTCGTCAATAATCACGTCGTCTAAATGCCCAATCATGCTATTTTTTTGATGACTTATAAACGATCCTAGTTCACTCGCCCTCAGTCCATATTGACTAAGGTTTAACCCATTAGGATTATTTCCAGATTTCTCCAAACACATATCATTCATTAAAGAAAACCTCCACCAGTCTGGAGCTATCTTTAACTTAGAGACATCTTTGTCATTGGCTTTTAGTAACTTATATAATACTGAATGAGTAGTTCCAATAGTTAACCCTTCTACATTCTTCTTTCCAACCATAGCATTTAGCCTTTTAATCATTTCCTCGCTTGCTTTTGAAGTAAAAGTAATTGCCATTATGTTTTCAGATTTTATATCTAACTCCCTTAGCATATATGCTAATCTTGTCGTAAATGCCATTGTTTTTCCACTTCCTGCCGAAGCAATACAGCAAACATTTCCTTCGACAGTTTTAACTGCTTCCTTTTGTTCATTTGTAAAGTCCAAAATATTTTCCCCCTAATATTTAGTACACAATATATTATATCACAAATTTAATAAATGTCAATACACTAGCTTAATGAATAAAATTGAATTAAATGGATATACTGCACATACAGTAACATATTAATAACTATTTGTCTAGTTTGTTTTTTGAATTTATTGACGAATTTAAGAAATCTTTTTGTTTATTTAATTATTAATAAAGGTCTTATTAAAAGATAGTATTATTATGCTATCAATTTCTGATAGGGGATGGTATCAATTTTTGATAGGCGGGTTCGCCGATCAATTTTTGATAGGCGAAATAAAATGTATAATTCTTCCAAATAACCGCCGATCAATTTTTGATAGGCTAGGTATCAATTTCTGATGGGTGGGGTATCAATTTTTGATAGGCTAGGTATTAAAAATTGATATGCGATGTATATAAAGGACAAAGGTACTTATTAACAAGTTGTTCACATACTTATACACAGGGTGGAGCAAAACAAAAGCAGAACATCAAATAGATGCTCTGCTATGATTTTCAATATATTCTTCATGAGAGTTAAAAACTACACTTTTGCAGACAAATAAATTTGACAAGTAGTCAGTGTAATTATATTCCATAAAACTAGATATTTCATCGTTGGGCGATAAGACAATTGCCATATCTTCGTATTTGAACACTATGACATTTCTAATCCAAGTATCATAGGTAGGCTTTGATACAGATTCACTTATTTTCTTATGTACCACTTTGTTATCTAGCTTTTGTTCATCTGCTAATGTATCCAGTATGAAGTTTCTTGTAGTTCCTTCTTTGATCGATTGGTCAATTTTTCTTTGTACACCTTTGCTATTTATAATCTTCCCACTAGCAAGGATTCCTTTGATTAATGTGCTAGTGTCATATGTTTGTTTTGCAAAGTTGACATTTTCAAAGTTTTTCATAAATGAATCATGTAAACTTTTAAGCTTTGGATCTAATCCGTTGTACATTTCCTCTGTTATCAACGGAACGTATCTTCTAATTTTAAATAAAGGACTCACGTCTCTATTGTTGTTCTCTTTGTCAATTCTATGAAATATGGCAATGAATCCATATTCTTCTAAGGTGTCAAGGTATCCCTTGACTGTATTTTTAGATCTTTTCATTTTTAAGGCAATTAAACCGATGTCGATATAGCAATAGTCTTTCTTGCCATAAGCGTGTCTTTTGAGGTGCATGTACGCATCAACGGCACAGTTCCCCATAATAGCACCCCAAAAATCAACTAGATAATTGCTAATGATCGTAAAGTCTTCTGTGTCTAGCGTTGGAGCAACACTACCATAGCTGTCAAGATTCAGATTTTTCACTTCGTCAAACGACACCTCCACCCTTTGTAAAATAGGTTGCATTCTACTTCCAGATTTAGATGGTTTGAAGTCTTCTAACTTATATTGACCACTGCTCTTATTTCGGAAGTGCGCATACCTCTGATGATTGTAACTTGCGTAAATATCATCGTAACTCAATTTCATCCTCCTGTCTTAAAAAAGAGCAGGTAAACAATTGCAATACACAGGCAATTGTGTTATTGTAAAAGATATAAAAGCATCTCTCAAAAATATACCAATATATCTACAATTGAATATGCAATTTACACGAACGCTCTATCTTTTAGGTCTGCAAACTGAAAAGATAGGGCGTTTGCTCTTTTTGTAACGGTATTTTCATACATAATAACATACTTCTACAAGTATTTACAAGAAGAAATGTATAACTCGCACAGAAACAATAGGCGGAAAACTGAAAGTCGACACTGAAATCGATTACATTTTACCACCTGTATTTGTTGATACGGTCTGTAAGCGATCCCATTTTACCACCCTAGTTAAAAAAGTGTGTTTAGAAATCGCTTACATTGGACACAATACATATAACTATATATACAGATAAATATAAAAAGATTATACAGAAGACTATAGTATAGGGGTTTCGTCTGCGACGTAATCCCCCGAAATCCATATGCATCAATGGCTTTGGAGACATTTGCTAAACTGTAAGTTAATTAAATAGGATATATTCAATAAAATATTGCAATATAATAGTTTAAGTGGTATAATACTCATATGCGAAATAATAAAGGAGGCCGACAGGCGATGACTAAGCAGATAAAGAATGAGGTTGAGGTAATGAAGATCGCCGAAGTTAAAAGAATAAATGAGAAATTAACAAAGCGTGAATTGGCAAGCCTATGCGCTGTTAATTATAATTATTATATAAATTGTACTACTGGTCTCAATCCTCCTAGTGCAAAAATGATCGAGAGCTTGGATAGATATGTAAGAACTAGAACAGAAGATGTTTACAAAAAGGTGTTTAATATTAGGAAATCAGAAGGTAGGCCTCATGAATCTTTAAATATTGATCCAGATGAATATGATGAAATAACAGAGCGTTTATCTAAAAATGGAGTATTTGCAGACTGATGTTTGCAATGCAACCCATTAAACAATTGTATTAAAATAATATACATAAGAGAGCGAGAGAGTGAATTGATAGGATATGATGATTACACGATTGAAGAGACTGAACTAAAAGGAATTAACAGTAAATATGAGGAAATTATTGAAAGTTTAGAGATAGGAGAGCATCTGTATAAAAGAGATTCATTTATTTCTAATTCTCATTCAGAGGATGACAAGATCAGAAGAGCATTAGAAATGATGGGATCTAAAATTATCAGTGCAAATGATGTGGAGTCAAACAGGAAAATTGATTATAAATTCTGGAAAGATGACAGAGAGTTTAGAAAACACATGGAATCAGAAGTTTTAATAGGAATACAAAGAACAGAAGATGATGGAGAAGAAGGCGAATTCAACTTAATTGATGAGAATGTAGAGATGGATCAGATTGTCAATTGGACGGAATTAATTGATATGTCGAATAGCAATATTGTAAGAGCGCTTATTCAATCATTGTCGGAGGCTGATGAATACGGTGATTTATTAAATAATATATTGATGAAATTTAATTTGTTTATTGAAAATGAAGTAAAAATGAGCAAAGGAGAAAGAAATATTGTTAATATGCTACGTAAGGGATTAAGTCAATCAGACATAGCAAGCAAACTAGATGTGTCAAGAGCATCTGTGGCGCAATCTATTTCCAGACTGACAAATAAAGTGATTGACTCTGGAGTTGATATATTAGACATAATACCACAGTCGTATCAATGCTTTGAGGCTTTTGAAGAAAGTATTTAAGTAAATATAGTTAACATTTACTTGTTCAATCCCTATACTAAGTAGAGAGGTTGTTAAACAGTAATTAAACTATTGTTTTGCAATATCTCAAAATCACTATGATTGCCTCCTAAATCATTTGATTTACCCCCTCTAATATGCCTTGCTCAATTCCCAATTGAGCAAGGATCTATGTTCGAAGACTACGGTAGGCGAGCCAAGCAGAGTACGATGTGCGACCAAACGTCTGACACGTTCGATGGCTGTAGGACGCATAGGTTCAATTCCTATAATTCGAACTCCGACAAGGGATTTCGTGGAGAGGCGACAATAGATCGCCTCCTTATCACAGATTTTTAAACCAATAAAAGACGCATTTCATTAATGTGCAAAATAAAAACATACTCAGAGAGTGAGAAAGGGAGATTGCTATGTTACAAACAACAGAAATGGTAAACAAGACAGCAGAAATTACAGGAGGTACTAAAAAAGTTGCTAAAGCTCATTTAGATGCTTTTAAAACTGTTGTAATCGATGCTTTAGAAGCTGGGGAAGACGTAGATCTTAAAGGATTTGTTTCATTTACTTCCAAGCATGTAGAAGAGCGAGAGGCACGTAATCCTCAAAATGGAGAAACGGTTGTTGTACCTGCTCACCGTAAAGCTAAAGCTACATTGTCTAAAACACTTCGCAAGTGGTAATTTTAATTTAACTATATTTTTTATCTTACTTAGTGGATATTATAAAAGATCGGTTGGGTTTCCCACGTTGTACCCATAAAACAGCGTGGAGTTTATAGATGTGTACGCAAGTGGATAAAGCAGACAGACTGTAAATCTGTTGTCTTCGGACTTCGTGGGTTCAAATCCTACCGCATCTACCATTATCCCATGGCTCAATTTGGTCAGAGCGCACGCTTTGGGAGCGTGAGATTGAGAGTTCAAATCTTTCTGGGATAACCATATGTGCGATATTGATCTAATGGTAAGATCTTCGGCTTCCGACCGAAGCATAAGAGTTCGAATCTCTTATGTCGCTCCAAATTGTCCTATGGATCAACTGGATAGATCGTTCGACTACGAATCGTTAGATTGCAGGTTCGAATCCTGCTAGGACAGCCAGTCGGAGATATGACAGAGTGGTAATGTACCAGACTTGAAATCTGGCGAGACCTAAAAGGTTGCGTGGGTTCAAATCCTACTATCTCCTTATTTAGAGAGATACTCAAGTGGTGAAGAGAGATGATTGCTAATCATCTAGGCGAATTGTATTCGTGCATGGGTTCGAATCCCATTCTCTCTGTAGTTCAATAGGTGCTTATGTTTCAAGGTGACGAGGCTGACTCCAAATCAGCTTGAGCAGGGTTCGATTCCTTGAGTGCCTGTACAGGAAAAAACCAAACTATCAAAGTTTTATACGGATCGGACAGTGTTAAGACAGTGTTCGAACCTTACTTTTAAATGATAGTAAGAAAAATATTACCCTTACGGATTTATCTGTAGTGCGGTCAAAAAGGATCAGTCACGGATTGCTTACGAGCGCCGTGGCGAATAAACATTTGAGAGGGAGGGCGAAATTAGTGTTTAAAACATTCTTAAAGTATCTATTTGTTAAACTAACTAAGACTTTTGAAAAAGAAGTCAAGCAAGCTCACAAGTGGGTGGACAACACTCAAGAAAGATTTAACAAAATGATTGATGACTCGGTTAGTTCAGAGCAGAAGATTGACATGGTAATTTCAGATGCAAGGGTACAGATTGCGGAGTTAAACCGAATCATTGCTCAAGCATTGGCTGATAAAGAACAAATTAGCAACCTGCAAAGCAAAGTTGCAGATGTTGTAAAAGAAAAAGAATAATAATAATTAAAAATGTAAGAATGTGGCAATTGTCAAATTGTCACATTCCTTTGTTGTATTTATAAGAGATTTAAGGAGAGTATTTAAATGGCAAACGGTTACTTGGGCAGTAAAATGCCAGAGATAAGTAAGGAGATGCAGGAAATTATTCCAAGGTCTCCAGAAGGTTGGACAGAACCCTATGTATTAACTTCGATGCAGGTGTTAAATAACCAAGATTGTACATTTATTATTAATGAAGAAACCTCTGTGTTTTCATATGCAGGATATGGATTATATATCGGATCAGATTGTCCTCCTGTTACTTCGTTAAAAATCAAAGAGTCTGGAATAGACTATACGTGGATGGGTGTATATTGATGAGCAAGTTTTTTAATCCAAGACCACAGTTCGGAGACGGAACAAACGTAAGCAAGTTGAGTGAATTAGAAAACGATGTTGGCTTTATTTTAGAAAAAGATTTATCTCCATTAAAAAATGAAATTGCAGGCAAGGTTGATATCTTAGATATATCTAATGTGGCAAAGACTGGCGAATATAAGGATCTTACTGGAACTCCAACCATTCCTTCTAATTTAAGCCATTTGGAAAACGACTTAAATTTTATAAAAACAAACGAACTTAAATCAACAGAGGAAATTGTAGATTTAAAAACAAGGTTGTCAGAGTTAGAAACAACTTTGGAAAAGTTGTTAAATCCTCCAGAGGAAACAGAAGAATAGTTTAATACAAACGTGATTCAATAGAGAGAGAGTGTGACGAGACATGTTGAATTTTAATAAACAAACAATGATAAATTGCTTAATAGATAATTTCAGATATGTTCAAGAGAGAATTGACGAAATAAAAAAGAACGACAATATTGACATCAAGCAAATTTCAGACTTGCAAAGATATACTGAAATGCACGTAAATATAGCAACAACAATTAAACAATCAATTATAGAGCCAAGGAAATAAGATCATAAAAGAGAGTTGATATAAATGAGCAACGGCAGAATGGTTTGTTTGGTTTGCTCTAAAGAATATGCTCAGTCTGGTTTTTATAAACACAAAAATCCTATTATCAATGATAGATTTGGGTTTTGTAAGAAATGTGTAGTTGGAGAAATAAACCCAGATGATATGAGTACTCTATATAGCTACTTAAGGACAATGAATATTCCTTATATAAAAGAAAATTGGAAAAGCGCAAATGATTCAAAGAGCGAAACAATTGGAACTTATTTAAAAATGACTAATCTGAAAACATACAGAGACCTTGAATTTGAAGACGGAGATAGTCTGTCTGGAAAGACAAATCAACAAGAGTTGAGAAAGATAGAGATAGAAAACACCCCCACAACCGAAGATGTTTTAAGGCGTTGGGGAAGGACGTTAGATGAAGAAGACTATGTTACGTTGGAAGAAGAGTTTAATCGCTTGGGCGGACACGAAGTGGATAACCTAATCGAAGAGTCTACCATCAAAAATATCGCTAGAACTCAATGGATGGCCAATAAAGCACTCGACGAAGGCGACCATGGAAAATATGAAAAAATGATTAAAATACTATCTACTCAAATGAACGACGCAGAGATCAGTCCTGCCAGAATGAAAAAGAACAAAGCAAACAGTATGGAGTCATGGTCTGAATGGGTGGCTTTTATAGAAAAGAATGAGCCAGTCGAAGAAGGAGAAAAGGACTACGAACCTAAATATCTATCCCAATATATAAATAGATGGTTTATTTCACAAATGAAACGTATCTTTGGAAAGGTCAAAGATGAAGACATTAAAAAGATGGACGGAGAAGAAATATAATGTCTGATTTCGCAAGTAGTAATTTATATAAAGGGATGAAAACTTGGACAGCCTATTATCGACATAACCCACATAAGTTTGCTAAAGATTATCTTGGAATAAATTTATTCTTATATCAAACAATATTGCTTTGGGCAATGAATAAATATAGCTTTTTTATGTATATCGCCGCCAGAGGACAAGGTAAGTCTTACCTAATTGCGGTCTACACAATTATTAGAGCCATATTATATCCCAATAGCCAAATAATAATTGCTTCTGGAACTAAGGGTCAAGCTAGATTAATTATAACTCAGAAGATAATGAATATATACAATAATTCACCTAATCTTCGCAGAGAGATCAAGGATGTAAAAACTGGTGCAAATGAGACCTTCGTATTGTTTAAAAACGGAAGTAAGATTGAAGCCGTAGTAAGCAATGACAATAGCCGTGGGTATCGTGCAAACATACTTATCGTTGATGAATTTCGTTTAGTTGCTAAGAGTGTATTGGACGAAGTTTTGATTCCCTTCTTAAACGTTAATAGAATACCTCCTTATTTAAGCAACCCCAAATATAAACACTTAAGCGAAGAGAACAAAGAGATATATATATCATCAAGTTGGTATAAAAACCACTGGATTTGGGATTCGTTTAAGTCATACCTAAGTGGAATGATTGCAGGAAAGGATTATTTCGTAGCTGTATTAGATTGGAGATTATCAGTGTTTCATGGATTATTATCCAAACAACGTATTTCCAATGTTATGACAGCAGATGACTTCGATCAAACTAGTTTTGACATTGAGTATGAAGCCTTATTCATCGGAGAAGGTGAAAATGCTTATTTCAAACTAGACGATATACAATCCTGTAGAACACTTCCAAAAGCATTTTATCCAATTTCTAATTTTAGATACCTAGAAGACAGAACAGAAAAGGGCAATTTGAACAAGCACGACGTTGACAGACTGGTCAAAAAGTATTCAAATATGCCAAAGAAAAGTGGAGAAGTTAGAATAATATCAATGGACGTTGCCTTAATGGGTAGTAATAAAATTCTAAAAAACGATACCACTGCTTATATACTAATGAGACTGTTGCCAGAAAACGGTCAATATAGACGTGACGTTGCCTACATTGAGACACTATCTGGAACACACTCGGAAAAACAAGCGATAAGATTAAAACAATTATATACAGATTTTCAAGCTGACTATGTTGCATTGGATGCACATGGTAACGGAATGAGTATTTATGACGATTGCGTTCGTATTTTATACGATGAAGAAAGAGATATTGAATACGAAGCTTGGACAGCATTCAATAATGACAGAATGGACGAGCGTAAGATGGATGCAAATGCTTTACCTGTTATATTTGCTATCAAAGCAGATACTATTGTAAACCATGAAGTTGCAACATCACTCAGAAGCTCATTTGAAAAACGAAAAATTAGACTTCTTATAAACGACATCGAAGCAAGAGAAGATATGATAGCAAACGACAAATTGTTATCAAAATCTACTGAGGAACAAGTAAGAATGTTGAAGCCATTTCTTCAATCAACGGCTACTCAAAATGAGTTGGTTAGTTTGGGATATGAGATAAGAAGTGGAAGCATTTCTATTAAAGAAGAAGGAAATGCCACCAAAGACAGATATTCTGCCATAGGTTATGGTAACTACTTGGCAAATGTATTAGAAAGAGATTTGGTAAAACAAACAAATGATGATTTATTAGACTATTGCTTATGGTAGAAGGAGGTTAAGATGAATGAGTAAAAATAAAAAACTGTTTGACGACGAGATTTCAAAACTTCATTTTGCAGAGGCAACTGCTGTAGCAAGTGCTACGAGTGCTTCTTCTATTCAGTCGGAATCTGCGTTAAAAAATATGCTTAAAAATCCATCTGCCAACGCTGTTAGTATTGCTAACTACTCTAAAGAAATCAGACGTACCAATGGTATATATGATAGAATAGTAAACTATTTAAAATCAATACTAACTTACGATCATCTCATTTACCCCGTAATAGAAAAGCAAGATAAATCAGACTCAGAAAAAACAAAAGAAGCATTTATGAATAGTGCAATATTAGTAGACAGAATTAATATAAAATATAACTTTCCAATATTTGTAGGAAAAATGCTAACAAATGGAACTGTTTATGTTTATAAATTAGAGGATACAGATGGAATTGCATTTATGGAATTGCCAATTGATATTTGTAGGATTGCATATATAAAAAATGGTGTATTTAGATATGAGGTAGATGTTTCTAAACTAAACGACACGTTGGTAGAAGCACTACCAACGGAATTTGAAAGTGCATATAATCAATACAGGAATGGAAACACAGATAGCTTTAAAGAAGGAAAATGGTATGAAGTGTCTGACAAAGGTGTAGCATTCACAATAGATGAAAATGTGCTGATTCAAAGTGGTTTATCTATGCCATCATTTTCAAGCACACTATTAGATGCCTTGAGACTTGATAAAGCCAAGGATAATATGGAAACCATTGATAATTTAGACAACTCTAAAATAGTTCATTCAAAAGTTCCTGTCGACGAAAAAGGTAGGCCTTTAATGGAAAAGGATTTAGTAAGAACTTACCATCAAAATCTTAAACAAGCATTGCCAGAAGGAACTGTTGCTATAACAAACCCCTTTGAAACAGAAGGTGTAAATGTAGCAGGTAACGGCATAGGAAGAGAAGGTAAATTCTCACTACTAGATAAGTCTAAGGATAATATGTTTGATGGAACAGGAATTTCTAGTCTTTTGTTTGCAGGAGATGGAAAGAGTTCCAAGGCGCTAGATAGATCAATAGAGGTAGATTCACAATGGCTTTATGCTACTGTCTTACCGTTATTTACAAATTATGTAAACTATGAGTTAAAGCAGGGTTCTAAAAAAGGCGCTGTTTGGAAAATAAAATTTATTACAACGACTCACTTTAGTAAAAACGAAGACATAAAGACTTCTAAAGATCAATTGTCATTTGGTGGATCAAGAATAGAATACCTAGCTTCAACAGGAATGACTCCTTTGGAGGTAGCCAACCTGTTCTTTTTTGAACAAGAGATATTAGATATTGACAGATATATGATATCAAAAGAAACTTCTTACACTAAATCTGGTAAATCCGATAATTCTGGCGCTCCAGAATCTAAAGATCCATCGGATGACACCATTAGAATAAAGGACGCAGAGTAGGAGGTGTTACCACTGGAAAATAGAATTTATAATAGTCAATTTAGTATTCCGATAGAGTTTGAAAAATCTAATCAATTTGACTTTTCGGATGAGAGATTTATGCCCGTAAAAATCTGGATTGCTCACACTGGTGAAAATAGAAATAACTCAATTTTTACCAAGGAATCACTGGAGTTTATGGCCTCGTCTTTGTCTAACGTACCCATTCTTGGTTTTTTAGCAGATACTGACGAGAATGTTGACTTCTTAGGCCACGAACAAAAAATCAGTGTCAAAGATGGGAAAGTCGATATTCAATATTTGGGAAGGGCTTATGGATTAATACCAGAAAGCAACAATGCTAGATTTGAATTTAGATATGGCAAAGATGGAAAAGAAAGAGAATATTTAGTTTGCGACGGGATCATTTGGAATAAATTTAAAGAAGTTCCGCAGATATTTGACCGAGATAGTGGATTTAAAAATCAATCAATGGAACTATTTCCTTCAAGTATAAAAGGTAAGTTTAACGATCATGGATTATTTGTTTACGAAGAAGCCAAGGTTGAAGGAGCTTGTATGTTGGGTGAGAATGTTAACCCTGCAATGATTTCAAGTACAATTGAAAAGTTCTCAGTTGATACGCATTCTAATAGTGTAACAGAAATGATTAAAGAGTTTAATAGATTGTTCTCTGAAATCAGAAAGGAAGGTGGCAATGAATTGGATAAACAAATCGAAACAGTGGAAGAAAAAGTAGAAACCACTGTCGTAGAAGAAGATGAAGAAAAAGAAACAGGTGGTGTAGATACAGAAGATACTGAGGTTAAAGAGTCAGAGGAAACCGTTGAACAAGCGAAGGAAACAGAGGATCAATTCTCTGAAAAGCCGATGATTCGTACTTTTGAGATCTCCCATAATGATATACGTCAAGATATTTATAATCAATTAGACGATCATGACGCTTTAGGAGAGCATTATTCCTACATTATAGATGTATATGATAGTCATGCGATTGTTGAAAATGGAGACAGTTTCTATAAAGTAAACTACGTTAAGCACGAAAGCGCAGTTTCTTTAGGCGAATACGAAGAGTTATTCCCAATGTTCTTAAACAAGGTAGAAAAAGAGTCTGTAGACAATGCTCGAAAAAGCATTGAGCAACTAGAGTCTGAACTGGCAAATTTAAAAGAGTTTAAAGAAAAATCTGAGTTAGCTGATAAAGAAGAAGTATTAAGTCAGTATTCGGAAACTCTCAATAAAGAGTCTTATGAGGCAATTAAGAGCAAGTTTTCAGATCTATCTGTAGAAGATGTCAAAAAAGAGATCGGATTGGTTTTATTGGAAAACAATCATTTTTCAACAAAAGAACAAGTTGCTAAGGCAACCGCTATAGGTTCTACTGGCGATACTCCATACGGAGAAGCGAGTGTTTTCTTTACAAAATAATAAATTTAAAAATTGAAAGGGTGTATTTGCATAATGGCATATGTACGCTTGGATAAAATTAGCGCAACGGCACACATTGAGTCAATCGTTGCAGAGAAAGATCTAGTAAATGGTCAGTTTGTTACTTTAGGTGAATTGCAAGATGATGGCGAGGCTCGCAAAGTTACTGAATACGATGGCGGAAGCAAGACTAAAGTTGTGTTTCATGCATCAGTTCCTTTAACTTACGAGGAACGTACTAATGAATTAGACTTCACCTTGAAAGCAGGCAAGATTGGACGAGGATATGTCTTAGAAAACGGAAGCATTGTTTCAGTTACAAAAGACCTATTGGAAGGAAATGCTGTTAAGAACGCAGTTGTCGATATTACAGGACAAGGGTTTAAAGTAGCAGGAGAAGAAGAAGTCGAAGGATTGCACGGAGAAGTTATCGATGTAGAGTACGACGCAATTGCAGGAGAATTAGCAGTAATTCGTATCTACGCTTAATAACTAAAGATATGGTGCGAACTGGTAGCCCATCTAAAAAAAATAAAAACCAAATGAATGTATTAAAAATATTTAGTAATTAATGAAAGGTGGATTTTATTAGTGAAAGTTCAAATGACAGATTTTCAACGCTTAGCGTTGGATGTTTACCGAAATAAAAATATTAATTTCAACGATGTAAGTGGACAAGATGCTATTCGTAATGCCATTACCAAAACAATGGGTGGAGAATTTAGCTATCAAAACTTCCGTAAAAACAAATACGATGTATTCACAATCATCGAGGAAGCTTTAGACGTAACTCTTGGAGTGGTTATCACTAACCAATTCGATAATTTAGCAGATGTTCGAAACGTTGCTTTAGGAGAAAAGCCGTCATTCCGAGTTGATGACCCATCTTTATTCCGTATTGCTCGTATTGCAGGTGGAACAAACGACATGCGTCGTCAAGAAATCCTAAACAGACGTTTTGAAGTTGATACCGATTGGGTAGGTGCTAAAATCTACGCTGAGTTAGAAATGTTCTTAGCAGGTTTAGTTGATTGGGCTACTATGGTAGATCGATTATCTTTATCATTCGCTAACGACTTAGGAGTTCAAATCTACGAAGCATTTGCTAACTCTTACTCTCAGTTAAACCAAACTAAGGGTATTACAGGAGCTTACAACGAAGATAAATTGTTTGAACTTGTTGAGCATATCGAAGCCGAATCTGGTACTGTTGCTAAGGTTTACGGAACTCGAAAGGCTTTACGAAAAATCTCTAAAGAAGCCGACAAGTCTGATGGAATGAAAGACACTGTTAACAGCGTTGGCTATATTACAACTGTTGGCGGAATAGACTTGATGTTGTTACCACAGGCTCACAAAGTTGGAACAGAGGATTTCTTAGTTGATGACAATACTCTATTGATTATCCCTCAAAACGAAAAGATTGTTAAAGTAGTTGTTGAAGGAAATGCGAATATGATCGAAATTGCTGACGCAGGCGATCGTAATGACCAACAAATGGAATATCTTATCCAGAAAAAACTAGGTGTATCTGTAATGCAGTCAGCTATTTACGGGATGTACAAAATCCAGTAACCATTAAGCTATTGTATTGCAATAAAGCAATAAATATGGTATAATATAGTAGTGTGGATCAATAGTCTGCACTACTTACTATATAATAAAATATGAGTGGGAGAGTGTAATGTACAATGGAAAACAAACGAAGAAGACGAGTGAATGTTGACAGAGACACAGTTGTTGTAATTTCTAATAATTTACCATCGGGTAGCTATTATTACGAACATCCAAGAATGTCTATGTCTATTGATTTGCAACAAGCAGGGGATGAAGAAGATGTAACGGTGGGAGATCTACGAGTAATTATGAATTCAAGTAGAGCTACATTAGAAGGTTTTGACATTCTAATCACGGATGTTATCGATGATAAATATACAGTACAAGACGTTATTGGCTTTTTAGGTTTAACTAGGCAGTATGATGAATATTACTCGCTTGCCGAAAAAGATCTTGACGAAGGAACGTCAGTGGAAGATCTTGAGATCTTTGTTAAAGAATCTCCATATGATTCTTTCAAGTACAATTTTGAAAAAGTAAATAAGCAATTAAGAAATAAAATTATTGAGATTGCAGTTAAATTGTTTAAGAAAGAAGAGTTTGGCGATTATAACAAAATGCAATTAATTCAAGTGTACACAAAGAAGGATTTATTTGACGATGCGATCATTTCTAAAGAAGGCAGAGTTGAGCAAGAATAGGAAGTGACTATAATGTCAGTATCTTTTAATACGATTTACAAAAAATTCTTACGAGATATAGACGATTACGAATTTGGTCTTTTAGAAGAAGACGAAATGAATGAGATATTACAAGGGTATTTAGAATTTGCAATTTCGGAATTCACGCAGTGCGAAAAAGACCTAGAAAATATAGTGGAGATAGATGAAAAGCTTTATTTTGAAGAAGATTTAACTTTTAAAGAACAAGAGATACTTGCTTTGTGCATGAGGAAATCGTGGCTTAATCAAAAGCTATACAGCGCTGACCTAATGGTTAAATCCATTGGAGATAGAGATCATAATGCTGTACAGGGAACGCCTTATATAAATACTCTCTCTAAGCTAGATGAGAAAATTCAAGACGAGATTAGGACATATTCCGTTGAATATACGTACACAGACTTCTCCTTAGAGGATTGGTAAAATGAATTTATTTAAAAAAAGAATGGCTTTGAAAGGCCTTTCTTCTTATGAGAGAAACATGTATTTTAAGAAAAGAGAATTTGAAAATTGGTTCAACCATGCACTCAATAGATACAAGGTAAGTATAGACGGAGTGGAGCAATATGCTGTATTCCAAGATCATAACCAAAACAACAATGACAACTTGTCAGATGATAAGTTCATGATAACTAAAAATAATAGTAACGTAGATGTTGGATCATATGTAGAATGGGATAGTCAAACATGGCTAACGTTCGGATATGAATTTAAAACAATACAGACTCATAAACAGTGTAGGGTTAAAGAGACAAACGAAACCTTCAAATGGATAAACAAAAATGGAGACATCTGTAATGAAGGCAAGGGTTACAGAGGTCATGTTAAAAACCAAACATTATATACGCTAGGAGTAAACACAGGTGGGAATCACTTGTGGCTCGCAAACGCTCAAATGATGATGTTCTTACCCAACAACGAGGAAGTCGATCAGTTGTCGCTAGGAGACAGGTTGTTTATAGGAAAAAACGTTTATCAAATAATGTTCAATGACGATGTTTCCAGAATAGGATTATCAAACTTCTTATTAGAACAGGATATGCTCAATGCCAATGTGGATAATATTGAGCTAAGAATAGCCGATTATTACACTAAAATTGGCAAAGAGGACAACAAAGAAGAAGAAGTTGACGAAGGTCAAAAGATGGTGAATATCGAAGGTGTTGAAAAAGCCAAGGTTGGTAGCACTCAGATATATACAGCAAACATCATAAATGATGAAAAAGAGACTGATGAAGGAATATACAAATGGTCTGTTATCGATGCAGATAATGCCGTCGATGTAATTAATCAAAATCCCAATAGTATAACCATAAAGGTAAAAAGTGACTTTGGAAAAGTTGGAAGCAAGATATCTATTGTTGGAATGATTGAGGATGGAACTGTTGGTTCTAAATCTGTAAATATAGTCAGTCCTTATTAATGTGGGAGTGATTTTGAAAAATGAGTAAAAAAGTTGGTATATCAGCCCTTGAAAAAATTGGCGAATACAAGATGGAAGTTTTAAATAGAATATCTAACTCCGACAATCTTTCAAAGCTTATTGCAATTGACAAATCAGACGCTATGTTTTGTGACAGTTTATCCGAAGAAGATAGATATGGTTTACTTTATGATCGAATATTTCCATTTAGATTTGTACCAGAAGCCACAAGTGAAGCAAAGACTTATTTGACATTAGGAACAAGTGGGTTTTCACACTTAAGAGAGAATCTTAAAACATATCATGATTATCAATCTGGATCAGTGTTCTTCTATGTATTTACTCACGTAAGCTTAATGAGAACAGACTCTGGTGTAAGACAAGATCTAATGATAGCAGAGATAGATAGGTTGTTCGAAGGAACAAGAGGCATAGGCATGGGTGAACTCAAACTTAATGGGCTTAATGAATTGTGGTTACACAATAATAAATTTGGCGGATATGCAGTTAATTACACAATATCCGACCTAAAGTAGAGCTTATTATGGTAGACAAGCTAAAGCTAGTAATGGGTAAACCAATATTGATAAATGAGGAAACAAAAACTCATATTCATCATCCCTTAGTTAGTGATATAGTTGATATGGGAGAAGAAGATTATCAGAATATATGTCTTCCTTATATATTAACAAAAGATGCTATATTTGGAAATTTAGCAAATAGTAAATCCCTATCTGAAAAATACGGATTGTTACAATTGTTTTTTATAGAAGTAGGGGAAGGAAAAAGACTTCTGGATATGATGTTTGATGGAGACTCTTTGGAAGTTTTAAAAAATAGCCTGTCTTACTTTTTAAAAACAGATGAGATTAGATTGCTCGTAAGACAGCAAAAAATAGTCGTTAAAGAAAAATATCTTATAGACGAATCTGAGTTTCAAAAGATAAGAAAGATTATTCAGTCGGTGATAGATAAGTCTGATATCGAAGTAGAGAAACCTCCAGAAAATATGTCTCCGAGACAAGAGGATATTTGGAAAAAGCTACAAGAAGGAAGAAGAAGAAAAGCAGAAAAAGAAAGAATTTATATGCAAGATATAGTAAACATAGTTTCTTTTGGTGGAAATAATTATATACCTAAAGATGTTATTGGAAATATGCATTACTTTGAATTAAGTAACGCTTATAAATCTATCACTAAGATGGATATATATAAAACAAAGCTACTGTATCACATAAGTCCTAAGTTCGAAAGCAAGGACGAATTTGAACATTGGAGCAAAGAATTAAAGATAGGAAAGTAATTATTCATATCTTTATATAAATATTATAACAAATTGCCTTACATTAATCAAGTGTATTGCAATTAAATAAAAGGAAGGTTGATGTTAATGCTATACGGTATTAAAGATTGTGCAAACTTAACTCTGTTTGACTTAGCTACAGATGAGCCAGAGTTATACACGAACTACGCTAACGTCTCTACAAACGAATGGACTTCTGAGCGTACTTTTGCAACTGCAAAAGGAACAAGAGCCATTGCGTGGGATTCTGATCGACAGGGAACTTTGGCTGTAGAAATGGAAGTATTTGACCTTAAGTGGTTAGCTGTTACAGCAGGTTCTGAAATTGAGAAAGGCGAAAAAGATATCGGAAAACGTCAAGTTGGCGTTTTAGGACAGGATAAATCTATTACTTTAGAACATACTCCAGTCAGTGGCTCTGTCCAAGTAGTTGAAGTAGATCCTAAAGACGAAGTTGAGCATATCGGATCTATGTTGCAAGAAAATGGATCAGAAGAAGGAGCATTAGAAACTAATCAGTTTAAGGTAGATGGCGATATTGTCAAGCTTAGTGATGATGCTATCCAAGGTTCTGTTTATGCGGTCTACTACTTAACTCAAATAACGGGAGTTCGTACTATTAGTATCTCTGCGGACAAATTCCCTAAAGCATTCAAGGTTGTTGGAGACGTATTAATTCGTGAAAAAGAAACAGGAAAAGACGAGTTTGCGCAAATTGTATATGTGAACGCACGTCCTCAGTCTAACTTTACTATTACTATGTCTGAAAGTGAGCCAACGAATTTATCTGTAACTTTCGACTTATTCCCTAACAAAGACAAGGCAATCGCAGAATATAACATCTTGGGGGAGTAATTGAGGATGATAGTGCAGAACAGCCATCGTCGCCAGATCCATCTGACCCTAATGATCTAGGTATAGGAGAGATGGTAGTTGGCGACAGCTTTATTATCCTCTAATTTAAAAACGAGCTATGGATTAATTTGTAGCTCGTTGTTTTTATATACGGCGAAAGGAGTGTGCTTAGTTGAGTAAAGAATTGTTAAAGGAGAAGTTTTCCACTGGTTCAAAACCTACGGGGGAGGACTTTTCAACATTAATTGATGAAATATTTGGCAAGGCTTCCGAAGATCAATTAGATGCCTTAAACACTGCTATCGGTAAGGTAATTGCTAGTAAGGCAGACGGAACAGAGGTAGAGAATTTAACGGAATTGTTCAATGAATTCAGAGAAGATCTAACTAAATACTTAACGGAAGAAGACTTGGGTCAATATTTAGACGAAAAGGCAGACCAAGAGAAAGTTTATACAAAGGATGAAGTTGACAATATCGTTAAAGAGGTCAAGGATTCATTCGAAGAAGAGATCAATGCCATAAAAGACGATATCTCATCTATCCGAGAAGAGATCAGTGGATCGGAAATTCCAGATCCAGAAGATTCAGAAGAGCCTACTGATCCAGAGCCAGATCCAGAGGTCGACGAAGACGCAGGAGAAGATTGATATTGGCAAAAGGGAGCTTTTGCTCCCTTTGTTATGTATTCATTGGCGAATATAAAACAAAGGGATTTACATGAAAGGCGGTGATGTCTATTGTCTGAATTGAGGTATATTAGGTATCAAGAAAATGGCGAGTGGAAATACGCAAGTGTTAAAACAGTGGGAGATTTAACTACTTTAAAAACAAAGTCTAAGTCAGACATTGTTTCTGCAATAAACTCAATGTTTGAAACTGGAGGAATAATTCAAGACATATTAGACGAATTAGAAGGTGTCGAGGGAGACAACGAAGAAATACTCGAACAGATTGACGGTATTCATGAAATCATAAATATAAACAAAGAAACCGTCGAAGACATGGAGAGAATGTCAAATGAACTCAAAGAAAAACAACAGGCCATGGAAGAAATGCAGTCAGCTATGGAAGAGAGACAGCAGGAGATACTGAATGGGCTAGAGAACAAGATAAACAAGGAAGAATACGATGTTGAATACCAAGGAGTTTTAGAGGAATTAAGAAAAAAGGTATCCTCTTTTGACTTCGAAAATCTTACTGGTGAGTTTTCAAGAATTGAAAAACATGTCACAAATTTAGATGATGAAGTTTCTACCAAGTTGTCTAAAATAGACTTTAATGATGCAGTAGGAGTTAATAAGTGGGCATTTGATTCATATGAAATTGAGGGAATAAATTTTTCAGATACCAATCCTTCTTTTGAATTTATTAAGGGGATTAGCCCTGTATATTCAGAAGAAATGGAGGATCAAGTAGATCTGTCATTTCTGAGAGAAGCAAATAGAATTAATTATCTATTTACAAATGTAAACTTGGAGACATCAAAAACCGTTGGATTTGATGTAAAGTTCAAAGACGGAATTGCTATATATATGAACGGAGCTTTAATATATAGAAACAACAGCCCAGTTGAGATTACTGCCGATGTGTCTTTGTCCTTACGCAAAGGTTGGAACACAGTTGAAATTCTTCACGGTTTTAACAATACTAATCCAAAGTTGCAAATGACTCCATTATTATCTAGCCAAGTTGATAAAATGACTACGGTTATTGGCGTAGGAAAAAAAGACGAAACTAGATTAATAAACATCGAAACCGAAATAAAACACACTCATGAATCAATAAATTTAAAAGCTGATAAGACAGTAGTTTCTCAAATAGGAAACGATGTTGCATCTAACACAGCTGAGCTAGAAGTTCATGCAGAAGCTATCAAACAAACTGTTAAGAGCCGAGAATTTAATGAATACACAAAGGTTCTGACTGATGCGGTGGCTGAAATAGAGGTTAATTCGGAAGCCATTAAGCAAACTGTCAATAAAAAAGAATACGATGCCCTAAATGAGATTGTTACTGAACAAGGGTCTAAGATAGAACAGACATTTGAAGATATCGAATTAAAAGTAGATAAAAAAGAGTTAGATGATTTAGAGGAAACCGTAAAGAGCAATGAGACAAGAATAGGTCTTAATGAAACCCAGATTTCACTAAGAGCAGAGAAGTCAGAATTAGATAAAACAAACAAGGCTCTAAATAATGCAGTTGCGGAAATAAATGTACATTCTGAAAAGATTGAACTAGCTGTAACTAAAGAAGAGTTCCGAAATCTCGACATTGGCGGAAGGAATTTAATCACTCTTGATAGTGTTAGTATGCAAGGTGCGACTGTGGATGGGCATAAATACACATTAATAGGAACAACAACAAATCGTGCAGGAATAAGTATTCCGCCTACATTGTTTGAAGATGATACAGAATATGTAATTACTTTTAAAACTAAGAAAATTAGTGGTGAGGTATTTGCAATAGCAGGTCATAGTCAGCACGTAGATTCATCTACTGTTAGAATATTTAGAGATGGAAATGAGATAATAGCACCATCAAATGGTTGGCATAATGGAGACCAAAACTACCCAAACGATACAAATGTACATCAGTATGAAGTTAGATTTAAAACTGACAGTGATATTGAAAGCAATAGTAATCCCACATGGCACATTCAACCGAATCGATTAGATTATGGAAAGGATTATGTCTTGGAGATATGGGATTGGCAACTAGAAAAAGGCAACAAGGCCACTGCGTGGAGAGAAGCTCCAGAAGAGATTGAAGATCGTATGTCTAGGTCAGAAGCCAGAATAGAACTAACCGAAGAAGCAATATTGCTAAAAGCAGATCAGACTGAGGTAGAAAAGAAGATTGACACAACTGTCTACAATAATAAAATTAGCCAGATAGAAACTAGTATTAATGGAATTAATACAAAAGTTGGAAAGACCGAAACGGCGGTTGATGATTTAACTGGCGAAATGACAAGTGCTAAAAAAAGCATTGCAGAATTGGACATCAAGGCCGAAGGAATTATAACTAGCGTGACTAAGTTGACCGAAAGCGTAGGAAACTTGGTTAAAAACCCACAGGTAACTGGAAACCATGAGGGATGGAACGGGGGTAGTGTAACAAGTACGACGCAGGATTTCCAAGGAGAGAGCGTCAGAGTGTTGAGAAACACCTCGACAACAAATTCTACAACATATTCAGAGTGGTTTGATGTTGACCCAAGTAAGGCATACGAGGTTACGGCTTGGGTAAAAAAGTCTGCAACAAGAGGTAGATTTTACTTTGGTGTACACGGAAACAACGATGGAGGAACTACCAATAACAGTGGTTTTGATTATGTTAGCGATGCAACGGGAAGTGTAACAGATACCAATGGAACAAATGGATATTTCCAATCTGGTGCGAATAACGGAATATCTGGATGGACAAAAATGACAGGATATCTGATGCCAAGTGGAACGATATCCAAGAGTATGACAGGAATAGGAACGAATGTACAACGGTCATTTATAATGAATCCTAAGACAAACAGAGTTAGATTGAGATGGCTAAACTATGAAAATGGTGGAACTACGACCTATCTGTACGTTGCAATGCCTAGAGTTTCAGAGGTTTCCAGCGACACATTAACATATGCAAGTTCGACGATATCACAATTATCTAACGAGATTTCTTCAAAAGTATCTACTGTTGATTACAATGGAGAAACAGTGGCTAGTTTGATAACGCAAAATCCTAATGCCATTAATATGATTGCCAACAACATTAATCTAACTGGAAAGGTTTCTTTTAACGAATTAGCAATCGATACAGCTCTAACCTTGTCGTCGGCTTACACTAATAGTGAATTAGCAAGAGGTTGGAAGTATGGTAATACCACAGAGATTGATGGAGGAAACATACGCACTAGAACCATCGATGCGGAGAGTTTGAATGTAACCAACTTATCAGCTATTACATCTGATTTAGGAGATGTGACCGCAGGTAAAATCAGATCAAGAACTACGATTGATGTTACTACCGATTTAAGGGTCGGAGATAATATATACGTAGGAGATGGTACTGGATCAAGCACAAAGCGAGTGGTTTTAGGTACTTATCAGAGTGCAAATGACTATTCGGGAATACAGTACACTGATGGAGATCATACTCTTACTTATTTTGCCTACAGGCACAAGTTTATAGGAGGCATTGATGTAGTTGGGGGCATAAATGGCACAAAGATAACCACAAGTAATTTAGAAGTTTCTGGAGCAGAGATTGTGTCGGAAGAAGGCATTAGACTAACTGGCCGTGCTATAAGTCGAGGATTGCATTTAGGAAGCTACAATAGAAGCCATACCATTGTATCACATAATACCAATGAATCTCTTTACATTTATCCTCATAGATTTACTGGTGAAAACATATTAACTGTAAGGTCACATGTGAATAAAAGCTCATATAGAAACGAATTTTGGATTGACCACAGGGGATATCTTTACACACCACCTACCTTTGACAACACAACTACAAACTCAGCTAATTTACGAGTTGGAACATCGGCAGGACTAGTTACAAGAATGACATCTTCTAAGAAGTTTAAGTTGGCCATTGAGTCCTTTGATAAAGGGTATGAAAAAATACTTCTAGTCAACCCCAAGACTTGGTATGACAAAAATAATACAGAAAGATACGCCGACTATATACGCAGAAAGAACAATGGAGAAGATGTTTCTTTAGATGATGTAGAGTTACTAAGAAGAACGGCAGGATTAATAGCAGAGGAAGTTAAAGAGGCAGGTTTGGATATATTTGTTGAATATGATGAAAATGGAGAAATAGCAGGTGTTCAATACGACAGAATATGGACTTTGTTAATTCCCATCATAAGAGACTTGAAGTACGAGCTTAACTTGTTTAGTATGGAAAATCAATTTTTAAAGCAAGAATTGATAAAAATAAAGGAAGAACTATATAAATGAATAACAATACAAAGGGAGAGTTTTGAGAGTGAAAATAAAAGTAGAAGATATTTTTATGTTGGTAGATGGTCTTAATGAATTAAATAAAAAGGAGCTTCCTGTTTCATTGTCTCTTAAGCTACAAAGAAATAGCCTTAAGATAAATGATGAAGTTGATTTGATAACTAAGATGAAGAAGGAAATCTTGAACAAGTATAAAGAGCTAGAAGAGAACGACAAAAGCGAGGATAGTAATTATTATGACATTGCAACCGAAGAGTTGGAAGATTTGGATTCACAGGAAATCGACATAGATCTTCAAGTAGTTTCAACGAAAGAGTTGGAAGAGTGTGGCGCTATGATTAAGCCTATGACTTTGATGCAATTGAATACGATTATTACAGAAGAAGAAGAAGACTAAGATAGTTATCTGAAATTAGTTTAAAAGGAGATGTAAACTTGATTACAACTATTTCGTCAATAAACATAAGGTACAAAAATAACGATGTTGATCTTGCAGAGATTCACTTTAGCAGTAGAGAAGAAGATTATTCGGTTACAACAAATGGATACTTTCATTTCACAAAAGAAGAGTTTGAGGGGAAATCAGTAAGAGAACTGGTGGAGATGATTAAGGAAAAGCATGTAGAGAGAATTATAAACCCTTTTGCTCCAGATGAAGAAGAAAATGAAGAAGGATACGAACATACAGGAGACTAACTGAATTTGGATGGCAAATCTAAGTGAAAATAAACAATAAAGGAGAATCAACACTTGGAGAATCACTTATTCAATATCTTAAAACTAGAGTTTATTACAGCTCCAACAGTTTTATTCACTGGATTAATGACTACATTAACTGGATTATTTGGAGGTTGGGATACGGCATTTAGCGTCTTTGCTATCTTCATAGCTTCCGACATCATTGCAGGAATTTGCAAGGGTCTTTATTTAAATGAGTTTTCAAGCGAAAGATTTAGGAAGGGCTTGGCAACTAAGATGGGATACATCATCATTGTTGTAATGGCCACCCAATTAGACAAATTAATGCCAGAAGATTTGCCGTTAATTAGAACGATGGTAGTTTACTTCTATATCTTTGTTGAAGGATCTTCCATATTAGAAAACTTAGCTATTTTAGGAATCCCTATTCCTAAAGTTCTTACAAACAGAATGAAACAAGTTCGAGAGGCTTCTGGAGAAACTTCCGAAAAAGAAGATTAATTTATTAAATTATACCCTAAACGATATATTGAAAACTTGACATTTTTGATTGTTTAGGGTATAATAATATAGATAATGAAATTCATATTTTATTAATCAACATTACATAAAACGAATGTTTTAAAACAAGGGAGATGCTGTGAGATGAGTGTTAATTTAAAAGACTTAAAAGCTTCACAAGACGAAGCTAATAGAAAGATTAGAGATTTTGTTTCTACTCCGCAAGGGGTAATTGAGGTATATGAACCTACGATGAGCGACATTGTGGACATTATACAGATCCAAAGATCCGAAAACGAAAATGAAGATGAGCTTGCAGAAGAAGTTGAATTTGAAGACCTAACAGTAATCAAGGTGTTATTTCCGTTATTGACAAACTTAGATTTCTCCGAATTGCCAGATGAAGAAATTCAAGAAATTATTGAAAATCCATCAATTCATCTATTGACTGTTCAGCAAATTATTGCGCAAATTATACAAGAGGCCAACAAGTACTATGCACAGAAGGTTAAAACAGAAATAATTAATGCAGAGAGTACTATGGCACAAGTTGACCTAATTAACACAATTCCTTCTATTGTATTAAGTAGATCGAAATTAGAAGGTACTTCAAACGAGTTGACTGACAATGTTGCAGAGGCAGAAAGAAAATTACAAGAGGCCATTGAAAAAGAAAAAGTAGTAAAGGATCAGATTGACGAAGTTGTTAACGCAGAAAAAGATGGCAATGCCACGAAAGAAGAGCTTCCACAGCGACAAGAATTGGTTTCTGATGAAGGCGAAGTAGATGCTGAGTTAGATATCGAAGAATAAAATCAATAAATTTATCAGAAAGAGATGTTGATGCTATATGGCAAGGCTTCACAGGTCTGTATCTTCATTACAGAGGCACTTGGTTGCCTCTGTTGAGCGTGGGATTAGAGAAAGATTGTACGAAATATGTGTACAAGTGGTTCAAGAAAACGTTCAGAAAAAGGTGTATGATTCATACACTCCGCAAGGAGATTATCCTTACCAAAGAACATTTGAGCTTTTGAATAGCGTAGATATAAGCGAAGTTAAGGTTGGTAGTAAATACGCAGAATTTGAAGTTTATATGAATACAGATTTAATTAATGCATATCAAACAAGTGAAAATGAATGGAATCAACATGCAGATGTCTATGGCTTAGATATGAGTCAATATATCCCAAAGTGGATAGAAGAAGGTACTGGTGGTGGATTGTTTCCAAGAGGTGGATCTTACTATATGTCTGATTCATTTGTGGATTTAACCGATGGTAGATTAGGTAAGTCATTAGGTGGCCACTTGAGATCAGAAGGATGGAATGTTGTTAGTATGGGCTAAAGGAGTTCAATTAAATGACGAAAAGAAAGTATCACAGGTATTTTACTAAGGCAAAGAAAGAAAAAATTAATCCCAAGAACCTTAAGATTTATGATAGGTATTTGAGATCTAATATAATTAAGAATCCAGATGTTAAGGAATCAACCTATAAAACATATAAAAACTATGTAGATCAATTTTTTGTATTTCTATCAGAAGAGTATGACAACGTATATATTTACGACGAGTACTTCCTAGAGGAATCGGTTGACATAATGGAAGACTTCATTGCATTTTGTCAAGAGTCTTTAGGTAATAACAAAAAAGTAATTAATACAAAGCTATCGGCGATATCAAGCTTCTTTAACTGGAGTGTCAAGCGAGGAAACATTGAATCGCATCCTTTTGACGGGAAATTAGAACGAATGAAGGGTGCTAAAGATGAGCAAATAATGAATCATTATTTCCTAAACGAAGAGCAGACTTCTAAAGTATTAAATGTGTTAATTGAAGAATATAAAAAAGACAAAGGTAAATATGACATACAAGATTTACTGTTGTTTAAGATTACATTGGATAGTGCGAACAGAAATGGTGCTATATCTAAGTTGCGTATATCTAAGTTAGATAAAGAGAACATGATGTTTGTAGACATAAGAGAAAAGCGTGGAAAAGTTGTAGAAGTTCCTTTTGATGAAGATACTCTTGTTTACATTGAAGAATGGTTAGAAATGAGAAAAGATTTAGATGGATTAGAATGTGACGGAATGTTTATAGTGAAAAACAAAGGAGAGTATGCTCCTATGTCACAAACAGCCTTGTATATGAGAGTAAGAAAGATTGGACAAATACTTGGCATCGAAGATTTAAACCCCCACTCAATTAGAAAAACTACAATAAATAATATAGTTGAAACAACAGGTGATTTAGACCTAGCAAGGGAATACGCAAATCACGAAGATGTTTCCACTACCACAATTTATGTTAAACCAAAATCCAAATCAGAAGTTAGAGAAAAAATAGAGAAAATGCGAAAGAAAAAAGAGAAAAAAGAAAAAAGCAAGGATCAATCTTAAACTATTGTATTGCAAGGTGGTGTATTTATAGTTGTCAGATAGAATTGGGATAAAAATACAAACTGAATTTCCAACGGTTGCAGAATTACAAAGGCAACTTAATTCAAAGTGGAAAAGCGTTAAGAATAATTTTGTAGGAAAGATCAATGTTGACGTAGATGGCAACAGTTTAAAAAGTATGCAATCTAAGATTAAAAAAGCTTTGGGAAAAGAAGTTTTTGAGATCAAGATTAATACGGGCAATGCTGTAAAGCAAATCAGTGAGTTGGGAAGAAGTGTCAAAACACTTGACGACAATATCAAAAAAGTTAGCAATTTAAAGATTAAGGTAGATGCTTCCGAATTAAATAAAGCCTTAAAGGGCATAACTCAAGATGTTAAAAAAGCTGACAAAGTAGCAGACGCTCATACGAATAAGATAAGGTCTCAAACAGATGCCTATAAAAACCAACAAGCAACAGTGAGCAAACTTGTTGAGACCACCAAGAGACTAAAAGATGGATCGTCTATAGATGATACGAAGACCAAGCACAATTTGGGTCATGGTGTCACAGCAGACGAGCAGTCGGATAGCACTGGAAAGTCTTCATTAAAATATACTCTTGATAGAGAAAAGGCCTTAAGAGAAATACACAATATAATGAAGAACATCAGTAGAACTGAAAAAGAAATGATTGGTGCTACTGAAAAAAGTAAAGCTGTTTATCAAAAGGAATTAGGAATACTTAAAGAACAATTGGGTGTTTTTGATAAACAATATAAAGAAATTTATAAGCAAGGCAGTGCCTTAGATAACGTATTGTCGAAAGAAGTAGCTAGGCAAGGACAATTAGATGTTCAGCTTAAGAAAATTCAACAACAACAGAAGGCCGAGCAGGATAGAAACAACATTACAAAAAAGGCATTGCAAGAAGTTGCTAGTTTAGAGCAAAATAAGTTTAGAATTAGCAAAAATATAATTGGTGCAAAAAAAGAAGAATCTAGCGAATTAAGAAAGCAATTAGCTCATTACGACCAAGTTCAAAAGGGATTGTTTAAGAAGTACGATTTACAAAAAAATATGACCAAAGAACAGCGTACTGAATGGCATAATTTGCAAAGAATAAACAATTTGCTGTTAGACCAAGAAAAAGCAAAAAGGAAGGATTTGGAGAACGAAAAGAAAGCTTCTGACGAACAACGAAGAAAGCTGTCGTTGCAAAAGCAAGCATATTCTGAGCTTCAATCCTCTGCTAAAAAGGTACACAATATAGAATTAGAAATATTGAAGACAAAGTCAAGACAGCAAAGTAGTCAAGCAAGATTGACACAAGAAGAAAATCAAAGATTAGAAATTTTAAACAAAGAACTTTCGGATCATAAGCAAATACTAAGCTATATCAATCAAGAACACAGGGCGCAAGGCAATGTTACAAAAGAAATGGAAAAACAGCTTGCTACAGAGCAAAAGATTATGGATAGAGAGAAAAATCGAGTATCCGAAACCTCTAAGCTACTAGGAAGACAGGATCAGATAAACTCTAAGGTTCAGAAATATCTTGATATAACAAAGCAAATTGGACAGTTAAACAGAGATCTGATTTATGCAGGCATGAGAGAGCAAAATGTTATAGAGGGTCAAATAAGACATCTTAAAAACAAACAATCTGTAATAAAGAATAACCTTCAATCACAAAATGCTCTTACGAATTCTGTTAAAGAGGAAATTAAGGCAATTCAAAAAGCTCAGTCTGAACAACATGCCTTGAATAGAGCTAGACAAAAGGCTAGAGAGGGAGACAAGCATTATAGAGATACGCATGGAGTCATAAATCCTCATACGGTATGGATGAATGCACGTCGTGGTGGAATGACCGCATATGAATCTCTTGCAAGAGTTGATGAGGCTTTTACTGGAGTAGCAAAGGTGGCAGATGCTCCAGAAGAACGACTAGAAAGATTTAGAATGGAGTCTTTTGACAATGCGTCAAGCTTGGGTGTTCAATCTAATGAGTACATGAATGCCGTTGAAAGATGGATAACTTCTGGTAAAAGTTTAAAAGAGTCAGAAGAAAAAGCCAAGGCGTCTCTAATCGGTTCTTTCGTTGGTCAGATAGATCCAGAAGAAATGGTTAGATACATGGGTGTTCCTTTGAACGCCTATCGTGGAACAGGATTAGACGAACACGATGTTATTAACACGATGAACGAATTGTCTAACAACTTTGCCATTGAAATGTTGGATATAGGGAAAGGACTTGCTAGATCCTCTGGTTCAATGAGTAACGCAGGTGCATCGTATGCCGAGCAACTTTCTTACCTTACGGCTGCCCAAGAGCTAACCCGTCGTGGCGGAGAGAGAATCGGTACTGGATTAAGAACAATCGGTATGAGATTCGGTCGTATTGGGGCAGGAGAGACAGGAGAGCAACAAAATAAACGTGCGTTCTTCAAAGAAAGACTGGGCATTGATTTCTTAGACGAAGACGGAGACTTAAGAAATATACACGATGTTCTCGGAGAGCTATCGGAGATGTGGGATGACGTAAGCGACACGGATAAAACAACTGCAAAGTTCCACTTAGCAGGAATGGAACACTCTGAAACATTGGGAGCAATGTTAGAAGGTTGGGATATCGTTGAAAATGCCCTTGAGCAAGCAGAGGGAGAATTAGATCAAGGCAAGTCGGGGTCGGCTTATAAAGAACATGCAGAGCAACAGGATTCTATTAGGTTTAAGACAGCCGAGTTAAAAAATACATGGGATGAATTTATTCATACCGTGGTAGGTGGAAAAGATGGAATCGTTGCAGTTATGGACACGATGATATCTGGATTAGAAACGATTACGAAACTTGCTGGCAATGAAGATTTGATGAGGGCGCTTAAGTTTATATTAGGCGGAATCGGAATTCATGCAGGAGTAAACGCAATGAGGCGTGGCTTTGGAATTCTAAGAACAGGGATGGGCGGATTTTTAAGAGATGGCCTAGAGGCAGTATCTGTTATGCGTGGACTCAATAAAGAAGTAGATAAAACTTCTAAAAAAGGCGCAAAAAACAACAAGAAAAACATTGGTTCAAGCGCTGTGGTTGCACGAAGGGCTAGTCAAAAAGATAAAAACGAAGATAAAAATAATGAAAGAAAATCTACTGTTGTAAGACCAACACCTGCACCAAAGCCTGCTCCAAAATCTAAAGAAAGTAGACAGGAAAGACAGGAGAGGCCAACACCTGCTCCAAAGCCTGCTCCACCACAAAAACAAACGGGTGGAGTATTGTTAGGAAAAACTCCCAGAATAGGAGGAATTGCTAACAAGCCTCCTAAGCAAGATAATGCAGGAAAGAAGATGAATAATGAAATAAAGTCATCGGCAGAAAAAGCAGATAAGTCAGTCGTAAAAATGAACAACACAATGAAATCAACTGGCAAATTGCTAAAATTAGGATTGGGCATGATCCCTCTATTGGGAGATGCTTTACTGATAGCTGAATTTATGGGAGTTCCTGTATTTGAAACAATCGGCAAAGGTTGGAAAAGTATTACAAAGTCAACAGAAGAAACAATTGCAAAAGAAGAAGAATATGCAAGACAATTTATGCTGACAAACGAAATTACTAACGGAGAAATGAAGAAGAAGAAAAAGTCTGTAAAAGACTTGGCCAAGTCATACGATGAGTTAACAGAGGGTGGAAAGGTCGAGCTTAATGAAGATGAATTCTATGATTTTCAAGAAAGATTTAATAAATTAGCAGAGGACTTAGGTTTCGACATTGAGATCGAAATGAATGACACTACGCATATAGAATCTAAAATTAAAGAACTCAAGGACTCTCTTAACGAACTGAGTAAGGAAGAACAGCGGGAAATTGGATTCAAAATTGTAGAAGACGTTGGAAAAATGAACGAAACTATTAGTGCCGTAAGAAATAAGAGCGAAGCATTGGCAGAGCAAAAAGGAATAGTGGACACTCTTAGACAAACGCTTGAAAACATGGATGAAAGCAATCCAAACTATGAAAGATATGCCGAAGATTTAAGAATTGCAGAACAAGCTTATTATGATCTTGGCGCTGAGGTGGAAAGGGAAACAGAGGTGATAGCAAGACAAAAGGCTATCATAGAAGAAGTTACAATTTCTCTAATGGAGCAAGGTGGAGCATTAGACACTCTGAAATATTCAGAGGAAGAAAAAGTCACCATATTAGGAGAAATGGAAGACGCCTACAACAACATCTATGATTCTTTGCAGGTTACAAAACAAGCTCAAGACGAGTTCACTGAAAGTGGCAAATTGACTCAAGAACAATGGGTAGATTTGTACAAAACAATAGATGACGAAGGATTCAAAGGAGCTTACCAAGGAATAACTGCGGAAATGATTAATAATGACGAAAAGCTCAGAGGAAGTATTGAGGAAAGCATTATTAAGGTTAACGAGGGCAAAGAAGCAACCTTGGAAAAAGGATCGGCTTCCATAGAAATACTTGAAACAGAGACTGGAATCCAAATTAAGCTAAACGATGAAATTGAAGAAGGTGGAAAAAAGTCACAAAAAGCAGGTGAAGAATCTACTAATGCTTCAAAGAAAGCATCGGAGGCGAATGAGGCAACAGGGAAAACCGTCGATACCTTAGTCAAAAAAACTGGGGGTTGGCGTGACGAGATATTGAAAGTTCCTTCGGAGAAAAAGACTAAATTTAACATTTTAACATTTGGCAAAAGTTCTTTAGACGATGCTTATTCTAAGATCAAAGAAGGAAATAAAGAGGTTAATTACACAGTTAAATTCAAAACATTTGAAGAAGTGGTTAGAAATGTTACTTATCCAACAAATTCTGGAGGAACATCCTTCCTTGGAAAAATGGGAAGATCTGGACATGTTTCAACGATTAATCCAGATTTAAATCAAGCTGTATCAAACTCTATATCAACGGCAGAATCAGCTACTGGAATGGACTTAAGTCCAATGGCAGGTGTTTCCAGAAGTGAGTCAAGTGCGGAGACTGGAGAAGCTTCTGTTGATATGGCCAAGTCAACAAAGTCTTCTAGTAGTAAAAACAACAGCCGTGTTAATCAGGATGTCTGGAGACATTGGAGAACAGAGATGTACGGAATAGACAGGCTTGAAAAGAGATTGTCTGAACTAGCTATTCAAATGGAAAGAAGAAAAGATAACGAAACTCAGTTGATTAAACTTTATAAACAACAACAGAGTTTATTAAAAAGCCAAGTTAAGCAATATAAAACTTTGGAGAAATCTAAAAGAGCAGAATTGAACACCGTTTTAAATAGATTGAAAAAACAAGGTTTTAAAGTTGATAAAAAGACGGGCAGAGTTACAAACTTAAGTAGAGCCAAAAGTCTAAGGGGAACTAAGGCTGAAAAAGCAGAAACAAATCTTAATCAATGGAGATCACTATACGAAGAAGTCAATGGTATTCAAACTACAATTCTTGGCCTAAACCAAGAGATTAGAGGAATAAATGACAATATAAAGGATGCAAATATCTCCAAGGAGTTTAAGTCTTGGGAAAAAACTCTTAGAAAAGTTGATTTGCTTTTAAATAATATAGATAACAAAACCAGAGTTGCAGATCAAAGATTGTCATTCGTAGGCGACAGAAATATGGAACTCAATCTTAGAGAGACAGAAATAGCAATGAATGAGCATAAGACTAATATGGGTAGACTTATAACCGAATTTGATAAGCTGTCTATTAAAAAGATTAGCTATAAAGAAAATGCGGAGCAGATTGAGTCTACGTTGCAATCTTTGGCAGACTCTATATTGTCTCAAGCAGATGCTATAACAAATTACAACATAGCTTTAAATGATATGAAATTTGATCGTGTAATTGTAGACTTTGAGTCATTAGGAAATGCCATTGAAGGCAACGTTTCTAGGATTGACAATAGTATAGAGAATCTAAGAGAAGGATTGTTGAGTGGCACTGGAATCAATGATCTACAGTCATCTATAGCCGAAACGCTAAATTTAAACAGAAGCAATCAGTATCAGAAATTGGCTCAAGAAAGAATAGCTTTGGAGAAAAGTGTCAATGACGCAATGGAGGCCTTCGCTAAAAAGAACGTAGATAGACAAAAAAATATAGCAAACAAGACTTTAAAGATCAACAAAAATATGTATAGCCAACTCTTGAAAATGGAGCGTCAGCATAGCTCCAAGACAAAGATAACATATAACAAAATCAATGAAGAATTTGGATCTCTAAACAACATTGGGAATGTTGACAGCGAATATAAATTTGTTAAAGAGTTAGATGACATATATGCCGAGTTGACTAAAAAACAAACAAGTCTTTATAACAAATATCAAAAAGACATGGCCAAAGCACAAACAGATGCCAAGAAAGAAGATATTGACGATAAGTTTATTATAGCCAACCTTAAATTACAAGAGGACTACTATAGAGGCTATATCGAGGCTACAAATAAGGCTATCAAAGAGCTAAACAAGCAGTTAAAAACATCTAGTATAACAGAAGATCAGAAGTATGCAATTAAAGAACAAGTAGCTCAGTATGAAAGCAATATAATTGATGCTCAAAATAGTATAAAAGAGTCTATAAGGGATAGATTTGAATACGAATTCGAATTGATTGAAAAGTCCATTGAAAAATACGAAAGGTATGCTGATGAAGTCCAGTACGCCATAGATATATTAGATATCATAGGTGGACAAAATCAAGCTCCTGTGGGTGTCCTACTGAACGAAATACTTACCATTGAAAGAGCTAGGAATAAACATCTTAGAGAGACCGTTGATTCTTTAGATGAACAGATGTCTCTTTATGAAAAAGGTAGTTTTGAGTGGAGATTAATCAACGATGAAGTTGAAGAGTACAGGGATCTATTGAAAGAGAGCAATAAGGAATTGCTTGAGATAGGTAAAAATATAATGTCCACTTCTTTTGAAGACCTGTTGCTTGGTCTCGAAAGAGAGATGTTTGATGGTAAAACATTGCATGAATTTGAGCGATACAGAGATCTTTGGATGAACGATGCAGAGAGAGAAATTGCGCTAGAGGAAGCATATGAAAGATTTGCAGACATAAGTTCGGATATTCATCAAAAGCGCATGGAAGAGCTTGAAAAAAGAGAAAAAATCAGTCGTTTTGAAATGGATTATCTCAACAAGCAATTAGATGTTTTGGAATTACAACAAAAAATAGACAATCTTAACAAAGAAAGAAATGTTCAGACGTTAAAGCAAAATGCGGACGGAACATGGGATTGGATGTATGAGGCCGACAAAGATGAGCTTGATAGTGCCAAGGAAGAACTGAGGGAAGCTCAGCGAGAATTGGCAAATATGGAGGAAGAGTCAAGAAAAGAATATGTATCTAAACTAGGAGAAATCTTGAACGATGCAGAAGAAGGTCAATACAAAACATCCCAAGAGTTAAGAGATGCACTGGTTGATTTAAGCAATGCTTTTGAAAGCATTGTTGGAAATTATGAAAATATCGGAGAGGACTATATTGATAATTTAGTTAAGACATATGATAGATACCTCAATGATAGCCAGAAAATAGTTGACGACATCGAATTGAGTACAGGCTTAGAAGATTCAAAGTATTACAATGGATTTAGCACAGAGGTAATTAAAACCATCGACAACCTAGGCAAGAATATAGAAAAATCGTTTGCTAAGGCCTTTGGAAATGAGATTCCGAAGTTGGCCGAAGCAATAAGTAAACAAACGGGAAACATTACTATTGAAAAAGTAGAGTTTCCTAACGCAACTTCCCATAACGAAATAGAGAAAGCACTTTTGAGCCTACCTCAAGTAGCGCTACAGAAGTCAAAGACTAAAACAAATTAAATGTTCATGTGGAGACTATTTCTCCACATGAATTAATTCAGTGAGGTGTTAAATATGGACGTTAAGCCCATACTATTGCCCATCAGCCCCTTTGATTCCAGAGAAGGAAGAAGTATATACTTTGATTTCACTGGATACAAACAAACCATTAGAAACAACCTAATTATCGAAGAAGAAGACACAAACAGAGTAGTCTACGACTTTGAATTTATAACATTTGAAAAAGTGCATCACATACCACCTAGTATCCTACAGAACGGAAAGACATATTTGGCCAAGATAAGAGTGGCCTTTGAGGACGATGAGTATTCCATGTTTTCAAACAGCGTTAAATTTAGAACATTTTCCAAGCCTGTTTTAGATATAATAACAATCGATGGCGAGGGTTACGTTTACAACAAGGATATTACATTTATTGCAACGTATGAGCAATCGAATGGAGAGCCTGTAAAAGATTATATGTTCTCTCTTTATGACGAAAACGAGGATTTAATTAGAAGATATCCTATTAGAGAGCCATTAAACAAAGGCGAATTTAACGAACTGGTTGTAGGATTAGAAAAAGGCAGAGCGTATTTTATTGAGTGTAAAATAGAAACAAGAAATGGGTTTAAATATAGTCATAAAGAACGTTTTATTCCCATGTATGTTACGCCGTCTGTTAATGGAGTGATGTCAGCAGAAAACGTTGAAGACGAAGGATTTATCCGTATTTCTGCTCACTTGAAGAAAATAACAGGAACACAGGTTAGGGCAAGTGAGGGTGATCTGGATGAATATGATGGAACTGTAAATGACAACGATGACTACGATTCAGACAATTATGAGTATATAGATAATGAATGGGTAGTTATTCCAGAGAATAAAAATATAATATTTAGAAACCTACTTATGAGCAAGGCATCTGATTTTGTAGCCAAGGTTTGGTTTAGAAACATACCCAACAATACTAAGTTTATGGAAATTAGTCCAGAGATGGACAAGGGTATTCCAATAAGCTTTTGGAAGCACAAAGATAGAATTCTTGCTAAGAAGACATATGGAAAAACAGAGGCTGTCTACACTTCAAATGAGATCGCTATGAATGACAATATTGATTTTATGTTATTTGTAAGAGTAATAGAGCATAGAATTGACTTGTCTATTAAGACAGTTGACTAGGAGGTCATAAATTGATAATCGGATTTAACTTTTACAACTTAGAAGAAGGTTGCGTTTACGACTCCCCAGTTTGTACAGACGATCACGACGAACTAGAGTTGGGTCAAGGTATTTACGACCAAGTTTATGTCACATTGGACAAAGATTCGCCTAGTGGTGTTGCCAAGCCTCAAAACTGGACTAACAAAACAATTATGAACGCACAATTTAAGGGCAACTTAGAGGCAGGTTCTATAACGGCAGAAGGATTTAGGGTAACACATATAATGATGTACAGAACTGTATTTGGATTGAATGAGTGGGATGCAATTGGAAGATTTGAATACGATGAAGATTTAAACTATTACTCATATACAGATAGATATGTTAAAAATGGAACGGTTTATCAGTATGCAGTAGTTCCAGTATCTAATCATATATTAGGAGATAGGCTAGAATCTGACCTTGTGGAATCGTCTTACGAAGGAATTTTCATAACAGACAGATTGCAAAACAGAAGGCTAGATTATGATGTGAATTTAGGGGAAGTTATCCATAATACGAATATGGGCATATCTAATCCTGTAAATGGAAGGTATCCGATTGTATCCTTCGGAAATAGCAACTACAGAAGTGGTGCGCTATCTGTACTACCATTATCCAGAGAAACGATCGGCTATTACGGGGAAAAAATAGACGCTATGGCTGAGCAGGTTACTAGGCAAGCATGGTTGGACTTTATCAACAACGGAAAGGCTAAGGTATTGAGACTTTCTAATGGAGTTATTATGTTAATAGCTACACATGAAACTAGTACAGTTCACAGAGAAAACTTAACAGACTTAGCTGATTTGTCGTTCTCGTATATAGAAATTGGGGAACTTGATTTTCAAACGTTGGTAAACAATGACTTGGTTTCAGATGCCTACGGAACAAAGCTTGTCTACGACGACTTTGGAGGCGAGGTATTTGAACATAGATAATAATTATATGCGAGGAAATGTTGTAATGGGAGTGAAAGATCTCCCTAGCGTTAATTATGTTAACCTGCATACTCAATCCATTAGAAAGATACACATCACACTAGAAGTTCTGAACAAAGAAAACGCAATAATTGACACTATTCAAGGGTTGGCCACTGGAGGATCTATTAATATATCTGGAGAAAGCTTGTTAAGAAGAGCAGGGTCTATAGAGTTTGTTTACCTTGACGGATTGTTGCCCAACCCAAATAGTCGATTATGGCTGACTAACAAGATTAGGGTTTATGCAGGAATAGAAAATTTGTCGTCCACCCAAAATAACGATGATAAGGTGACTCATTTTTGTTTAGGAACTTATTATATCACAGAGCCAGATATCATTATAGATCAAGAGGGAAGATCGATATCTATCATGTTAGAAGATTACATGATGTCTTGGGAAGAAAAGCAGACGGAATCAGTTATAAAACTAGAAGCCGACACTCCACTTCATACAGCAGTTGACAACTTGATGAATTTAAACGGTGAATGGAATACTAGGGTTCAATTTTCGGACTTAAAAATACCATATACGCTAGAATATCCTGTTGGAACTGCCGTTGTAGAGATTTTGGAAAACCTAAGAGATTTGTATATGGACTGGAACTGTTATTATGACCTTGACGGCACATTTGTGTTCGAGCGAACTAAGATTCAAAGAGAAGACGGAGAGCCTGTGGCATGGAGATTTGATGGCAATGAGGATCTGATAACATCCATTGCTGAGAATGTAACATATAAGGGATTAAAAAATAGAGTCGTTGTATTTGGAGGAATAAATGACAAGACGGGCGAAACCCCCAAGTCAGAAGCCAATATAGCCCTAGAGGAATCACCATTTCATAAAGATAAAATAGACGAAAGAACACTAGTTGTCGTCGAGGAAACTTATGGAAACAATATACAGTGCGATTCAAGGGCTAGGTACGAATTGTTTAAGGCCAGTACTTTTCAAGAAAAGCTAGACTTCACTTCGTTGCCTATATACTTCTTAGACGCAAATGACTTAATTGAAGCGAAAAGTCCATCTACAAATGAGATTGAGAGATATGTAATTGACTCAATTAGCATAGATTTAGGCGTTGAGTCAGAAATGTCTGTGTCGAGCCACAGGGTATATTATAACCACTTTGACATTGTTGGCGAAATAGGAGACTATCAAAAAAGTGCCGATGTAATTGAGGAGGGAATACTCAACAAAGGATGGTTGAGTCTTGCGGAAGAAAGAATCAAAGAATTTTACGGAATGGAAGGAAGTGGATCGGACTTAATTATAAGGTTTGAATACGATGCTCCATTTGGAACTACCGCCTATACAACTGGCTACGTAGGCGCTACAACTCAGTCATTAACTATTGACCTAGCAGATTTTAAAGATCTTGAAGGAGACAGTGGTGACGGAGGAAATGGTAAGGCAGAATACGCAGACAGGGTTCTTGGTCACGAAATGGTGCATGTCATTATGAATGACTATCTAACCGTTAAGAAAACAGTTGAATTGCCACATTGGTTTAAAGAGGGTGTAGCTGAGTTTATTCACGGAGCAGACGAAAGGCTTAAGCTTTCGACTGTTGTAAATGGATCAATTGATGAGGGCAAGCTGAATAATCTGATCGAAAGAGCTAATGAGTTGTCAAGAGACTTTGTTTGGAAGGGTGATTCAGACGACTATAGTGCTAGTTATCTAATCATTAAGTATTTAGACAAGATGTTCAAAGCAAATAAGTCGTATAAAGATTTATTAAAAGACATTAAATCCTCCAACAAAGATGCAAAGATGGCACTAAAAGAAGCAATTGTAAACAATGCCAACTTCACAACCTACGAAGATTTCTCAAGCAAACTAAGTAGTGAGCTAAAGGGGTTTGTAAACACAAGTGTGACACTAAACCTAAGTGGAGATGAAATAGATACGGGTTCTATTGGCGGATCGGATCATAGAGGAACTGATAATCTAAATGCAGAAAATGTATTTGATAATTCAAAAGCCGTTCGAGGCCTAGATGCCAAAGGGTTCAATGTAGATATTAGAAAGCCATAAACTTGACTAAGCATCAACAAAATGGTATAATATAGGTTAAAGTAATTATTAAATTTTACACTAAGCTAGTGTATTGCAATTGGAAAGGAAGTGTATTATTGGATAATCTTAGTACGTTCCCAAGTGAGGTAGATCAGTTTCCAAGGCTATACGATCTACCTGCAAGCTTGGCTCTAAAAGCAAAAAGATATCAAGAATTAAAGATGATGTCTGTATTAGATGCTAACGATCAAGCTGAGTTGAACAGCTTGGTTATAGACTTAGGAGACTACATCATAACCCCACGAACAATGAATAAGTTTGCAGACGGAATGGTGAATCTTCAAGAGTTCTTTTTGAAAAAAGTAGATGGATACATTGACGAAAAGCAGATTGAATGGGATGGCTATATAAGAAGTTTCCAGTGGATTGAGGTTTACAACCCCAATTCAACTTATAAAATGCAAAACATGGTCACGTATTTTGGCGATCTGTATCTATGTACGGCAAAAACAAGCAAAGGCGTACCTCCTAACAACCTTGCAAATTGGCAAAAGATATCATCCAAAGGTGACAAGGGTGATGTAGGACTAAACACACATCTAAAGGGCAATTATTCATCAACATTTAGTTATAAAATTGGAGACGCTGTTAGATTTGATGAAACTATTTACTACTGCATAAAAGATAGCGTTGGAATATCACCAGAGAACCCAGAGTACTGGATGATTTATGACAAACAATTTGTTGGTAAAAATCCACCTGCAAGCACTCAAGAGAATTTAATCTGGATAGAATTACTTGATTAAAGGATATGATTTCCGTGTCTAAAGATATACAGGACAAATTAATAAGTGCAATAGAGGTAGTAGTAGATGGAATGATAAAAAATGTTGATTACACTACTTCCAATATTGGTGTAGTTAAGAAGGTAGATGTATTTGACTGCGTTGTTGAGATATCTGGTGGAGAATACGAATGTAAGCTCCCCAGACATTTGCATACGTACGTAAAAGAAAAAGATATTGTAGTTGTTCAAGATCTTCATAACAATAACTCTAAGCGATTTATTATAGCCAAATTGTAGGTGACTGACATAGATATACAGGATAGTCTTATAAAATCAATTCAATTGTTGGCAGGAGATAAAATAAATAGCTTAAATTTTACTAAATCCTTCTCTGGCAGAGTTGTAAAAATAGAAGAAACATCTTGTTTAGTTGATGCACATGGACAATCGTACGATTGTATAATACCCACCAACTTGCTAAATCATGTAAGCGTAGAAGAAATAGTTGTTGTTCAAGATTTACAAGGAAACAACCAAAGAAGGATAGTGCAGGGAGTAATAAGTTCATTAGGATCAGAGATTCATGTGTATGATCCAATACAAGATGAAATCATTAGTAGTAAATTAAGCTTGTGGAACGAAGGTTCTGGAGAAGAAGTCTTTGGGATAGTCTTAGAAATAGAATGAAGGAGTGACCATATTGGCAATAAAGAAAGCCAAGGTAAATCATTATAACGGTGAGTCGTATGAAACATTACATTATGAAACCCAAGCGTCACAAGTCAAAGTTATGGATGACAATGGGTCGGTTTATGGAGAATTGGAAGAAATGTTATATAAGGGCAAGGTTGTTGAAGGAAAAAGTCTAAACACCTTGATACTAACTGGAAATTATAGAATTAAAAATTGCACTAATGCGCCAACTGGAATTAGCAAAACTAAAGAATTGTTGCTGATAGTCAACTCTGTAGAAAATGGTTCTGAAAGAATTATTAAGCAAGAGCTTGTTGACTTCGACACCAAAAGTACCTACATGAGAGTTATTGAAAACGGAAAGTTTGGACTATGGTCTTCGGCAGGCGAAGTTATTGCAAATCAACTAAAAGATATAGATGGCAAAGTTGGGATTTTATCTAATTTAAAAACAAATCATAAAACAAATCTTGTGGGATCTCTAAATGAAGTTTTGGATGGTGTAAAAGATAATTCCAAAGGTATTTCGACTAACGTTGATAATATTAGTGATCTAAAGAAGAAATTTGACTCGCACGATCACGACAACCAGTATTTGAAACTAACTGGCGGTTCTGTAGACGGCCATGTTTCACTAAGCAACAACGTTGCGTTTAGGGGTAAAAACAGCAGTGGAACTTCTGTAGACCTCGCTAAGATAAACAGTAATAATGACATTCGCTTGGGTCACTCTAGTCTTAACACAATAATTGCTTCGAGCAAAGGTGAGCTAAAGGTTAGTGATGGATCTAAACTATACAGGGTGTTCCATGCAGGTAATATGGGAAAAGGTAGTGGATTAGACGCAGATAAAATGTTGGGAATTGCAGGAGAAAACTTCGCAAGGAGAGACGCCATTAACCGATTTGCAAGAACGCAATATATTGAAGATGGAAACCTTTATATGGAAAAAGTACCAGATGGTGCTACGGGTTCACTTTACTTTAGATATAAAGGTCAGCAGGTGGGCAGAGTTTATTCAACTAACGATGGAGAATTGCGTTTATACGGAGGATCATCATTAGGAATGAAGATTAAGTCTAATGGTTGGACTGAGACAACTTTTACTCATACTTTAAATGCAAAAAACAGAAATGTCAGCATTAGATTCAAATTAAAGGATTCCGACGATGGTAGAGGACTACATTTAAATAATACATCTGGTCGGTTTGGGATGTGGGATTTTAAAGATAGTGGTTGGTACTTCTATAGTGAAAAAAATAGCCAAGAGGTAAGATTCCCTCAGCCAATTGCGGTACAAGGTCACAAGGTATCTATTTCATCATCTACTCCATCCAAACCTTCTAACGGAGATATTTGGTTTAAATTATAGTGAGAGAGATGTGAATACAATTGGCAGATATAAAGGTTAGAGCAAATAACAAATGGGTCGACATTAAGCCCAGAAAAAGAACTTCTTCTGGGTGGGTTGACGTAGATGTGTACAAGAGGTCTGGCGGAGCTTGGGTTAAGATATCTACTCAAAAATACACAAAGACATACAATTCAACTTGGACTCAAACATACAGGCAGGCAGGAACAAAGCGAACTGACTATAGAGCTGAAAAGTTATGTCAAGGAAGATATGTTCATGAGCCGTGGGGGATTATGAGATCATTGATCGGCTTCGGAAGTATGTCTAGCGATTTAAGTGGAGCAACCATAAATAAGGTAGAACTTTATTTAAGAAATGAACACTGGTATTACTATGCAGGAGGAACAGTTTCTCTAGGATATCATAATCATGCAGTCAGACCAACGAGATTTAGTCACAGTGTATCTGGTGTAACAAAGCAAAAATATACTAGTAGAGGACAGGCCAAATGGATAACTCTTCCGAATGCTTTAGGAAATGGGCTTAGAGACAAGAGATATCGTGGAGTAAGTATATTCCAAAATACCACAAATATGAACTACTATGGCGTGTTCTACGGAGCTAAAGATGGAAGCAATAGGCCAAAATTAAAAGTTACCTACACTAAATAACACCAGATATGAAGGAGGAATTTGATGCAAGAGGTCTTTTGTGCAATGGTTATTATTTGTTGTTTGTTGCATATTGTCTATGTTATTCAAATTATCATGAATAATAACAAAAAAAATAAGGATAAATCACATGATGACGAACTTCTTCTCGAAGGAGAAAAGCCTAGTTTCACAATTAAACCCAAAAGACCTATTACTTCTTCTGTGAGAGTAAATACCAAGGGAATTCTTAAGGCTGATATGATCGAGAATAATGAATTTGTATCAGAAAAACCTGCTAGGCAATCGTAATGAAATCACGATTTTATTAATAGAGAGGGGATAAAACCCATGTACAAAATTGGATCAAAAGTTAAATTTAAAGAAACGTTTTTGGAAAAATTTAATGAATTTAAGACCGTATGTATCAAAGAGGGAACGATAGCTGAGGTCAGAAGTCAAAATTCACTATCAAAAGACGTGGCAAACTATATTGACCTATATGTCAATTCTCAAAGATTAAGCATAAGCCTAAGCTATGCAGAGCATACGAAGTACCTAGAACCATATAGTACCAATGAGTGTAAGTCGGATATATCAAGTTATGAAATATTAAACTAGTGTATTGAAATTGGAGTCGACAATGAATATTGAAGGATTATTTCCAAACTTAATTCCAGAGTTCAGTTTAACAGTTAGTGGTGGCATAGCAATCTATATGATTGCTTGCACACTAATGATTACAGGCATGGGTTTTCTGGAGTTGTTTGAATATATAAAAACATTTTTAGAAAGGAAATGATAGGATGACAAAAAAGTTATCATTTGACGCAGGTCACGGAAAACATACGGCAGGGAAGCGTGCGCCTTCTGGAGTATTTGAGGAACGAGAATGGTTTTTCAATGATAAGATCTTAAGACATTGCTTAAGCTATCTAAGAGATTACGATGTGCAAACTTTGCGAGTGGATGATCCTACGGGAGAAACGGACGTATTATTGGCAAAACGTGTTCAGAAGATCAATGCATTTAATCCTACGGCACATCTCTCATTCCATAACAATGCTTTTCAGAGCAAATGGGGATCTCATGGAGGAACAGAGGTATTTCATTCAAAAGGATCTTCTAAGGCTTCTGTAGACTTGGCAAAAAGATTACAGCCTGCTTTAGTTAAGGCGTTAGGAACTAAGGATAGAGGCGTTAAGAAAGAAAACTGGTATATTATTACTCATACAAAAGCTCCTGCTGTATTGCTTGAGTTCTTGTTCATGGATTCAAACGATGATATTAAAAAGTTGCGAAGCAACTCTTATCTTAAGAAAGCAGGAGAAACAGTTGCTAAAGAATTGGTTAAGCATTATGGGTTGAAGAAAAAGTCAAGTGGAACTACTAGTAATACCAAACCAAATACCAAGCCAACTACAAGCAAACCTTCTACATCCTCAACGTCTCAAAAGCCATTGATTATGAGTGGCAGTACAGGAGAATATGCCAAACAAGCTCAAAACAAGCTAATTGCCAAAGGATACAGCGTAGGCAAAAGTGGAGCAGATGGAATTATCGGAAAAGACTCTGTCAAAGCAATCAAACAGTTTCAAACTGACGCAGGGCTAGTATCGGATGGAAAGATTGGAGTCAAAACTTGGAAAGTGTTGGATGGCAGTTTTAAAAAACCAACTAAGCCAACTACGACTACTTCAAAACCATCTACTATAAAAGTTGGAAGCAAAGTTACTGTTAAGAAAACAGCTACAAAATTTGCTACAGGAGACAGTATGGCGTCTTTCGTTAAAGGAAGTACGTATAAGGTAGCACAGGTTAAGAGCGACCGTGTTCGACTAGAGGGCATCAATTCTTGGGTTTACTTGAAGGATATCGTTGGCGGAGGATCAACTTCTTCAACAGCCAAAACAACTGCCAAATCAAAGCTTGCATCGAATAAATATGTTGTCAACGGAAAGGCTAAGATCAAGAGTTCGGCAAGATATTATGTAAACACGGGAAATAAAAAAGTTCCAATTCCTAGTCAGCATAAAAATAAAACTTTAACAATTCAACAAGTGAAATCGGATAAAGTTTTAATGAAAGAGCTATATAGTTGGGTTTCCAAGAGTGATCTTGTATAATGTTAAAAGAGAGTCTAAGTTAGACTCTCTTTTTTGTTATTGTATTTATTTCTATATTAGTTTACATAACATATATTATAGGAAGTAAAAATACACATAAAAAAGAAGGCTCAATAGCCATCTGTGACTACTTTTGCCTCTTTATTTTCAAACAGCTATTAAACCCCTGCTTTGCAGGAATTGACTCTTCGTCTAACCTACTACCTAGTCCTTTTTTCAAAAAAGAACATTTATCCTTGTTTTTTGTACATAGCGCACAGTTGTTTTCGTAAAACTTGTTAAACTCGTCCTTGGTTTCCCATACTCCATAGCTATCTGATCTGTATAGTTTTGCGTAAAATCTAGGAGCTTTACTATCGTAAAACACTCTCATTGTTCTTGGGAGAACGTTCTTGTCATCTGCTATTACGACGTCCGTCATAGCATCTAATAGTATTTTGTAATAGTTGTTATTGTCTTGATTAGTTCTGGCTTGAACAAATACACAATCTAAGTGCCAATGTCCTTCTTCTGTATTGGCAATGTTCCATGCTTGCTTTCTAACTTCTCGCTTCAAATAGCTTGAAAACATCTTTTTGAAGTCTTTAGCTTTTTGGCTTTCATACATAAAATGAACTCGCCTATTTCCTTGCATTCTGCTTGATGGTTTCAAGTATTCATTCACGCTCACTGGTAAGGTGTCGTATGAAATATGAAACAAGTCCTTCATTGTAGTTTATTCTCCTTTGAGCCTGCTCAATCTTGATAAGTACCCCCATGTGTTCATCAGAGATAGACCTAGTAATGCCCATTGTCTTTGCAGTTGCGAATTCAACCATTGATATGAGCTGTTTAAACTCTTTCTTTGTTAAGTCAATGTTAACCATAGTCTTTTGCCTCCGTATAGAAATAAGGCAGATAATATAATCTGCCTTGTTTTAGTATTTATTCTTTATTATTATCTTCTTCGATTTGAATCATTGGAATAGATTCTCCTGTAACAGCAGGTAGTTCGCCGTTCCATTTTTGAATAGCGTTATATTGAATTAACTTGTCGTTTAATGATTTGTTTACAACCTTATTAGCTTCTGCCTCGCCCTCTGCATCTTCTATCTTAGTTTGAGCGTCAATCTTTGCTTGCTTAAGCTTGATTTCTGATTTTTCTAACTCTTGTTGTGCATTTACAACTTCTTGAATCGATTCAGCTGTTTTCTCATCTGGATCGGGAGCGCCCAGAGTGACCGAATCTACGACAAATCCATGATCTTCAACAGATTCTCTGAAATTCTTCTCAATACTGGCGTTAATCTCACCTTGATTTTGAAATACATCAAGAACTGTGTAGTCAGAGAATACTACTAACGCAGACTTCTTAATTCGTGTTTGCAACCATCCGTCTTGAATAACTTCTGATTTTTGACCTTTGAATTTATTGTAGATATAAGGTAACTTTTCTAATTCATTCATATAGTCATAGGATAACTCAATCGTTAGTGGCTTACCATCTTTGGTTTGCACACTAAATTCGGAAACCTTTACTGTCTCTGTTGATATAGGATACTCTGTTACACGGTGTAACGGACTAACAATTCTCCATCCTTGACCCAAAGTCTCTTCTTGAATGCCGTCTGATCTACTATATACAACCCCTGCATGTCCTTGACTAATCACCTTTACAGACATAAAAGATAAAACAATGATTGATAATACTGCAATGAATACAATGGCCATTCCTGCAACTGCTTTGATATTTAACCCTTCTCTTCTCACTCTCGTTTTCCTCCTAATATATTAATAATTTTATTGATAAACAGCTCTCCTATTTTTGAAAAGGAGAATGCCTTACCCACTAATAAAAATGCCAAAATTCCTACCATAAATATAATGAACAAAAGTACAACAATCGACAGCACTACTGTTCACCTCTAATCTCTTTTTCGGTTAGAACATATTCGATTTCAGATAAAGAATTACCAGAACAAGCATCAGTTATCCTTACATTGTTCGCATGTTTATGATCCAATACGAAATCGTAAACAGAGTTATAGTAATTTAATTTGTAATGAAAATTAGATTTATGATTAATGATGATCTCTGGCTTGTCTCTATTATCAAATTGAACCAAAACAGCTATATATTCATCATCGTTTATAAAAGCTTGCTCAAAGATTTCGTTTAGTTGATCTTTTTCAGTTATTTTCATATTAATCCTCCGTCTTAACTGTATAAGGAAGTGCTAATAAGTCACTCCTTTTACATAGCTCTTTTAATAATAAGTCGTTTAAGGCTTCAATATTTATATTCTTTGTTGTAACAGGTTTATTTTGGTGATAAGAATTTAAAAACTGTAGTATTTCATGCGTAGTCCAATTGCTTACAATGCTCATTTCCTTCTCCTTTGTTATGATTGTTTTAATACACTAGCTTAACGGAAAAGTAATTTAAAATCACAATTCTTATCACCTATTATACTACAATTTGACTAAAAGGTCAAGCACTACGCTTGTTGTGACTAATCGTTGAAAGTAAAAATACTATAGAGAAACTCTCTGATTGCATGTTCACCAATTTTGTTTCCACTGGCTTTGGTGTGTCCTCCGCCACCAAGGGTTTTCGCTATCTCGCTTACGTCTACTTCTTCCTTAGCCGTTCTATAAGACACTTTTTGACCTTGCATATCGATTATCATTGCCAGATCTAACTCTGGATTAATTTCGCAAATGTTATTTCCCAATTCACTAATATATTTATCAGCAAATACAACTCCTGCTTTGTAGCCAAATACGCTAGTGATATGAATATTGTTCTTGTTTGATATCTTATCAATGTAATCCTGTTTGATTAAGTTGTTGGTTTTCAACATAGCCAAATCCTCGTCGTCAAACAGCTTCCAGTCTGTTGAGTCTTCAAGACATTTGTTTTTATATTTGTTGATAAACTCTTTTCCGCCCAAAAGATAGAAGAGATCATTTAGATCTACTGGGTAATCAACATTCCGTTCTTTCCATTCCCATGTGTCGTATAGTCTAATAACTTCTGACAACAAAGATACCCTTGATTCAAATGGGCTTTTCATTCCTTCTTCCGTAATTTCGTCCAAAAGCTCTTTAAATAACAAGCTTGTTCCAGATTCCTTTCTGCCTAATGAATCAACGACTTCTACGTTAGCCCAATCATATAAATTTAGCCATGTTGCTGTCATGTGATGGTCTATTAGTCTTAATTTGCTTTTAAGTCTCAGCTCTTTTTCAATACTATTTGCTGTGTGTTGATCTACTGATATATCCGTAATATAGATCCTGTCATAGTCTTCATATGTTTTGCTTTTGATTATTCTATCCATGACTGCCGAAGCGTGATTAGGGTCTCTGGTATTAATATAATCCACATCTTTGAATAGAGGAAATACAGATGCCACCAATGGACATCCATATCCGTCCAAGTCATTATGAGTTATAATTAAAACACTTAATCCAAAACGATAATGATTCTCCATCTTGTTGATATTGATATTGTACAAAATAACTACCTCCTAAATAATTTGAATGAATTATAAATATTCTACCATTTAGTTAAGCTAATGTCAATACACTAGCTTAACTCTTTTTAACAAATTGCCAACGTCTATGGGTTTTCTGTTGGCCACTTACAACCGATTGAACTGCATTAAAGTCTAATTTATGATCGATCGAGAAATCCTCTAACTCTCCACTATGAACATCATACTCCTTATTATTGGGAGCTATGGCGGTTATAATAGTGTCTAGTGTAGCTATTTTGAAAGACTCCACTTCCTTATGCTCGTCTTGCAAAAATAGCGATTCGTCTTCAAATTGACCTAGGTCTTCAAGATCTTCTTTGACTATTTGCTCATGTCCAGTCGTAGTAAATTTAACACGAACATAATTATCAATTCCAGTGTTGGATTTTAGTGAAAAGTTACCAATGACCATGTATGCTTGATTGCTTTTGTTATACTTCAATTCTCCAGTCCTCCAAGCCATTTTTTATTGTTTAGTGTTAAATGATTTATCAAATTGTCAATATATACTTCAACCCACTCTTTTAACATCTTCGATATCGTCACCCCTTAATAGTTCTGACAAATAGGTTTTCTTGTTGCTTACGTCGTCTTTTTTTATAGTTCTTGCTATATTCATCTTTCTAGCAATCAGTATTCCTATTTTCTTTGCCCTTGTAATAGCTGTATATAATAGCTGTCTTGTGTTGAGCATAAAATGAAAAGGAAGAGCCACTATAACAATTTCAGCAGAAGATCCTTGAGATTTGTGAACAGTTATTGCATATGCTAATTGAATTGATCTATATTGATCCTTGTAGATAACAATTTCGCCTATGCCTTCAAAGTCGATTAAAATAAACTCATTATCTTTGGCGTCTTTGTCAATATCTTTAATTATTCCAATGTTGCCATTAAAAATTGGAGAACTAATTCCACTAATATCAACGGCTCTATAGTTGTTTTTGACATTAATAACCTTGTCGCCAACCCTTAAGTAGTAGCCATCAATCTCTCCTGTTTCATTGCCTTCTTTATCTTTAATCTTATGCCCAACAAGTATCTCCTTTTTCCCTTCTATTTGAGGGTTGTATATCTTTTGGCAGGCTTTATTAAAAGATTCGCATGAAGCTTCGGATTTCTCTCTTTGTGGAGTCAGTATTTGAACATCTGATATGTCGTAATCTTGAATATATTTGTAAAACTCTCTAACTGTTTCAACGAATATATCATCATCATCTTCTACTAACACATATTCCAAGTCCTCTAATTCTCCATGAATAAATCTTCCCTTAGATTCGTTGGTCTTTAGGGGAGATTTTCCATATCTAATTGTGATTGAATCAGTAATTACGGCAGACTTCTGAGCCTGTCTATGGATTTTTGTTAACGTTATCGCAGGAATAACCTTAGATTCAATGAGAGGCATCATAATTGGAACTCCTATGCTTTCTAATTGAGCTACATCTCCAATAAAGATAACCTTAGACCCTAGTTTAATTGCATCTGTTAAATACATGGCCAACTTAGCATCTACCATAGAAAACTCATCGACAATTATCGCATGGAAAGGTAGTTTGTTTTTGTCATTGTACTTAAATCCCCTACTGATCGGATCGTAGCTAAGCAATCTGTGAATGGTGTGTCCTTCTCTTCCAGTAACATCTGTTAGGTTATTAGATGCCTTGCCAGACAATGCACATTGTGCATATGAATAGTAGTTTTTCTCTAATATTCTAGTTACAGCTCTAACTGTTGTAGACTTACCTGTTCCTGCAAAACCTTGCAGAATAGAGACATTGCAAGTTAACATCATTTCAATTGCTTTTATTTGTTGTTCGGTGAACTCCCAACCCTGTTCTTTTTCTAATTCTTTAACAACTTCTTCCCATCCGTCAAACTCCATGTTGCTTTCGGCCTTAAATAACCTTTCAATGTTTAAAGAAACCCTGTTTTCCATTTTTACATATTTGGTCAACGAGACCCTCTTCTTATCGTCTGTCAAAAAGAAGATGTCTTTTTCTGTAGATATCATTTGTCCTACTAGTTTTTTATCTACGTTGGGAACAAACTCCACCACGCTTTTCAACAGGTCAGCAGGCGATACAAATGTGTTTCCTTCATTCATTGCCTCGCTGTTTAAGTATTCTTCTAAAAATGATCTAATTCGTATATCTGCGTTGGGATTTCCGCCCATCCTTAGGAAGATTTGGTCACATTTTTTAAATCCGTATCCACCCATGGACATTAGTTGATATGGGTTCTCTTTAACCTTTTGTATAGCCAATTCTGGAGACTTGTAAAATCTCACTATCTTTCTGATTGCGTCTGGAGTTATGTCATACTTTCCTAACTCCATATATGCTTGAGAATAATCTTTTTGACTGTCGTAATGATCTAATATATTTTGAGCTGTAATGCTTCCTATACCCTTTACTTGGCATAGTTTTTCTATATTCCCTTCTTCAATAACTGCAATTGGATCATCAAACGTATCACATAAACCATCTGCTTGTTTTTCGGTTAATATAATCTTTAAGAAGTTTTTAACAGACTTCTTGTCATTAGAGTCCAATTCGATATTCTGCCTCATAAAGATAAGGTTGTAAGAAAGGCCGAACTGGTTATGTCTTTCCCCTTCTTCTATTTCTAGGTAATACTCCAAACCTTCTTCTACAGGAGGTTTTTCTCCTTTGACTGTGAATGTTTTCCAAAACTTATCAACTTCTACTTTTCCCTCGATTGCTTCAACTGGTTTATATGAAGCTATTGTAAAACACCCATCTGTTCGATACGATCCCCTTGGATACATTATCTTTTCTAATTTAGCTACAACTTTAATAATACTCAACGTGTTGCACCTCGCTTGTAATTGCAATACTATAGTTTAGTGAACTACAAGAGAATATCCTGTAGATCACTCATGCCAATTAATCTCTTTTGATTCACTAATTAACAATGGCAAAGGACGTTTATAGGTTTCTTCTATCCATTCCATATATTCCTCCGTAGTGTATCTTCCATCGTTTTTCGTTATTTTGTTTAACATTTTCATAAAATTATCGCCTAATCCCAAAAGCCTCATTGATTTCAATGTCTTGTCGTCTTGTTCTATGAGAAAAATTTTGAATGCATTTCCCTGTATTAATCCGTCCAAGTCGCTATCTAGTACATTAATATCAAATAGAGCATCCATTTCAAATGCATTTCCAACTCTAATTATCATTAAATAAGTATCTAGCATCGTGTTTTCATAAAAGAAAAACCTTATTTTACCTTCTGATAAAGCGACTGACTCTGTATGGCTGACATTCGGTAGACACATATATAAAACTAGAGACTTAGATTCCTCTTCATAAGACAAAGAAGCTCCGCTATTATTCATGAAGTGGTTATTTATATCTTCTAATGGAAACCTTTTATTAACTTCGAACTTAATCAAAATAAACCAAATCCTCTCTGTCAATGTGTTATCTATACAGTAGTATATTAATAGAGGATTGTCAATGATTTATTCTATTTTCCACTGCTTCCCGATCCGCCAACTCGCTCGCTATTTAATACTTCGTCATTATCTGCTAGGAGATATTTCATGAAAATACCTTGTCCAATTCGCTCTCCTGCCTTAAGAGAAATATCTTTGTTTCCCATGTTGCGGAAGCTAAATCCGATATTTCCGTCATTATCTGGGTTTTCATAATAACTTGAATCAATAATACCAATAGTATTTGAAAACATTATATCTAATTTAATTCCTGCCGAAGATCGTGGAACTAAAGTTAAATATTCGTCTGGTTGCATATATGATTTCACATCAGAAAAAATAGATATCTTTTCTCCCGATGGGATTATGATGTCACTTGGAAGGTAAAAGTCATATCCTGCTGAACGTGGATCTGCTCTAACTGGTAAATTTATTTCATTGTAGCAAGTTCTGTGTTCGTCTGACACCACTTTAAAACCTCTTGCTCTAAGAGGGGTGACAGAGAACTTAACTTCATCTTCGCTAAATATGGCAGTAGACACTCCAAACTCATTTCTTTCTAAATGAGTTTCGATAACTTTTCCATCTTCTGATTTTGTTCTTGTAACAGTAGTAACGTTATTATTTGATTTAGTCATGATTGTCTCCCTTTTGCATATCTAATATAGTTTAAAATAGTGTAGTCTACACCTTCGTGACTTCCTTTTGCCCTAGCTTCAATACCGTACTCATACTCTGTCTCAGTTATGGCAAGGCCTCCGTTCATAGCACCCATAATCCATAATCCCATAGATGAATATGGAAAGAAGGTGTCTGCATCGTAGGTCTTAGATAAACTTGTTAGCAATATGTTATCTGCATAAGGCATAAATAGATCATAAATTTCAGAGCCACCGCAGATATAAATGTGTTTATCTTTAGACATATCCAAGATGTCTTTGACTTCGTTAACGACTTGGAAGCCTTCCATTTCAAAGTTTGCATCTCTTGTTAAAACAATATTCGTCCTGTCTTTCAAGGGCTTACCTTTGGGCAAGGACTCTGCTGTCTTGCGCCCAAATACACAAGTATTTCCAATTGTCTCTTGCTTAAAGTGATCCATGTCCTCTGGAATTTTGGTTAGCAATTCGTTGTCTTTGCCGATTCCGAAGTCATTGTCCACGCAAGCTATCATACTAATCATATGTTACTCCTTTATATAGCTATTTCGTATTTGATGTCACCAGAATGGTTGTAGTTAGTTAACACAACATCGCTAATGGTGAAGTCATAAAAGCTTTTAATATATGGATTTATCTTTAATTCTGGCTGTTTATGCATATCTCTTGACATTTGATCTTCTAAGCCATCTACATGTCGCTCGTAAACATGTGCGTTATCAATGTTAAAACAAATCTCTCCAACGGACATTCCTGCAACCTGTGCAATCATTCTTTGCAATACTGTGTATTGATAAATATTGTACGGGTTTCCAAGCGCCATATCATTACTGCGAATGTTTACAGTTAAATTTAGTTTATCATCCCATGTTTGCCAATGAGTATCATAAACACACGGCTCTAGCGCCATGTGATCTAAGTCCTCAGTCTCCCACAATGTCGTTTTAATACGACGAGAGTGCTTATCTGTTTTTAAATAAAACAGCAGATAATCAACTTGGTCTAAAAAGGTATAACTTGCATTGTTTTTATTAACTGTGTAATCATATGACCTCTTTGCCTTTTCGCTTAGGTATCCAGATTCAATCATTTCAGCCAACTCTTTTGAATCTTTTACCATTCTATATTTATTTCCTAACTGCCAACCATATGCCAAACCTATAGTTCCGTCTTCTTTTTCCCAGTCATTCCAAACCTTGCATCCTGTATCTCGCAATTCTTGAACTATATTTGATTTCTGTTGCCAGATCCAAAGAATCTCTTTGATTGGATCTTTAACTCCGACTCTCTTCTGGGTGAGAATAGGAACAGTGTCTCCATCAAACTTAAGCCTTGCGTTTAAGATTGATTTTGTATAAGCAGGTGTTCCGTCTTCCCATTTAGGACGAACATCTTGATCTTTATCCCATTTTCCATTTTCAAGAACATCTTTGATAATCTTAGCGTATGCCAAATCCACTTCGTTTTTAATAGTCAAAAGCATCTGCATTCCCTTCTAAATATATTTCCACCATTTATTCACCTATACAATTGTATTGAAATAATGGATATTCAATAATTCAATACAATTGTATAACAGGTTTTATTAAATGTCAATACAATAGCTTAATGTTATACATGAATGTTTTTAGACACTAGATATTTATTCATCTCTTCGTACATTGCGTTTACTAATCTTCCTTTGTTAATTGATTTATTTAGGTGGCTTTTATATTTTGGATTTATTCTTGTGCTATCTTTTAATTTATCAACCGACTCTACTGCACTGCCTTTCCCGATAAGTAGCGCAATTATCGTCAACTCTTCAAGGGTGATCTCTAACTTTACTTCCTCTTGAGGAAAGTCTAAAGTTAATCTTGGATCAATAATTCTCACTGTGTTTCCTCCTTAATTTTTGTTTACCTCTTGTATTCTTCTACAACACTCTCTAATTTTGACATATTGAACCCAACTACCGTAGTGACTAAATCAGAATTAATATCTGTATATTTATACGGGTCATATTCTTCCATATAAACAAGTGTCGGCACTGACATAACGTCGTAATGTGCCACAGTATCTGGATTTTCAAATATGTCAAACTCTTTTAACTCTACGTTTTCGGATTTTAAATACTGCTTTACCATTTTGCATGGAGTGCAGTCGTCTTTGGTAAATAAAAATATCTGTTTCATTGAAAATTCATCCTATCTTTTAGTTTTACAAATCGTCAAATCCATTAATTTCACTAGCTTTGGTGTACTGGCGTGACTTTTGCTCAAAGAAGTCTGTTTTGGTATCATCGAAGTTGTCTACATATGCACGAATCCACTTCATTGGATTGTCAGTGTGTTCTGGATAAACCTCACTCAATCCCATCATTCGAAGCATTTTGTTTGCACGATATTTGATATAGCCTATCATTTCATCCATGTCAATTCCTTCTACATTGGATAAAACATAGGTTGACCATTCGATCTCTAATTCAACCGAATTCTTAACTTCTTCATACACCCAATCCATTAATTCTGGAGTGTTGTATTCTGGATTCTCACCCAACGTCGCTCGGAACAACTCTGTAATATAACGACCATGCTCTAATTCGTCACGATTAATGTAGCTAATCATCGTACTTGTTCCAACCATCTTGTTATTTCGTGCCAAGTTATAGAAAAAGGCGAATCCAGAATAGAAAAACATTCCTTCTAAAAGTGCCGTATATACCATTGTCTTAAGAATGTTTTCAATTGTTGGGTCTTCAACAAATTTATTATAATGATTCATAATATTGCTATTTCGCTTCATTAAAATAGGGTCTTTGCGTCCTAATTCAAATGCTTCGTTTTGATCTTTCAACGATACAACAGATGACAATACATAAGAATATGATTCATTATGAACGGCTTCCTGTTGAGCAATGACAGCCATGATTGATTGTACGGATGGATCTGTTGCAAATAAAGAAATTAATAAAGCTACTTTTGTTTGTGGGGCATCTAGTGTTGACAATAAGCCAATAATTTTTAGATACGCATCACTCTCATCCTTAGTTAACTCTGGAAATTGCTTAATGTCGGAAGACATATTAACCTCATCAGCTTGCCAATAGTTGCCTACCAATCGCTTGTACATTTTATACCAATGTGGATATGCGATGTCGTTCCAGTTTAAAATGCCACTAGATTCACCACCAAATACCCCTGTTGATTTATTTGGATTTCGTGGTTCTAAAATCCTAGACTTTTGTAATAACTCGCTCAATAATATCTCCCTTTCTGATTACACAAATGTGTAAATTCAATAAGCATATTCATTATGCCTTTTCTTGTTAAGTTTAAATTAAATGCTTCTGATAGTTTGTCTTGAAATACTACATATGAAATAGGTTCTAAGCCACATTCTCTAGCTTTTGAACAATATCCACCATAGTAGTTTTGTTCAAAAGCTCTTTGTTCAGATCTCATTCCGTAAGGTTTAATTGCAATCACCATGAATCATCTACTGCTCCGCATTCTGGACATCGATCATAGTCTTCCATGTTGTGCCATTCTGACTCATTGTCACACTTGCGACAGTAGAACATACTTCCTACATATCCAGACCAATTATCGACACCTCGTATTTCTAATTGCTCAAGATGTGCTTCTGATCTCAACAGTTGCTCATGTCGATTTGGCGATAATTCAACTACGTTTTTATTTGGGTAAAACTTCTTAAATACACTTAGTACATATGTATTGTGGTCATCGTCTCTCTCAATTGATGCAGAGTAGCCCAATCGAGTTAACTCTTCTAAAATTTGAACTTTATATATAGTATTCTCTTCGCTAAAATGAAGGTTTAATCTATAAACATCTTCGCTTGTTGAACTTTTTATGTTGCTATAGCTATCTTCGACCTTTTGAATAATTGATTTTACCAGATGGCCTTGTATTAACTCAAACATCTTTAGCGCCCTCTCTCTTGAATACATCGTCAAAATGACCATTGACGTCTGACAGATTAAGAAAGCTATATATTTCTGCCACTCTGTCCTTGATCTCTCTTCTTTGTCTTAATGCATATCCTTTATAAAAATCTAAGTCTAAAATACCCTCTACTACCATTCCAGACGATAATTCTAACTTTCCTGCAATGTCTGCAATTTCATTGCCCATTAATTTTACTTTGTTTCTTGCGTAATCAGAGAAAGTGATACCACGATTAATTTCTTGCATTTCCTCCGAATTGAATTTCTTCAACATAAAAACCCCTCTCTACAATCTGTAATTTATCCGCCTTGATAGGCATAATAGCATCTCTCACACATGTTTTTATCTAAAGCCCAAGTTCCTTTTTCAACGGCCTTTTCTTTGTCGCATTCTTCACAGTCGATCATTTCTGCCACTATCTCATAATTGGCCTCTAGGTCAGCCCCAATTAACTCTACGGGATCAACATAGCCACCACCATATTCTTCTTCGTTGCGATAGTACTCAAGTCCATCCTCGGACATTACGACAAGCCAAGTTTTATCCATCCAAGTTGCCTTTGCAATCTCGTATAGCTTGATTTCTTCGAGTAGTTTAGATATATTCATGAACTTCCCACTCTCTAATTTTAATTGTCCATTCTTCAACCAATGATTCTTGCGATCCTCTTGGACTTTGCTCAACTTTCAAGGGATATATATGTGCATCGTAAAATTTGTGTAATTTTGTCACTGCATTGCAAAACAATTCATCTCCACCGAATTGAGTATCTCCAGATCCAAATACAAACGAATGGCTTGGCTTATATCCATCTGTATCTAAAATAAAGTCTTTAAATTCATCTGGAGTACTACCTTTATCCCATGTAAAAGATCCAAACAAAATAAAATCGTATTGAGTAAGGTCTGGGATAATCCCAAACCCTATCTCATACATATCAACCTCGAAATCATTGCTTATTTGAGCTTCGATCATTTCTGCCAACTCTTTAGTATTTCCGCTAAAACTCAAATAGCAGATTAGGCCTTTTTTAATCATTAACTATGACACCATTCGCACTCTTCGACATTACTTGAAGTAGAGCGAACATAATACGATGTTTTTAATCCTTCTCTCCATGCCTGCAAGTGTAAATCTAATAACACAGAAGCACGAATTGTATTTGGAACATATATATTAAAGGAAATAGATTGGTCAACATGTCTTTGCCTAGCTGAGTTTTGCTTAACAGACCAACGTTGATCCACGATGTAAGCAGATCGCTGATATATTTCGTACGTTTTATGATTTAAGTCTGGAGCAACGGTAGGCAATTTATAATCCTTCTTCTCTTCGTAGTAAAATGGCTTAAAGATCGGATCGATACTAGCTGTTGAGCCTGCAATAACAGATGTTGAGGCATTTGGAGCAACGGCCATCAAATATCCATTCCTTATACCGTGTTTAGCAACATCTTTTTTCAAATTAGCCCACATTGAAACCATATAATCTGGTTCGGAATACGCTGTATCTAAATATCCACGCTTGCTAAAATACTCTCCTGTTTGCCAGTCTGAACCTTCGAATTTAGGATAAGCGCCCTTTTCGATTGATAGATCCACAGATGCCTTGATTGCTAGGTAGGCAATCTTTTCGTATAAAGAGTCCGTATAGTCCACAGATTCATCTGACTCCCACTTGATTCCCTCTAATGCCAATAGGTGATGGAATCCAAACGTACCCAAACCAATCGCACGATACTTTTGATTTGTCAACTGGGCTTGTTTGACAGGAAGTGTATTAATATCAATAACGTTATCTAGCATTCTTACTTGTATAGGAATCAAACGTTCTAATACATCATCTGGAACTGCTTTGCCTAAGTTGACAGAGCTTAGATTACATACAACAAAGTCTCCTGCCTTGTGCTTCTTGACAATGTATCCATCGTTATCTACGTATTCTTCTAAAAACTCTGTAGGAGATTGATTTTGAGTAATTTCTGTACATAGGTTCGAGCAGTAAATAATACCTTCGTGAGAGTTTGCATTTTGTCGGTTCACTTCGTCTCTATAGAACATAAATGGCATTCCTGCCTCAAGTTGAGAAACCATAATGCGCTTCATGATATCGATAGCAGAAACCTTTTTCTTGCTCAATTCTTGAGACTGAACACACTCTTCGTATCTCGTGCGCCAAGTTCCTTCTCCACGCTTTTCGTCATAAGCATCTTCTAAAGAGTAGCCCATAACTTCATTAACTTCGTGAGGATCAAATAAATACCAATCTCCACGCTTTTCAACTTGCTCCATAAAGTAATCTGGAATGTTTGCTCCTAAAAATATATCATGCGCTCTCTGACGATCGTCTCCGTTGTTTAGTCGCAAGTCCAAGAAGGCTTCAATGTCGCCATGCCAAACATCTAAATATACAGCAATTGCACCTTTTCTAGTTCCGAGTTGATCTACGCTGACAGCAGTGTTGTTAAGCTGTTTAATCCATGGCACAACTCCAGATCCAATACCCTTAAACCCTTTGATCGAGCTTTTCTTCGCACGCACTTTACCCATATAAACGCCTACTCCACCACCGTCTTTTGAAACCTTTGCGACATCAGTATTGTTATCATAGATACCCTGCAAGCTATCATCTACTGTATCAATAAAGCAACTTGATAACTGTCCGTGGTTCATACCTGCGTTCTTCAAGGTAGGTGTTGCAACTGTCATATATAGATTAGAAAGCGCCCAATAAGCTTCTCTTACATAGTGCATTCTGGAGGCATTGTCTTCGTCTTGCATCAATATCATAGAAATTACCAACCAACGCTCCTGTGGCAATTCGTAAATTGCTCCATTATGGTCTTTTGCTAAGTATCTAGTAGCAAGCAATCGCAATCCAATAAAGTCGAATAGCAAATCTTTACTAGGATCGATTAAAGACGAAGCCTGTTCAATCTCTTCTTTACTATATTTCTTAAGAATATTAGAGGAATAAATACCTTTAGTTCCTAGAGTTTTAAGTAAGCCATAAAAACTACCGTATTTATCATCTGCATCATAAGAGCGACTTTTACTGGCTTGCTTATATAGTCTTTGTAAGTAAATCTTAGATGCTTCGAAAGACCATTCTGGACTAACCTCATCAATGTTTTCAATTGCAGTGTTTTCTAAAATTGTTAAAATTCCATCGGCGCTGATTTTATCTTTGCTTTCAACGGAACGAATAACTTTGTCAAAGTATTCCTCTGTGTCGATATTCGTATGATTCGTAATATAATTAACAAGCCTATCTCTATCGAAATCTAGTTGTCTATTCCCGTTATCCTTTAATACTAATGTCAATGCTAAATCACTCCATTAAATATAATATATAGTTAAATTAACTCAATACAATAGCTTAATGATTTACTTGTCTAGTAATTCATTATAATTTTTAACTTTTTCATCCAAATCCTTATCTGTTAGTTCCTCTACATCTTTCTTGCTTAAAGTAATGCCATCGATAATCTTTGCTCCTTCGATAACAAATTGAATCTTTTCTTCTTTTTCTAAGTCAAATTCGCCCAATGTAATATCTCCCTTTCTGTACTTTAATACAATGTGTTAATTGTAAGAAATCCCTCTTTGTCTTTATATGGATCGCTAGATGCAACCCACACATTGTTGCCACCCGAATCAATAAATCTAACCCCTAACTTTGATTTTGTGGGAACTTGCACGTCTCTTACTTCGTAAACAATAAAGACATCGCCTGTCTTTAAGTCTTCAAGTTGATATTGTTCCCACCGCATCTTTGTTGAATTGTATTTATAAAACACTCTATCTCCCAATTCTAATACTTTGTTTTTCAATTTTCCTCCCCCTCTATTTGATTAATAAAATACGGATTTCATTAGCAACTCGATCAAATCAACAAAGGCTTTCTCATCCCATATGCACTATCTAGCTTGTCATAAAATTCAGCCTTAGACATATCAAGATATATATCCGCATCTTCAAGATGAATGTCTGTTTTAATCCTTTGTAAGAAAACATTAAACAAATAAGAATCTCTAACTTCACTTGGTTCAATAATTCTACAATTCTTGCCAATCTTAAATGAGCTACCTTTATCTATAATGAAATTTCTAGGTACTATAACTCTTGTTCTGCTAATTCTAATCCTCTCCCCTTCTAATCATATTAATCCTTGTAATCCAAATGTCTTTTTCAACTGGATCTTTTGTCCACTTTCCACCAATCATCTTAGACTTGGGTTTAACGTTCACATCGACCAATTCAACTATGTCTCCTTCGTCAAATGGCACATCTCTGTAAACCCTATTTCCTACACGCATGTCGATGATTTTACCTGTGTTAATTTGATATGCTCTAACCCTTGCGTCATTTCTATTCTTATATAGCTCAGCAATGACATAAACGTTAGATTTGATAGATTCGTTTGTTGTAACAATATGACCCAATAAGTCTAACTCACTTTGACACTGTCGAGATATAGAAATACTTTTGTCCTCCGATGATGACTCAAATTGCAATACTTTAGCATAACGTTCTTTTTTAGTTTTGATCTTATGACTTGCCTTGTAGGTTTTGTCAAAAAAATCAAACACATCTAACAGCTTTTGGTTTTTGCCAAATTCCTCAAAGAAATTTAAGGTAATCAGTATCTTGATTTGACGTGAGTCTATTTTGATCGGCGGAGTTCCAACCTTTACAGCATTGTCGTACTCTTCGCCCTTGAGCTTGTTTATCTCCTTGATCTCATCATCATCTTTACTCATTAAATCTATTATACCACCATAGTCTTTTAAGTCAATCAATAAGTCTGTAAAAGAATTGTATTCATTTTCCCTTAATTCATATAAATCATTTGCTATTTTACCGTTTAGAAACTTAATACTCTCAATGCCTTGATATATAGCCTTATCTCCGTCTTTATCTATGGCATATTGATCCCTAGAGTGTCTGAACTTTATATTTTTGATCTGAATGCCCTTGCCATTGGCATACTCAATCAACCTAGACGATTTTTCCTCTTTGTCTTTGTTTACATTTAGTCCTGCCGTTATGAATTCAACAGGATAGTAATATCGTAGCCATGCCAACGAATATCCTAAATAAGAATAAGGCATACTGTGATTTTTAGAAAATGCATAATCAGTTGCATCAATAAACACTTGCAAGAATGGCTTAGCTATTTCTTCTGCTTTGTCTTTCGCTAATCCAAACCCGTTGACCATCGTGTCTACAAATCCCTTTTCAATCTGAGGAACTTCTTCATCCATAACCTCTGGAACTTTTTTAGCAATTCCTCGCCTAACTAAATCGGCGTGGCCTCCTGTGTATCCGCAAAATTTGACCAAGAAAGCTGTTTGTTGTTCTTGATACACCAATCTTCCCAAGGTGTCACTTAAAAATTCGTTTAAGGCTATATGACCGTTGTCGTAAAACTCACCCTCTGAAACACTGTTTCTATACGATGCTCCAGACGGTCTTAATATAGCATTTGCCAAACTGAACAAATCGGTATATGAGAAATCTGGATTTCTTTCATGAATTTTCGCAATCGTTGAGTCACTAAAAAGATTCTTGTATATTTGATGTGCAAAATCACCCTCAAACTGAAAAATTCCAACGCTGTCCTCTTTAATTGAATCCCATACCGCCTTATCTGACGTGTCAATATGATCTGGCATAACAGATTCATAATCTATCCCTGCTAACTCGCAAGCTTCTTCTAAAATAGAGATACTTGCTAGTCCTAAAATATCTAATTTAACCCATTGCTGATCGTCTACCTCATCCATGTCTATCGCTGTAGCTCTGACCATTTCTCCAGTCTCTTTGTCCTTAACGTAGTAAGTTCCTATTTCTTCATCAAGGTTTCTGTCTGATACTAAAATACCTGCCGGATGAGTTCCCATAGACACAACGCAACCAACAACTCTATCTACATGTTTAAACAGCTCTGGATACTCCTGCCTGTAGAATGATTCATTCTCTTCTGCTCCAGCTTTGATTTCATTTGTTAGAGAAATTGGCATATCTAAACCTCTGCCAATGTCCTCAATTGCACTCTTTAATTGAATTGTTCCGAATGCAATAATTCTAGCGCAGTCTAAACTATCATGGTTCGCTAGGTAGTCTTGAACAATGTATCTCCTAGACCTCGAATAGTCTGTGTCAATATCTGCTACACCAACTCTTTCCTTGTTTAAAAACCTTTCAAAGCTCAAGTCTTCTTTAATAGGATCTATCTTTGTGATGTCAGTCAAATAAGTAATTACGCTCCCAGATGCCGAACCTCTTGCACTTCCATATCTAACACCATTTTCTCTTGCGTATGACTTAACCATGTCCTCAAGCAATAGATAATCAATAGCACCCAACTCTTTAATCGTATCTAATTCTGTCTTAATTCGGTCTGCATAAACAATGCGCTTTTCGGCAGGAAGCTTATCTATTCCACGCTGTTTGATGCCCTTGGTAATAAGTTTAGACAACTTCTCATCACTTTCTTCTGGAGAATCATACATCTTTGGATACTTAATACTAGTGTCTATTTCAAAATCTTCAATCTGATCTGCAATGATGTTTGTATTCTCTATAAAATCCCCTATCTCATCGTCGTTCCAGATTGATTGTTGTTTGAATTGCATAAAAAATTCATCATACGGTTTAAGATATAGGGAGAACTCATCATCATTCTCATATCCGATCTTCTTAGACCTCTTTAAGATCATTCTTGTTTCATCTGACTCCTTAGAGACAGCATGAAAATCTCCTGTTCCAACCATAGGAATTTTGTGAGTTTTTGACATTTCTTTTAAAAGAACATTGTAGTCAATTTGATCTTGGTTACTATGAGGCTGAACCTCCAAGTAAGCCAATCCCTTTTTGGCTCTTTCTTTCATGAATTCTAAAACCTTGCTAATTAAATCGTCTCTTCCATTTTTGTGAGATTGAAATAAAACACCACCCAAACATGCACTTGTCATAATGATGTTTTCACTCATATTCATTAGTTCATCTAAAGACAATCGTGGAGCATAGTAATAGTGACCATCTCTTTTTGTTGCTATAGATGTTAACCTGTTTAGCTCTTTAAAACCTTCGTAGTTTTTAGCAAGAAGTAACACATGCCAGTTGTCTCTTTTAGTCTCAGCTAATGTCTCTGTTACATAAACTTCGGAGGCATGTATGTATTTAATATTATGTTTCTTACTCGCTTTATATCTTTTGTACCACCCTAATACATTACCATGATTGCTAATTGCCAAAGCTTTCATGCCCAACTCTTTGGCTCTAATCATATATGATTCTGGAGAATCTATGCACTCAACCATATTTGGATTAGAAAAATAGTCGTGCGTGTGAAGCGAAGTGTAGTTTTTATCTTTCATTATTAATTGCCTCCCTTATTATCAATAATCCTCTAGGCCAAGATACTCCCAGATATCATCGTATAGCCTACAATCATACAAACAATTCTCATTCATCGTAATTCTTGCGTCGTGAAGCAAATTATCTGCCTTGTCTAACTTGTCTTTCACCACCGACATCTCATGTCTTAAAATCTTAATCTCTTGCAACAGAGAAGGCATATCATAAGAAAGCAAGGTACTTGCAAACTCTTTTGATTCAATAATTAATCTGTTTTGGATGTCTTGTAAATCAACTGCTGTTAACCTATATTTATTTGACATAATAATCATACCACCTTTATATAATTATTGCAATACTATAGCTTAAGGATTAGATGTTAATCTAATCCTAGTGCTAACAAGATATCTTCGTCGCTTTGTTCCTCTTCTTTGTTTAAAAACATAGCTTGATGTTGCTGAAAGTCTTCGTAAAACTTGCAGTGGTCTTTCATATCGCACAAATTAACGCAAAAGAATGAATCTCCGTCTCCAATTCGCTTCCTATTGAAAGCTAAGTTTTTATCTTCTGCCTTAGTCTTTTCTTCTATTTCATCTAATTCGTTAATAAGAGACACTTTATATTCGCTAACAATATCTTCGCTTAGTTCTACATCGATGTAACAATCACTCAAGGTATATTTATCTTGAATAAATTGCGGTAAGTCACTTAGAGAGTTGCTATTGATAGCATTTTCGATCTTAGCATTAAGTTCAATTGAATCAAAGATTCTTTCTTTCCAGAAATCGATATCCTTTTTAATTAAGTTGATCTCTTCTTGAAAAACAGCTCTCTCTTCATCTGTTGTTTTCTTGAATCCAGATTTACGCTCTAGCTGTTTGATTTTCTTCGCCAATCCCTCAATAGTTTTTTCTACGTCTTCAAAGTCTTTGCGTAATTGATTTGCAATTTTGGCCACCCAATTGCGTCTTTCTGCTCTGGTTGTTTTGGTTTTTCCATTCTTCTGCAAAAATGATACATTGACATATTTCATTAAATCATATCTAATTCTAATATTTTCTATTGGAAATTGTCTCATTTCTCCATTGACCATTCTTCCATTTTGATTTATACCCATAGCATAAATCATCAACTGTCGTGAGTTTTCCAACAGCTTTTTTCCAGAAAATCCACTTGAACTAGATGTCTTGAAGTCTAAGATATACAAATTGCCTTCATCATCAACATATTCTGCATCAATATATCCTTGAAATACATATCTGTTTTTACCTTCCAATACTGTTATAACAGGTTTCTCAGATACAATGTCATACTCTATTGGTTTAACATTGTCGAAGTAATGCTCCATGTTTGCTAGGTATGAATCCCTTTGCTTTTCGTCTGGAAATTCAATCTCCTTGTCCTCTGACAAACTGTATTCAATTGCCTTTTCGCTAAATTGTGAAGCCATTAACTCATAATTATTTCGACCACGTTCATAAAAGTCCTGTATTATATCATGAGAAATGTTTCCCCAATAGCCCCAACAGTTTGATTTTCTAACTCTAATTCTCTTTACATACTTCAAAAAATATTGCCACGAACATTGAGAATGTGAATTTACTCTTGAGTAAGAGTAGATATCTTTTACCCCAAACTTATCTTTAATAATATCTAATTGTCTTCCAGTTAATCGTGCCACCTATTTACCTCCTAGATTTTAACTCTGTATTTTAGCAGATAGTTCCAAATCTTATATCCCTTATCAACAGGGGAATCCTTGGAATCTAATAGATCATATTTATCGTAGATATAACTTGTCTTTCTGTACTTAGATAGCTTGTTACATGTGCTTTGCAAAAACATTTCCCCAACATGCTCTCCTTCATCATTGGTCATTTCCATTACATCTTTATCAAAAGCCACAACTATTTCTGTTGTCAAAGGTGTGTTTTCCAAGATAATTTGAACTTGATAATCTGTTAATTCATGTCCGCCAACTGAGCAAGAATAACCATTATCTTTCGTCATAGTAAACTGCTTTAATACACTCTTTTCTCCCTCAAAAATAACAAGCAATTCACTATCTTGAATATAATTTAGAGAATGACTTAGTCCATATAAGTTAGCACCTTTTTTGTACCCTCTAATATAATTCCAGTACTTGGGTATCTCAAACATATCAATCTCTTCATTGCTTCTTGTCGTTCTGCCAGTTATGCCTAAAATTATCTCTGTATTGTTGTATTTGAAGTGAGGAAAAACTACCCTTGACTTCAAGGGGTCGAAGCCAACCATAAATAGATCGCAAGTGTTTGGCATTATTCCTTCATAAAACAATGACATATGTGGAAGAATAACAAAGTCTGACAAAATACTTTTATCAAATTCCTCTATATTTAAATCTTTGATTGATTTTATTCCCCTATGTCGATTACGAATCTTGGTAAACGCCTCTAATGGATTTCGAGATTCTTTAGAATATGATTCTTTGCTCAATCCCAATATAGATCTTATATACCTAAGTGTATTTGGAAAATCTCTTTTCTTAAAATGTTGAACCAAACCGATGATGTCTGTACTTATGTTTCCAGTGGACTTATAAAAAACTGCATAGCACGTCTGTATATTTACAGAAATCGATGTATGATTGCCCCCGTCTGGAGGCGCACATCTAATCTCTTCGCTAGATGCCTCCCATACTTTATGACATCCAATTGACTCTAACAAATTGATTATCCCATCAGCGTTATTTGATAGGTATTCCTTTATCTTTTGTGCCATATATCCATACCACCTGTCTCAATACAATAGCTTAAAAGTCCTCTGGAATTATGCACGTTCCAAAATCTTTCATAATATTTCTTCCCATATCAACCTCAAAAACAAGCTGTCTATTTCCTTTGTTTGCTCTGTTTTTTCCAAAAAACAGTATAAAATATTGCTTATCTTCCTGCATATACTTAGTACCTGTCTTTGTTTTAACAGGAACTTTGTTCTTTCCACCATTCTTTTCGGACTCCAAGGCGTGTCTCATAAGCATTACCGTCGAAGCAGTGTCGACTACGTTCTTTGACATTCCCAGTGAGTTTTGATTTAAAAACCTAGTTGTCATTGCTGACTTACCTAGCTGATAAGTAACAAATATATGCTTATTCAAACCCTTTGGTTTGATAGTATCAAATAGCTTAACTACATTTTGTTGCAACGACAACCAAAACTGAGAGTCGTTATTTAGTGCGTCGTTATCCAACTTTAGAGTATCCAACACAAAGTAATCAACATCGTTGATTGAAGATTGCTTTTTAATTACCTTTATAGCTTTCTTCATACTAAAGTTTGAAAAGTTGATAAAGGTAATTATGCCCTTTTTAATTTTGTCCTCTAACCATTTTACACCATTGCTAAGATCCCTTAACTCATCTTTTGTAAAGTCACCTTGGTTAAATCTGTATTTATCAAAATTTCCATCAGACATATTGTTGACAGCCCAAGTAATCATTTCTCTCTTCCACTTTTGCGAATCTTCCTCATTGGCCATAATTACCAATTTCTCTTCGAATTCAATAACGTTAGGAAGTAACTGAGCAACAACCATGAACGTTTTTCCCATTCCAGAGTTGGCTGACAGCATTGTCAAGTTCCCCAAGGCTTGTCCATTTGTGAACTCTGTAAGAAGTCCAGAAGTGTATGGAAAACCACGAAAGACACCCTCGTCAGCATCTTTTACAACCTTCATTAATCCATCAGATAAATCCTCAACCTGTTCATCAACGTCTACATCTGCAAATATAGTATTTATGACTCCGTTAAATGCTTCTTCTATTCTGTCTATTTCCATGTTTTTGTAAATATCGTATCTATCCATAACTGGAAAGCCTAAGTCATGAAGTTTCAGTATAACATTTGATTTTTTAACATCTATTAAATAGGAATCAAAGTTCTCTTCTTGAACAAAAGATACTCCGTTAGATATTGTTGAATATCCTCCAAACTTATCATATGCCTCTTGCAAGGCATTGCTTTTCCCAACAAATAGACCAATCGTAATATCATCCAAGACCTTTTTTCCATCTTTGATTAAGTTTTCAGCTACACCAAAATAAAACTTCCAAAGGGGATCATGAAGGTCGTCTGCGCTTAAATTTGAATCAAAATATATGTCCGTGTTCTTATAGATAGCTAAAACAACATAGCTTTCTGATGTATTCTTAGCTTCTACAAGATGTTTTCTAAACTTTTCTGATTTCGTTAACTCTTTGGCACTATTGCTCAATTACAACTCCCCCAAATAAACTAGTGATATCATTATTAGGCTTATGATCGCTATTTTTGCTAAGCCTAGAGATGTAATCAAACTCTTCTTTAGTTATATCTTTGTCAAGTTTCTCTTTAGCTTTTTGCTGTCTCTCGACTCTTTGAGAAACATCATCGATTTCGTCAACAATAAATTTCATGATTGTATTAGTTTTGTGTTTTCCATCTTTGAAATTTGCTGTATTGGAATACGATCGTATCTGAGGCCTAACAACCTTCATGGTTAACAAGATTGTCTTAAAGTCATATCCACGCTTTAGTATTCTTGTGTTGTTTCCAGAGGGGTAATATTGACCCAATCGCAATCCCAGTAATCTTTTTACCGAATGCTCGTCTAACTTCGAAGAGTCACTTAATTCCAATATTTCTTTCTTGAAATATTGATAGACCAGATCCCAATCGCTATTCTCTTCTTTTTTTAACTCTTCGTTGTCCAACTCTTTGTTGTACTCCAACATACAATCTATATGTAGTTGCCTATTATAATTACGAACGCCTGCCTTTGTTTGCATAGGCACTTGTTTAATAACGTGATCCTTGGTATCTTTTATGATCTTTCCACAAAAGTAGCATTTAATAACTTTTGTCTTATCTATCTTTTTAGGTTTTGCCATATTAAGTATTACCCCTGTCAATATTAGATATATAATAAAGCCTAGAAAGATATCTAGGCTTTATTGGTTAACTAGCCATTTTTTCCAACGTATTTACAATTTCATCTAATTTATCAACTTCGTCGGCCTTAGGATTTAAAGGATTTGAGATTTTAGCTTTCTTGATTAACGCAAGCGCTTTTTCCTTAATCTCTTCCGATGATCCCATTAGGTCTTTTAATCTGTCTGAATTAGACTTGACTGCCTTATCTTCTTCTGCAAGCTGTGTCATAGCTGTCTTTTTGTTGCCAGATAAATTTGATGCAATCTTAGCAGTTCTTTGTTTGCTCTCGGCATAATCCTTCCAAATTTCATAGGAGGGATTTTCAACTATGTCTCCCACTTTTGTTACGGTTGTCCGATCTTTCAGAACTTCTGCCTTACGGATCAGCTCTCCCTTTGCATTTTTCTCAGTATATATCTTTAAAATGATATCATAATGATACTCTGCTCCTTTTTGCATTACGGGCTTATCGCCCACTTTGACAAATTCATCTCCGACCTTCTTCTTGACATCGTCCATTTGAGATACAGAGATAATGTTCACACCTTTGGCAGATAGGTCAATTTTTAACGCTGATAGACGAGACCCAATGGCCTTAATTCGACCCCAACCACGCATGGAAACGTTAGAGTCCATTGGATCTCGACCCTTTTTTGTAGCCTTGCGCTCTTCAATTTCAAGAACTGCGTCTGTTAAGTTGTTATAAAAGTTGGTTTCACTATCAATCACAAGGGTCTTGACAGCTTCTGGATCATCCTCTACAATGTCCTCAATTTCATCAATTGCATCTGTAATGTCGTTGAAGTCTTGAGTGTTTGCAATTTGTAATAAGTTTTGGTTGAAATTAGGATTGTTTTCATACATAGCTAGTCCTGCCTCTGAATCTAAAGCAAATACTTTAGGGAAGCTTAATCCAAAGATAGATTTACCACTACCTCTTTCTCCCATTGCTAATACCTTTAGTCCAACTTTGTTTGCCTGTGGCTCTCTAAATAATGACAAAATAACTACCCCTTTTTATTGTATTGCTAGAGCATTATTTTAATACTCTAGCTTAATGTTTGAATTATAAACCTAATGCAGTCATCCAACTTTCGTCGGTCTCTTCATCGTCGCTTGAATCTTGAGCCTCTGAACCAGTGTCTTTTTCTGTGTCCGAAACAACAATTAAATCGTCTGGAGTGTACTTTTCGTCATCAATTTCCACTAACAACTTAACCTCTCCATCTTCGTCCGTTCGTTGGATATAAGGTCTAGTAAATACAAGCTTGCTAACCTTGTTTCCTCGGATTGACATTTTGCTTTCTGCTTCTTCTTCGGAATACAATCCCATGTCAATAAGCTCTTGGATTTCTGGCGAAAACTCAATGTCCTCAGCAGATATGTTTTCTTGATCGTAACCTTGAATAATATCTCCCTCAATTGCAATCTCTCTAACTTTTCCCTTAGGAACTTTGAATAACTTATCCAATACTTTCTTTGTTTTGTCTGGATTTTCAGCATCTATTTTAGCCGTAACCCCAATATTAAAAGGCATGTTTTTTCTAATTGGCTTTCCTACATATTGAACAACGTTTGCAGGAATAGTAATTTCGCCTTCTTCTATATCTTTCTTTGTAAGCTTTTTATATGCATTATCTTCAACCAATAATGTTTGAGTAAATCTAGCTTGATATCTGACTTCTCCATCCTTGTTTTCATAAGGAAGTTTGATGGATCTGATGGAAACATTTCTCTGTGTATCGCCTTGGTATTCTTGATATTCAAAATTTGCCACAATAGAAACTTCCATACCGTCAACCAAATGTTCCTTTAAGTATTCCTCTACATCAATTGGAGACAAGAATTTCTTTTCAATAGCATTGCCTTTTTCGTCTTTCTCAATTTCAATTGTATAGAAACTATTCTTTGCAACTTGATCTAAAATGGCATCGTTGAATCTATCTTCCCAGTTGATTTCTAACATTCCTTGACCTTGTTCCTTGTTGAAAGCAAATAAAACTGGATTACCTGCGCTATAACCGCCCATCAATTGAGTGTAAACAACGTTGCCCTCTGCCGTCTCTACTCCTAGATTGATTCTTGTATATTGCCAGTCGGACTTTTTAGATTCCTGAACACCAGAAAACGATCTGTCATTAATTTTTACTTTCCCCGTTAAGAATACAATATTTCTACCTTGTTTTAAACCTTCTTTTTCAGCCATCTGTTTATATCTCCTTTTATACATAGATTATTTATTGTTTTACCAAGTTGATACTTGGGAATATTCTGAGCCATCTTTTCCTTTAAAAATTACTATGAACTCATCTGAGTCTGCATCAGAATCATCTGTGGGATCAATTATGATTCCATATAATTCTTCCATAGCTTCCGATTGAACATCTACTTCCCATCCTTGAGATTTAATCTCTTCCTTAAGAACATCTTCTAATTTGTCATTGACGACTATTTTCATAATTGTACCTCTGTCATTCGCCGATAAATAAGAGTCTACAAGACCTTGTGTGATCGAGTCTGTTTTTATTTCTGACCAAAACATTTCTTCTAAATCAGAAGCAAATGATTCTGATGAATTGTCAACATGATCTTCGATTTCACTGCTTTCTTCCGTATATTCAATCTCATTTTCATTTTGAACAGTCTCTTCTATTCCTTGCTCTTCCAAATTCTCTTCTTGGTTTTGAAATAAATCAGATTCTATATAGTAATTAGCAAACTTAAATTTACTAACAACTTGGGTTAAGTGTCTTGATATACCGTCTAAATGATACTCAAGAACATCCAGATCACCATTAGAACCTGTAAATAATTTCAAAGTTTCCACGTCGCTATTTTTCATCAATTCGTTATAATCGACCTCAACAGCCAATTGAATAATACCCTTCAACTATATGTCCTCCATTTCTTTTGCACACCCTATATTATAACACAATAAATAATAATTGCAATACATTTGTTTAAGGGTCTATGTTTTCAATATAAACCTCCGACTCATCTTCAATGCATATGCCATACTCGTAGTAAATATCTGCAAAGCCATCAACAACAATTTCACATTGCTCTTCTACTGATAAATATTCAAATTCTTCTACTGACATATCTACCTCTATTTCGTATTCAATGTAGCCTGTATCTCTATTTACGTATATTGATCCACTTACAATTGCCAAAATGACACCTCTTTATCTAAGGGATTTCTCCCATTCATATCGTACATGAGTATCTAAAATCTTTATTTGCTCAAGTAACATGTCCAAAGAAACAGGCTCTCCAAAGTTTAGTCCATTGTGCAAATCATTATCATAAAACAAAGGACTGTCTACGCCCACATTTATTTGGTTTAAATAGCTACTAAAGCTAGAGTGTATATGGCCATGAATTGAATATTTCTTAGGTCTCAAACCAATTTCAAGTGGATAATGCGTCAGCCATAGCTGAAAGCCATCTCGTTTGATATAATTTCCAACCATATGATATTCTTCGATAGCTCCCTCTTTTAACATGCGCTTCAATTTATTGTTTTCGTCATGATTACCTTTGTAAATAATAATCTTACCATTTAGACGCTTTGCAATTTCAACTGACTTATCTTGGCTTCCCATGCTAAAGTCGCCCAAGTGATGAACTACATCCTTGTTGGATACAGTTTTATTCCAAGTCTCAATTAGCCCCTCATGCATTTCTTCTATATTGGAGTATGGTCTGTTCTCAAACTTTAGTATATTATTATGAAAAAAGTGATGATCGCTTGTAAAGTATTCCACTAATTTACCTCCTTAATAATTTAATTCACTTACCTGCTAATCTTTAATTTTTCTATTGTCGCTTCTCCGTTGCTTAACTCTGCGAAAGAATGTCTTTCTAGTAGCTTTGTTTGAAGGCTACGTTTGTTTTGGGTCAATGTATTCCAATCAAATCCGCCGACTTTTGTTTTAATAACGTAGAAAAATTCGTCAACTTCTGGAGATTCACTATCTTCTTTGTTTAAATGTTTAAAATGGAGATCTAATGCCTCCAAATAATCATCAAAAGCGTTGTTTAAATTTACCTCTGTATCTTCCGTCTTTTTAGCATCTTTGTATTTTTTAGCAGATGCCAAAACTAAATCCGTAACATCCACACTAAAATAGCTAGGTGATATATGAGACTGTTCAATTAACCCCCATCCAAATTCTAATGCATGATCTTCGTAATAACGTATATTTAGAATCACACTACCGTTCTCTGTGTTAAAGTCCACTGAGGAAAACTTAACCAAATTAATCCCATCCTTTATATTTCAAATTCATACAATTTATAATCATCTTCAACCAATCTATAAAAATCTAATGCATAATCTCCCGACAACTTATCGTTTAGATGCTTAACAATGATTTCTCCGTGATATTTATTTACGTTGTCAAGAACCAATATGTCGCTATGTGTATCTCTCCCAAAGTTGTCTACGGCTATAATTTTCAAGCATATCCCTCCTGTTTTATCATTTCGTCAAATCGACCTTGTTTATATCCATCGTGATATGCTTTAGTCCTTTCTTTTCTCAATCTTTCAACCATTAGCCTTCTTCTTTGTAGTTCTCTGGTGGCAAACTCATATTCAGATTTTAACGATCGATGTGCGTTTGTTCTCATTACCAATCATCTCCCTCAACCATATCTTGCCCACACCTTGTGCATTTTGGAGCATACGTCATTGGCTCTGTTATTACTTCTGGCTTGCATTTGTTTCTACAAACATATGTCCTAGCTATCACGTTGTATCCTCCCTCGTAGCTTCCTCATAAATCTTTCCAACGTAATCACATATTTGAAAAACTTTGTCAATCTCACCTTGATCTCTTGGCAAGCTCATTAATACAAGATCGTTAGCCATGTCATCGATTCCTGCCGATGTGAGCCTTCTGTAAACAAAGCTATAATATTTTTCCATTTGCTCATGTTCTCCAATCTTCAAAAGAACACTGCAAGAACTATCAAATACAACAGCAGGGTTTTCAACTTCGTTAAATACATATCCACTTCCATCTCTAATTAAGAACATATTTAGCCTCCAACCTTCGACAATGTCGTTCTAACATCTTGCACCATGTTGCCAAGTCTATCCCATGTACAAAAGTGCTTGTTAGAACCTTTTTGAAACAGCCAGTGTTGTATTTTTAATAACATATTTTCAAATCATTCCTTTATAAAATATTAAAATTGCTAACTGACAAAGATGAATACATTGATCTAATATTAGTCCACTTTTCAATGGATCGAGTCTGCCATAAATTCCGATTTTATTTGCCTTCCAGTAATCAGCAATTGCATGAACAAGAAACAGCCAAATTGCATCAAATATCGTTACATTGAATCCCAGAAGATATACTGCAACAAGAATTGTTCCAGTCCAAATTCCTGCATGTGCGAATAGAGCCATAGGATTCTTGCCTTTCTCTTTCGCTAAAAAGTTTCCTTGCAATGGGTAATCTGCCAGTAGATGAGCAAACAACAATACGAGAAAATTCAATATCAATCACTCTCTTTCATAATTTTAATTGCTGATTTATTAAGATAAATGATTCCTTTATAACTTATTCCTTTTGGTTCACTTGAAAACTTTAGCTTAAATTTAATCCATGTAATTTTAATTATTTTCAACAGACTTTCTAAGTTTAAATACATATAATCACCTTTTAAATAACATTAAAATACATCGATATCTTCAAAGCGAACATAGTCATCTTTGTATTCTTTTAATACGAATGCCTTGTCTGAAAGCGTTAAGATATAACCAAAATAAACTAGCATCTCTTCTATTACATTGAAATCTCTATCGTATTCCGTTAGTTCATAAAAGTCGTGTTCGTGATTCTCATGGCACTCTATACGAAAATTCGTTGAGAAAGGATAGTTGTCTAAGATTAAATTTTCAACAGCATAGTATTTATCTTCACTAACGAATTCACAAACAACATTTTTACCTTCTCCGTTTTTCTTACGATATTTAATTAACGTTTTAACCGCAGGCATCTGCACCGTTCATTCATCCTCCCTTAATTGAAACCGTCACTCTTGATCCACACATGATGTGAAATTCTTCCCAGTCGCCTTCGTGATAAGCCTCTTTAAGTTCAACTTCCGATTGAGAATCACAAAACTTATCACAATTTTTACAATAGTAATCAAACATCGATACATCTCATCTGACCATTGATTAGCTTTAAAAAATTACTCAATGAATCTATGTCATCTTTTGGACTATGATCTTCCGACATCTTTAAAGAATCTAGTTCTTCTTGGGATAAATTGTCTATTTCTTGAATTATGCCATCAAGCATATTTGTATCATCCTTTGCTTTTATCTATGTTTTAAAACTGCTCATCATAAACTTGCTTCGTTGTCGCAATTATCACAACAAATATCTATTGATTCAACTATGCAACCAAATACATCACAGTCTTCTGTAAGACTTATCTCAATATGATCTCCTATATGGCTGTCTCCGTTGTTAAACTCTTGTTCAAATCCACACTCATTACAAATAACTGTAAATGCCATCTGATCTACTCCTTTGCAACTTGCTCTAATCTCATGTTTTCCAAGTAACCTAGATAAACCTGTGCTTCGCTGTGTATTAAGTTCATTTCGGAAAATTCATAATCACCTGTCATTATAGATAGAGACATTATTTCTATAGATTCTAAAATAAACTGCAAAACTTCTCTTTGTTCCTCTGTATTCATGTTTCGCTCACACTCATTTCTAATTTATCTCCGAATTACCAAACTCCTAATTCGTCTCCGTAATCATCAAAAGTGTCAGCAATTAGCATTTCTCCCCTTCCAACAAACTCGATTAGAAAGCCATCATTGTTGGTGAGTGCTTTTACTATATTGTCGATATCTTTTTCAGATAATCTCTCCATGTCTTCTTCTGCGATGCCACCTTGATTATTTTGTAATAAATCCTTAACCACAATCTCCATAGCTTGCCTTAAATCCATTATTCACTATTCACTCCAATCTGTGCCTTGTTGTTCTTCTTATTTATTTTCTGGATCGTACTCTATTTCAACTTTTACCTTAATGCCATCTCCAACATACCAACCACCTTTGTCTCCAACCTTTTCAATAACTTCGTTTATCCTTTTGAATAAAAGGATGACATGATCTTCTGTTGGCTTAACTGGCGTAGTGAACTTGTCTCCATGGGCTTCTTTAAGCATCACATTGTGTCTGTCACACATGGCTCTATCTTGTATTGGAATATTATATTCAATAATTGTTTTGTCCATCATTGTGCCTCCTTGGTGTAAAACAAATCTTCCGTAAGGATCAGCTCATCATCTACCAAGCTGACTTTAAAAAACCATCAAATATATCAGATTCAACCCTCACAGTTTTACCTATTTGATTAAGCAGTGGATCATAAATATCCTTATTTGTAGGGATGTTTTTTAAACTATACACTCTAGGAAACTTATGCTCTTTGGGAAGATAAACGTGATTTAGATTTGTTGTATTTCCTGTGAATGCCTTTTCCCCATTAAAGATCAAATCGTACTCCATATCGAAATCCTCCTTGTTAAAAATCGAATCGTATTCCACAACGAAACCTTCCTTTCTTCCAGACTATTCAACTAATAAAATGACGATTTCATTAGTGAGAATAATCTCTTCTAATCCTTCTTTCCATAAAGCCAACTGGGTTAAATCCATTTGGATTACAGCCTAAGTCAAATTCAAATCCATAGTTATCTTCAATTTTCTTAAACGAAACAATATGATCGGTTATTAATACATTGCCTGCGTCGCACGTTATTGTATCTGCTTCTTTTATCATTATTCCAAATTCAACTATTGTTTTATGACTTCTATGGATATAAGTATTTCCATTTACAGTAGTAACTCTAAACATCTTTTCATTCTCCTTTTTGATTAAATAACATCTTGTATTCGTTTTTCATACAGCTTTGAACAAAATTTCTAAGTGATTTACTATCATAATATTCCGAAGGTACTTCAATCAAATTTAGAATATAAACATTGGGATTTTCCAATGCGTATTGCTTTACAAAGGTGTAATTGTAACAACCACCAACAACTAAATCTGCACTTCGTGACTTAGAAACCTTGTAATAACCATTTGTTTGTTTTTCAAATACTGTATATGATGCTTCATATAAACATCTACTCATCACGATCTCCACCTATATAATAATTTAATTTTAATACATTAGTTTAATAATTAATTAAAACTACACATCTGTTACTCCCAATTCGATTAATTCATATTCGTGATTTCCTTCTAATTTAATAATCATTCGATTCGTTCCTGCTCTACTGCTAAGTAACTCCCTTCCTGTTAGTGCCTCAATCAGCGTGGTGAAATTGGCTAGGAAGTAACACTTGCTCTTTTCGCCTCTATATCCTACCATAATCAGTTGTTCGTATGACTCGGTTATTCCCTTGAGTAATAAACAAGCTCTTCCTTTATTTAAATCAAAAGGAAAACCGTATTCCAGTTTTTCCATTGCTTCAACATTGACCTTCATTGCTATCTCCTTTCAATCATTTAGTTTTGTTTCATAGCATCCAATGACCAGTTGGACACTATGAAACCCTAGACTGACTTTGAGAAATTCTCATCGTATCTCAAGCTTGTTCGGTGCGCTCATTATTATATTAACACAGTGTATATTTAATTGCAATACTTTAGCTTAACTTATTTTAATTAAAGTAATATATCTTGCAATCATTTGTCATAGACTCAAATATATGATGGCAATCTCCTATTGGTATGCCTCTTTCAATATACACACACGACAACTTCAATCCTCTTGGAAACATCTTAACAGATGTCGCCCTAATTTCTCTTTTGTTTGTTATAACTGATCCATTTGTTTTGCTAAATACTGTTTCGCCATTAACATTGAAATAGATCATCATCTCCTTCAAGTAATCATTGGCCCTATAAGAATGTTTTCCAACAACAATCTCAAGAGGAACTGACTTATTAATCTCCTCAAGTCTTTCTATTCCGTTATGTCTTAGACTTTTTAGATCGCCAATACATTCATTGAACGCAGTGATCCATTCAAATGTCTCCTGTCTACTCACTATCGCATCCTCGTTTTGAAACAATTCTCCCAACGAATTTACTTCCTCAGCAAACTTTGCAAATTTACCAAAGAATTCTTTATCTGCATTCACCTTATACTGCCTCATCTTATCATCCTGCCCTTCATTATTAAAGTTAATTATTTAACAACTTCTCTCAAGTTTTTCAACCACTTTTTATCTAATCTGCCAAGGTATTCGGAGGCAAATAAGAAAAATTCCTTCGTGGCATCATCTATATATAAGTAAGGAAGCCCACTTTCATCTCTTATGACTATAGAGATGCTTTTGTCTACATTTTCACAAAATTCTGCTTTAAATGTCGGCACACGTAAACCACCAATTAACATAACAATCACTCCCCGAATTTGTTTTAATACAATTGCTTAACGAATTAGCTTAAAATGTTTATTAAACAGTTTCATTTCGCGCTTATAAAATACTCCAAGGCCTCCATTGCCATTTCCCTCTAATCGATAGTTAAGAACACCTTCGCTAATCTTTTGAAATGAATAAGTTTGACCTTTTGTATAAACTTCTCTTTCCCCAACCATTACTGATTTTTTACATAAGTAGTTTTCTGTCAATTTAATCATCCTCCATTTGTTATTTATATTAAAAGTTTAAACAACTTTTATTTACGTCAATTAAACTTTTGGCTTTTAAAAGATTGATTTGCTTTTCTAATGATTCTATTCTACTTCTTTGCTCAATGATTAAATCATTTGCCACATCTAATACACTGTCTCCCCATCTTCCTGCTTTTAGCTCTTGTAGTGTTTGGTTTAAGTTGGCAAACTTGGGATTCAATTGCTCATTGGTTAATATATAAATATTAAACTTTTCAATCACCATGCCAAGATCTACTAGATCTTTTTTTGCAAATGCAGGATTATAACCATATTCGTCATAATACTTTGAAACTATCTTCTTTGATCTACTTAATAGCTCTCTGTCATTCATCTAATTTGCCTCCATTCTCAATATCCTTTTACCTTAAGATCATTGGCCACTGCAAAGTCGTTTATGATCTTCTTTTGATCTTCGTCTGGGGTAAAATTCATTTTGCATTTGGCTTGAACAATATGGTTGTCTCTAACTTCGATGGTGATATACGATTTGTCTACATCTTCTTTCTTTCTTAGAAATAGAATTGTCGAAGTTTGCTTACATACATTGCTTACATACGATCCTACGCAATGACCCATCTGATTACCTTCTTTAATTAAATCCTCTGGGGTCTCTGGTGCAAATATAACATGCAATCTATCTTCGTAGTAATATTCTTTGTTTACCTCGTAGGCAACCTTAAATTGCTCCTTCTGTTCTTCTGATAAGTTGATATCATAATTCATACTGACAACATCGTGCATTGTTTTTAAAAATCTCGGATACTTATCAATCTTTTCTAATCCCATTTCCCTAGACATTCTGAGATAATCATACCAATACATATGCACTGTACGTGGACTTTTTATCCCTTGAGATACATGTACTTCGTAATAAGCGTATTCAATAGCTCTTTTTTTATTAAGCCCGTATTGATCTGCCAAAGATATAATTGATCTATATCCATATTGATTATAAATTACACTTAATTCTTCATCGATAAAATCCAAAGTTTTATTTAAGCCATATTTATCATCCAATTTTTCAACAAGTCTTAAGTAATTTAACATGTCTCTACTACACAATTCATCTTCTTTAAAAGTTGCATTTTTGGAAGCACTTTGTAAACTTCTTAAATCCAATCCATTACTTTTGTATTGCGAATAGGCCTTCCATTCCGTTTTGTCTAATCCCAAAATCTTAGCAGGACTCGTTTCGTTTGGATGAATAATATAAGCTGATCTGTAACCCATTAAGTCTTTCCTAACGCCTGCCTTATATAATGTTTCTACATAAGAGTATTCTTTTATCAATCTGTAGAAGAATCTTCCCAACATTTTGACTCTTTCTTTTCCCATTTTTCCTAAATAATCATAGGCAAATTTATATAATCCTTCGTTTTGATCTGTTGATATAAAACTAAAGAATTCATTGTATAAGTTTCGTCGTTTTTCTATATCCCAACGATCTATGTATTCTTTGACTGGAAATATCGGATCTATGTTCCTAGTAGTAAAATTAACGTTTTTACCATTTCTTTTCACCCAGTATTTTTTATCCTTTAGATTGTAATACAGTTCCGTTATAAGACTTCTTCCTTCGCCTTCTCTCGTATGAAATATATGAAAGCTATACCCGTTTTTCTCTTTCATATATAATTCTTTTTTAACCACGCCATCTTCTGATAAATTAATACTAGGTAGATTCAAGCTCAATAGATCGCTCTTTAATTCATTGAAAACCCTCTTTGACATTTGTAATACTTCCCCCAAATATATATTAGTTTTGCAATTGGCACTTGCATAAGGCAAACCAATTGCAAAACAATAGTTTAGTGTTAGTTAAATAATATATTCTCTAATTCATTAATCGCATCTTCTAAACCATCTGTGTTGTCAACTGTAGGTATTACTCCTACCAAATCTCGTAGCTCGGAATCCAAACTGGCATTAACAATGATATTTTCATGCGCCTCGTCATTGTCTCGTTTTTTTAGTCTTCGGACAGCCTCGACTGGGGTACAGTACACCATAATTAGCTCCCAACCATTTTCTCGGAGATATTCATACTCCACTCTCTTCCGAACATCTGAAATAACAACCTTGTCGAGACCTTCTTTTTCAATTTTTCGGATACAATAATTAAGCCAAACTTTCTTGTCTACTTCTCTAAGTTTTTCCGCAACGGCCACCAAGGTTGGTCTATCTTTTTGTTGCATATCAAACAGGTCTTCAGACACATCGTACACCTTGTCTGCAAAGGCATATTTTTTAAAACCATAATGCTCTACTAAATGATCTGCTAAGGTATCTTTTCCACTACCTGCCATAAAATTACACAATGCTACTTTTCTCAATTGTTACATCTCCTTGACATATATATCAATGTTTTTTCTTCCGAATTCTTTCACATCTTCTTTGCTGTCTATAAAAACGTCAATTTTGTTACCCTTAATCGCTCCACCTGTATCTCCTGCAATAGCCTCTCCGTATCCTTCAACATAAACTTTTGACCCCAGTGGAATAATGCTAGGATCAACAGCTACCACCTTTGCATTAGGGTTGGCTTTTAAGTCTATTCCTGTATATGTGATTCCAGAACAGCCATTGCAGTTAGATGTATAGGCCGTGGCCTCAACTTGCATATGCTCCCAATTCTTATAACTGCCTTCGTTGTTAGATGAACTTTGTTCTTTTGATTTGATCGCCTCTTTTTTCTTTGGCTCTACTTTCTTTTCCGAAGTCGATGATGTCTCTGTGGTCACTACTAGTTCGCTTGATAATTTTTCATTCTTCTTTTTCAAGTTGTCAATCTCATTGTTTAGATTGTCCATCTTTTTGTCCAAGCCATCAATTTTACCTTTGAGCTTCTTGTTCTTCTTTTTCAGCTTTTTATTACTATCTTTCAACTTTTGATTATTGTTTTCCTTATTGCTGATTTCGATATTTAATTCTTCGACTTCGTCATCAAACTCATCGCTAAGCTTCTCTATGTTCAACTCCAACTCTTCAATCTTGTTATAAGAATCGTAAAGATCGAAACTTACATATGATAGCGATCCTACTAAAAGCACTGAAACTGAAACCTTGAATATTTTTAACATACTTGACTCCTTTTATTTAATAATAACTCTCTTCATCCTTATCATTTCTTACTTCTTTAAATGTTCCAAATCGTAAGTCTAATCTGCCATCTTCATTTTCAAACTCTTCAAAGTAATTTATTTCAATAATCTTATTTAATACTAAGTTTCTGTTATTCCAAAAAATATCCCGTTGCTCATCGGTAAACCCTCCGCCTATATTAACCAAATGCCCTTTGTAATTTAGGACTAGTCCGCCTAGTTTTCCAATGTTCTTTCCTGTTTTGCCTTCGTAGAGATCGACACATCTTAAATCAGCAGACTCAAATGCCTTCATCTTAAGAATATCTTTAGTTCTTTTGCACTCATATGGGGCATCTGATAGTTGAACCATAATTCCTTCTAATCCATTATTTTTTGCTCGATCTGACAGCTCTTCTAGCTCGTCTTTATTAAAGACTCCTTCATATAAAGGATAAACGTAATGCGTATTTTCTAATCCGTCATATCCGTCGATTTCTTCAATTAAATCCTGTAGCAACCCTTTCCTTATAGACGTCTTTGTCTCAGAAATTCCTTTTTTAAATTCATCAATATTAATCATATCGAATGCCCAAAAGTCTACATCTTTTTTTATACCCTTGCTCCTTGTTTTGCTTGATGTTAACTGGAAAAGCTCTTTTGAATCTAGGTTATCAAAATTCTTTGCTACAATTTCTCCGTCATATACATAGCCCTTGGCTAGTTTTTTAAATTCCTTTTCTAAATCAATGTAGCCGTCTAACTCATGGCCACTTCGGGAATACATCTTGACGCCGTCTTCTGTTACAAACACAACTGCTCTTATTCCATCTAATTTCGTTGTGGCAACCACCTCTTTGTCTATCATTCTTTCCCAATTGTTAATTATTTTCTTTTTACTCTTTGAAGAATCGATCCACTTATCAGACAGCATTAGTTCAAACTGCGGAATCAAATCATACCCCAATGCCTTGTTGATGGTTTTTAATGTAATCCCTATTTTTAAATCCTTGGTAGCCAGTGACTCAAGTAACCATCTGACTTCTTCTAACTGTGATTCAATGTAGCTTTGAACAACGCCTATTTCTTCATCTGTTCCAGTCGCCTTTTGTAAAAACGTCATATATTCATAAATATTAAGATTTCCAGATTTTGGTTTTAATACAATAGCTTTAGACAGTTTTCTTTTTGCTATATTCGTTTTAACGTAGGGATTGTATAAATGATTCAATACATCTAAGAACAATTGGTTGTTTTTATTATCCGATATAACTTTCTCCTTTTGTAGTTTCCCGTCGCTATTTTTTATTTCTGTTAAAATATTTGCAACTTCTTTAATCACTACTATCCACTCCTAAATTTGATCTAATTTTGCATCTAGTTCATTCGTCATATCAATTAGTTTTAAAAGAATTATATCTTGAACTGCTATGTCGTTTGTTTTAGAAATAAAGCCTGCGACCTTATTTAATATAGACATCGGAACTTCACAGGCTTCATCTACGTCAACGCCTAACCTTGACATAGATATAGCAGATTGCATCGATATATAAAACTCATCTTCTAATTCATCTATTTCATCGAAAAAGTTCAAATACTTCACTCCATTTCACGCTATAATTCCCTTTGGACGAGATTCTTCGTGGTCATCCAGTATATCCAAAGCCTTTTTTAACACATGGGCAAATTTAGGTCTATTGGACTGCATATAATTTCTTACTTTTTCTAGTACTATAGGTGCATTTTTATCATATTTGCTATATAATAGTAATATTGACTTTTCTAGGTCTTCTATTGCACTGATGGGAACATGATCTCTTATAATCCTTTCACAAAGAGCCTTTTGTAATGAATCAACCATATCGCTTGGAATATTTATTTTTTTATTACCATTATGTCTATTTAGTGACATGGTTAGAAAGTCCTCTAGGCTATCTGTCGCAAACATATCTGTTAAAACCTTATCTCTCACCTTATGGAAACTTACCACTTTATTATCAGACTTTTCATATTCCTCAACCAACATATCAACAACCTCATTGTCACCTTGTACCAATGCGTCAAAACCTCTTATGTCCGTTAGCTCCAGTACCTTGTTACTATTTTCTACCTGCACGAAACGCACCCCTGTCTTATTATTATTATTTTAATACACTAGCTTTATTATAGTCACATAATGGGAATCTGTCAATATTCGACTTGGATTGATCCCCATTATTCACACTATAATTGTTACAAAGTTGTGACATTACTGTTACATCTCTGTTACTTTTCTTTTCAGATAAAACACTGACGATTTGTTCTTTGGAATATTAAACCTATCCAATGTCATTTCTACTGCTTCGTCTATGCTCTTCCCTTCCTTCATTAATTTTTTGACCAAATGAATACGACCATTGTACGAAATATTAGTTGCGTTCATATAGTGGTATCCATAGTTTTCTGTAGTTCTGTAAATTCGTTGACCAATAACCCCTACGCTAACAGTGTCTCTTCCACGAAGGCCTCTTAAAACATTCTCTCCTTGAGCTACCTTGTAAGATCTGTGACTTTCTCCAGTAGTAGATACATATCTGTCCGCTTGATCGGAGGCGTGCTTTACCAAGATCGTCGTTTCTTTGCTCAATGGAATAACTCTGCCGTTTTCAGTTGTTATGGTTCTATTTTCTTCATCAAACTTATTGATCTTCAAATTAATAAGTTCCTCATAGTTGTTTTTTAAACTTACACCGTCGAACAACAGTGCTATAATTACCCCATCTTGAGCGTTGTCTGCTCTAATAGCCATTTCCATAATTTCATCTTTCGGAAACACTAGGTTATCTAAAGCCTCTTTGTCTAGGAAGCCTTGCACTCGGTTGCTTTTGTCAAAGATGCTCGCAAAGTTTATATCTCCCTCTTTTAAATTCTTGCTCATGGCATACTCTGTATAACGTTCTACCCTAGAAATATATGTTTGAATACTTCTTATTGTAGTTGCATTTAAGCTTTTAAAAAACCTCTCTAGCTCCATGACATTAAAATCATATAGGTCTTTGTTTAACTCTTTTTCTAACTCTGCTGATTTCTTAAACATCGCCATCGTAACTCGCACTGTTTCCTCTGTCCTATATGTCTCTGCAAATTCTTTCTTTGTTTCAAAATTATAATACATAGACTCTTCATCAGATGCAATATTATGTACGTCTACAACAACTTTTTTCTTTATATTCTCTGGATTTAATGTTTCCTCTTTGGTTATACTATAAACAATTTCCAATAATTTTAAATAATTATTATCCGATACTTCATTATAATCAAGTTCGTTTTTATTTACACTTTTAATGAAATCATTGTCTTCGTCTTTAAATGCTTTTTCTAAATCTTCATTAAATCTCTTTAGCAACGTTGGAATCAATTTAATACCTTCAATAATTCCCTTTAACTTATTATTCACTTCCTCTTTAGTAATGTTAGTCATTTGCTAACCCTCCAATTTGAAATTAATCGTTAAATACGACTATATGACAATTGTAATACTCTATCTTTAAAAAAGCAAGTTTAAACTAATTATCCAAATGCCATATTGCCTATGTCCTTCATACTATACTCTTTTTTTCCAAATTCGTAATTGTCATGACTTACAATTGATGCCAGTAAAAACTCAATATCGTAAAACACATCTTGTATATGGTAACTTTCAGTTGTTTTATTCAATCGACTTGTAAATTTTCCACCGTGATACAATGCGTAAAACCTGCCGTCATTGACCACCAACCATTCATCTTTTAGACTACCTACGGTTAAGTTAGCTCCTGCAACAATATTGATCCGCAAGCTAGGAAATCGATTTCTTAACTCATTTAGTCTTTCTTCGGTCTCAATTTCCTCCATGGCCAACTCTCTTTCAATTATCTCTTTGGCTTTATTATATATCTTTCTGTGTTTAATATTCTTATTATTTCTCCATTTTTGTATATTTATCATTTTATTTTATCTCCTAATTTATTTTATTTCTCAACACCATTATTATACCTTCTCTTAAATGAGGATTTTCATTTATTACGTCAAGTAGTTCTTCGTGGGATATTTCATCAAGGCTGATGTCATTATTTCTGCTGACATGATAACTTAGTTGATTTACAAGTGATTTTTCTTCTTTTAGATAAATCTTTTGAGTCGTCAAAACATTCTCATGATTTCCTAACTGTCTAACCATTTCCAAGTCTTTCGTTGCTCTATATCCCAAAGTAATAGCCGTAGCTTTAAAGCTATGCATTGTAATCTTTTTATTTATTTTATCAGAAAATCTATCCAACGATCGCTCGAATGTCTTTTCGTTCATATTAAAAACTTTCTCTCGACCATCGTTCAATTGTTGCAATTCCTCATAAAACTCTTTTGAAATTGGACTCTCTCTCTTCTTTCCACCTTTAGATGTCACCAGTATTACATGAACTTCTTCCCCAGTATCAAAATCTGTTCGGACGGCAAAGCTATCTTTCCAAGTCATTCCGAACACTTCCGATCTTCTGTTTGCCGTAATAATAAACGTTTTAGATAATAAGTACTTCTCTAGCGATAAATTTCTCTCTTTTGACATATGTTCATATAGTTTACTAAGCTCGCTATGTGTCATAGCCTCATGGTGAGTAACATCATCTTTAAACTTAAACTTTAATATAGAAGGATTAAGATTGACGTTGTTTATAAGTAGCTCATTGTAGAAACTCCTAACGCTATTCAGTTTCGTTTTTATTGTATTATTCGAATTTCCCTTCCATCTTAAATAGTCTATATAGTTATTTTGAATATCTGCCCTCTCTATATTTACAACATCTTGATCGGTAACAAATTCAATTTGCTTATCTGTAGTTAATTCAAAAAACTCCGTTACTCTATTTTGATAAGCTTTTGCTGTTTCCTTCGAATTAATTTTGTGGGCAGATATAAAAGACCTATAGACTTTCATAACCTTGGTCTCTCCCAGTGTACTAAGTTGGCCAGTATTTGATTTTATAATTTCATTTTGTTGCAATACATTCATTTAAATCAACTCCCTAATTTATTTGCTATTACTACTGTATATAAGGCACAGTAAATTGTCAAGCGTTAATTAATGATCTACGTCTCTGAGGTAATCAAACCCCATCAATCTGCTTATGGTAACAACTGCAATAAACACTGCTAGTATTTTTAAATAACCGCCTATCCAATTGGAGAAATCTATTATTAAAAACGGAATAAATATTATTAATAAAAATCCAAACATTAATTTCAAGATAAAAAATAACGAATAAGGCATCATGCCATTTTCTATAGGTTCGTTATATTCATATTCACCATCTTCGTTTTTTCCGACATTGGTGTTGGGTATTCTTGGATCTCTTTTTACATATATAAAACAATGAAAAATAAATAGGCCACAGCTTTAACTGATGTATCAATCAATTCTTCCTTTTCATACTCTTCTTCGGATATCTCTCTTTCTTCTGTGAACCTACTGTTTTTTGTTATTTCTATGAATGTTCCATCTTCTCTTTTTACGAACTTTTTGTTAGCCATGGGGTTCACTCCTGTTTTTTTTATTATCATTTCACATATTTACTGTACCACTAACACAGCGAATTGTCAACTATTGTATTCTTGCACTTTGTTTCCCACATAGCAATTCCGATAGATTGCTTCATCTTTACAACATTGTCGTACCTACCTTTTTCAGCAAGCCAATTTCCAGTTGAATAGTAGCACTTTTCTTCATTGAAATGATCTCCTTCGTTATAAAACGATAGTTCCTCACTATTTCGTAGCAAGTATTTAGAATTAATGCCCTCGGAAGGATCGTACTTGCTTCCATATCTGTCTTTCAATAACAATGACACACAGTCCAATTCGATCGCCTTGTCTTTTGAATTCTTTATTTCTCCAATAATGTAATCACAGTATTCTTTTGCTACAAACGACAACTTAATCCCTCCAACTTCATATTCTTATTAATCAAATAGTTGTTAGCTCCTGCCTCACTAGAATAAGCAGTTCCTATTTTCAATATCATTGAATCATCTACGGCTTGGTTTATTAGTTTTATTGCGCTGACACGACTCACGCCCAGTATCTTTGACCACTGTCCATACGAATATATAGCACCATTCTTTTGACCTCTCCACTTTTTTATCGCTACATATATAGACAATTCTCTTGAATTTCGTATTCTTTGCAACTCTCTGGTATATAGTTTCTCATATCCTCCATTTAAATCGAAAAATCTTATTTCAATCATTTCTTTATTTACCCTACTGGCTCTTATAACCCCCTTGCCTTCCATGCTATGTATGCATTTAATAATATCTTTCTTATTTGACAGTACTCTTTTATTTCTTCCTAACCTTACCATGTGTTTTAGTATGTCAAAGGAAGTATTGAGAATATCTTCGCTATTTTTTTCCATTGACATTATCGAATAGACAAACAGTTCATCTGGGGTTAACTGTTTTTCATCTTCTATATTGGTAAACCTATTATATATTTTAATAAACCTCATATTCATGCTTTATCCCCGTTTCAATACAATAGTTTAATTGAGGCGTACGCTAAGGCGTACGGTCAATCTTATGCAGACATATTGTCTAGCTTATTTAATACAGACTTATCCTCAATATCAAAATAGGTTAACAAGTGTTTAACCATTTCTCTTGTTCTTCCTATCGCTTTGTATTTTCTTACACTACCCGTTCCTGTGTAATTCTTATAGTCTGTAGGTATAACACTTCCCTTTCCTCTAAACAACTCTTTCCTAAATTCCATTGTCCAATAATTAAAGCTTTCTGTAGAAATGTTATTATCCATTGCAACCATCGCTGTTATAACTGTCATAGGGAAGTTTGTTTTCTTCAACATAACATCGTTATCCTCTGATAATGACTCATTCAGATAATCCATTGATGACTTTACTCTTTGGATATACTTGTCTTTACTTTCGTCGTCTTTGAACGTTTGTGAGTAATCAAAAATCTCATTAGATGATATGCTTTTCCATTCATAAGTTTGATCGATCATCATTATAGCCTGTAGTATGGCTGTTTCATTTTCTGCCTTGCGAATTTGCAGTCCAGTAAATGAAGCCTTGTTCATCAACGGATTGTCGATAAGCTCTTTTATTTTCGCAACCCACTCAAGACCCATTTTAGACCTTGCTTTTTGTTGCTTGGATAGACTCGTTCCGTTATTAAGTCTAAAAAACACTTCTTCAATATCTTCATCAGTTGCTTCGTCTAATCTGTATATCTGTAATGAAAATGATATTATTTCATCTCGCAATCCTTCTTCCAGATCGTCAAATTTTTTATTGGCTATATTATATTCTTTTCCATAAACATGTGCGTTAGGTGTGTCTTTGTGCAAGGCATATTCATTATTTAGATAGGATATAATAGAGGTCAATCTTTGTTTCCCATCTAGTATATAATAAACATTTTTAACCTCTCCGTCTATAGTTGCTTCTTCTGCTTTTGAGTACAAAGCAGGAACTGGAAAGTCCTCCAATATTGAATGAATCAATAATGACTTTTGAGATATATCCCACTGATCTCCAGACCTTTGAATAGGGTGTTCAAATGATATTATTTTGTTTTCATACATTTTTTTTAATTGTCGAACATTCCAATTTAAAGACAACTTTTTCATACATCCCACGCACCTTCCTATGATTATCTCAATACATTGTCTTATACATTTCATTATTTGTCAAGCGTATTGCCTTTTATTTTAATACTATCGGTTAGTGTTGGACTGGAAGAACAATTAGTCTTCATCGACCATCGGAGGTTCAAACCCAGTTGTTTTTTTATACAGTTCAGAAATATGTTTATAGGCAACTTCATATCCATTAAATATCACCGTGTTAATTTCTTTTTCGTTCCATAAATATATTAATCTCCATCCATTCGGTCTAATATCATTTCTTTTTCCATTTACTATAATACCCATCTCTCTTGCCATGTATTGGGTTGCACTTTTATAATGCTTAAAAACCTTGGCTTTTCTATTAAATGGCGTAGATTGATGAAAGTCTTTAAATGATTCAACCTTGTCCTTTAAATAGGCGCTCATATCTTCGCCATCTATATATTCAACTATCTTCGACACACCATCTCTGTTTTGTATTGGCAACCTATATGATTCGCTAATTACTCCCAGATCTTCCCTTTCTCTTCTTTGATGAATACTACTAGTTCTTACGTTTAATCTATTGTCTAAGAAATCTTTCAAATAATAAATATCATCTTTGTTTCCACTAAACGACACTCTCCATGCTGTGTTGTTTTTGCTCATGTGTTCGAAAAGCGTTCCCTTTGTTTCAAGATATCCTCTCAAGAACTCACCGCTATTCCTCATTCTTTTTTCAACGTCATTGGAAATAACGTGATTACTTTTTAAAACACTTATAGTATGTTTGTTTGTAGTTGCTACTATGTCAAGAATTTCATAATTCTCCTTGTCGTCTGTATTGTGGTCTCTAATAACTTTGTAATATTTAAGTCCAAGATTATCAAATTCTTTTCTAACCCTACTGGCAATTTGAGCATTTGTAGTAGAAAAGAAATATTGTTCCTTGCCATCTTTTAAATGCATTGATCCGTCGCCATATAACAGACCCACAACATATTCATCTATTACAATGTCTTTCATTTATAAACACCTCTGATTTTTATTTGACAGAACACCTCGATCATTGTTCTATTTGAAGAGAAACTACATGCTTTCCTACATGTTCAACCCAAGCCAATGAGCCTTCTTTAGAATTTTTTAATTTATATTCTTTCTCTTGATGGTTTGGAATAAATATCTCAATATTTTCATCATCTTCTGCTACAAAGTAATATCCCAAATCATCAACTTTTAAAAGAATCATGTTAGACCCCAGAATCATGCTTTCATTATACTCATATTTATCAAGTGCATCAAATTGCGAGTGGTCAGCAATTAGTTTTACCACAACTATTACGATCGAAATAACTATTATTGTCAGAAATAAAGTCGTCGCTATCTTATCTTCTTTTCTAATCCTAATCATCACCTTTCAATACTATAGCTTTAATGCTTTGCATATAATCTTCATGCCTTTATATCTTGAGATCATATGCAAAGCATATATAATGTACCTACTATTTGTCGCCCTTTATTTCCAACTTGAATTCTTTACCATTAGGAAACATGATGTTAAACTCAATGTTACCATAGGTAGGAATATCTGAATGAAAATCAACTTCTTCATGTAAGACCTTGCCCAATGCTTCCGCTAATAAGTCTGCCATTTCTTCTTGATTTTTAATATTTTTATAATCCATTTACATCTTTCCTCCCTCAACGTTTTTATTTTAATACTGTGCTTATAATACAGCATAATTTTTTATTTGTCAATTTATTTGAATACAGTGGGTTAATAAACATTCT
>RWZE01000014.1_pt1 | contig 95162 bp, 60 predicted proteins | sample 2187721 | NCBI WGS metagenome assembly RWZE01 (sample SAMN10531867, study PRJNA481165) | viral metagenome | isolation source: viral particles purified by filtration and ultracentrifugation from about... | host: Nasonia giraulti 16.2 | place: USA:Tennessee | collected 2011-04-01
AGCGGGTTATACATAGGTAGTCTGTGTAGTGTCTCTTATAGTAGTATGTATTATAGTAATCATACTGTTTGTTTTCTTTAAAGGATTGCTGTTTGCTTATAGGACGGGCCAGATGTAGAACACGAAAGATACCTTTCTAGTTTTCAGGCAAAGTTCGTGTTCTGCTTAGCAAGTGTTGTATCTGTCCGGAGGAAATAAGGCATTCTGTTCATGAAACACGAACAATATAAGAAGTGTATAGGCTAAATATTCGTGTTTGCTACTTAAGAAGATAGGGGAGGCCGAATAAATAAGAATACTTGTTATGTTTTTATAGAGCCTAAGAGAGATCCTCACAGAAAGCCATATCTACTTTAACCGGTGTACCCTTCTTAATAAGTATCTCATAAAACGTTTCATACTCTGCGGAACTGTTTAAGCCAAGACTGTCTTCTTCCTCTTCTGTAATAAAGTAAAGATTCATCCAATGTACTCCGTACTTATGAGTAGCATAAAAGTAAAGAATGAAATCTTCTTCTATATCTAAGGTTACTTCATCACATTTATCAAAAGCAGAGAAAATATCATCTAGAGTTGATATAACTTTACCTCCAGTGAACAGTCCCATAGAGGTGCTTACTTCACCAGCAAAGACAATTTGCTTTACAGTTGTCTCATGCTTTTCCTCATATCTATCCTTAAGATAAGTCAGAGCATTTACTGCTTCACGCTTTCTGGTATCCAGGAACTCTTCATCAGTAATATCATCATAGTATTTAGCTTTTTCAGCATAGTCTCTTGAGTTAAGTTTATTTGTAAGTACTTTAAACATAGTAAGCATCTCCTTTTATTTTTCCATTTTTAAATACACATAAAACAGTCTTCACAACTAGCCGACAGGCTTATGAAGCAGGCTATCTCCGGAGGAGGTATAAGCAAGCCTTCGGATTAGAGACTATCTTCAGGGAAAGCAGAAGACAGAACCTATCCGAAGGAAGTTTATACTTGCATCTTCATTATCTTTCTTATATTATTGTTAGAGCTTGATAAGCTTTTCTGCTTCTAGGTTCACAGTACGTTTACCTCTGCCAAGGTTAACAGAATTAACATCAAGATAGAACTTGTCATGACCTAGAAGCGGATCAATATTTGTGTTTGAATTGTACAGAAAACCAACTTCTGTCTTATTAATATACAAAACATACTTGTCTCCTAAAGCTTGAACAAATACTTTCTCTTTAGCAAGTCCTTCTAAAACAACCTTGAAATTATATTCTTCTTGCACTGAATCTGGAATACATACCGCAAAAGTAAGATGTGTGTCAATGACCTCTCTTGTTCTAACCTGATCTTGTCTTTCTTTATTCTCTACATAAGATAGTGTCTGGATAAAAGCTTCTCTTGCAATAGTCCAAGGAAATGCTAAAGAAGCATCTGCTTTTCTATCTACATAAGTTAGGTAGTAAGCAATATATCCAATATCTTTTGCTGGATAGTATTTCATTAACTCAGCAATACGATCTCTTGCCTGATCCGCTAAATCACCAACAAACAAAGATAGCTTCTCATCTACTTCATTAAGACGAACTTCTCTTAAGTCTTCTCTCATGTTAGAACCAATAATATCATTCTTTTTCATATCAGCCGCTTCATGAGTCTTTCTTACTGCAGATCCATAAGAACCTTTTACTGATTTAACAAGTCTCATTAGATCATTAAAGTAATCTGCATCAAGATTAAAAGAACTGTTTAGTGTAGCAAGTAAAGAGAAGTTGTTTGTGTCTCTGTACATTTGCTCAAAAGCACCTGTCAGATAGTTATCTTCAAAGCACTGCGTCATATCCATTGTTCTTGATAGGACAGAGCCAAGATTGTGTCCTTCTTTACCAGATCTAGCAGCAAGCCAGTTAGGCTTACTCCATACACGCTTACCTAAGTTAGCATTCAAGTAAGACAATTCTTTAGGTGGATTCTCCATGAAGTCAAGAGTCTCTCTCATAACCTCTTGATAGGCTCCACCATGTTTAGCAGCATCGATCTCCCAACCCTGGACAAGACGAAGCATATCTATCCAGTTTTCATACTTTCTTATTGTATTGCTTGTGCCACTCCCAGCCTTACCTAAAGCAATATCATAAGCAAGACCTCTTACAGAATCAGCTAATATAGTAGCAATGTTTGTAGCAATACCAATCTTATTTGGATTAAGTGTTCTTGTTACATAGTCAACACCAAGACGATGAACATACTTATAAAGATCTCTTGTATTTTGTTCATGAGTGAACGTAATTGTATAGTTATTCTGAGACTCAACAAGTTCTTCTGGCATGCGATAAACACCAGCTAAATCCATTGAGTAAGGACAGCCATCACCTAAAACAGTTACTTCATCATTGTTTCTAGTAAATGAAATGTCCATCACTGGAGAAGTTTCATTCTTCTTAATTCCTCTAATCATAGAAGGATCTGTTACTACTAAGCAAGTATCACCATCAACATCAGCTCCGCCCATAGCAAACAATTTCATATCATGCACACTTGTAATAATCATATTACTAAAGGCACCTTTCCTCATACCTCTCATATACTGTGGAAGCGGTCGATGACGATACACTTGCCATTCACCTTTAGCAATCATTGGATTACGTCCAGCTGCAACATATAGATTAGACTTTTCTTCAATAGCACTAGGCACATGTGCTTCTCCTGGCTGAATATGATAGTCACCACGATTAAGGATAGTTAACTCTCCAGCGTCATTTCTAACTTCATACTTTGTTCCCGCTTCAAGTACAGCATAAGGATCTTGCATCATATAGCGATAGAAACCCTCAACAGGAACATTACCTGTTTTCCAGTCCTGTATCTTTTCTTTAAGGATATCAAGCGCATATCTTTTCATTTGAGCATCCTTATAAGTCCAAGGAAACATATCAAGGAAAGTTGTAAACGTAGAGACTCTTGATTTATCAAGCAAGTAATGTTCTACTTCATCTTCAAGCATGTCGGAATCAACAACTTTGTCTAAGCCGATATACTCTTTGATCAAGTCTTCTTCATAGAAAGCTTTCTGTACATGATCGAGATGTGGACCAACAGCTGACCAGACATCATTAACATTAAGAGATGATGCTTGAACAAACTGATAAGGCATATCTGTATACTTTTTGACTTCATCAAACTTCTTATTAAAGATTGCTACTCTAAACTGTATTTTGTATTCAGGGTTAGAAAGAAACAAGTTAGAATAGTCACCTTTTACAGCAGACTTAAGTGCAACAATATCGTCTTCAGGAAAATATGCATTTAAGTCAGGTACTACTACAGCAAGGCCTTTTGTAAAAGGTGTGATTCTTAACTGATAGGCATCTGTTCTTGTCCCAACAAAACCTTCGATTAAGTCAGCAACATGATCATTTATAAAGATAGCTCCATCAGCTGCAGTAAGTGTAACAGGATGCTCACTTGCATCAAACTCTTCAAAGCACTGATTGTCTTTATCCCACATGCGGTACTTACCCTCTTTGATTTCAACAACTCTGTCTTCAGCAACACGCATATTTACATTGCCGCCAAGAAGACGAATATCATTTGCTTCTCTAACAACTTCATTTCCGATTTGAATACTGTCAATCTTGATACTATTTGTACCAGATAAGCCAGGACGAGAAAGCATCTTAGTGACATCCATCTTGTATAAGCCGTTTTCATCTTTCTTTGCATAAGCAATAAGTTCATTACCTAGAAGTTCTAAAGCATCAACAGGCGACATGAAATCCGTATCAATAAAGATACCTTCTAGTACTCTAGCTTGTGAAGCGGTTTGCATAAAGAAGTAGGCATGTCTTTCTTCTCCACTTGGATCAAGGTAGTAAAACCCTTCTTCCATTAACTTCTTACGCAATAGAATATCTTGAAAATCTTCTTCACTGTAATGTTCTTTGTCTTCCGGAAGATCCAAATATAGGTCCATGAAAAACACTTCACGCATAGGAAGCATTCTTCTTTCTTTATATACTTTTCCGTTACGAGTAAACTCAATAACTTCTTCATCAGATGCAAGCATGTCGCTTAAATAAGATTCACTAACTTCTTTGTGAGAATCGGTATTCACTTCTGTGTAATCGACCAATGAATAAACCTTATTATCTTTGATTTCCATCTTCTCAATAGTAGCAAACGGAACAAGTACACCTTTTCTAGTAGGTGCATAAGCTCTATGAGATAGGTTGTGAGCCTCAACAAACTCTTCAAAGTATCTATGCTGATTACGAGCAACTCCAGCAATAGAAGGGTCTTTTAATACAGAGAAAACAGAGTGTCCATTACGAATAGCTTCCATAACAGAAGCAAGGTTCTTACTTTCTCTAGATTTAAATCCATCTGACTTAACTAGGGCACCTAGTACATCAGCAGTTGTCATAAGATAGTTGTTCTCTTTCATATAGCTTCTATTCATTACAGTCATCTCCTCTTTAGTAGTGTTACTTTCTGATGGGTAATCAACAAGGTTTAACATAACAAGAACATCTCCTTTATATTTGTTTAACAGTTTAGTGTCTTGCTAAGGACAAGTTGTTATCTATATAGGCCTAACATAGAACTAACAATCTCTCTTGTGAAAGTCTCCTCGACAAGTTCGCAAATAAGCATGCGATCTCTTAAGTCATAGGTTTCTAAGTGAAAGACTAGAACAGGCTTATCGAAAGACTCAAAGCCGTTGCCATAACGGATCAACACGTTTACAGTTAAGCCCTCTAAGATGATTTTCTTAATAAACTTAACGTTGTTCTTATCTGCATCAAGCGTGATGTCTATCGGAGTGTCTCCTATAAACAAGTCTGTCCCATAGTAAAGATCCTCCTCTCTTGTTGAAGCACGATACAGACTAGGGAACAATTCCTCAATCATGTCGAGCATATAGCTTTCAACATACTTACCAGTTGACATCTTAATCATTTTCACCTTCTCCTTTCACATCTACTGAGTATTCAAGAAGCACAAGATATTCACCATTCTTAACAGCAGTAATCATGTAACGACTACCTCCTCTTTCGTCATAGCTTAAAAACAACGAGTAAATATACCCTTTGTCAGGACAGTAGCCTAAATAGTCACCATTTCTAATAATGCGGCTAAATGAGATCATGCTACAGCACCTCCTTTCAATTCTTCTAGCTTGCTATAGTAAACATCTAAATTAGATTGATTAATATCATCATAAATATCTAAATAAGATGCATAAACCTTGCCTAACTCATAAGCGTTTCTTTCTCTTAGGATAATCAGCTCTACACATTCTTGTGTAAGCCCATCCTTCTTATAAATAGAGCTGATCATATCTTGAATCGAATCTAGCTTTGGATCTAGATAATGACCTACTTCGTGAGCAAGAATCGAGTCTACAGCTGCAATAATGAATGAAACACCTTCTGAAGTGTCTAGAAACTCGTCTGGATCCTCATCTAGAAGACAAGAGTTAAGATAGATATGATTTTCTTCTCTTACATACTCTGCTGTAGTATCATATGCAGCTGGATAGTTCTTGAAAGAAACAGAAACATCTAAGTTCATTTCTTCAACCTTTCTAGAAATATAATTCATTGTTCTTAACATAGTAGATACCCTCCTATTATTTATGCTCGGTTTATTGTCATGAGCTGGACTATATATTTGATCGTCATTACCAACACCTGATGGGGTGGGGGCAATAAACGATACATAGGTAAACCTATATTAAAAGGTAGTACCTCTCGCAATTTTTTATAATTTAGCTTTACTATAAAGGGACTTTCCCAAGGTTTAAGACTTCTTGACAAGAAACTTTTACCGATGACTAAAAGACCCCCCCCGCTTATATATAAGAATCCTTCATTACTTACGAATCCCCAAAAATTTTTTATACTTTTTTAGTACCTCTATAGGAAATAAAATAGGAGAGAAAGCTTGCTGCTGAAGTTAACAAATGACATAGAAAACTATATATGCTAAACTAAAACTAACGATGAAAGGCATTTCATAGACGAAAAATAAAAAAATAAAAGAGAGGGGGATTATCTGATGTTACAGAATGCGATACTTTATGAGGATAGGGTGAATGAACTTATGTCAGAGAAAGTACTAACAGAACATTAGCAGACAGAAAGATTTATGAAATACACAGTAAAAATATAAAAAAATAAATAAAGGAGATATAGAATATGACTTATACAGAAGAAGACTGCAAAAAAGAGACAGTATCACATATCTTTGAAGTAAGAAAATATCTTGAATTTGCAATGAAGGAATTAGAGGAGAGAGGTAGGGTTCATGACCTATCAAAGCTTAAGTCACCTGAATTAGAAATTTTTACAGAATACACTCCCAGATTAAAGAAGAGCACATATGGATCAGAAGAATATAAAGAAAACTTAAAGGAAATGAAAGTTGCTTTAGAGCATCATTATGCAAATAACAGACATCATCCTGAACACTTTAAGCTATACACTTGTAAAGAATGCTTAAAAGAGTACAAGAAGCATCCACATGCATGTGATGAATGTTTCCATGTTGATTTTAAAGAGGAATCTGACATCTCACAGATGAATTTATTTGATCTCATCGAGATGGTTTGTGACTGGATGGCAGCTGTCATGCGTCATGAGAATGGTGACATTATGAAAAGCTTAGATATAAATAGTCTCCGCTTCGGTATAAGTGATCAGCTTACAGATATTATTAAGAACACAATAGAAGAAATGAAATGATGGAAGGATAGTGGGCGTGAGCCATGACGAATAAAGGAATGGTTTATGATAAATCTAAAGAAGAATTGCTGTATGCATTAAGTAGTCAAAAGACAATTAGTGTTGACAAGTTAAATAGATTGTTGCAAAACATGAATATATCTATTAAAAATCCTCCCAAAAGTAATAAGGTTTCTTACCTTAAAGGAGAATTAAAAAAGGTGAATAAAGAAAATGCTAAACTTAGGTCGAAAATTAGGCGAATTAAAAAAGAATCTTTTTCCAAAAGATACTGAAGAAGAATTAGACTATCTCTTAATAAGTAAATACATAGAGTATACTCAATCAAGAAATGATATACCTAAGATTGGTTGGGATTATTTTTTAGACTCTTGTGTTGATGGGTATGTATTTGTGAATGCAGGAAGAGGGTCAGGAAAAACAAATAATATCATTGAAAAGATAATTAAAAGTGATGACAAATATGTGGCTTATTTTTGTGGAAGTATTAATCAGATATTTGGTTTTATAGATAAACTAGTAGAAACATCAAGCACATATGGGATTACACCAAGAGTTGACTACAACACGACTAAAGTACATCTAGACGGAAGAACTGTAGAAGTTCATTCTTTTTATGATCCTAATCTAGAATATAGGCTAAAAGGAGTTAGCATATATGAATCATCTTGTTATATAGAAAACGATAATGATTATCTAGAGTCACTATATATGTATATCAGAGATCTTGATCTTCCCCTAATTTTTGATTCAATATATTTAGTTGGAGGACACATAAATCCTAAATCATATTTAAAAATAAAATCAAGAGAACACAGGTATGTCGATAGAATTAAAATATAATAAATTTAGTTATTAAAAAGTTTCATTTATTGCTTGCAAGGCATTTCATAATAGTATATAATTGTTTTTGAAGTAAGAGTTAGCAATAACTCGTCAACTTATTTGAAATTGCAGGTGTTTAGATAAATCCCTCTCTAAAATAAAAAAAGTCTAAGCATCTGCAATTAATCGCTTAGTAGCTCAAAGGTAGAGCAAGAGGTGTGATGCCTCATTATTAGTGTATAGGTTCAAATCCTATCTGGGCGACCATATGAATTGTTTTACCTATTGTAAGTATAGTGGGCATCCGAACATATCTTTATATAAGCACCTCCATCATCTATATAATGTTGTATACAATATCTATTCGGATGTCTGTTATATTTACCAAGATTTTCTCCAGTAGCTCAGTAGGAGAGAGCAACAGTCTTCTAAGCTGTAGGCCGGAGGTTCAAGTCCTCTCTGGAGAGTAAAAAATAAATACATAAATCACTAGAAGGTCACTCACAGCAAACCATACATAATAATTTGAATGTTATTGTAAAATCTTGTGACCTTAGTGATAAAGTATACGGAAGAAGAGAAAGGCACGTACAGCAAACCATAGATAATAAATTATAGGAATTACTATTTAGGCTATATGCCATTTCGCTAAGAAGAATATTTAACTGTGCCTTTACCGTATATACTAAATTTAATAAAAGATCGAAAGGGGAAGTAGCTTATATGATTGATGTACTAACAAGTGAGCTGAATAAGACTTCTACAGAAAATGGAGCATTAGCTTATAAGAGTGCAGGATCTTATCTTTTAGATTTATTTTCAAAAGGTGCTTCTTATAGAACAAGGTCTGATAAAGAAGTTATTTCTCTTTTTTTAAAAGCTTACTCTGAAAGCCCAACACTATCCATGAAGACTTTATTTTATATAAGGGATATTCGTGGGGGACAAGGGGAGAGAAGATTTTTTAAAACAGTAATTGAATACCTTGCAAATAATAGAGAAGATGATATGAGGAGGTTAGTTCCTTTAATACCTGAGTATGGTCGGTGGGATGATCTGTGGCCGCTTCTTGAAACTCTTTCAAGAAAAGATGTAGTAGAACTCGTCTTTAAACAAATGAAGAAGGATGAGTCATCTGATAGCCCAAGCCTTATGGCAAAGTGGATGCCTAGCACAGATGCTTCGAGCAAGAAACATCGTGAGTATGCAGCTATTCTTAGAAAAGGACTAGGCTTTAGTAGAACTCAGTATAAGGATAAGGTAAAGCAGCTTCGTAGTCGAATTAATGTTCTTGAAAAGAGACTTACTGAAAAAGAATACTCTTCTATTAATTATAGTGAAATACCTTCTATTGCAGGAATGAAATATAGAGATGCTTTTATAAAAAATGATAGAGATCGATATATCGATTTTCTAGATAACTTGTCAAAAGGAAAGACAACAGTTAATTCAAAAGATCTATATCCGAATGAAATTGTGGAGAAAGTCTTAGATATAATTTCTTATGAAGATAACGATACATTTAAATCATTATACGATGGCATGTGGAATAATCTGCCTGACTATACAAACGGAAAGAATGATAACTCTCTTGTCGTAGCAGATGTTAGCGGAAGTATGAGTGGCACTCCAATGAATGTGTCTATTGCACTTGCTATTTATATTGCGGAAAGAAATAGAGGTGTTTTTAAAGATCATTTTATGACATTCTCTAAAGATCCATCTATGCAATCTTTGATAGGTGATAACCTGTTTGAAAGGGTCTTAAATCTTTATATATCTGATTGGGGAGCCAGTACTGATATTGAGAAGACTTTCAAGCTCATACTACAATCTGCTTTAACAAACAGTATAGATAAAGATGAAATGGTTAAGCGTGTCATTATTATTAGTGATATGGAATTTGATGAAGCCTCTAGAGGAGCTGATCAAGATATCTTTACTGCTTTAAAAGAATCTTTTAATCAATATGGATACAATTTTCCTGATATTGTTTTTTGGAATGTTGATGCTAGAAATGATACGTCTCCAGTTGGAGAGAGTGAAGAAGGAGTCGCTCTTGTAAGTGGATATTCACCTGTGATTTTAGAGCACATTCTAGGTGGAGACAGAATTGATCCATACAAAGTTATGTTAAGTATTATTGACAGTCCAAGATATGAAAAAGTAACTATCTAGTGTGTCTTTATAGGCACACTGCACATGGCCTTGTGGGAGGTTGGTATCTCAACGTCAGAACTATCTGATGTAAAACCTGGTTCAACTCCAGTACAAGCCGCAAAAGGGTCTCTTAGAAGTTGTTTTCAGCTATGCTTTCAACTTCTAATGTTCCTTTCATAATTACCCCCTATATTTCTGGGAGATCTATTTATATAAATAGACTCCCTCTTTTTTTTTGGTTATTTCTTGCATATACCTAGTGTATCCTGTATAGTAATAATATGTTCAAAATGTTAACAAAATAAACAAACTATACTTGATAAAAAAAAAGAAGAGGGAGATGGAGAAAGATGGGAGTATTTTTAGTTGGTGTAGATGTTGGATTTGGTGGACTTAAGTTTATGTCTAATGCAAAGCCTGAGCCAAATGTAATTCCAAGTGGAGTAGTGCCAGGTATCCCTGGGAGCAGACCTTTACTTGCATCAAGTGAAATTAATTTAAATGAGCTTGTAGTTAAAACAGAAGACGGAACTTTCTTTGTTGGAGAAAACGCACTAGGTATGCCTGTAGAAGAAAATGTTAGTGTTCGAACAGAGAAGCGGGACAGGGCACATGATGAAAAGAGTAGAGTGTTATTTCATACTGGCATTGGACTTAGCTTGCCTGATGAGAGTGGTACTTATGAAGTTAATATTGTAACAGGCCTACCTAATAGTGACTATGAAAAAGCGATAAAAGAAAGCCTTGAGGATTTTTTAAAGAAAGATTTTGAAGTCTCTTTTCATTTAGATAGTGAAAATAAAATTGAGAAAAAAGTAAAAGTTAAGGATGTTATTGTCTTAAGACAGCCAGAAGGATCCGTTACATTTAATCAGTTCTTATTTGATAAAGAAAACTTCCTAGCGCCATCTGAACATAGAGCTGATTATTTAGGTGTGATAGATTTTGGACATGTATCTACTGACTATGCATTATTTAGAAATGGAGTCATTCTTGAAGATGAAACAAAAAACAAGTCTACAATTGGTGTAACTGAAGTATATAAGATGCTTAGAAGAGCAATTGAATTGAAGTTTTCAGGAATGGGCTATATGTTTCATCCGTCAGATCAAGATTTAGATAATGCGATTAAATCAGGATCGATTAAATATAGGAATACTGATTTTGATATCTCGGATGAAATAAATAATGTAGTTGAAAACCGAGCTAAACCTATTGTTAGTTCTATTACAACCGCATGGGGTAATGAAGCTAATAGGCTAGAATTGATTATTGCAACAGGTGGAGGCGCTCATGTTTATGCAGAAGAGGTAAGAAAGAATTTTGAGAAAGAAAATATTCAAGATTTTGTAATACTTGAGAACTCTCAATTCACCAATCTTCTAGGTTTTTATATGTATGGAGTTCTTTCTCTATCAGAGTCAGAAGGAAAGGATGAGGTCTTTGCTGATTATGTAGATCCGGTAAAGGGGTTGAAAGTCTAATGAGTAAAAAAGATTTGCTTGTAGCTCGCATCAGGAAGGATGATGAATTGCTCAGAGAGCATTTCTCAGGCATAAAACCAAGCGATCATGCTTATGAAATTAGACGATTGCTAGAGCAGGCAATACTTAGTGAAAGAAAGAAAAAAGAATACTATAAAAGCCTAGAAGAAGATAATAAGAGATAGTCTAAGATAAGTAGAGAAAACGCATGCATATTTTAAGAAAAAGATCAAAACTTACAGTGAGAAGTCTTATAAATAAAGACTTCTCACTGTTTTTGTTTAAATAGAGCTTTTCATTAAAAAGATCAAATAAGGTAAAATTAAATTAGGCTAATTACACTGGCTCAAACAGTATCGCTGAGAGAGGAGTATCAAGTGGATTGGCCTTATTTTATATGGATAAGGAGGTGCAATACTTGCCAGAAGAAGAAGTAAAGACTAGTGAAGTTGATGATAAAGAAAAAGAGGACAATAGTCAAGCAGAAAATAATTTGCCAGAAGTAAGCTCATCTTTTGATCCAGCAGCATGGACTAAGAATCCTGAAGCTGTTGAAGCAATTACTGTAGCAAGAAGACTTAGGAAAACAAAACATGGCATATATGCTCAGGTGCCAATCATTTGTAAAGCAGAGGCTTGTCCGTACTCTCATTCATGTCCACTTCTGGAGCAGGGAATGGCCCCTTATGCAGAGAAATGTCCACTTGAAATTGCCGCAATAGAAGATCTTTTTGAAAGATATGCGAGTCATTTTGATATAGATTTAGATAAGAATGATCCAGGAGATACAGTTGACCTTATGATGGTAAAGGATCTGGTAGATGCAGACATTGGACTACTGAGGTGTGACAACAAGATGGCCTGGGATGCTGATTATGTAATTAATAATACTGTCGGATTTACAGAAGATGGCGAAGCCCTTACTAGGCAAGAACTTCATCCGCTGACAGATTATAGAGAAAAATTAATTAACCGAAAACATAAAACCTTCCAGTTACTTAATTCTACTAGAAAAGATAAAGAAGGGTCTAAGATTATTCATGAAATAGATCCGTCACAACAAGCGTCTGAAATGCTACAAGTTATTCAGCAGACAAAAGAATTAAATGCTATTGAAGAAGAAAGAGAAAAATCCTACTACAGAAATAAGAATGACAATAACATTATTGATGTTGAGCCAGTTGATTTTGAAGAGGAGGATTAAAATGAATCCAAAATTATTATCTAATATTCCTTTAAATGCTATGAAAGGACTTTACGGAGATGTAGCAAAGACTGCAAAAGGATCTGTTCCTTTGACCTATCCTATTAGAAACGCTCAAGCAAGAGGTGCTTATGATAAGTTTTCTTCTGCTGAGAAAGGTGCTCATAAATGGGGTAAGGGAACGTTAAGTCCTGGTCGAGCTGCAGCACTTGCTGGTAGTGCTTATGTTGCTGGAGATGCAGGATACAGAGCTTTAAGCGGTGGATCCATGTATCGAGATAAAGACGGTGAAAAGAACTTTGTAGGTATTCCATTCATTTAATAATGGGCGGTGACTAGATATGTCAGTAAGAAGATTTTTAAGAGGAACAGCAAAGCAGTTTGATCCAAGAGAGCCTTTTATTAAGAAAGTTGGAGATAGAAATATTAACAACTTATGGACCGGAAGGGAAGTAGGAGGTAAAGGTAAGATTGCAATGGGAGTTGGCCTTGCCGGTTATGCTGGACACCAGATTCATACAGCTCCGCTTCAGCAACTAAGAGCAGAAGCAGAGATTCAAGAACCAACACCGCTTCCTGGAACAATGGGAGATATGCAAGAATATACCCCGAATTACATTAATGCAATGAATGAAAATATGCCTCAAGTTGATGGGGATCTTGCCTTTGCTTTAAATAACTTAAGACATGGAGGCTGGTAAGAAATGAGTATGCCACCAGAGCAAAATGCAAAAGGAAGTATCAACAAATTAAATACATTAAATAAGGGTCTTGGTGTAGGCTTCGTTGGAATTGATTCATACATGCGTGTAAAAGAAGGAGAATCTGCTCCAGTAGCAATTGGAAAATCACTTCTAACAAATGCAGCATGGGCAATGGCTCCAGGTGGACTTGTGGGAGGTATTGCTATTGCAGGAGGAATTGCAGCTACTCAAGCAATACCTAGTGCAATTAACAATATAAACGAAAGAACATCAAGGCTTGGCCAGAATCTAAACAGATTCGGAAGTAACTTTCAGTCAACAGAAGCGCAAAGAACAATGGAGTATCAAGGTATTAATCAAATAGAACAAGCTAGAACAGAAGTAGCTAGGCAAATGTCAGGTCATGCTAAAAGAGCGCAAAGAGTATATTAAAAGGAGGTTTACATTATGGCATATATGCAGTCAAATGAACCTTATCAAAGAGTAGATGAAAGTTCTATCACAAAAGATATGCTTACAGGTGCAGGTATTGGTGCAGCAGTTGCTGGAACAACTCATGCAGGAATGTCAGCTGGGGCTAAACTTCAAGCAAGAAATTTTCATAGAAGAAATAATGTCATTGACCGAAGATATGACACAATGGTAAGCGATATTGTTGATAGCAGACTAGACCCTGTTACAAAAGTTTCTTCAATGAGACAAGCTGCTGGGGCAGGTGCGCTTCAGAGAGCACATACAAAAAATAAATTAACTAATAGTAGAACTATTAAATCTAAAAATAGATTCTTTGGTTCTGGATGGAGAGGAGCCGCAACTTACGGAGTCATGGGTGCAACAGGAGCTTTGTTTGGTGGGCTTTCAAATATAGCAGGTGATAATGATGAATATTATTAGTAGGGGGATTTTCCCCTTATGACTAACAACGTTTTAACAGAAACAGAAAGATATCAATTGGAAAAAGAAATTAGATCTGATCCAGTTAAATGGGCTTTTTGGAAGTTAAAAGATCAAAACGGAAATCCTTGGAAAGCAAGATGGTATCAGAGAAACATTATAGAAGATATTTTGCATGGAGATAAACGTATAGCTTCTAGAATGGGAAGACGTGTTGGCAAGTGTCTTCCAGGATGGACTAAGATATTTGATCCTGAATCTGGTAGGCTCATTACTATTAAAGAGCTGTATGAAACAAAAGAAGCTACTGTAGCTACAATGAATAAAAATTACAAGTTATCTTCTACTGATACAAGCCAGGTATGGGATAATGGAGTAAAAGAAGTTTATAAAGCAAAACTTAAAACCGGAAGAGTCATAGAAGCAACCGGTAATCATCCTTTATATAGAGTAGACGGATGGACCGAGATTGATGACTTAAAACCAGGAGATAAGGTTGCTACACCAAGGGAGTTAAACTTCTTTGGCAATGAATACATAAAAGAAGAAAAAGTTAAGTTACTCGCTTATATGCTAAGTGAGTCAGGAAGAAGTAGTCATGACTTAAAATTTGTCTCTACATCTGAAGAAGTATTAAGTGACTTCAAGAAATCTATTTCATATTTTGGTGATATAGGGATAAGAGAAAATAAAGATAGTAAAATAGAAGAGTATTTTATAGATAATGATTTAAATGTAAGACAATTCATAAAGGAAAATAATCTCTTCCAAGTAAAAGATGAAGACAGAGAAATTCCTGATATTGTTTATCAGATGCCAAAAGAAAAAATTGCCTTGTTCCTCTCAAGACTTTATGCAATTCATGGTTGGGGTACAGTTACATATGGACCAAAAAAACATTTAGAAATAGGATACTCAACATCTTCTGAATCAGTTGCAAGAGGTGTGCAGCACCTGCTATTACGCTTTGGAATTCAATCTTACTTGAGAGAGAGGATTGTTAGAGGTAAAGGTGTTGTAAGCAAACGATACTATCTTGGAATATTTGGTAAGAGATATGTCACAACTTTCTCAAATGAAATTGATATTTTTTCAAAAGAGACTGATGTTGCTGAAGTAATTCGATTAGCGAATACAATGAAAGAGAAAGATGATCATATTCCAAAAGAAATTATGAAGGAAGTAGAAGAGCTTCGTATAGCAAATGGTATTCGGCCAAAAGAAATGTTACATCCTAATGCAAGCATGCACGCTAGATATAAACGTGAATATGGCCCACAAAGAAAAACTTTAAACTACTGGAGTGATGTTCTTGGATCCAAGCGTTTAAAAGATCTTTCAGAAAGTGATTTATACTGGGACCAAATTGAATCGATTGAATCTATAGGTCAGCATCAAACTTATGACTTAACCATTCCAGAGACAAAAAACTTTGTAGCGAATGATATTATTGTACATAATACAGAGGTTATGGTTGTATTCGCATTATGGTATGCATTTCATAATAAAAATGCTAGACTCCTTTTTGCTACACCATATGAGAACCAGGTTAGACTTATCTTTATGAGACTAAATGAACTGATTAATGACTGTAGCGAACTCGAAATTTCTTTGAAACGAAGGACTAGCAACCCATTTATTATAGAATTTAACAATGGATCTGCAATAATGGGTTTTACAGTTGGTGCGACAAAGGGTCAAGCAGGGGCAAGTGTCCGTGGTCAAAGAGCAGACTTTATCTTTATTGATGAGATTGATTATATTAACAGAGAAGGTATAGATGCAACTACTTCTATTGCTTTAGAGAACCCTAAAGAAATAGGTATCTGGATATCATCTACACCAACAGGTAAACGAGACTTCTTTTATAATGCATGCACTAATCCTAGAACAGGATATAAATCATATCATTTTCCTTCTATGGTTAACCCTAATTTTGATGAAAAGATGGAAGGCGAACTTAGGGCTACAATGACAGAGCAAGCATATATACATGAAGTTCTTGCAGAGTTTGGAGAAGAAACAGTTGGAGTGTTTAATAAAGAGGCCATTGACAGAGCAACAACACAATATGTTTATTCTTACTTTGAATTAAACGCCTATCAAAGAGAGGAATTTAAAAAGAAAGGCTTTAATTTAAAAGATATTGTTTACTTTCCAACGTACTCAAAAAGCAATCCAGCCCCTCCTGCATATAGGGTTGTCGGGATAGACTGGGATAAATACGGAGAGGCTACACAAATTATTGTTACTGAATTTGATGAGCTTTTAAAGAAATTTAGAGTAGCTCATAGATATGAAATTCCTAAAGGTGACTTTACTTTTGATAATGCAGTACAAAAAGCTATTGAAGTAAATGAAATTTGGAATCCGAAGTTTATCTACGTTGATGGTGGTTCCGGTGAGTACCAAATTGAAACATTAAGACTTTATGGGAAAGATAATCCTGAAACTGGTCTTGATAAGAAAGTTAAGCGAATTCAGTTTTCTCAAAACGTAGAGATAAGAGATCCTGTAACAAAAGAAGTTGTGCAAAAACAAGCAAAAGGTTTTATGGTGGATCAGACAAGTATATTACTTGAACGAGATCAAATAGCAATGTCTCCTTTTGATGATATTATTTGGACACAAATGCAAAACTATCAAGTTGTTAGAAGATCCGCTTCAGGAGATCCTATATTTACATCAGAAGACGATCACGCTTTGGATGCACTAATGTTAACTATTCTTGGATTCACACTGGAGTTTCCAGATATCACAAATATTATATTTAAAATGAATCCAGCTACAAAAGCTTTTTCTGTAAAAAGCAATGAAGTTGAACGTATTCGAGAAAAAATGTTTTCTAATGAATCAGATGTATATGGACAAAAAAAGAAAAGAAAAATTGAAATACAGAGTAGCGCAAGACACACCAATAATAATGTTCTAGGGTATAAAAAGAAAAGAAGTCGGGGAGGCTTTGGAAGATCATCACGATCAAATTTAGGTGGTTCTTTTTCTAGAACAAGGATTTAAAGAAAGAGGGATTGAAAGTGACAGAAGAAAAAAGTAATCAACATAAATGGTATGGAGAAGCTGGAATAGATACTAGTTATGAAAGAAGTTTAATTAACTATAGTCCAAAACTTAAGTTTCCAGAAAAAACAGGAAGTTTTGATCTGTCTCCAGAAGTTGTGATTCAAATTCTTAGATCAGAAGACTTTATGGTAAGTAAAACAATTTTAGGATATAAGGATCTGATAAATAAAATCGAAGAATATATGAATATAATAAAAAGACGAAATAACCGAAGTCACTTTCAGTCCTATTTAGATGTCTTAAAAGAAAGAAGCATTGAAGAGGTCTTTAAAAAAGAAGAAGAGGTTTCAGGATATCAAGGAATACCTGACTATGAGATTTACACTATACTTTACCTTATGAAAGAGTCTCTTGAAGATCAAGTTGATTTTATTGATGAAAGGTATAGAGTGCAGTTTACAGGAAGATCAGAAGATCAGGAAATAGTTGAAGATGAAATTAAATCGATCAATGAGTGGATTGCTATTGAATATGATCTAATGGAAGCCTATGAAGAAGTTTCTCATGCTGATGAGAAGATAGAAGAGATTAGCGTGCGAATTGAAGAGTTGGAAAGAAAGAGAAGGGAGATTGATAATCTTCATACATCTCTAGCCGATATATCCTACGTGCATAAAAACAGAATTGTTGCTTTCACTGAAATACTTGAAGACATGGAAGTACTTGTTTTAAATAAGGAGAGAGTTGCTGGAGAGGGTGTTAGAAGGCTTTTAGACAGTTTAGCCCTAACAGAAAGTCTCACTGATATTAAGCTTCATTTAATCATGAGTTTCAAGGACTATAGGGTTAAGCATGAAAGTCTAAAGCAACAGTATCTTATGGTAGATAGTCAAAAGGAAAAATATATTAGTGAGAAGCAGTACTTTTATCAAAACATTGTTGTTGATGTAAATGATAAAACAAAAAACTGGCTATATGATCAAGAGGAAGGTTCAAGTCAATCTCTAGATATATTTGCAAGTATTTTAGTTAATTCTGTCTCAGATACAAAGAAGGATTACGAGGTAATATTATCAGAATTACTTAACTACTATCAAACAGAATCTGCATTTTATGGAGAACAAATTTTACTTATCTTAAAAAAGCAAGAAATCCGTCAATTTATTGAGATAATTGACGATTTAGAAGAAGCGGGGGTTGTAACGGAAGAATGGATAGATAAATACCTGATTGACAGGGGATATGAAGAGATAAGCACTTAGCGTTACAAGGCAGATATCATGTATAATATTTAGTAGTAAATTGTTTATAAAAGTAAAATCAAACATATATTTATATGTATAGGAGGATGGGATATGGTTGTCTAAATTTTTATATAACTTAATAAATAATATATCATTTAATAATCAGTCCACTCCTAGAAAAAGTTCAGGCTCTTTTTCAAGAGATCCTAAGCAAGTTAAAGCTAAACGAGTTGGCTCTCAACTTGGAGATACATCTGGATCAGGAAGAGATAGTTTTGAAGGGCATGACGTAAACCTATCGCTAATAGCTGATGTCATCCGTAAAGATACTTTTCTAACTCAAGGAGTTATGAAATATGAAGAGCTTATCTTTAAGTCAGGATGGACTCTGCAATCTAAAAATGATCAAGCATTAGAGTATATAAAGTTTAGGTTGAACATGATTGCGATTGCAACTGGTATACCAACAGAAGAGTTTTTCTCGCATATTGCAAGAGACATTGTGTGGGCATCTAATTGTTTTATTGTTAAGGCAAGAGCAAAAGGTGGAGTTGGACTTCCTCCTGGAACCTCACTTCAAGCAGTTCCTCCAGCAAAAGATCCTGTTGTAGGATATTTTGTACTACCTCCTCAAACTATCGAGATAGCACGTGATGAAAACGGAGAGATTACAAAGTATAAGCAGGAAGTACCTGGTGGTGGAGATGCAAAAGAGTTTAATCCAGAAGATATTATACATATTAAAGTAAATAATAGATCAGGAACCGCATTTGGGGATCCATGGATTGCTCCTGTTGTTGAGGATGTAAGACTGCTTAGGAAAATTGAAGAAAATGTTTCTTTGCTTCTATATAAGCATATATTTCCTTCACTTAAATATCAAATTGGTCTAGATAAAGATGGATTTCAAGCGACTGATGAAGAGATAGATGAAGCAAGATCTATGGTCGATGGCATGAATGAAGACTCCATGTATGTTATTCCTGAAAGACACAACATTGAAGCTATTGGCATTCAAACAATTGATGGAAATCCATACTTAGAGTACTTTCAAAAAAGAGTTATTTCTGGATTAGGTCTATCTCAAGTAGATTTTGGACGAGGAGACACTGCAAACCGTAATACAGCAGACGCCATGACAGGTCAAAAGGCTGATAGAGTTAAAGGTTGGCAGAAGATTATTCAGACTTATATTGATAAATTTATTATTGAAGAGTTACTTGTAGAAGGAGGATTTGATCCCCTAATTAACCCAGACACTGATGTAGACTTTGTATTCAACGAAATTGAATTAGAGTCCAAAATTAAGTTTGAAACTCATGAGTTAAATAAGTTTAACAGTAACGTACAAACATGGGAAGAAACAAGGGTTAATATTGGTCAAGACTCAGCAGCTGATGAAGAAAGACTTCATTTCAATATGATTGGAAATAAAGGATCTGAAGCAGCATCCAATACAATAGATAATCAAAATCAGCCGGAGAATCAAAATGGAAAAAGAAGTGGACCTAAAAAGACAACAGAGTTTTTTGAAAGAGAACTTGAAACAATGCATGGTACTTCAGAGAGTCTATCAAATAGAGGATTTAAAGAGAAGCTTGATGATTTCACATCCTATGCTGAATCTGAAATCAATGAGCAATATGATGGATTAAGGACTAGTATCCTAAATAATATATCTGAATCAAAGAGATTTCCTATTCAAACGTTAGATAAAAATCTTGTTTCTAAAATACAAGAAGATGAAGTAAGTAAAGTATTAATAAGAGAAGCTAAAAATATGTTTTACACAGGGTCAAGAGCAGCATGTATAGATACATCTCATGAGTCTAATACAGACTATAATCCTTTCGATAGGATTGTTGCTGAAGATATAAAAAGCACTACTTCAAGACTTTTTAAATCCATTAATGAAGCTATAAAAGAAAACACTCAAACTGAAAATTCTAAAGAGAGTGTTCTTGCAGTAGCTAGTTCTGCTTTTGAATCTAATCAATATAAAGTTAGAAGAAATGTTAAAACACTACTAGCTAGAAGTTACAATTATGGATATATCTTAGAACTTCTAAGATCTGGACAGAAAGAAACAAGCGTGCTTGATCAGGATGAGTGCTCTGTCTGTAAAAGTAAGAATAAACAAGCAATCAAATTAAATGAATTTAATTCTTTTGATGAGTTTGCTATTTATTATAAAATACCACCTTGGCATGAAAATTGTGAATGTGAGGTTACATATTACAAGGGAGGTGAGACATAATGGTCTTACACTATTCTTTGGAAGAACATAAAAATAAAAAACTTGTTCCATTAGATTTAAAAGAAACAACAGCCGTAGTCAGTAGTCTCAGTGAAGAAGGTTCAAAGATTTTTAAGGAATCTGCTCAAGATAAACCAGGAAGAAAACTAATTGTAGAAATGGAAGCCATACACGTAGGAAGAACTCGTAACTATACATTTTACACAGAAGAAGGTTTACGAAATGGCCTTTCATCTTGGACTACTCCTTACAATAAACCAGTACTTACCCACCATAATACATATTCTGGAGAGCCTATTGGAAGGATTATTGATGCAAAGTATTCTAATGAAACAATGTCTGGTATAGATGGACTAGTGTTTACAGTTGAAATAAATGACAAAGATGCTATTGAGAAAGTTCTAGACAAAAGATATCAAACTGTAAGTATTGGAGCAAGTACAGATAAAGTAACTTGTAATATTTGCGGAACAGATAGAACTGAAAGCTGGTGTAGTCATTATCCAGGAGACACATATGATGAGCAGACCTGTCATTTTATTATTGGTACAACTCTAGGGAAAGAAGTTAGCTATGTAAACACTCCTTCGGATCAAAATGCTGGAAACAGATCAGTCCAGGTTGTTGATGAAGAAGAGGTTGGTTCTGGAGGATCAAAAGAGTCAGAGTCTGTTAATAGTAAGATTTTTCAAATTGCAGAAGGACTCTATCAGAGTTCGGAAAACCCTAAATTAAATATTTATGAGCACTTGAATGACAGTGTGAAAGATATGCTGCATCTAGTTGCGAATACAACAAAAGAAGGTGAATCTGGTATGGATGAAAAAAAGGATGTTAAGCCTAAAAATGAAGAAGACTTGAAGGAAGATCTTGTGGGTAATGAAACAGATTTGAAAAAAGATGGAGTAACATTAGAAAGCCTTCAGGGAATTATTACTAATCTAGTTGTTGAAAAAGAAGGCATGAAAAAGGAGATCTTTCAGTTAAATGAAGAAAATAAAGACCTTCAGACTAGGCAGGTAAAACTTCTTAAAGATGCACATCTTGCATTAGCAGAAAAGGTTATAGAATTAAAATACTCACTTAATAAGCACGATGTTGTTGGTGTTGATCGAGAAGAAGCTCTTCAAGAGCACATTAAAAGAACAAGAGAGTCTCTAGAAGATTCTTTAAATGACCTAACAGCTGAAGCAAAGTCTGCTCGGGTTGAACCTGGATCTGTAAAGAGTCCTGGAGCAACAGAGGAGGATTTACAAGATCAGAAAGAAGATAAGATGTCTGTTCAAGAAGGAATTAATCTTATGAGAGGTATTTTCAATAGAAACTAATACTTTAAATAGTGTAAAAAATATAACCAAGGAGTGAATGGAATGGCATTGTTCAGAGGCACAAGAAGATTGACAGGATCTGATGATCAAGAGATGCGTACCAATACGAAATTACAGCACAGTGTGCATGATGCACCACCTGAGAGATATTTAATTGACCCCCGTTTAAAAAGATTGTTTAGATATCATTTTGGAGGAGACGGACACGTAGTAATTCCTCAAGGTAGAGTTGTTGCGCCATCTGCAGATGATGGTGGTCGTTTTACAAGAGGTACAATTAAAGACTTTGATAGTGGAAAGTATGTGCCAGTGCTTACTTTAGCAAATGGCGGTAAAGATGTAGAAGAAGTTGGTAAAGATGGATCTACACATACACGTGCAGCTAATATTCCTATTGGTGTTGCTTATGCAAACCTCTATGAAGAAATCATGGATGACTTTAATCGCATGCAACCAACAGTAGAAAATGAAATCTATATCGAGATTCCTTATATTCCAAATAAAGTAGATGCAGAGGCAGTACATTACGGAGCTTTATATGATGTTGATATGCAAAACGGTATTAAAAGTGGAGACTTTGTAATGGCTGACGAAAACGGACGCTTCATTAAGGCTGACTTTGAAGGAGTTCGTAAGAAAATTACAGATGCTTCGGATTTAGAAGAAGTTAAAGAAGCACTAGCAGAAGAATCTTTGATGCAGGAACAAGTTATTGGACAAGTATGGGCAGTTGAAACAAATCTCCCTCCACAAGGTTGGTTGCAATGGGTTGGCTGGTCAGATGAACAGAGAAAAGAAGATGACAGACCATCTGGTTTTTCAGCTGTTGATTTGATGGAAGGTGATTATCCTGGATATCCTTACGAAAAGTCTTACAGAAACTTTGATCCTAAATCTAATAAGTATTACCCACAAGGTATTCCTGGTTTAACTGATGGATCCAATATCGAAGTTCCTTTTGAGAATCTAGTAATTGGTTACATCAATCCAGGACAAACAGGACGACATGACTTTAGAATTAAGCATTCTCCTATTGTAGAAGGATCTATGACTGTAAAAATCGGAGGAGAAGAGGTTGAGCCTCAAAATGTTAGCTATGAAACTGGACTTGTGACACTGAATATTGAGTCAAATGACCATGCAGAGCCACAAGCAGTTGAAGTTACATTTAAGGCAACAGGCCAGATTCCTGGTGTTCCAACAAACTGGGACTTCAAAGGTTCTGTTGGAGCAGTACGAATTTTATTGCAAAAATAAACAAAGACAAAAGGAGGAAGCTAAAAAATGTATTTAACTAAAGAATCAGAAGATCTTTTAAAACGTATGAAAAAAATGTTAGATGTAAATGAAGACTGGACACAAATTCCCAAATCAGAATTTGTATCTGTTCGAGAAGCAGTAACAACAAATGATGCATCTATCTTGATGCCACAAGTGCTTACAGGTATGATGCGAGAAGCTGCTGAACCTAATTATATTGGAACAAGCCTCTTAGAAAAGGTTCGTTTAACAGAGGGTAATTCTATCGTCTTCCCCTCTATTGGAGCTATGAGAGCATATCACATTGGAGAAACACAAAGTTATCCAATGGAAAGTCCTGATTTCTCGCTGCATGGAACTCAAGAGGTGCGTGCACGTAAAACAGGTCTTGCTGTTTCTGTATCAGATGAAGCTATTAGTGAATCTCAATGGGATGTTATCGGAATTATGGTTCGTAAGGCCGGAGAAGCAATGTCCAGATTTAAAGAAGAAGAAGCATTTAGACAGTTTAGTATCCATGGAAACGATATTTTCGATAATGATAAGCGTGAAAAATATACTGAAGCAGGAACAACTGGTATGGATATTGATGGGAACTATAATAATACATTGTCTACAGAGGATCTCATTGATATGTTTATTGCTGTTATGGCTAATGGATATAATCCAACAGATGTGCTAATGCATCCACTTGCATGGTCTGTTTTCTTTAAAAATGATATTTTAGAGAGTCTTACTCATGGCGCTTTAGGTGGAGCACAGCAAACAAGCTTAAGTATTAAACCAGATCAGGTTCAAGGACGTATTCCTTTTCAAATCAATATGCAATTCTCACCATTTATTCCATTTAATTATGATGCAAAGAAATTTGATACATATGTTTTGGATAAAAAGAATGTAGGTGTCTTGTTGGAGAAATCTCCACTTGCTACAGATCAATTTGATGATCCAATGCGTGACATTCAAACAATTAAAGTAAATGAGCGTTATGGTATTGGAGTTCATGATGAAGGAAGAGCTATTTCTGTTGCTAGAAATATTGCGTTTGAAAAAACTTATCCTGCTCCAGATCGTATTCGTGTAATCAGCTAATATTAAGAAAAATAGGGCGGGCGATGAAGGTTGCTTGCCCTATTTTTTATAAAAGGAGGATCTTATTATGCCAAAACTAACAGTTGGACTAGCTCCATATAAAAACAGTTTTTATGATAAAAAAACAAATACTTCTATTACACTATCAAATCCAGTAAGAGAGATTTCTTACAATGACAATACAGATCTTCTTGGTCTTTGTCATGCTGTTAATTGTAAGTTTCCAGCACTCATTCTTTATAAAGGGAAGTTTCCAAAAGAAGTAATGGATGAATGGAAAGGAAAATATAAGCTTATTGCAAAGCAAGCAATTAATCGAGCAGATAAGAATCAAGAAAAAAGTGTTGGAAATGATGAAGGTGAAGCAGAAGAGCCAGAGGTTTTAAATATTGCTTCCATAGCATCATTAGAAAACATTGAAGTAGAATTCGGAACATCTAAAGAAAGCTTATCATTACCTAGTAGAGTAGAAGTTACTTTTAATGATGACTCCAAAGAAAACTTAAATGTAACATGGAATGATGGAGAGCCTAATTATAATGGAAGTTCTGCTGGGACTTATGTGTTTGAAGGTGAGATTGAAATCTCAGAAGAACTAACAAACACAGATAATCTTAAGGCGCAAATCACAGTTAATGTACTTGAAGAAGAAGAAGAAGAAGAAGGGGATGTAGAGGCTTTATCCTTCAATCTTGAAGAAGAGAAGCCAAAGAAGAAGCAAGCTGCTAAGAAAACTACAGCTAAAAAGACTACAAAGAAAAGTACTAAATAAGAGAGGTGGTCCACTTGTTGAAGTTCGGTGTTGACCGGTCATTTAAAACAATTGAACTTCCTCTTATATCTGAAGATGACAGCATTAGAGTAAAAGCCTATGATGATAAACAGAATCTTGCTGCAGATATCAAACAGAAGCTTTTAACTGTAGATGTTAAATATGAAGATGATGTCTACAGAGTTAGATCTCATCTTTCTATGAAAGACCATGGTGTAAGAAGCTCACACTGGATTAGAAATGCATCTGAAGCAGATAACGATTTACAGAAGTTCAATCAGTATCGTATAAAAGGAACTTCTAATCAAGGAGATTCTAATTGGGTTTATTCCAATATAAAAACAGATAAGAATGAAGAAATTCTTTTTGAATTAATACATGATTTGATTGAAGTTCTTGATATGACACAAGATGATAAAATTGAGTACATTTTCGATAGTCTCTTTGAAGATTTGTTTATAAATCTTACTAAAAAAGATGAAGCAAGCATGGGGAAGGTTTATGACAATTTCTATGATGTATCAGCTAAAATATCTGAAGCAAAGAAAATGATTAAAACACAGACCCAGAAATCTTTTCAAGAGAATGTTGTAGCTTCTTTAGATTACTTTTCAAGTCTTCTTAGGCACTATAAGATTATCGATAAGTTTGAATCTGAAAAAGAAGACTTTCTTGCTCTTGTAATAGAATCCTTTCTTGAAGATCAATTTGAAAACATATTAAATGAGACAGGATATGAAGCTATTATAAAAGAGGATGATAGTACTCATATCATTATTCAAGACTTGTTTAATTTTGATACTCAAAAGTCTTTCATTAGTACACTTTACAGTATGGATGTTGAAGATCTTTTTATAATAAATGTAAGTGACGCAGTTCAAATTATAAGGGAGCCAGAAGTATTTGAGAGACTTAATGTAAATTCAAAAGAAGATTACTTTAATTTATTCTCTATTTTTTTGGAAGATATCTACTCTCCTTTATACTCTCTAATTGAAATGACAGCTCTTATTAGCATGGAAGCAGAGGATTTTGTTGAATCTGACTTTAATGATCTAACGAGCGGATATCAGATTAGAGAAAATGATGACATTAGCGAAGTGTTTATTTTAGAAGATTTACTTAAAATCTTATCTCATGATAAAGACGATATTCTATCTGAAATGCTAGTTGATTTATCTGAAACAATATTGTCTCCTAAAATTGAAAAGAAGCTCTCTCTGTGGATTGATTATGCACCTCTTGAGTTTATAGAGTACATTATTGATGTTGCAGAAAATAGCAAAATAAAAAACACTTCAAGAGAAAATAAGTTTGATGAAGTATTACAGACAAATATGTCTGAAAAAAGTAATCTATATAAGCCTTTTGCTTATTATGATTTCAAGGAAAATATTAAGGTTAATATCAATACTATTTATAATATTATTGAGAAGTTTGAACAAAATGACATAAAAGAAGAAGTAGCTTTCTATCTAATTGACAGTTATCTTCTGAAAAGCAATACATATTCAAAATTAGTAGAAGATATTTTTCCTTTATTTATTAATGATAATATTGATTTGAAAGATACTTCATATGATATTTATAGTGATATGCTAAAAAAGATTTTTATGATAGAAGAATCCTCTGTTGATTTAACTTCTTTCTTTAATGAGTTTAATAAAAATATTAAGACGGGAATAGCAATGGATTCAGAGAGTCTTTATAAAGCAAACTTTAAAGATCTGTATGGCCACACTATATTGAAATCTATGACAGAATACAATGAGTGGAGTTTAGATCAATTTATGAATGATATTTACATATTAGATTTACAAGATGAAGTAGGATACATCCTTGGAGATGTAGGAGGAAGCTCATCTTTAGGACGATTTATTTTAGGACAAAGTACGTTGAGAGGTCAAAATTTATAGTGAGGTGTATAATCTATGAAGCTAAGTAAGATCAATCGCTTAATCAACATGCTGCCTGATGGAGAAAAAAAGAATAAGTTTATGGAAAAACTATCTAAAATTTCTAATAGCCAGCCTAAAAATGACGGACTTCATGATAAGTTCTCACTAGGTGCAAGCGGTCACATCTGTATTGAAGAAATAGATAGTTCCGGTGAAGTCGTAGGAACACTAGCAGATCAGCAAAACCTAGTCGTAGATGGATCTGAAGAAATCCTACTCCGTGCATTTAGTGGAGATCCAGAAAGAGTTCTATATAAGAATAGGGTCTTAAGAAATGGTGAATCAAAGATTTATCACGCTGAATTAGATCGAATTGTAGGGGTAGAAGGAGGACAAAACATTGTCCTTAGCCATCCTAACGATCTTTGGAAACTTGTTGATGAAGAAGAGTTTGAACATGAATATAGCTATTATCCTAATACGCTGTATGTTCAAGAGGTAGAGTCTCTAGAGCCTGGTAAGAAAGGTTTTGTTATTAAGTCTGTACCAGGAACTGATACAGCTCCTTTAACATCAGAAATTTACAGTACATTTACTAATCTATTTATTGGTATTGGAGAAGGAGAAAGCTACTCCCTTGACTTGAATGATAGTAGATTAAATTTTTCTGATACATTTGTTGGAGATGATAAAAAAGAATCTTCATCAGTAAATGATGAAGTGACTTTCAAAGAAAAAATTAGTCGATTCACTATTCAGTATCATGAAAAGAATAGTGGTGGAAATCTAGAAATCTATATTGATGATGAGCTTAAAGAAACAATTAATACAAGGAATAGTGATCTTAATAGCTCCCAAGTTCTTGATAAAGAGATTACTTTTGATGGACTAGATCACCTAAGAGAAAGCTCTGTTAGAGTTAAGTTCTCTGGATCCGATGAAGAGGTTTCTAATCCAACTGTAACAATCACAGGTATTAAGATTGACTCTTTTGAAAAAGGAATGAGCAACTTAATCGGAGAGTTTAAAAACTATCGTAAAGACTTCGATACAATTGAGTTTTATAATACAACAAGTGTTACACCTTATCAGGTAACTCTTGACTTCTCCCCTGTATTAAAAGGATCTGTTGTTGTTAGTTATAATGATGTAGAGTTTGAAGAAGTAGAATCAATTGAGGATCTCAAAGAAGAAAGTTTTTATGTTGACGATCTTGAAGGTATTCTTTATTTCAACAATGCTCTTACTAACTTGTCAGTGAAATATGAAGTAACAGGCCAAACAAGAAAAACAGCAAGAGTTGTTAATCTTGATACAAGAGACATCACTCTTTCTGTCTCAGATGAGACACCTGAAGGGGATGTTGATGGAGAAAATACAATTTTCAAGCTACAGCATTCAAATCTTATCTCATATAAAGTAACAAAAAATGGAGAAGAGATGGAAGAAGGATCTCAATCTAGTCGTTACTCAATGAATAGTGGAACCGGAGTAATTACATTCCGTACTGCACCAGAAGAAGATGATGAAATTCTTGTTGATTACACATTTAGAAAAGAAGTAAATGTATTGAAAACAGACTATCCTGTTGATGAAGATCAAGAAATCATATTCCTTAATCAGTTCAATGAAGCTTTAGAAAAAACAACAAGCTTAAATGAATTAAGAAATGATGGAGTATTCCTAGTTGATCGTTCAGACAGTGCAAGAAAAGTAGTACTATTCACAAAGATAAATAAGCAAGAGACACCTATTACTTCTGTAAAAATGTATCATTATTCTGAAGATCTTCCTGGAGTTCCAACAGGGTATAAAAGAAAAGTAGTTGAAAAGCCAAAGACAGTTAATGATTATCCTTGGTATGCACTTGATAAGGGATCGATTCATTTTGTAGCTGAATTTCCAGAAGGCTCTTTCAATCATAGCGTAACAATCAGAGAAATGGGTTTGTTTGATGGACCTAGAGTAGATGATCAAGTTAAAGGATTTAAGAACTATCCTGTTAAAGCTTTCTCATTAGTTAGAGTCGGAGAAGCAAGAAAGGATAAGAATACAGGAATTCGAGTAACTTGGACAATTACCCTTACGGATGAAGATGGGAATCCTTTCACAGAGAAATAATTAAAAAACAATCAGAGGTGATTTTGAATGACTGTTAGAGATAATCATTTTTTAAATGCTAAAGGTAATGTAAAACTCGAAATGTACGATGACAGTGGAGTTTACTTCACCAAAGAAAAGAAAAACCTTGTCGTTCTAGCTGCCAATGAAATTGTAGCAGAAATGATGAGTGACCCTTCTAAAACAATAAGGGTTACTCATAAAGACGATAGAGGAAAGTACGAGAAAGAAAGTGATCTAGGGAAAACTTCACTAACACCAAATGAAGATGGATTGTATGAGTTTCCTCTAACAATCACACCTCAAACAACTAAAAAGGTTGTACAAGGTGTTGGATCTGACAATCAAGAAACTCTTATTCAAATGGAAGAAGTTAGAGGGATTTCAAAAGTATTGTCTGTAAAAATAGGAGAAGAAGAGCTTGTTCTTGAAGAAGATGTTTTTCTAAAAGATGCAGAAGCAGGAAGATTTGAATTTAAAACAGCACCTAAAGAAAGCATTGAACTTGTTTATCAGCATAAGGAAAATACTCAAGTTGAGATTATTCAAGGCACAGAAACTGTCACTGTTGGAATTGATACTTGGAAGCGAGCAAAGACTCCTAGTAATTCCAGTAAAGAATATGCTGTAGACTATGAACAAGGAAAAATCTTATTTGCCTCCCAGCAGGAAGAAGTTAAAGCATCTTATGACTATCTGAAAAACTATGGAATTGGATTTATGGCTCTTGGTGGTAAACCAGAAGGCCATCCTGACTATCAACCTGTATCATTTTCCCAGTCTGATAAAGTATTAAATCATATGGAGAATGAACTAGATGGAAGCCGTGTTCCTGTACTATATCCCGCTTCTGTTGAAGAAGGAAAAGCAGAAATTGATTTAATTACTACCAAAACTATTGAAGAAGAAGAGGGTAGTGAAACAGTTGAAGCAACTGAAGAAGGAAATCAGATTTCATTGCAGGAAACAGAAGGAAAGAAAGTCCTTCGGTTAGTAAAAGTTGAAAAAGTTATTGATGAAGAAGGGAATACAGAAGAACTTAGTCTCGATGAAGATGTACTCTTAAAAGACCCTAGCAAAGGATTGTTAGAGTTTACAGAGGATTTTGCAGAAGAAGATAAGTTTAATATTGAGTATGTATTGCAAAAGAATAGTTCTCATCTTACTTATCAACTAGCACTTGCTCCTGTAGTTGAATTAGTTAGTGTAGTACATGAGCATGCTGAAACAGGAGAAAAGACAAACTACCGTATTCAAGATCGAGGAATGAAGACTGAATCTGGTGATGTCTGGATGGCAAACGCAAACACAGGAATCCTACAATTTTCAAGCAATCCAGAGGCTGGAACACCTGTTAATGAAAAAGGACAAATCACTGTTCAGTATAAAGTTAATGCTGGAAAAACAGTTAAATTTATTGCAGATTTCCCTAAAGGTGTACCAGGACCACTGTATTTAGAAAAAGAAGAAGAATTTACTTCTGCAGGAGAAACGATCTTTTTACTAGGAAAAGCTATTGCACAAAACGATCAAGGTGAAAACCTAGTAGAGTATGTAAGAGTTAACGGAGAAGATGCAGACTACACTGTACAGTCTGATAGAAGACGTATTGAAGTAGAAGATGCTCTATCAGGAGATTTAATTACAGTAAAATATACACACAGCGAAGAAGAGCATCAAGTGTATCAGGTAGCAATGTTTGATAATAAAGACTCGGCCATTAGTAAGATGTTTAATATCTCAGGTATCGGTCCTGTTACGAAAAACACACAAACTGGAATTCGTATTACATGGTCCGTCACATTTTAATAGAGGGGTGAAAAAATGAGCTCTTCCAACTATATAAAGAGAATATCTTTTTTGGACGGACAGATTCTACAGGATTTTCACTTAAACACAATGCAAAGAAACATTGCAGAAGCTTTTAAAAGTATGACAGTTATGGAGAGATACGACATGCTTATGCTCGTATCTCCCTACAACTACTACTTCTCAGAAGCTTTCATAAACAACACATACAGAGATGATGATAGTACTTCTAACATAGATACATTAAGGTTTGTTATAGAAGAAGGTTCGTGGGAAACAAAGGTACTAGAGCTTCCTGAACAAACAGACGAATTTTACCTTCTTTCTAGATATGATGATGACAAAGAGCAGCAAAACTTTGTTAAGTTTTATTATAGAACAAATAAGGGAAATGATTGGATCGAAATAGTAATTGATGAACCTGTCTATATTCCAACAACCAAGTACTTTCAATTAAAGGTAGACTGTAGATATGAAGGAGCTATCAAGCCATCTGTATATGACTTTGCATTACTATTTAAGTAAGGAGAGAGAGAAATGGCAACTGTAAGAACTTATCCTAATTATCCTATGTTTCGACAAAAGACTGGAGTTATGCCAGACTTCTCAGGATCCCGTATTGCTTATGAAGAAGAGCCATATGGAGAAAAAGATGGAAGTAATAGAAACTTTAAATTAATGCATCAACCTTTATCTGATAGTCTCGAAGTATATAAAGACGGTATGCGTATGAGAAAAGATAATGACTACACGTTAAATATTTCAAACAGAGAGATAAGATTCTCAAGCACACAAATTCCACAGCCAAATTCTATTATATTGGCTAATTATAAGCACTATTAGAACTGGAGAGAGTATGATGAATTTTATAAGAAGAACATTTCCAGCTCATATATCTAAGGATGTACCAGTTAACTTTGAAATTGAAATGCTATTTTTTGTAGACCTTAATAAGGACTTAATTACAAAAGATAAAATCATTCTCTTTGACTTAGATCAAGAAACTAGTGTGCCAATTAGATTTAAATATAATAATCGAACACTTAAGGTTAAGTCAATTAACGAGCTTAATAAGAACACTCATTATCAAGTTCAGATTATAGGTGGAGATAAAGGAATTCTTAGTATAACGGGAGCAAAGATGCCTGAAACATATTCTTTTGAGTTTTATACAGCAAAAGAAGAAGCGATCTTTCCTCCCGTAATAATAAAACCTACACATCTAAGTGAGACAGAAGAAAGTTTCTCAATTGAATGGACTCCTGTTTTAGGAGCTTCTTATTATGAGATTCAAGTATCAAAAAGCAATACATTTAGAAATTTAGAATGGCCATCTAATGATATACCTATTTATGATACAAAAATTAAACCATCATTTTCTTATAAGAAAGGTAACTATTATATTCGGATTAGATCAGTATTAGAAAACAATACAAAGAGTCATTACTCAGATCCAATACAAGTCTATTATAATGGAATATCAAAAAGCAGAGAAGATAATATTAAGGGAGAAAGTCCTGAAGAGTATCATATAGAATTAGTCAGCAAATTTGTTGAAAATGAATCACAGCTAAGTTCCTTGCAATCTCACTTTATAGAACAAAACAAAGAAGAAGATCAAGGTCTAAGTCTTATATCTAGTGAACCGAAACATAGTTCCTTTAATTTAAGTAATAGTCGCAATGAAATTAAGCTAAAATTCAACAAAAAGTTAGATGAAAAAAGTATCAAGAAAGATACAATATATGTCGTTAAAGAAAAAAACTAGTATAGGTTCTAGAATCGGGTGAGCAAAATGCGTTATGTTGGTGATATTTCTAATAATTCCTCAATATTGCTTGAAATACTAACTTATGACAGTAAAAACAATCCAGTAACAGTAGATACCCCTATAGAAGCACATATTAGCAAGCAAAATGAAGATGGCTTGACTAATGTGAGCAATGTTATACTTAATAAAGTAGAAAAGTGTCAACATCAGTATCTGTATGACCTTTCAGAATTAAAAGAAGGGATGCACTTTATTGACTATACTATCTCTATAAATGGAAATGTGGTTGAAAAAAGAGAAGGCTTTTTTATTAGTAATACAAAAAAAGAATCTATAATTGACAACCCAGATGAAGAGTATGGAGATAAGCCTAAATATATTATATCTTCTGATTTTCAAGAAAGTGCAGAAATAGAAGTCAATGAAGAAGAAGTCATTATTCATTTAGATGAAACTGAAAAGTCTAACTGCTCTTACTCTCTTGTTATAACAGACGCTGTTAAAGCAATAGATGGAAGCAGAATTAAAGAAAATACTGTTGTCTCTTATACAACAAGCTATACTCCGCTTTATGCAGAGCCACTTGAAGTTAAGTCATTATTAAAAGATGTCTTTTTCTACTTTAGTATTGAAAGTATTTATGATGCACTTAGAAGCGGTGGTCAAAGAGCACATCAGCTTTTACGAATGCCAGCTGATGCAAATCATCCTGACTTTGAATTAATTGAAGAAGATGATGACATTCTCTTTCCTGCATCAAAGTTCTCATCTCATTATGCAGCACTTAAACTTCTCAATCAACTAGTAATAAAAATTGTATATGCAGAAGATGAAAATGAATCGATTATCGGAAAAGATGAAACTCTCGGAGGTTTTGCACTTGGTGACTTCTCTGTATCAGGAGGAAGTTCAGCTGAAAAAGTAAAAGCGGAAGATCTTCCTGAAATAACAGTAGTAAAAGAACTAATTGCATTTATGGAGTCTGAACTGAAGTTTTGGCAAGATGCACTAATGGGTAGGAATGCAAGAGGATATGCTGCTCCAGTTTCAGCTTCTAATAGAGGAGATGCTGCAGTACCTGAAAGCAGGGAGATCTAATGAATATTAGAAAAAGTTTAGACAATATACTTAAAAAATATGGGTATGACTTGATCTATATTCGAAGAGATAAAAGATTTAAGTGCTCCTGCTATTCAGAAAGAAGTTCTGGCCAAACAAGTTCTTCTTGCAATAAGTGTTTTGGAACAGGATATAAAGTAGCTATTGAGAAAATTCGAAGCAGACGTAAGATAGCTCCATTAACTGAGTCTCTCGTAAGAGCTGGCAGGAATTATGAGATAGGTAATGTATCAGGTACAGCATTTCTTTATTTTATTCAACATGATGTAAAACCCAAAAAGGGAGATATCCTCTTAGAAGTTGAATGGAAAAATGGAGTGCCTTTCAAAATAAAAGAAAAACATTTCATTAGTATTGCTGATCCTAAGCATGGAGCTGGTGGACGCATTGAGTTTTATCAGGTTTATGTAAAATATGATACAGAAAGGCCGGGAGATGAAAATGCTCTCACCTAATATAGAATATGATAAAAGAAGTCCAATCAATATCTATAGAGAGATAGTCGTTGGTAAAAGACTTGTATTGATGGGTACTTCATCATCAGGACCACTATATGAACCTAGACCAATATTTAATGAGAAGGTAGCGGAATCTGAATATGGATACGGTTCACTTCTCAGTCGATACGAAGACGTATCTGTTTTTGATGAATCGATCGAAGTATTTTTTTTAAGAATTGAAGAAGATCAAGTTCAAAAAGGACTTACATCACTTCTGAATTTCAACTTTGATCTTTTATATATTGATAGCTTTAATTTTGGAAGCAGTAAAGAAGATATATACTTTTTTATAGACTTTTGTAAAGAGAAAGAGGCAATGGGGTCCCTTGTTCATGGTTTTTTTGATATAGAAGAGGATGCCGATATCTCATATATTAATGAGTTGCTATTATATCTTTCTTTTGAAGACATATCAGAAACATATGAAGACGGAAAGTACTTGTCGCTTGTATATGATCATATTGATGGCCATAAAGCAGGAGCCTTGTATGCAGGACTTGTTACATCACTAGATCCAGGAATAAGTCCCGTCAACAAGGAAGTTGAAGTAGAACTAAGAAAAGAGTTTGAAAAACATGAATTAATTTCATTGCACAACAATGGAATAGTTGCCTTTAGAAAAAACAATAAAGAAAAAATTGTTGCTTCAAATGCAACATGTGCAGTACTCACTCCAAATAGTAATCATAAAAATATTGCTAATTTCAGAATTGCACAAAGTATCCTTCAGGAATTAAGTGAAGAATTTCAAGACTTAATTGGTGAACCCTACTATGGCGGATATGGAGTAGAGGAAAAAGTTAAAGATATTATAGATGAAAAAATTGATGAGTATACAGACAGAGATATTATTAGAGAAGCCCAATACTCTGTTACATCAGATCCACCAAATGGAGATATTTTCATAACTATTGAGCTTGTTCCGATATTTTCATTGGACTATATAAGATCATATTCACAAGTAAGAATTTATAGGTAGGTGTTTCTTTTTGAATGGATATAAAGACGACAGAGTAAAGGCAGAAAAAGGAACGACATTCTTAGGTTTTATTGATGACTTAAGGGAGTTGTGGCAAGCAGCAGGTAAACAAGGTGATATTGTTCGCAAGAATTTTAAAGTAGGAGCAGAAAGCAATAGCGTTATTACTTACAGAGTGCTTGATAGAATACCTCATCCTTCTTTTAAAGAGTTAAAGCCAAGATATAGATCTGTAGTAGAACATACAGACATTCCCAACGAGTACGTTGAGATATATGGACAAATATTTCAAGTCCTTGTCGAGTTTAATGTTTACTCTGTTAATGATGAAGAGGCAGATCAGCTGGCTGAGGACTTAGAGGATTTTATTAATACATATAAACCCTACTTTAAAAGAAAAGGTGTACAAGACATCTACTTTAAAAAAGAAGGTCCTAATGAAACTTATGATAAATTTCACGTTCCAATGTCTGAAAGAAGTCTCATATTTGAAATGATATTTGAAAAGCTAACACCAAGATTTCTTAACCAAATTAGTCAAATTGCTGTTCAAGCAAATATACATAATGATTTAAACAATAAGGAGGAGGAATCCTAATGGCAAATCCAATGGATAAATATAGTAATCTACCAGGCGTTAAAGTAGAATACGAAAACGGAAATCTATACTCAGACCATCAAAATCTAAATGCAAGTACAAAATCCATTCTTATTATGGGTAGTGCTATTGATGGACCAGTAGGAGAACCGGTAAGTGTTCAATCTATCGGGGGACCAAAAGCTGCTGAAAAGTTATTTGGCGGCATGATGAAAAGAGAAGAAATTGAAACAGGTGAGATTAATCCTAATACTGGAGAGGCAATCACAAGATCTGTAAAGCTTCCTCACCAAGGTAATCTGATTAGAGCAATGTATGAAGTACTTCGTGCAGGAAATGAAGATGTTCGTTTACTTCGGATTGATGGGAAAAGAGCTAAAACAGAAATCCAAGTAAAAAATATTGATCAAGAGCTTGATCAGGTGCTTGGTGTCGCAACTGGAAACACTTCATTCTCAAAAGAAATTAATATTAAGGATAATGGAAGATTATCTAGTATCCCTGTTAAAAGTATTATTGAACAAAAAGAAGATGGATCTGTTATTAATGAGTACTTCTCTCAAGAAGAAATTAATGGAATTATACTTGATGTTGACCGTAATCCAGGATCAGAAACAGTTTATTTCAAACCAGACGTACTTCGTCCTGGTAATAAAGTAAAAGTTAATTACAACTTTAACAAGCGTAACTATCATGAAGTAACAAAAGATGATGATGATGGTAAGCTAACTTTTGATCCTACAACCGTAAACTACTTTTCAAGTCGTAATGGCTTCTGGTCTGATGATTATGAGCTAGGACATACAATCAATGTTTTTGTAGATGGAACTGCCATTCCACAAATTAGTCCAAATGGAGACTGGTTATGGAGACCTGGAAAGGAAGATAGTTCTGTTGAAGATCCTTTAAAAGATATGTTTACAACTAAAGAGTTTGAACAAGGTGGAGTTCGCTTTACAGAAGCATACTTTGAAGAAGTTGATAAAGATGTTTATCCAGAAATAGGGTCAAGTTCAGAAGTATATTCTGATTACTTCTATTATGACGAAGTAACACTTGATTTAAGTGAAACTTATGATGTCGTTGGAAATAATACTACATATGTTATTGACTACTTGCCATTAAACGATAATCTTAGAGTCTATTATGAGATTGATGGAGAAGAGATTGAGTTAAGTCAAAAAACAGATAGTAACCCTGATGGAGAATACTCTATGATTTATCCAAATGAATCTGGAGAACAAGCAAAGATTTCTATTAAAGCAGGTTCTGTACCTGTAGGCTTAAAAATCACTGCAGAATATAAGACAGCTCAGGCTACTCAAGAAAGCCCTAAGCTTATTGTCCAAGGACTACACGCTGGTGAAGTATATGGAAGTCTAGAAGATAACTTAGATCCAGAAACGATTCGAGGAGTATCTATCGACATTAGAGCGGATATCACTCCAGAAGACCCAACTGGAAAAGAAAAAATCATTTATATCATTAAGCCTTCTGACAAAAAGACAAGCGTTAGAGATTATGCTTTAGAGTATAGAACCAGAGAGCTTAAAGGGATTAAAACTTTAAACGAATTTGTAAACTATGTAAATAATGATGTAAGAAACAACATTGTTTATCTAACTGCTGAAAATGGGGACACTGCACTGGTACAAGGTATTGTTCCAACGAATCGTCCAGTGTTTCTTGGTGAGATTCATAATAAAGCAACCAACCGATTTGAACTAAATATTGATGATAGTAAAAAGCTAGGAGATGCTGACAGATACCCTTGGCTTGGTACAAATGGTTTTTATGACAAAAACAACCTTGAAAGTATGATGAAACTTTTTGATAAACTTGGAGGAACTTATGAACTTGTTCCTGGGTCTGTTGATGAGTATGAAATTATTGATCAAGGTATCTACAGTAAAATTGAAAACTACTCTGTTGATACTATTGTTCTTGTCGAAGCTAATCTTAATACAAAGATTGGACAGGTAGAATATGGTTCTAATAATCAAAAAATTGTTATTGAAGATCCATACAAAAACTTTGGAACACAGCTTGCACAGCACTGCGCTATCACAACAGCAAAAAGCTGGGAGACTATTGGGTTTATTGGAGTGAATCCTGTAAAAACAGCTTCTCTTCTTAGTATTCAAGAGTATATTGATGAACTAGCAAACTCTAATGTAAATGATCACTTCATGTACAATGAGTCTACTTTTGAACACATCTTAAATGATGAAGGAGATCCAATTGATATAGGTCATTATTTGAACGTAGTCTTTGGACCTGAAGTTGGTCTATCTAACGATAAAGTTGGAAACTATATTTCTAATGGAGCTGCTATTTATGCGGGCCTAAACTCCGTACTAAGTGTTGAAGTTGCAACAACAAATAAGGAAATTGTAACTAGTGGTCTTCGATATAACCTTTCAGAAGCACAACATAGTCAGCTAATTGACTTAAGATATGTGACATTTGAAGAGAAGATTACACCACAGGGGTCTAGACAATACAAAGTAAAAGATGGTGTTACTGCGGGGCAGCCAAACTCTGACTTTCAAAGACTGTCAACTGTAAATATTACACATGCGACTGTTCAACTAATTCGCTTGGCAGCAGATCCATTCATTGGACTTCCAAACGGTTTAGCGCAAAGAAACTCGCTGTCAACAGAAATTCAAGCAAATCTAGATCGATTAAAAGAAAACGGAGTGCTTCAAGACTTTAAATTCTCTTTATTTACAAGTCAAAGAGAAAAAGTTTTAGGAAATGCATTTATTACTTTAGAACTTGTACCTGAATTTGAAACAAGAAGAATTTATACATCTGTTGGCTTACGTCAAAGTATTGGAGAGTAATAGAGAGATTTTATCTCTCTAGTCTCTTTTCAATAAAACAATTAAAGGAGTTGAATGAGATATGATTCAAACTGAAGAATATGCCCGTACCTTTTCATCTTATTCAGGATCAGATATTGCAGCAACTTTTAATGGAAGAGTCATTGGAGAACTTCAAGGACTGTCTTACTCTATCTCTAGAGAAGTTGCTCCTATCTATACTATGTCCTCTGCGGATATGAGAGGTACTTCAAGAGGTAAGAGAGGTATTTCAGGAAGTCTCGTTTTCGTTACTTTTGATCGAGATGCTTTGATTGAAGAAATGAGAAAAGATTATGGTGGAAGAGCGCCTGAGCTTATGTCTTATCAAACATTTCATGCAAATGCAGGAAGTCTTGAGAATCAAATTATCAATGGTCTTAAGTCTAAAAATGCAAATGGCGATGACACATTTGGTATCTCTACTTGGGATGAGCAAATGACAAGACTGGGTTATGGTGCAACTGGAGAATTTAATCAGGACAACTTAACAGGATTTTATACACCTGAGTATGCTGACCAGCTTATGCCATTTAACGTAACAATTACAATGGCTAATGAATTTGGATCACGATCAACTATGGGGATCTATGGTCTTCAAATCCTGAATGAGGGATCTGGATTTTCAATTGATGACATTGTTACAGCAAAAGCGTATTCTTTCATTGCTCGAAAAGTTACACCTATTGAAAAACTAGATGACTTACGACAAGAAGGAAGATCTTCAGCTAGTCCTGTTGGCGGAGACTTACTAGGATAACACTTTTAAAAGTGAAGGCGGCTAAATAGGGCTGTCTTCACTTTTTTTAATTAGGAGGATTATGAAGATGAGCTTGTTGTTAACTGCTGTTTTAGAAATGATAAGAAAAAATGATATACATATTTCAAATGAAAACACACGAAAACAGCTAGAGAAAGTAATAGGAGATATTTTAAAAGAGCATTCAAGCAATGGATGGGAATGGTCTATCGAAGAGCTTATATTCTCTTTAACAAATACTCTTGGAAGGAAAAATGCTTATTACGCCTTAGAGGAGATAAATAAAAGCTATAACCATGAGCTTACACAGGTAGAAAAACAATTCTTAAATAATCGAATTCAAGAAATAAAAGAAGAACTCATGCTAGATGGAATACTTCTTGAAAGGTTAAGAATAGAGGAGAATGTATCTGATGTAGATACAAGCTTCTCAAAACATAGAAGTATCCCTCTTATTAAAAGTGATAATAAGTATGCCAATTCAAGTTACTCTGGATCGGATATGGTTGCTACCATAAACATACCAGGAAAAGAACCTGTTGTTTTTGGAGAGCTTTCGAATGTGTCTTACTCTATATCTAGGGAGAAAGTACCTGTAAGAAGTCTTGGGAGAGTAAGCATGAAAGGCTTTACGAGAGGTATGAGAACAATATCTGGCATCTTAACATTTACGATGTTTGATGAAAGCATTGTATATAGCTGTATGAAAGATTTAAAACGACATGGATATAAGATGATGATGGATGAAATGCCTTTATTCGATATAACAATAACAATGGCCAATGAGTATGGAAACAGATCATATATGAGAATTTATGGGATTAGTACTTACACAGAAGGAATGGTTATGAGTATTAACGATATGATTATTCAAAATGTATATGAGTTTTTTGCCCTTGATATAGACCCTGTAGCAAAAATGTAGAAGGAGGTAATTGTTTTGCCAGATAGAAAAAGAGGAAGCAGACTGCGCTCTCCATTGTCGAGAGAAATATTTATGCCACAACGAGATAATTATAATAAAAGAGATACCAGAATTGAGTATCAGCTGTATAGTCAAGAATACTTTTCTGGTGCTGATATGCATATCTATATTGGTGATGTGTGGGTGGATGAAATAACAAATCTTGAATTTTCTCTACAAGAAGAAACACTCCCTATATTCGGATATAATTCTTATACTTACGATGCATTAGTGCATGGCAGAAGACAGGTAAATGGTGCCTTTTCAATAAACTTTAAATCAGTAGGATATCTAACAGAAGTACTAAAAAATGCTGGGGCTATTGGTCACTTTGTAGAGAATAAAGTAAAAGAAGATATTCGTCACTATGACAAATATAGATTAGATGAAATACTACAGATTTATGGAATGAAAAGTTTTGAAGATATAGCGGAAGAGTACGAAAAAGCATTGTGGGATAAAGATCATGAATCAGATCATATTAAGAGTCCAACAGAAGCTTACTTTAGAAAACAAGATGGTCAGTCTTATGATATAAGAATTCATTATGGGCCGGTAGAAGAGGCTCAAAAAAAAGGAAAATATGATAAGACATCTATGCGTCTTCAGCCTAATATAACAGTGGATGTAATTAACGATGTTCATATTTATGGTGTTCAAAAAAGTGCAAGTACTATGAATCAGGGTGCTCCTGTGCAAGAGATATATTCCTTTATCGCAAGAGATTTAAATGGAGCTTCCAATATCGATTAAAAACAGGTATAATTAATACGTGAAAGGCATTACAAATATAGTAGGAGGATTCATTGTGAGCAATAAAAAACAAAATCATAAAAAATACAATAATCAAAATCAGGATAATAAAGAAGTAAAAGACAAATTAATTAAAACTGATCGAGGAGAAGAGTTTACAGAAGAAGACTGGGTTACACCTATCTTTGGAGGTGGGCCTACAAGACAAGAAGTAGAAGAATGGAAAGATAAATATACAGATATTTATTACACACCATATGATGACGATATTTATATTTGGAGACCGCTTTATAGAAGCGAATACAGAGAAGTAATTACAAATGAAAGTTATACAATTCATGATCGTGAAGAAGTTTTCACAGAAAAATGTGTACTATTTCCTAGAAACTATAGTCTTGATAAGGTTAAGGAAGGAAAAGCTGGTGTCCCAAGTCTTTTAGCTGAGGCTATAATGGAAAAGTCTGGCTTTATTGCTCAAACAGCCCCTATCAAGCTTTAAAGGTGTGAGCCAAAATGAATAAGGAAATAGAGAAGTGGAAAGAGAACTTTTTTAATGTTTATCAAATTACAATAGGTGATGAAAGTAAAGAGATTGAATATAATTTTATTTTCAGAGAAATAGGAAAACAAGAATATAATAATTTAATTTCAACTTATAGTCGGCATGATGAACTACAGGAAGCTGTATGTGAGGTGTGTGTTTTATCTCCTTCATATGATTTTAGTAAAGGTCTAGGCGGTATTGCAGAAACTTTATCTAACTATATCGTAGAGTATTCTAATTTAATGAGAGGACAAGCAGAGGAGCTTCTTGCAGTTAGAACTAATGAAATGGAGTATTTTGACTATCAGATAGAATGCATCATTCATGAAGCCTTTCCTTCTTTTACATTAGAAGAGATTAGCAACTGGACAATTGATCGCATTATGTATTATTTTTCAAGAGCACAATGGATACTAGAGAATCTGAGAGGGACTCCACTTAAAATCACACAAGAAAACCCTAAGCAAGAAGATGTAGAGCAACAACAATATGATTATTCATTTACTAATAGTGACAATAAAGCCGAAAATCATTCTGATTTAAAAGAGGATGAAACTAGTTCTGATAAAGAGGCAGAATTGTTACAAATGCTTGCTCAAAATCAAGGCAGTGATATAAATCCTCCAGAAAAAGAGTTGAGATCTTTTCCAGAGGAAAGTTGGTTTAAAACACAAGACTATTTAAAAGGTGATTTCGATTAAGGCGGTGATATGATGGAGGAGGTAAGACTTGATGATAGAGATAGAAGTAATGAAAGAAATCATCAGAGGTTCTTATCATCAGATGATGAAAGAAACTCATTATCTTCTTATGAGAAAATAGGAATAGGAGCCTTAGTCGCTACTGGTGCAGCAGCTATTGGATATCGAACAGGTGCGATGAGGGGACTATCACGTTTTGTCAGAACTGAGTATGCCGCAACAAGAAGTGCTTTTCGAGAAACCTTAGATCAAAGAGGGTCTTTAAGAAAGGATATTACTTCTGGTGACATAAAGAATTACCGTGAAAACTTCTTGAAAAGTCGAGAAGAATTGCTGGAAAAGAAAAGAATAGAGCAAAAAAATATTCTAGAGTCCAGAGATTTTGATATTACTCGCTATATGGAGCAACGACAAAACTTGATTGAAAAAGAAGTGCCTTTTCATATTGAAGAAGGTCTTTATTCTCAGTCAATTTTAAAAGAAGTTAAAAAATCTAATCTTGTTAATAAGGAAACTAGTGAGAAAATAGAAAGAGGTCTAGCAAAAGGCCGTACAAATATACTTAGAAGCGGAAAAGATTCAGAAGTAAAAATGCTTTTAGAAAACCAAGGCATTCAAAATGAAGAGATTGTAGATTTATTAAATCAGGTTAGAAAAAGCAGTAAGCTAAGTATTTCTGAAACTGAACGAAAAAACTGGGTTCAAGGAATTCAAGAAAAGTTAAGAGAGTCAACCGCAAAAGATATTGAAAATATGGTTGAAAGAGATAGTTTCTTCCGAAAAGCTTTATTGGGAAAAGGACACAGACAAGCTACTGTAGGAGATGTTCTTGATCTTGCTAGCCGTGAAGAGCTTCATCTTCCTAAAAATATTAATAGAGATTTACAAGATGTTTTAAAGTATAATAAAAGCTTTAAAGATGCGGTGTTTGACTCCAATCTTTATGTAAACTTAAAAGATGGAAAGGTATCTGGGCTTTCTGATTATAAGCCTCTTGATGATATTAAGAAAGATACAATGGAGTGGTGGTCACACACCATGCCCGGAGGCCTCTTGCATTTAAGAAGTATTATTACAACAAGAGAGGCAAGAGAAAATGCTGGATTTAGAATTTTTAAAAAAGGTTCAGTCCAGCCTTTTTTAAATGCTCATATGGGTGTGAAACCAAATGAAGCATTGAATCAAGACTTAATATATGCAGATGGTCAGTTTATGAAACTTTTTGATCATAATGCTATTAATAGTAATCAGCCATTAGAAGTTTTAAATCCAGATAGAAAGATGATTCTTACATCATCTAGATATGGATCATTGTCTAAAATGTCAAGACAGCTTAGCGGTACAATGACAGATGGAAGCAGAAACTTTCTTGGATTAGATACTACAAACAGTAAAATAGCTAAACTATTAGACTTGGGAGGACAAGAGAGAGACTCACTAGGCATTGAAGCATATAGCGTTGTTTCAAAGTTTTTTGATAAAAACTGGGATAGACATGCCATAAATAAAAGTCTAACACAAGGAGTATCTAATAAAGAAGAGTTTTTTCATATTCAAAAATACTTATCAAGAAACACAGAATCGCTATCCCCACGTTCAATAAATCAACTAAAAGATCACCTTCCTGATCGATTTAAAGAAGTTCTTGGGGAAACAAACTTCTCAAGAGATGATGAAGTAATTGATCTGTTTAAGCGTTTAGGTCAAGATGAAAGCATTGAAAAAGGAGATGCTTTTAACTATCTCTTTCGTGCTTTTGATAGAAACCCAAATGAAGTACTATCAAGAAATAGGCCAAGAAGTCAGACAAGTTTAATACTTGGAGGAAGAGTTCGAGTTGAATCTGGAGTAGACGAAATAAAAAATGAAATAAGTAGAGAAATGATTAGACAAGCAGCTGAAGTTGCTCCATCAGGTGTTGTTTCTCCACTAGATTCACATAACACTCTTAGAAATTTCTTTAAAGAAAAATTGAGTGAAGGATCTATTTTAAAAGAAGACTTTAAGCAAGCTGAACGTTTAATTAATGAGCAGATGTTTAATCAAGCTGGAAGAAATATTTCTATTAGTTATGATCGTATGATTGAAGATGCAAATAAACTTCTTAAAGGTTCAGATACAGTAAGTGAAGAATTTCAAAAAAGTTTAAGACAAATGACAAAAGAGATAAATCCTCTTTATCATAAGCACAACAGGTCCTCATATAAGAATCAGATAGAAGATGAATATTTAGCATTAGGGCAAGCAAATGTTTTTAATCAAATGAAATCTTTTGACGGAATAAAAGATTTATGGAAGCAAGTTTCTCCTTTAACTGGAAGAAGAAATCTAGAGGATGTAACTCCTTTATCTATTTATGGTTCCTATTTTCCAGCTTATCGTCTACAAGATGCTCTTGGAAGCTTAGGTCTTGGATTTTCTGATGCTTCAATGGGAAGTCCACTACAAATTTGGAGTTCATTATTCTTAAAAAGAGGACTGCCAATTGTAGGGGGAATTGAAGGATATCAGTACCTCGACTATATGGTTGATAAGAGTACTGGACAGGGGGTAACAGAAAGATGGGAGCTCTTTAAAGCTCACGGAGACATTAAAGATGCTGAAGCTAGAGAAGAGGCTGGTTCACTTGATGACTTAAGAAAAGAAAGAATGCTTAAGCCTGGAATTGAACATCTTGAAGCTATGCCATCTCTTTATTTACCTTACATCGGAAGAACCGGTCCAGGCAATGTCGTCAATAGTATTCTAGGATTAGCTACAGGAAAAGCACCATTGAATGAAAGAGAAATAATGGATGTCCAGGAGACTTATCAAGATATTCTTTATGGAGAAGACGAAGTTCGAAAAGGAAGATGGTGGGCTTTTGGTTCTCGTACTCCTTATCGTGGAGATCGTATTATTGAATATGCACCAAATAGCTATAGAAAAGCAGTAAGTGGATATCAGTATACAAATGTTGATGCAACCGCAGAAGAAAAATATAGTCATTCTATGTTTCCTACACTAGAAAACCCATTAGGTGCACTATCTTTTCTCATTGGAACTAGAGATCCATATTGGTGGGAGAAAAAGCATTACTATGATAGGCCTTATATGCTTACAGGTGGTGTCTTTAATAGGAATACTCCTTTCTTAGGAGATATAGGAAATGCCACTATAGGTCAAATGATAAAGCCTACAAGAGAGATGCATCCTGAATACTGGGGAGATCCTGAAGAAATTTACGATGAAGATTATCAGCAAGATAATAGACCTTCCAGTCCATTAAATCTTAGAATATCACCAGCAGGAAGAACAGAGTATTCTATAAAGTCTACACCTGAAGATTATGGAGCATATCCAGCTGAAGCAAAATATCAAGCAGTGAGAAGAGTAAACTCTGAAACAGGAGAGCCAACAGGAGATATTATTCTAACAGATATGGATAGTAGTGAATCCGTTTATCTTCCTAAGAGGGTAAATGAAAACTATGAATCTGCAAGTCATGTTTTTAGAGCTGCAAAAGAAGCAGATGAAAATTATATAGAAGTAAACCCACAAGATCTGTTTGACCCTGTTTATGAATATGTTAAATCACATGATAAGCAAAAATTAAACGAATTACAGGATCCTAGAGGACTTAATTGGCAATCTCAAGAGCTAATAACCAACTGGATGGAACCACATGGTGTTTATAATTGGCTTCTAATGGACGAAGCTCTTCAAAGAGACCCTTATCCTGGGAGTAGTGTAATAGCCTCATCAGATGAAGCATATAACTACTCACAGAGATTTTGGGATATGGAGTTAGGATCATTAATTGGAAGTATTTCTGAAATTGGCAGACGATTTATTAGAAGAGATAGTAGTCAAATCGATAAATATAATCCCATTAGAAATATGATGCCAGACTGGATGCCTGGTGATAATTACTTTATCAACTTTAAAGAAGGAGATCCTTATTCATTAATTCCTCATGGAAATTATCGTCTTCCTGGAGAATCATATGAAAGCTTAAATAAGCTTCATCCAGATGAGACAGGAGAATATGGCGCTTTTGATAAGTTTAAAATACTTGCTGATGTAGCTCCTTGGTCTGAAGAATATAGATTTTGGAGAGATTATGTTACAGAGTACGAAGAGGATCCCGAAGTAAGAAAAAGAGTTGCTCATATTAAGCGGCAAGTTTCTAGAAAGAAAGATAAATATGATTTTCAAGATTATCTCTATAAAGATGCTGAACTAGAAAAAGAAAAAGTAACTGTTACAAGATTTCTTGATGACTACACCTTCTTAACCAAAGAGTATGGTGATCAGCCAATACGTCTTGCCGGTGTTGATGTCAGAGCAAGTGCAGAAGGTGTTTTAGAAGAGTATATAAAGAAAGGCGATAAGATTACTATTGGGGTAGATTCAGATCCGAATCAAAGGGTTTCTGATGATACATATGGCACAATGAAAGCTGTTGTCTTCCGAGGAATTGAGAGTTTAAACAGAGAGATAATTGAAAAGGGAGACATGAAAGAAATGGAATCTGACTTCTCCTCAACAGGTGTTTGGGCAAGATTTACACCTGGAGAGATATCAAGAGGAGCCAGATGGGAATCAATAGCTCATTTCGAATCAGCACTAAACACAAAGTTCCTTCCAGTAAGAACAGCATTAGAAGAATATGAACGAGTTCAGATTTACTCGAAAGAGTGGGCTACTTGGGAGGATCTTGGAATCAAAGATTACGGTATTCCTGCGATTGAGAGAATGATAGGTAGAGATAATACACTCTTGGCAACAGTAAGTGGAACATTGTTAGGAGGAGTTATTGGAAGATTTATTCTAGGCGGCGGAAATAGAGCAAAGGCTGGTCTTATTTTAGGCGGTGCTACCGGATTTTTAGGAAACATGTATGGCAAAGCCTATCAAGGTGTCACTGGGGGCAGATGGATACCTGAACGTAGAAGAATTGAGCATGAAATAAATGAATACTATGACATTTTAGAGTACATGAAGTATAGAGGTCTTTATGAGAAGGCAAAAGATGAACTTCAAGAAACAGGATTTGATATTGAAGGCCTACTTCAAAAGATTGAGGATAAAGAAGCCGATACAAAAGCAAGAAGATATGAACTGGAAGAAGAGAAAAAGCGTCTTTATGTGAAGCAGCCAAAAGGTTGGGAAGAAAAGCGCTCTAAAATAAATAGAGATCTTCAGAAAATAGAAGAAGAATGGGAAGAATTTGAGATCCCTCATGAAGCTGCTCAAGTTCTTGACTATAAGGAAAAGTTTGAGACTACCTTATATGGCGTTGATCCTTATGATGATCGAATGAAGGTTATGCAGGCTTTCCCTTATAAAGATAAATGGTTCTTTAATGACTTTGCTGATGCAAGAACAGAAGACAGAGAAAGAATACTTGAACTCATCCCAGAAAATCAAAGAAGAGTTTATAAAGCTTTATGGGGAGAAGGTTTAGATAGCAGAAAACCACTTCGATATTATGCAGAGAAATACAATATTCCTGACTCAGATTGGGAAGGCTGGTCTCCGGAATATAATCTTGAAGATATAAAAGTCAAAACAGTCATGAAAGAAGATATTGACTTAACTGAATTCAATTTTTGGAATGATGATATTGAAAGATCGAAAATGGTTCCTGATATTCCTGGGAACTATGACGATTATAATTTCAAAGGTTTTAAAGAAGTTGAAAGAAATATTATTAATATACTTGAAGGAAGAGGACTAAGAGATGTTCGAGTTCTGGTTAAACCTAACAATGGAGATGACACACATATCCGAGTAGATTATGAAGAGCAAAGAGAGAGAGAAATTGAGGAAGAATTTAAATATAATATGAATCAATATGTTTAAATAAGGTAGGTGAGAAGACATGAATGAAGATCTGAGAAAAAATCTTGAAAATGCTGGAATACAATTCATGGGGAGTAATAAAGGTGACTATGAAGTAGTAGCTCAATTTAATCCTGTTCAAAGAAGAGCTAATTATCATAACTATAACTTCCAGGATAATATAAAAAGAATGTCTGAAGTTGTTAATAAAAATACAGGTAATCTTCATACATCAGTTACTAAAGATTTAACTGGGCCAAATGGAGAGAAAATAAGTAGGATGTTTAGCACACCATTTAATAATGAAGGACAGCTGCAAGTTGAGAAGTTTAATCAGCTAACTAAAGCAAATGAAGTCTTTGCATTTGATATAGAGACAATTGGTGATGCATTGAATAAAAGGAACTTCAGTGTTTCTGAGGTAGCTATTCAAGGCTTTCAAAAAAGAGGGGATAATTTAATTCCCTCTAATAAAAGCCTTACTCAGATTATAGCCCCATCAACACAAGTACAAAATGATATGACTAATATTATCAAGAAGCTAAAAGCTGACCCTTATTCATTTAACATGCTACCTGAATATCAAAAGAGATCTGTAATTGACTTATCTAGATACTCTACTGCTAATGACCCTGGTATTACACCTGCAGTTTTTCAAAAAGAAAATGGGTCCTTAGTTGATATTCAGCATAATACACTTGCTTCTCAACTTCTAAAAGATGAGCAAATTGTACCTTCTAGGGTTATAGACAATATGCCATCTGTCATAAAACATGCAGAAGCAGGACTTGCAACTCTTTCATCAAAAGATTTTGCAATGGATTCAAATGAAGCAATCAATAAAATAAATCAGTTTCAACATGCAAACAGACAAGGAATGTTTGTTTCTTATAATGGAGATCATTTTGATATTCCTGCACTTCAAGCATGGAGTTCTGGAAGACTTAATAAGCCTGTTAATCATCTAGATTATTATCGTGTTATTCAAACAGTTTATCCAAACCCTATGGAGTTGCATAAAGAAGTGGACCCAGATCTTCATGCTAAAATGTTGAGTACAAACTCCTCAAAACTACAAAGCTTAAGAAACACTCTTGGATTTGATACAGAACTAGCTCATAGTGCAACTCATGATATTGGAGAAGAAGGTCTTGGTGGAGTTATTGATAGAACTATGCATCATATAAGAAATAGAATTGATAATGCTAAACGAGGAATTTCAGAAGGCTTTCAGTTTAATGAGCCGGGATTTACTTGGTCAGATAGCTCTATTGAAAAAGGACAAAAGTTATTTGCTGTTGGAGGAATAAGAGCGAGACGTGATGGAGAGCTGTCTTTCTCTGCTAGATTTGATCCTACAAGTGGAACTTTTAATCCAATTAATGATTCTTTTAATACAACAATTATTAATGCCAAGACCATGTATGAAGTTGAAGACTTGATAAACCTTTCTGACAACAATAATAAAAGGTATGGACTCCAGCTATTAAATACAGACACAGGAGATCATTCCTTTATTATAAGAGAAGGTGAAGATGCTATTCATAAGATTGGCGGCTTCATTCAAAGTAGATTTCATAATTTTGATAATATGCCTTATAAAGAAAGAGAAGAAATTAGAGAAGCTAAGCTTACTGATAGAGCAAGACGAAAATATGAAGGCTTATTTAGCTTAAGTAAAGGCGGTAAAGGAAAGACCGGAGGATTTGAAGCATCTAAGCGTCTTTATGAGAATGCTGGTATTATTGAAGGTCATATATCAAATAAGCCTATTCAAAGTAATGTTCATAACAATCTCATGCAAAATGAAGAACTTCAAGGTAAAATGAAGGGAAAATTCAATAGTTTATGGGATCCGGAGCAAAGAGGTTGGACACACAACCAAAAAGAATTAGAAGAATTTCATCGTATGGGAGCAAGACTCGTCTCTGAAAGGCCATTTTTTACACCAGCATTAAGTTACATTGAAGAAAACCTACAAAGCCCTGAGCAAAGAGATATGGCTTGGAGACTATATTCTAATAAAGTAAATGAGCATTTTCCTTTAGCAAAAGAAAATATAGAACTTAAAGAATTTGAAAGCAGAAATGTTCCCTTTAGAGATTTTTCAACAAATAGGGATCTTACACTAAATATGAGATCTCAGGAAACTGCTATGCAAAGTATTCAAAGATTTGTCTATGATATAAAAAACAGAGATGACTTAGCACCTGACCTTAGACAAGATCGATACAGAGAGCGACTTAATTTATTAGTTAAAAACTTAATGAAGAATGATGTCATAAGCGATAACATTGCAGAAGAGATGACAAATATTGCGAATGATTCAACTGTTCATAATGCGATACTTGAAGTTACTGATATTCTACAAAATCAGGAGCTTCCATTTCAAAAAGAAATAAAGCAGACTTCGCTCGGTATTAACACAGAAATTCAAAATATGAATCAAGAAACAAATCAGTTAATGTTTCAAGAAGCTGTTAAAAAAGTAAGAGAATTTAATCAAACAGAATTTCATCCAAATCAGATTCCAGGGTCACAATTGTCTTTGTCTCCTTCAGTTGAAAAAGCATTAAGCCAAATGGATCAGACTCATTTATCGGGATTAGATCCAAGAAACAAGAATGCATTAGAGCAAGTGGTTGGAGGTATTATGGATCATGAAAGATACAGGGATTTTCACTTTGCTGTATCACTTGATCAAACAACATCAAATGCCAAAATATCAGTATATAGACCTGAACATAGCACAAGTGTAATGGAGTATCTTACTGCAGGAGAAACGCATCCTAATGTATTAGATATAGAAATGCCTCTCATCAGCGAACAAGGTGTTCATACAATTGGAAATAGAAGATTAAATGCACGAACCATTGCAGATTATGAAAATGGACGTATTATTTATAAGTCAACTGCTGAATCTATTGCTGAAAGATATCTTCAAAACATGCATCGTTTTATGTCTCCCTTAGTAGACGGGGATTTTAACTTAGCTAATCAAAGAGCTAAAAGAGCATTAAATGATACGGTTGAAGAACTTTCTGGAATACAAAGAAACTTAAGTTTTAATGATACATATGATTTAAATTATAATCAATCAGACTTTTTTAAACAAAGTCAGGTAGAAATAGAAAGAGCCATGATAAAAAGCATGTATGAAGATGGTTCTTTAAGTCAGCGTGACTTTAGAGAAGGGGCCTTCATTGACGGAAAAATAAAACCAAACATATCTTTAGAGGATTTACATCAAAATAAAAGCTACGAAGTTTTACTTTCAACAAACGAGTGGCTGCAAGATAAAGGATTGAATTTATACTCAAGCACCGTAAAGGGCGATCATGTCTCCCTTGGGAGAATGAGTCAGCTTGATATAAGAGACTATATCCCATATGGTCACTATACCTTTATGGGAAGAGATAATACCGTTCAATATATGAACACACATATCTTATCTCCTGATCTTTCGAATAGACTACAAGAAAGAACAAAAGGCTATTTGAGTTTTAATGAACTTGTCACCACAGATTCGCAAAGGAAATGGATGAGTAATTGGAGAGAACAAGCTGGTGGAAGTCATCCTGGAGTAAATATTAAAGCTGCATATATTAATGAAGATCAGCTTTCTACACGACTTCAGGAGATATCTAAAACAGAAGAAGGTCTAAGCTTACTACAACGTGAAGGAATTATAAATGAAGATGGAACTTGGAATCACACAAAGATGCCAACTGTTTATGAAAACCAAGGTCTTGTTGCTTCTGACATCCAAAATGAGATGCGTGTAACAGAACAAAAAATCCTTACTCAATCAGACGATATTAGATTATTTAAAAACATTCAAGAAGGATCACATGTTAATCCTGGAGACGTTCTTGGATTTGAAAGAGTCGAAGGCCTTGAAAGAGAAATTCGCTATCAAGGAAAAGATCCAGGACGTGTTATTCTTCAAAACGGAAGAGTCGGTGTTTCTTGGGAAGAGGAAGCCTTTAAGTATATGGTTGAAGGTGAAAAGATAACTGATCTTCCTATTAGTAGAGAGCTTATAGGTCAAATAACAGGAGATCAAAATGTCAGTGTTCTCATGAATGCTAATATTCAAAAGCATAAAGACTTCGCAATGCTTTTGTCAGGTAAGGCAAAGCTTCTATCTGAACATATAAGAGAGCTTGAAGATGGACAAGAAAAGAATAGAGCTATACGAATGGCTTCTAAAGTTAATTTAGAATGGGATCAAGAAACACAAACCTTTATTCAAAGAGGAACACAGCCAATACCTCAAAGCAGATTTGATCGTATATTCTCTGCACTTGGAGTAGAAGGGCAAACTTCAGAAGGAATGGAAGCGGCAATTCTTGAAATGAGGGCTAGTAAGGTATCTAATTACAGTTCAATGACAGATGAAACAGGAAGACAAGTTCTTTCTTTAACAGAAGACAGTAAAGGAAATCCTGTGAAAAGATATTTACTAGATGATGAAGGAAGACCAGTCCGTGGTGGAGTAAGATGGGGACATAGAGAGATGGGAGTTTTAAGAGATCTCGGTCTTGAAGATACCTATCAGCATTTATATTATGAAATGATGGACCAGTCCCTTCAAAAGGGAAGATTGAACGAAACAAAAGGCATGATAGCCGCTTTAAATGAAATGGCACATATAGAGGAGCCAAAAGAAAGAATTAAAGCAGCGTTAAGTGCAGAAGATTTTAGGTCACTTCCTGAAATAGAAAGAGATCGCAATACTTATAAGAATACAGTTTTTGACAAAGAACATATTCAATCTGTATTAGGTCAAGATGCACATGGTCATGGGTATTGGTTTAACTTACCTTCAATAGAAGATCCAAGTGGGAATGTAAGAAATATAACTGCAAACATACATGGTAGGGGAAGAGATAGAGTAGCAATTGATAAGATATTTATTCCATTTACTAAAATGGATGAAACACAAGGAAAAGTTCATTTAAGAGAGCTTCAGAAATCAATATCTGATATCTATAGAAAAGCAGATAATGTAGAGAGATCTGGAAGCTATTCAGAAAGAAGTGCCGCTTCAGCTAAACTACAAGATACAGTAGATAAGTACTTCAACCAGTTAGCTTATGATGTAACATCTTCAAAAGGTCAAACAGGAGAAAGTGTTCTACGTGCAAGTATGCCATCTTCTGGATCAGGCTTATTTAAGCTTCTCGATCCAGAAGTATCAATGGATCTTGATGGGGAATTTACATTCATTTCACCAGATGATGCAAAAAAGATGGGAGTATTTGATAAGCTAAAAGATATTGAAGCAGCAAGAGCTGCAGGTGAAACAATAGACGACTTATATACAATGAATATCCGGTATCCTACTTTCCATAGTAAAGCCATGCAAGTAGCAAAACTTCGTATGAGTGATGATATCAGAAGCGGTGAGTTTAAAACAACCTCCTGGATATCAGACTTAATGAAAGCCGACTCTGATGGTGACTATGACTATATTACAACGATAATGGAAGAAGATGTTCAGTCTGAATGGAAAGAACTTTATGACAGAAGACAAAACGAGTATCAGTTAGCCTATGAAGAACAAATGACTAAAGATTCAAGAGCTGGTAGAAGATTTACTCCAGAATATGTTTTAGATGGCGAGAGTAAGTTTGAAGCTTTTACACCTAACTCACAAGATGAGATGGCCGCTAAAATAGGTAAAAGAGTTGTTGGTTCATCCTCCAACTTAAACTTATATCTAAGACAAATATCAGATGAATTTTTAGACCATTCATCAGAAGAGCGTTTAGCTATTCATCAACTAGGTGAGGATATTGAGCAAAAGCTTATATCTTCAAAGCATGGTCTTACCGTTGAAAAGGGAAGAGCCCCTGCTATTGAGTTAATTAATTCGATTAAAAATAGTAATTGGTCTGAAGCAAGAGAGATACAGCAATTATATTTTCAAGATGACTTTGATCCAGAAATAATGGAAAAAGCATTCTCTGGTATAAGTGAAGCAAAAAGAAATCTTAAAGATGGACTCTACAGTCAAAGCCTACGTCCTGGAACAAGTCATGGAGTAGATACAAGAAAAGGTCTTATGGGTGTTTCTGACATGTTAATGGGCACAGCAGATCTTGATAGTAGTTTATCAAGTAATACAACTATGAACCTTATTCATCAAATGATGGATATAGATAATACAAAGAAATATATTGATCCTGAAGGAGTAGAGCATTTATCAGTAGATCCATATGAATCAATCTTTGAACAGAAAAGAAGAGAAAGACATAAAGGCCTTACTTCTAAGCTTGGAGACATTGCTGAAGATGTTTCAAGTGTTGGACACAGAGAAGGAGGTAGCTTTATAAAGAATGCTGTTGAAGCTATATCTGAAAATAGAGCTGCAAAATGGGGAGTAGTTGGATCAGGATTAGCTTTAGCTGCTCTAGGAACTTATAATATATTCAGAAATCGTGATCCAATTGAAAATCCAATTGAATATGAGGGCGAAGAGTATTATAATAGAAGTATGCCTGAATCTAATTTCGATTTAGGAAGTAATGTCTTTCAAGGGAATGTAAATGCTGATATTCAAGTAAGTGCATCTGGGTCGCCATATAGTGAGCAAGATCTTTCACTTATGATTAATCAAGGAATGACTGATGCAAACATGAATACAGGAAATACTCGTTTTTCTATAAATCATACAGACAATACGAATAAGTTAAATAGAATATGGTATAGAGATAGAATACAAGAAAACATGTAAGGTGGTTCAATAAATGGCTATTTTTGCTTTAGATGATAGGAATTCAAGATATGGACCGCTTAAAGAGCATTTTATGAGAATAGGAGACACGCAATTTTTCGTGCCTCCTACTTCTATAAGTATACACAGACAGATGAAAAAGGAAAATGTATCTGTTATGCGTGCTAAAAATAGCTTACCTAAAGAGTCTGGCTATTTTGATAGAATTATAACACTAACTTTATTTTTCCCAAATAGAGATTCTATTAATCATGAATTGAGACCAATACTAGCTCAAAGTAAGAAGTCTCCATTTTTGCCTATTGAAAATACTTATCTAAATGATATACATCAAATAGAAGCAATTACAATACAAAATATAACTATTCAAACAACACCAGGATTTCCTAACACATTACAAGCAATTATCCAATGCTATGCTTTTGAACCATCAACCTATATATATGATATATACGGAAGAACTTTTGATGAAATGTTTCATTGGCCAATGTTCAGATGGTACTATGAAAGACACTTAACAAATACAGAAGTTGTTGATCCTGTAGTTAGTGCTTTATTTGACGGAGAGAAAGTAGAAAGGAAGCTCACTCATTTTAAAGCATTGGATGATGAATTAACTAATGAATACCTGTTCGAAATATCATCTGAAGAAGATTTAGATGCAATTAAAATGTGGAACAAAGAGAAAAAAGAGTTAATAAGACAATGGCAAAATGATAAAGAAGAGTCCACATTTGAATCTTGGATAAAGGGGAAAAAGGGAAAGAAGGCAATGCAAGATAAATTTGATGAAGACTTTTATGATCTTTATGAAAAAGCTGCCTTTGAATATGACATCTCTTATGAAGCTTGGGATATGCCAAGATTAGAGCTAACAGATTTTAGTATAAGCTTAGAAAACTCTATTATATCTCAACAGCTACAAATGCATCAGTCACCAACTCATCAGTATTTAGGTTCACAAGATACAATGATGGTTATGCGATTTCAAACAGACGATGAAGAAGCTCTTGCTAGTTTAGAGAACCTAATGCGAAGGACTTCTTATTTAACGAGGGAATATCATAAAGAAGTTGCAAATGGATTTTTAAGAATTAATCATCAACTTGCAGAATTATATGGAGTCAAAAATGTAGTCATTGATGATATGACAGTAGATACTGTAGAAGGATTTCCAGGTGTATATAATATCACGCTTTCTTTAATGGCCTACAATAGAGCTGAAAAGAAAATGCATGAAACAAAAGCTATGACACTAGATCTAAATTGGGATATGAATATAGTAGACAGAGTTCCTCCTTTTATTAAGCATATGAAAAAAGGCATGTTTTCGGTATATGAGTCAGAAATCATAGGAGATGATGCTGAACAACAGGCTATATATGATGCTTATGTACTGGAAACCTTTAAAGTAGCAGAACTTTATCCAGATTTAGAACTACCCACATACACTGAGGTATCAGAAGCTGGATTTACTATAGAAAATTTAAATAATGGATTATTTGTAGATCCTGATTTCTTTATTAACTACGATAATGAAAGAGACTTCTCCATGATACTTGATCGATTTGTAAAACAAGGGTCAGGAGAAATAGATATGATGGATGCTGCTGGTGGAAAGGCAATACTTAATGAAAATGGTGTTAAACCAGATGAAGCTACAGATAGAAAGAATAGAGAAATTGAAGAATTAAGTAAGATAAAAACACCAAAGTTAAAAGTAAAATCTGATATCTCTAAAGAAAAGCAGGATGAAAATCTTCCTAAAAGTGAAACTGAAATATTGCTCAGAAAATCAGCTTTTGAATATGGTTTAAATGAAAAATACATATTAGCTTTTGTGCAATCTTTTGATCCAGAGTATAGACACTTTTACAATAAAGGTGTAAATACAGGTTTAGGAGACAAGAGTGTAGACGAAAAAGGAAAAGTTATATCCTATGATAAATCTTTAAACTTAAATGATGATGGGTACTACATAGGAGTTATGCGTGTCTCAAAAAACTTTGATAAAGACAATGCTGTTAAAAATAATGTTAGATACAATATAGATATAGGTATGAGGTACATGTCTTATTACTATCATTTTATTGAATATGAAATTTTTAATAATAACAGCATGGAGTATAACCTAGACCATATATTTGAAACGTTTAATTATGATTATGGATCTAATGAAGATCAAGAAAAAGTAAAGTTTATTTGCACAATGATGTTATATCTTGGATTTGAAAAAGAACTGTCTGAACTATTAGATAAAGGTAAAAAACCAGGACAAAAGATATTAAACCAAGTTAAAAGTGTAATGAGCTTAATAGATAAAGTCGATGCGTGGGATTATAAAGATCTTAATGACAAATACGACGAGCTTAAGGTTAAAGATTATAAGGGAGCTATTATTGAAGTAGACCAAAATGAACAAATAGAGGAAATAGACAAACTAAGTGGAGAAGACATGGAAGAGTTTGAAAAGAGTATGTTTTATGACATGCTTAATCACGATAGAAGAGGAAGACTGTTACGTGCTTTTCCAACCTTCTTTTTAACATTTATAGATGAAGGTCAGTTTGTAGGGTCTATAAAAATGTCTGACCAATACTTTAACTATAAAGCTATATCCGATATTACTTATAATAACACAAGAAAAATGGCTGCAAGTACACTTGTTTGTGAACTTGCAAACGTATTTGGATCCTTAGATGATGCTGATAAGTCGCAAGATTTAACGCATACAGGATTAAGCGATTTAATTTTAAGTGCTACCTTACCAGGTTTAGTTGCTAAAAATGCTGAAAAAAGTAGACATAGAAATCCAGACTTCTATAAAAGTATATATCTGAGAACTGGAGTTAGGGTTCATATGAGGATGGGCTATGGAGCTAATGCTGCTAATCTTCCTACCATTATGAACGGCACCATTACTAGTCTACAAAATAATGGGCCAACAATGACTATGATTGCTCAAAACGATGGAATTGAACTTACAAATAAGTTAAATGCTTTATTAGATATCGATCCAGAAGATGATACTTCAGGGTTTATATCTAACAGAAAGGATGTCACTGAGATAGTAGATGAACTCCTCACTGATTCAGATGGATTTATAGCTAATATGTCAAAATTATTGAGTAATAAAGAGTATAATTATCACTCTCTCGGTCTTATGCACTTTGGAGAAACAGGGCCGCCTCAAGGTATAGCAGATATAAAAAGAACTTTATTCTACTTTGGTACAATTAAAGACAGAAAAATAAGTGAGATAAATATGAATGTTTATCAAACAACAGGCTTAACAAATGAACACTATGACAGTTGGTGGAATAAATTTAAGGCAAGCTTAAATATAGGAGAGTCAGCAGAGGATAGTATAAATATTAATCTCTTTGATAAGACAGTGTGGGATGTTTTAAATATTGCCGCTTCTATCGGCCCAGATATGATAACAGCTGTTCATCCATTTGGTTTAAGAAACACTATCTTTTTAGGCAAACCTTATTTCCCTCTCAATTATGATTATGATGTTGATCTTGAAAAAGAAGAAATCTCCAATACAAAAAAGAAGTCTTTTAAACAGATGCATATCTATGATAGCTATACTTCAATCATACATAATGAAATAGAAGCAACAGAAGAAGACTTGTTTACAGTTGCTGTTGGTACATATATGAATGAAGGAAAAACAGAAACGACTTCACCTGTATACGTTGACACACACATTTGGCCAGAAAAACAAAAAACAGTAAACATTGATACAACATTAAATGCTACCGGTGTTAAATTAAAAGGTGTAGGAAAAATACCTTTCATAGGTGACATGTTAAATAAACCCGCAAAATGGTATTTTGATGAAGGAGTAGCTCTCAAAATAACAGCTGCAGGATTAAGAGACTATGTAAAAGATATGTATGATGGGTACTTAACTGTAATGGGGGATCCAAGCGTCAAACCATATGATAGCTTTGTATTACATGACTACTATATGAGTATGAATGGTCCTGCTGACGTTAAAGAAGTTGTTCATATTATGAATCATGATGTTGGATTTATTACTATGATAAAACCTGATGTAATTGCCTATAACTCAGATGAGGCACTTGCTGCTACACTTATTAAAAATACTTCTATTGCAACAGGTGCATCTATGGCTCTTTACTTAAGATCATTATTATCTAGCAGAGGATATGGTGGTGCTTCACCTATCATGAATGCTTTATGGTCCTATACTAAAAAGCGAATGAATACGCTAAAAGGTAAATTTTCAGGAAGTAAGTTAATTAAAGGCTCTAAGAGCTATAGTGATCAGCTTGCAGATAAGATAAAGTCAACCTCTAAAAGGTATAAAGACAGGGGAATGATTGATCAGTTAGCTAAAGATTTAAAGATAGATAAGAAAAACATGAAAAATTTCTTTGATGGTCAATCAAAACGATTTTATAACTCACAAATAACAAATAAAATTGATCAAAAAACACTTAATAAAATTAAGAAAAGCTCAAGTAATGGATTAAAAATGGGGAAAAAAGGATTCGGAAAAGCAGTTACTGGAATAAAAAATATAGTTCGTGTTGCCTGGAAAGGAAAACATGTTGCTGGTGGACCAATGGGCATTATTACATTTGCAGCTGAAACAGTTATTATGTCTGTTCTTACAGCTACTATTGGTGAATTTACTGGAAGATTTTTAATGAATAGACAAGCAGTCGTTGTTATTCCATTAAGGAAGGATAATATTGAATTCACTGCAGGAGTAAATGGACATAAAGGGTCTGTTATGACTTCAGCTAAAGAAGTAGTTAATAATTTATCAGGACTGGAAAAAGGTATTCTTGAACTCTTAGGAAAAGATTTTGAAGAAGAAGTCCAAAATGAAGAGGCACTTTATGGTCCACAAACATTTGCTACATCAACAAAAAGTAAAGGAACAGTTAAGCAAAACAGTCTTCTCGAAAAATCATTTGTATTAAATCCTTATCATAAAGATGATGGGACTATTGAGAAATACTACAAAGAAGATGTTGAAGCTGCAAAGGAAGAAGTTTCAGGAAGACTAGCTCTACTTGAAAGCAGAATGGCTATAAATATGAGGCCAGATTATAGTGACTTAGAAGAGCAAGAATTAGGATTTCAAGGTTTGCTTCAAAAGATATTAGGGTTCTTTGGTAAGGGAGATGATGGAACAGGTGGTGACTTTAACTGTGGTGATGATGTTTCTTTAAATGGTAAAGCAATAAATCTTTCCAGTGGATTCTCCAAAATCGGACCACTAATTGAAAAAGAAGCTAAAAAACAAGAAGTCGGTGGATATGCAGAAATATTAAAAGCTCAAGTAATGCAAGAGTCTTCTGGAAATTGGCAGAAGACACCTGATGTTTTTCAAGCCTCAGAGAGTCTAGGACTTTCAAGAAACTCAATTGGTCTTGAAAGAAGTATTGAGCAAGGAGTTAAGTATTTTAAACAAAATCTTAAAAAGGGAAAAGGCGATGTAAGACTTGCCTTGCAAGGATATAACTTTGGAAGTGGCTTTATTGATTATGTAAGTAAGAGAGGCGGGAAATGGACACAAGGTTTGGTAAACAGTTATTCAAACATGCAGGCCAAAAAGATGGGATGGAGACGATATGGCGATAAAAACTATATCAAAAACATCTTACGATACTATAAAGGGTCTATTGATGAAACTTGCATGTCTGGGACTGATGATGCTCCAGATGTAACCGGAGCTTCTGGAAAGGCAAAATACAGGCTTACAGCTAGTCAGGCAAAGAGCCAGCTTATTAATCCAAGAAATCAAAAAGGTAGAGTCTTTGGTATTACGCTTGTTGGAAGTAGTAATGGATATATGCGAAAAGGATCTTATGAGCTGTTTAACCAAGTTGCAAAACAATACAAAAGTGATGTAGGACAAACAATCAATATAACAAGTACTTATAGACCTGGTGATTCAAACTGGCACGGTACTGGATATGCAGTAGATGCAGACACTCCAAACACTATGAGAAGATTGGGTCACGGGAAGTTAGGGTTTCCAAATGGTAAAGATAAAAACAATGCAAGGAAGCTTGTGGAGATTGCTATTAAATCTGGATTTGATGCAATATATTTTGGTGACTGGGATATTGTACAAGAAATGAAAAAGAAATATAAAGGTATTAGTATTACTTATGAGCCAAATCAACACCATAATCATTTGCATTTATCTTATCCTAAAAAGAAAAAGTGAGGGAGTTAGATGAGTCAAGTACAAGATAAGTTTACAAAGAAAAGCGCTCAAACTTCAAAAGAACAAAGTCGTTTTGGACTCATAGGACATGTAATTAATTATCATCCAGAGTCTTTAAAATGTCATCCTGGCTGTAGTGAACATGATATGTCAGACACACTAGATGAAACAGAAAGACATAGCGCAGATATAAAAGTATTATTAGGAAAACAAGATCAAGTTTTAAAAAGAGTGCCTTGCATGGTTTACTCACAAGGCGTTGTATCTAATGGATTAAGAAAAAATGATCGTGTTTGGGTCCAGTTTATTAACGGGGATACTAATCTCCCCGTAATAACTGGTTACTACAGAGATCCGTCCCAATGGGAATTGTTATCTAATACATTTAAGTATTCTGTAGCGAATGTGTTTGCTGAGATGATAGGAGTATCTAATAATGACTAATTGGAAAGATAAGCTTACTGAAATGGATTCCACTCTAGATTTAGGTATTGATGACATACTAAGTAGCAGACAGGAATCTCAGATGAATGATGTAGGGTTAGTAAACAAACACAGTGGAGCTGGAATACTTGTCAGAGAAAGTGGAAGAATTGAAGCTTTTGCTGATCATGGATTAGGGTTTGTTATTGATCCAGACACACAAAGTATGATGCTCTTTGCACCAAACTTAAAAATATTTAATCAGAAGAAAGAAACAATGAGCTTTAATAATAGAGCTGATTTTCTTCAGAAAGAATATAAAGATGTATCAGAAATTTTAAATAAAGGAGGTTAAATATGACTATTAACTATTCTGAACAAGATATTTTATTCTATGGACGAAAAGAAGTAGATTATGATATAGATACTAATCAATTTGGTTATCTTATTTCCTGGAAAGCAAATAAAGATACTGGTGGATATATGATATCTAGAAGAAGGTCCAGTCAAGAAGGATGGGAAGTAGTTGTCACAGTAGATTCTCATGTAGATAAGTTTCAAGATAATAAGCCTGAAGCTAAAGATGTTATGTATCACTACAAAGTTGAAGAAATTATTGAAGGTGATTTTATGCTTAATCCATTAGAAGGCACAACATCTAATGATTTTGCTTTAACAGAAGATCATCAAAGTGCAGAGCAGGATATTATCAACAGAATACGTACACAAAAAGAAGACTGGAGATCTCATCCTAATCTTGGTGCAAACTTAGAAGACCTTGAAGGAGAGCCAAATACAAGAAAGGTAGGAGAACAAGGGGTTGAACAGATTTTCGAAACACTTACTTATGACAACAGATTCAGTGCTGAAGATATTAAAGTGAAAGCAGTGCCTGTATCAATTAATCAAATTGATTACTATACAATTGTCGATAGTGATGATGATTCGCCTCTTGTAATAAGAAATCCTTTAACCTTATAAAAGGAGTGATATTTTGTTTCTTAAAAAATCAAAGGAAGAAGTCTTAAAAGAAGCCTTAGATACAGTTGCTGAATATACTTCAGTTACAAACTTACAGGCAGGAGGTATAGCACGATCGATTATAGAGTCTGTTGGAGGAGAGTTTGAATCACTCTATGAAGTTGCAGAGTATGTCCTACATCAAGGATATTTAAGTAAAGCAGATGACGAACATCTAGATCTTTTTGGAGAAATGTTTAACTATCCCAGAAGAACTGAAACTGTACGAAATGAAGATACTGGAGAATATGAAGAGGAACTTATTGATGAAGAAACTTATAGATATGAGCTGTCAAAACAAGTAACAGCTTCCGTCAGCTCTAATGAAGAGTCTGTAAGACTTGCAGCGCTCTTAGTAACTGGTGTGCAGAATATACAAGGAATAGAGTATTCTCACGGAACAGGTAGCTTTTCTTTTGTTTTAACAGTACAAAATGGCTTTGATGAGGAAGAAGTTAGAGATGCTGTTGAAGAAGAAATTGAAGAAAATAAAGCATATGGTATTAAAAGCAATATCTTACTTCCTAAGAACATATCTCTGCAAATTGAAGTTCAACTAATATTAAAAGAACAGCTGCTTGAAGAAGATAGCATAAAATATAAAGTTCAAAACACATTAAATAATTACTTTGGAGATTTTAGAGCAGGCCAAGAATTTATTTATAATGACTTTGTACAACAAGTTATGTCAGCAGATGATCAGATTTCTGATTTTCATATAAAAAGTTTTCTATTAGAAGACAGGCCAGTTCTTTTAACTAACCATTCTATACTAGAAGAAGAACGTATAAGACCCAAGTTAATAGAGATATTTTAAGGAGGAGTAAAATGACTACAAAAATACTGCGTTATGATCTAGGGCCAGAACTTCAAGAAATACTAAGTCAGCTTGATCTTGTTAGAGGAGAGTATGAATCCCTAACAGAAAGATTTTCAAACATTGATATAGAAATGCTTGCTCCATATGAAAAGAGTGTAGTTAGTGACTTAATAAACTCATTAAAAGATACAGAAAAAAGCATGTCAGAAAGAGTAATTATTTTAGAATCACTTATAGAAACTGCTTTCTCTATAGGATTAGAAGAAGGCAACTATACAGAAACGTTTGAATATGATTTAGATGGAAATGTTACATCACATTCTTCAACAGGAGATAAAGAGTTTAAAATTAACTACAAATACAATGAAAGTGGAGATATAGAATCCTCAGAACTTACTGCTAATAATGGATCACTAAAAGTTGATAAAAACTACGTATATGAAAATGGAAACATAGTTGGAATTACTACAAAAAATGAAAAAGAAGAAGAGCAAGAAGAAATTGAGGAGGAGTAATAAATGGATCTTATCTCCTTAAGTAAAGCAATTAAGACAATAAAAGAAATTGAAGTATTGGAGTCTGAAATAATTGGAGTAGAAGCGGAAGGAAGATTTAAGACAGTAGACCACAGGTTAGATTATATAGAGGCACAAATTGAAAAAGCTGAAAAGTCAATTGATACAACAATAGTTGATTTAACAAAAGGAGTTTTTCATAATACAGCCTCAGTCAATTCAAAAATCATATTAGAAAGAAGGTGAATAGTAAATGAGTATATCAGAACACTCCTTAGCAATAGATGAAAATAATACTCTTTGGACTTGGGGACATAATAGTAGTGGTCAACTAGGAGATGGAACTAGAAAAAATAAAAGTACTCCAGTTCAAGTATTAGAAGATGTAGTTCAGGTTTCTGCTGGAGAAGCTCACACAATGGCAATAAAATCTAATAAAACTCTTTGGGCTTGGGGAAACAATCTATACGGAAGGCTAGGAGATGGAACTTCAGCAAGTAGCAATAGTCCAATTCAAGTTCTAGAAAACGTGATCCAAGTTTCTGCAGGAGGATATCACACAATGGCAATAAAGTCTGATAATACATTGTGGGCTTGGGGATATAATAATTCTGGGAGGTTAGGAGATGGGACTAGAACAAATAGCAATACTCCAGTTCAAGTATTAGAAGATGTAGTTCAGGTTTCTGCTGGAGCTAATCACACGATGGCTATAAAATCTGACAACACTCTTTGGGCTTGGGGAAATAATCAGTATGGACAATTAGGAAATGGAGCTACAACAACTAGCAATACTCCAATTCAAGTATTAGGAGATGTAGTTCAAGTTTCTGCTGGAGAAACACACACAATGGCGATAAAGTCTGACAACACTTTGTGGGCTTGGGGGGCACAAAGCTCTGGACAGCTAGGAAATGGTGAAACAGGAAGTAATCGTCAAGCGACTCCAATTCAAGTCCTAGAAGACATTATCCAAGCTTCTGCTGGAAGTAACCACTCATTAGCAATAAAATCTGACAATACTCTTTGGGCTTGGGGGAATAATCTATATGGAAAACTAGGAGATGGAGCTACAACAAGTAGCAATACTCCAATTCAAGTATTAGAAGATGTAGCTCAAGTTTCTGCTACAAAGAGACACACAATGGCAATAAAATCTGATGAAACTCTTTGGGCTTGGGGGAATAATGGCAATGGAAGGTTAGGAGATGGAACTACAATAAGTAGCAGTACTCCAATTAATATTATCGACCAAATGATCCAACTTCCAGATATAAATATTAAAGCTAAACCAATATATTATCATACATCAGGATATTGGGAGTCAGAGATTATTGATTTAGGACCAGGATGGATAAAGACAAAAGATATAAATATAGATACACTTTTAATCTCCGAAGGACAAAATGTAGAAATGGAAGTAGCTACTTCAGATGATGGGTATAGTTTTACATCATACACTCCTATTGAAAAAGAGACTATACCACAAGCTAGATATTTAAAAGTAAAAGCTATCTTAACTTCTGAGGTATCTATACCAAGTGAAGAAAAAAAACTTATATTCGATCAACAAAATCCTGAAAACGAAATAATTCTTAATAAGTTTGTAAAAGCTGATGGCCATATTAAACTTATAACAGATTACTATTTTAATATGAATAGAGATGACTCATCGGAGGAGGAAGGATTTATTTACAGAAGTAAAATAAAGAATAATTGGAAAAGGATTAACTCAATAAGAGTAGATTAAATAAATAACTTTACAATGAAACAGAGGTGACATTATGGCAAACGGAGATTTTGCAGGTGGAGACGGAACAGAGCAAAACCCATATTTAATAGAAGATACATGGGATCTTAATGAGGTAAGAAATAATTTGAATGCATGCTATAAATTAATTAATAATATTGACTTAGATATAGCTCCTTTTAACGAAGGAGAAGGATGGAGTCCTATATCTGGATTTAATGGAGTTTTTGATGGCAATTTTTTAAGCATTATCAATCTATATATAAATAAAGACATAAAACGTATAGGGCTGTTTTCTAATACAGATGATCCTGATGTTATTATAAAAAACTTAAAAATTATAGATGCCAGTGTTAAGGGGGGAGAAGGGACAGGAGCACTTGTCGGAAGGGTAGCAAATGGTGGTCTTATAAAAAACTGTAGGATATTAGGAAATTCTAAAATAGAAGGTACAGTATCCATAGGAGGATTAGTTGGAAATCTAAACTATAATAGTAAAATACAAAATTGTTTTTCTGTTGCAGATGTAGAAGCATCAGAAAGAAATGCTGGCTCTTTAGTTGGTTATTTGGGAAGAGATTCTTATATAATAAATTCATACGCTAAAGGAAGTGTTTATGCAGGAAATAGAGCCGGAGGTCTTGTTGGGTTCTCTGAAATAAATAATCCTAAAATAGAAAACTGTTATTCTACAGGGGAAGTAAAAGGAAAATCAAACACTGGGGGTCTTGTTGGATATTCAAGTGGAACAACAATAACTTCATCCTTTTGGGATATAGATACATCGGGTCTTATAGTTTCAGATGGGGGTATAGGACTAGATACTAAACAAATGAAGAAGCAGCAAACATTTATTGAAGTAGAATGGAATAAGCAGAAATTAGAAAACAATACGATTATTTGGAGTCTAAAAGATGGTAAGTATCCAGAATTATGGTTTGAAACAGAACCTAACAAAAGTTTTATTTTTTTTGATGAGAAATATAAAAAATATGACGAAGAAAAAAAAGAATGGAAAACAGTAACTTCTAGCTTTCCAACATTAAAGCAGTTTCAAGAAGAAGGTATGGAAAACCTATCTATATTAGATAGAAAAGTACAACCTTTGAAAAGTAGTCCAATAAGCATGACCAGTGAAAAAGTAGATGAGGGTAAATTATTTAAAAGTAAGATTGATTTAAAGAAAACTATTCATTTAAGAAAAATAGAGATTAAGTTAAGGAGTGATTAAAAAATGGCAACCTATGATATTGATGATTTACCTGATAAAATAAGTGAGGGCGATATTATTCTGGCTGATTCAGCTTTTCAAAAAGAATTAAAACTTCCTAAAGGCGATTTCCTTTTTGAGAGCTACGGCGCAAAAGGTGAAGGTGCAGGAGGGTCAGGTGCTTACTGTAAAGGAATTCTAACAATTGAAAACTCACTTAGTATCTTTTTAAATATATCAGAAAGCTCGGATATAAGACTAGATAACAATTTAAATTCAAGAATAATGGTTGCTGGGAGCGGAGGGGGTGAAGGCCTTTGGGATAGAAACGGAATAACTATTATAGATAGAAAAAGTGGAGGAAGCAGCGGGCTAGTAGGAAAAGACGGAAGTTATCACAATACGGCAAGTGGAAGTCACAAAGAAGGAAAAGGAGGTAGTCAAACTAAAAAAGGAGATGGCTATAGTGGAGGAGGACCTGGGGGTAAAGGATATTATGATGGTGGTGAAGGATTTTATTATAAAAGTGGTAGTGACTTAATAAAAAACAGTGGAGGTGGAGGTTCTTCTTTTATTTCTGGACATATAGGTTGTGATGCTCTAGATGAAAAAGGAATTCATACAGGGCAACCATATCATTATAGTGGTCTTTATTTTAAAGAAACATCAATAGGCGTTCACCAGGAACGTTTACCTAAAATTAAAATAACAGTAATAAGTCTTTTAAATAGTTCCGCTATAAAGTTTAGAGAAAAAGGATGCATAATTAAATCAAATGTAATAAAAGAATTTATGTTTACTTTTGAGAATTTAAAGAAATATGGTATGTCAACAAAAGATATTTCTATAATTAACTTCTCAAATTTATTCTCAGAAAAACATTATATTAGCAATAGCTCTAAACCCTTAGCTTTAGGGAAAGTATTTGAACAAACTCTAGATGAAAATAAAATAATTAAAAGTATTGATATAGAAGGAAAGACATTAGTAATGTCAAATGGAGTTAAGTATTATTATAAAGATTTTTGGTCTCCAGTTATTGGAACAGAAGAAGACTATATAAAATATGGGATGGATTCAAAAAGTATATCAAACATACCACAAATTGCTTGGGGAGAACTATCTAACATAATTGTATTATGCTATAAAGAAAATATGGATATAGAAGAAGTAATAATTAAAACAGAAACAGAACCGTTTATGATTTATGAGGAGTTTAATGATTTAATAGAAATTGTTGTTTATACAGATGATTCTAATATAGAAAATATGGATATTCACATAGACACAAACCATTCTCCACTAGATGAATTAAAAGACGACTTTGAAATTATAACATGGACAAATAGCGATGAAAAAGATATGAGTTTAGATCTAAAAGCTATACCGCATGGGCAATTAGTTTTTTCTAAAAATGATTTGAATACAGTAATTATCAATGATATTTCTTTATCTGCTAAAGGAATAAAAATAATAGTAAGTTTTAATAAAGGAATTACATGGAATACCTTTACTCAAGGAGAATGGAAAGATATATCTCCTAATGAAAAAGACGTTAAAGCAAAAGGCTTGAATGTAGAAGTCTTAAATGAATTAATAAAAGAGCAGATATTAAACAAATCAAACACTGTTCGCTTTGCATACTACCTAGAACAAGAAAATCTTGAGGATGATGTATTCGTAAGTGAAATTAATTTAAAAACAAGATCTTTATCTTCTAGTACTCCTACTGTAGAAGATATTAGAATTGAATATGAAGAATTATCTATTGAAGGCCGCCTGAAAGAAATGGAAGGAGCAAATGCTATTAACTTAGCTAAACTAAACTTTAAAGCAAGTGTTTTGGCCCAGAATGAAAAATATAACTTACATGATATGATTATAGATACTTTTACAGATGATCTCTCAGTAGAGTCAAGTACAGTATCTTATCATGCCGGAGAACAAAAGTTTACAGGAAGAGGTGCAATTGTTTTTAATGAAGAACTAACAAGTACATATCTAACATCAATATGGCTTACTTCTGATAGTGAAGGATCAATAAGTTTTGAATTTTCATTAGATAACGCTGCATCTTGGAATCCACTAGAAGAAAACAGTCTAGAAGAAATAAAAAACGAAAACTATAAATCTATAAAAATAAAAGCAAACTTATTAAGCACATCCTCTGAGCTATCGGCAATTGCTTATGGATGGATATAAAGAAACCTTTCATATTATAAATCTATAATGTATAATCTAATGAAAGGCATTTACTTTAAGGTAGGTGATTAAATGGATCCAATAAGTTATCAAAAAGCTAAAAAGGCCCAAAAAGAAATCAAAAGAGTGCAAGATAAGTTAGGATTATATGGGACAGAACAAGGACTAGATGTAAGAGATGTCTATGATACAGTATCAGAGAGAATAACTGCTATAGAAGAAAAGGATCCAGAAGTAGCACTTTTAATTCGTGTTTCAGATCTTTCAAAGCATACAACAATTAATTTAAACAAATATAACTTGAAAATAGCAGGACTTTTGAACTTAAGTAAATATAGAATGTTAGACATGATAGTAGACGACTTCTCAGATGACTCAGGCATTGACTATGATAAGTCCTCTAATATTGTTTATGATAATCAAAGTAAAACAGTAAAGATGCTAGATCCAGCGGCACAAGCTGAACTCCATACAGTATCAGAGTCATTTGAAAGTATCAGTAACTTTATATTTACATCATCTATCTATATTGATACAAATAAAGAAAAGAAAATCAGTTTAGAATCAGGTGAATACATAGATACTGAATACAGTAACTCTGCACTAAAAATACTTAAAGATGATATAGCTGGATATATGTTTATTGGCGAGTTTATATCAGATCCAGTAGTGCTTGAAGAAAACACAGTAAAAATTAAAGAACTAGAAGAGAATATAGACTTACCAGAAGACACTAGTTATGAAATTCTTTTTTCTACATCTGAAGATAATATAAGTTATTCAGAGTTCAAAGAAGGTCTTCCACTACCCGAGAAGTATGTAAAAATAAAAGTTATTCTGCATGCAAAATTGGATGTAAGTAATAAAAATATCATACCACAACAACAAGACAATAATTCTGTTTTTAAAAACAACAGATTTCAATTAAGAATGCTTGGTGAGTCTAGTTTTTATATAAGAAATCTACATCAATATACTCCATTAGAATTCACTTCTAATGTTAAAGAAAAAAAGCACAGTAGAAGGTATGAAATAAAAAGAATTATAAATAAGGGGTGGAATAGATAATGTCTACTGCAGATCATTCATTCATGATAGATGAAGATAATACTTTATGGGCTTGGGGACTTAACACTTATAGTCAATTAGGAGATGGAACTAGAACAACTAAAGATACTCCAATTAAAGTATTGGAAGATGTAATTCAGGTTTCTGCCGGATCTGGTCACACGATGGCAATAAAATCAGACAACACTCTTTGGGCTTGGGGAAATAATCAACATGGAAAACTAGGAGATGGAAATTCAGCAAATAGAGATACTCCAGTTCAAGTTTTAGAAGACGTTATTCAGGTTTCTGCTGGAAGTAGTCACACCATGGCCATAAAGTCAGATAACACTTTATGGGCTTGGGGGAATAATCAATATGGAAGGCTAGGAGATGGGACTACAATAAATAGCCGCACCCCAATTCAAGTATTAGAAGATATTATTCAAGTTTCTGCTGGAACTTCTCATACAATGGCAATAAAATCAGATCATACTTTATGGGCTTGGGGTAGTAATGCATATGGAAAACTAGGAGATGGAAATACAACAAGTAGCAATACTCCAATTCTAGTATTAGAAGATGTAGTTCAAGTTTCTGCTGGATCTAATCATACTATGGTCATAAAATCTGATAACACTCTTTGGGCTTGGGGGAATAATCAATATGGAAGGCTAGGAGATGGGACTACAATAAATAGCCGCACCCCAATTCAAGTATTAGAAGATATTATTCAAGTTTCTGCTGGAACTTCTCATACAATGGCAATAAAATCAGATCATACTTTATGGGCTTGGGGTAGTAATGCATATGGAAAACTAGGAGATGGAACTACAGAGAATAAAAGCACACCTATACAAATAGGGCATGATAAAGACTGGAGGCTAATTAATGCTGAATCAGAACATAGCATGGCCCTAAAAGAAGACAATTCTATATTTACTTGGGGGAGTAATAATTATGGACAGCTAGGCAATGGAAAAGAAGAAGATGTATACTCTCCTATTCCTATTATAGAATTAGAAGAATATAAAGTAATATCTGCTGGAACTAATCATACTATGGGAATTAAATTTGACAACACACTTTGGGGTTGGGGAGATAATCAGTATGGTAAATTAGGAGATGGAACTACAGCAAACAGACACACTCCAATTCAAGTATTAGAGGATGTAGTTCAGGTTTCTGCTGGAAATTCTCATACACTGGCAATAAAATCAGACAACACTCTTTGGGCTTGGGGGAGTAGTAGTTATGGCAAACTAGGAGATGGTACTACAACAAATAAAGATACTCCAGTTCAAATTTTAGAAGATGTCATTCAAGTTTCTGCTGGCGGTTCTTATACAATGGCAATAAAATCAGATCATACTTTATGGGCTTGGGGAAGAAATAGTTCTGGACAACTGGGAGATGGAACTACAACAAATAAAGATAGTCCAATTCAAGTTCTAGAAAACGTGATCCAAGTTTCTGCAGGAGAAACTCATACAATGGCACTAAAATCAGATAACACTCTTTGGGCTTGGGGGAATAATCAACATGGAAGATTAGGAGATGGAACTACAGCAAATAAAGATACTCCAGTTCAAGTTTTAGAAGATATTATCCAGGTTTCTGCTGGAAGTAGTCACACATTTGCACTAAAATCAGATAACATTCTTTGGGCTTGGGGTCTTAATGGTTCTGGAAGATTAGGAGATGGAACTATAGCAAGTAGACATACTCCAGTTCAAGTATTAGAAGACATAATTCAAGTTTCTGCTGGTGGATCTCACACGATGGCAATAAAATCTGACAACACTCTTTGGGCTTGGGGGAATAATGGAAGTGGAAGATTAGGAGATGGAAGTACAGCAAGTAGAAGTACTCCAGTTCAAGTATTAGAGGATGTAATTCAGATTTCTGCTGGATCTGGTCACACGATGGCAATAAAATCTGAGAATACTCTTTGGGCTTGGGGGAGTAATAGTTCTGGAGAGCTAGGGGATAGAACAAATAATGATAGGCTTCTGCCTAAAAAAAATGAGTTAATTCCATTTTCTATTACAAATAACTTTGTCATGCTTCGTTTTAAAGTTGATACTCCAGCATATTTACTTGCATCTATTCATCAAAAGTATATTTATCAATCGTTTGTTATGAGCTGTCACCGTCCTGAAGGAACAATGATATATATAGCCTTATCTACAGACAATGAAAACTGGAAATCATTTAAAGGACAAGATTGGATAGATATAAAGTTATCAGAAGAGAGTTTTGATCAGTGGATGACTCCTTCCGAATTTGAAGAAGTAAAAGAAGAAAATCTTTCCTTTTTAAACGGAGAAAGTGTTTATGTTAAATTAGCATTAATCACTAGTGACGAAAATAAAACTCCTTTATTTGAAGGACTACATGCCTATGTTAAACAAGGAATTGAAAGTCCTTCAGTACAAAGTCTTAACTTAAGATATGAACTCCCTGCAGAAAATGATCCAGAATACTATGCTTCCTTTGATAGCGGAGAAACTTGGACATTAATACAAAAAGATGAAATGTATGCATTGAAATCAGAAGAGTATAATGAAAAAATTAAAATAAAAATGGTCTGGAAAGATGATCAAGAAATAAATGGTATAAGTTACTCTTGGATATAGGAGGACTAGTAAATGGATCTTTTATCATATAATTATGCTAGTAAAGCAGCGAGAGAAAAAGAGCTAACTAAAAGCATTCTTGGGGAAGATGTTAGTGGTGAGCATAAAACAATGGGAAACAGAATCAATAAGCTCGATGAATCTGTAGGAAAAATAACTGAAAAGGCAAACAAGCTTATTATACATAATGCCATTAATATTGCTAAAGCCCATGAGAAACTAAACAGTATTGCTAAAACTAAGAAATATAATCTATATCAATTATTATTTGATGACCTTCTAGACTTAAGTGGTATTGATGAAGAAGAGTCAAAAAACTATTCTTATTCTTCTACTGCTGGCATTATAACAGCACAAGAAAATGCTGAAATAGTAATTGATTTAAGAGATTTAGATACCAGTGCTAGTCAGCTGTTATTTATTCCACAGTTTTCTTATGAAAGTACAGAAACAATCTTCTTACTTTTCAATGAAGAGGTATGGACTGAGGTGCATGCAAATGATCTTATTTATCTAGAAGATAAAGGTCCAAAAAAAATTAAAATAAAAATGAATCAAGGATTACAATTAACCAGTTATGCATATGCTTGGGTTTAAAAGGAGGAAGATATTATGGCAAGAGAAAAAGTTAGACTTGTTTCTGATGAAGATTTAAAAGAAAAAGAAATCAGAAATATGATCAGTCGTGAGGAAATTAATCAGAATAATTTTGATGACTATCCAGAAGAAATAAAAAGAAAAGTAAAAGAAATACTTTTTAAGACAGCATCTGAAAAAGTTAGTCTGCCACAAGGGTTATCTTCTTTAGAGTTTGTATTATTATCTTATATACGAATCATGAACAAGAAGGTAAAAGGACTTGCACTTTCAGCAGAAGATAAAAAAATTGAATCATCTTTGAATCGAATTTTGGAGATGCATGAAATTACATCTAGTCAAATACTGATAGATGATTGGCTCTTTGATTATATGCATTACGCAGAAAAAATTACAGAAGAAGTGCTTGATAACAGAAAAAATCATTATAGTTTAAAAAAGCATATTATAGGAATAACGGAATAATAATTAAAAGCGTACTTAGTCTATCAATAAGTACGCTTTTTTGATATAATTATGTAAGGCATTACAGTATGTAGTTAGAGGTGCATAAGAATGATTTTATTTGAAAAGAATAAAGAAAACTCTATAAAGGCGAATGAAGAAATATACATAGAGATACAAGAACAAGAAGTTGTACATAAAAGAGAAGAAAATCTTTATGCTAATTATCGTCCTAGTAAAATACAGTATAAGATTAAAAGAGATATCGATCAAGATTTTTATGCAATAATATATTATAAGCAGAAACTCTCTCTGCTTGAAGCAAAATATGCGATATTATGTTTTTATGATGATGAAAAAGAAGTTTGGATAGAAATACCTTTCACTCATCAGACGGAAGAAAAATCAATTCACTTTAATATTAATCAGGATGGATACTATGCTTTGTTTTTGAATGAATATTGGTATAGCTCCTTCACACAAAGCCTTGCTGATGAATATCCTAAATGGACGTATATTCGAAAAGCTAAAGAAAGTGTTGGGCAGCAGTTTTTAAATTTCTTTGGAATGCAGATAGAAGAAATAGATGAATGGATAAACTGGATTTTAAGAGAGAAATTTATTCAAACAGCAGATGTCCATGTACTTGATTGGATTTATGCTTATGGACTTCCTAATATTAAAGCTTCAGATACCTCTTACTTTTTTTATGAAAAAGATAATTCAAAAAAAATGCTTAAATTACTTCCAACAGTGAAAGAGTTTTTTTATAATCAGAATCTTGAAGGTGGCATTATAGACTATGATGACAACAGGCTTTATACAAGAGTAAATTATGGTCCACTTCAAGTAAGTGTACAACGTGAAGATCAAATGGAAGAATACGAGATAAAACCAATCCATTTTCATGTATGGAATACATTAGATGAGTTTGGATTACTTCTAGATTTAAAAAGAAACTTCATGGAAAAAAATGAAGATTTTAAAGAAAGACTTCTAGATGTATTCAGATATCCTGCAAACAGTTCTAAAAAAGGAATTAAGAATGGAATTGCAAGAGAACTAGGACTTATTCAAAGAACAAGTGAAAAAGAATGGGAAAATGATTTTTATCCTTTCATTATACACAATCCAAAAGGATTCAAAATAGATAAAAAATCAATCAAGATTGACTATCAAGGAATTGATGAAGAACAGTATGAAGTCATTAATGAGCAGCATATAATGATTCTTCCTTTAGAAGAAGGAAAAGCACACACAGTTAGTTTTATAGCTGAGTTAGAAGCATATGAGCTTCACAACAAAAAAGATGAAGTCTTAAATCAAATGATTTTTAAAGAAAATGGACAAGCAACAAATAAACTAATTAATTGGGTAGAGTATATAAATACAATATCTCCTATAATGTGGGATAGATTCAAATGGGATAAAGGTTTTTGGGATGTTATAGATAAAGATCTTTCCGGAGTTGGTTTTATTCCTAGTAGATGGGACACTGACATATCCGTTTGGAAGGATTATAAACTATCAGTAGACAGATGGGAGGATAAATATCTGTGGAAGTAAATAATAACCCTGATAAGTTAAATGACTTAGAAGAACATACTACTAATGATGAAGAGTATGCCATACAGCCCTGGATAGAGAAAAAAGAAAAAAAGGTGTTTACACCTAGCAGTGGATTGCTTACAAATATACAACAAGATGGAATTGCCACCGAAGAGGAGATCAATGCCTTTAAATCAGGAATTGGTGATAATGATGATTTGTTCGTTAAGACTCCTAATAAAGAAAAAATGAAATTATCTTTCCAGTATGCTTCACGTCTCAGGGGGAAAAAGAAGCATGAAACAATGATCTATCCAGAAATTCCTTTTGAGTATGGAATTCACTATGAAGGAGAAGAGATACTACGAGATAATGAGCAACCATATGATCACAGAGTAGATGCTTATCCAGGAAAAACAGTAAAGTACTCTGTCACCCAAAGAGATCCACAGCCAACTAATAGAAGATGGGAAGTTGAGTTTATAGCTGGTGGAAGAGTTCGACAAGATACACTTGAATATGCTGTAAAATGGAAGGCTGAAGCTGCTGTAGAATCTGTTAGTGGAGCTGCAAACTTGTTTACAAACGCAAGGGGTACATATATAGGTCCTGCGCCTCCGGGATCAATCTGGCATAAGAGTGGTAACTATGTTAGAGAAATTGATAACCGATCACACTGTAGTGGTATTATTGCAAAAGAATTCTATGACTGGACTCATTATGAAGCAGAATTTGACTTTAAAACAATACGTGCAACAGGAGCAAGACCAGATCCTAATGCAAAAGTTGTAAGAGGTAGTCGTGTCTACAGTCAGCCTGGAGCAGATGATGATATTATCGGCATTATTTTTAAAGCTAAGAAAAACAATAAAGACTTCTATATGTTTCTTTGGGAAGGCGATGACATTCTTCTTTCTGGAAGAAGAGCGGCTAATTTAAATGGCTATAATGTTCTTACTGGAAATATTGGCGGTAGCTATAATCATACTAATGCAGAGAATAAATGGAATCAGCATACTTATGCAGTTAACTATACAAATCTTGGAGCACCTAACTTTTATAATGGTATTTCATTAAACAGTACACAATTAGGTCGATACAACAACATGAAAAACAACCAAGGATGGGGTCAAAATCACTACAGAGTTTATCGTGTAACAAACGGAGTGATGAGTAGAGTTAATATTGCTTCCAGAGGAGATGGTCGTGGATGGAGGCAAGAATGGTATAGCAGTAGTGCAAATCACCTTAAGTGGAAAAACAGTTTAAAAGTAAGAGTCAGTGGAAGAAGAGTTCGTATTTATAAGCAAAGCTATTTGTCAGGTAACTATAAGCCAAATAATTATCAACTTGTTGCAGACTTTAACGCTGCTGCAGGTTTTGATGCAGGATCTATTGGTCTTGCTACTTTTTCACAAGCAGTGCAGTTTGAAAAAATAACGGTAACTAGATGGGAGAACCTTGAAGGAAGAGTCCCTTCTACCGGATGGAGTAAATATAAAGATCCAGGTGAGAAGCAAGTATCCGCTTCAGGAACAAGTTATGTAACAAGTTCTGTTCGATCTGCAGCAAGTAAAGTTTCTGGATTCTCCGGTGATTTTGAAGTAACCTCAATCTCGACAGAAGTAAAAGACAAGTCTGTCGGTGGAATTACAGCATCTATTAATGGACCTGTAAAAGTGAGGACAAATAATCCTCCTGATGCAGGGAAGATTAGAAATATACCATTTAGAAAAAGTGGAACTGCAAGGATAACACCTGAAAATATATCACCAGAAACGGCTCATACAGTCTTTGTTAATGGAAGTGTATTGTTTTCAAAAGAGTTGCAGGCTTACTTAAAGAAGACACCAGACATTGAAAAGATTGAAACAACAACATTGAAAGTACTTACCCCCTCAGATCCTAATGATGATTGGCATTTAAAAGGGGAAAGGTTTACCATGTGGAATAGGAACCCTGAAGTTATTACTACCAAAAAGGATTTTGTAGATAAAGTATATGCCTATCAAGGATGGGTAAATGTTCTTGATGCAAGAAAAGAAATGGGCGGGCTTCAGTGGGCAACTTACAAGCTAGATGTTGTTGATGAAACGATAAATGATACTTATGATGAAATAGAATTAAAAACAGATAAAGTCTATCTCAGGACAACAGAGTGGTATGAGGGTACTTATCCTGCTGATATTAAAAGTAGTGGAGTTGTCACAAATAGAGAGCATGTTTTTGTTGATATTCCTCCAATGCCAGAACATTATAGGGAACCTAATACCGGTGAAGTAATGTATCACGGATATGAAGATGTTGAGTTCTTACTTATTCAACTAAAGCCAAGGTTAACAAATGAAGTCTGGATGGGATTCAAAAGTAGTTTTGATGAATATAATACGAATATAACAAAAGAGCCTCTTAACATCATTAATGGAAGACCTATTATTAAGACAAATAAAATTAATGATCAAGTAGAAATCCATTGTGAAGACTGGGTTAGAGTAGTTCCTTGGCGCTCTGGAAAATATATCGGTTATGGGAAAGTAAATGGTAGAAGGCCTTTCTTTAGAGATGGTACAGGAAAGTCAGATATGATTGACGTACCGACTGATGTAGTATTTATACCAGACCATGTTTTTAATATTCAAGGCCCTTTCATTGAAGTTGATGATGAAAGAGTAAGATTTATTATTAGATATGATAAGAAGACTGTAGATTTCTACTCAGATCACATAGATGCCTATATATGGTATACAGATTGGTTTAGTGAATGGAAAGAATCAGATGAAACTCACTATATTGAAACAGATGAAATTATTACAATAGAAGATCCAGTAGAGCTTAATCCACAAGATGACCCTTACTATGATATTGCTGATACGATTATAGATGACTATGAGGTTATCAGTACTAATCCATTTGTAGATATTTGGTCTGCAGATGTTAGAGGGAAAGGACAAGGTTATCAAGGATTTTACTATCAATATCCTTTAATATCACATATCATTGCAGAAAACTTTCAAGTCACAGGCGATTATCATCAAATGATTCAAGAGTACACCATTAAAGAATATATGGTTGAAGATAATCTTGCTAAAATCAACATAGAGTCAGATCAATTCTCAGTAATTGAAGTTCATGTTAATGGGAAAGAAGTGCCGAGACATGCTGTAAATGGATATAGTGTTAGTGGAGATGAAGTAAGAATCAGAGGAAGCGTCTTAGAAGCTGGCACTGCAACAGTAAAGTATAGTATTGGAAGTTATAGCAATACATTTCAACTTAAAAAGTCTGTTGGAAAAGACTTAACAATTCATCATAATGAAAATCAGTTAGACAGAAGCAAGTATAGTTTGTCTGGAAGTACGCTTATTATTGATAAGAGTATTTTATTTATGAACGACTGGATACATATTCAATCTTATGAGAGTGAAGAGCAATTTAAGCCCAATCAAAAAAGTTATCTGGGTGACTATAAAGGTTCTCGTATTGATCCAGACATATGGTTTGACTGGAAAGACGGATCGCCTCTATATGACTTTGTTGCTAAAAGAAGTATAAGCCCTTTTAGTGTTATGGCGATACAATCTCCTAAGATAAGTTTTCAATACGATTTGGATATGGAAGTAATCTATCCAAAAGAAATGCCGGTTGACATATCTAACTTTACTGATGAATGGCAACAGTGGGATTCAATACCAACTGAAGAAGGAGGCTTAAATGGTCCTGGTGAATGGCATGGACCTCCAGAGCCTGGGTATGATGAAGTAACAAACTTAAGGAACCAAAACGGCTACTCAGGATGGTACAATCCTCAAGATGTTAATAAAACTGACTATACTTTTGGATTCAAAGTAGAATCAAGAACAGATTGGGATGACGATATTTACGGAGCAGCATTCAGATGGAATCCGGAAACAATGTCAGGTTATACATTTGAGTGGAATGCTGGAGGATCAAAGGGATGGGGCGTTGAGCAAGGATATGAAGGTATGGTAATCAGAAAAAGAACTTGCACAAATCCAGAAGTTATTGGAACAGGAGCAAGGCTTCAATTTGCCACAGAAGTACTTGATCATGACCCTGAATGGTGGGATCCAGATGCTACAGGATCTCAAATACCTAACCGAAAGCTCTATACTCATGACATTAAAATATCAGTAGTAGGTGGACTTATTAAGGTGTTTGTCAATGATGAATTGAAAATGGAAGCATATGATGAAGACCCTTATCAAAAAGGAGCATGGGGGCCACTGACACAATCTAATCCTGATACATACTTTTGGGGTTTCTGGGTTCAGGAGTATCAAAGAGCTACTCCAAATGATGAGCCTTCTTTTAGAAAGTCAATCACAAAAGAAGTAAATCGTCCACTAATTAATGAAAATCCTATGATTGAAATTAACCTAGAGAACAGAATCGATGGAATAATGCGAAGTGCATTAAATAGCTTCTTGAATAGAGAAGGATTAATCCTTGATGATGTATCTATTGAATACTTTATCAGAAATGATAAAAGTGAGTACTTAACTTACTTTAAAAATAGTGTTGAAATAAAAAGAACAATAACAATACATGGAGACTCAAAGGTTTATGCTGAAGTAGAAGGCCAAGAACCTCCACAAGATCCACCTAAAGAAGATCCTGTTCCAGATAAAGATAGACCAAATATACCTGAAATTGATCTTCCTGAAGCAGACCTATCTGATGCATTTGCTGTATCTTGGGAGGGATATTTATATGCACCTGAAACAGGATACTATGAGTTCAATGTAGAAGTTGATGATGCTATTAGGATGTGGGTTAATAATCATTTAATTATTGATGAATGGGACGAAAATGGATCAAAAGAATATGAAAGTACGATATACCTTGAAGGCGGTAAATGGCATCCAATGAAAGTAAACTATGCTGAAGTAAGAGGTACAGCTCATATCTTCTTAAAGTGGAAGGAACCAAGTGGATATGTTACACGTATTCCAGAAGAATATATCGCACCTTATCTTCAGTATAAAATAAAAGCAGAGATAAGGCAGGAAACTCCTTATCCATGGATGCCTTTAATTCACAACGGTTATTACTATTTTCATGAAAAAGAAAGCTATTTGTACGCAAACAAAAAGACAATAGTAGCCGATGTTCAAGATAAAGAGCTTCTTATTAGTCCAAGACCAAAACAAGGAAGTCCTATTCTTATTCAAAGTGGTGACACTCAATTAAGAAAAGTGAATTTCTATGACAACAATTGGAATTTGACACTTGAGCATGAAGAGGATTTTTCAGGAACAGGAAGAAAAAAATATTTCTTGCAGTATAAAGATATTGATTATGAGACAGTTATTGTCTCATTAAATGAAGAAGAAACAAAAGAGTATATATTTAATCAAGATGAATCTTCTCTCACATTTAACAGAGAAATAACAACAAGTGATATTGTAGAAGTAAAATACATACTTCAAAATAGTTATTATGTCATTGAAAACGAAGACAGCTTGAAAGATGAAGCATTAATTGTCTTTCATAATCATGAGGACTTAGATAAAGTAAGGATTGTTTATGAACAAAGTGAAGACACTCCATTTTACAGAGCAGAAAGTATCACAACAAATCCTATACTTAATCACAATCACAGAGGATTTTTATACCTTACCGAAAAAACAGATAGAAAACCAACAAGTATAAGCACAAACATTTCTCCAAAAACTGCAACATCAAATGAAAAAGTAAATCTAACTGTAAGGGTTGCTGATAGACATGGAAATCCTGTTCCAAAAGCTACAGTGACAGTATATCAAGACAAGAAAAGTGTGTTGATAGATGAAACAAATGAGGCTGGAGAAATTTATTTCCAAGATAGGCCTACTTCTCCTGAAAGTATGAATATTGTTTATACTGCACAAGTAGAAGGCATTGAAAATAGTTCTATCTTAAATTTCTATAAGGACGATATAAAAGAGCGTTCATATATTGAACTTAAAGCTGGAAAGTCATCCATCATAGCTGGATCATCAGAAAGAGTAAGAGTTTATGCAATTTTAAGAGATTACGCATGGGATGTGTTAAGTGGAAAAGAACTAGTCTTTGAAATTAAAAATTCAAAAGATGAAGTAAAGGAAGTTCTTAAAACTACTGACAGTAATGGAAGAACATCTTTTGATCTATCTGCAGAAGATGAGGTTAATGGATCTGTTCATATAACAGCTTATTATAAAGACAATAAAGAGGGAGTAAAAAACCACCTTTATATTAAGGTCATAGGGGGATAATTCCCCCTTATTGATCTTATTATTTCAATGAGGATGTGAAGCAATGAGGAAGGACGAAGACATCACTGCTTATAAAGAAAAGCTAGAGGATGGAACCTATGCTTTAAGAGTTGGTAAAGAAGTTCCTGAAGGAGATGTTAACCTATCATATATTCATACACCAAGATTAGATAGTGATGAGAACGTCTCTTTAGTAGGAACCGCTTCTACCGCAGAAAATATGATTCCATATGATCAAAGAGAAGGACTTGTTGCTCCAGACGAAGAAGGGAAGCTATCTTACGTAGAATTGCATGGCAATATCGATTCAATTCGAAACAAGGAGCCTAAAGAGGTCTTTCCTAGTGAGCATGTTAATATTACTCGTATGTTTAAAAACAATATACATCGATCTAGTGAAGGACTTTTTTATAAATTTGAAATTAAATATCACTATGATAGTAAAAGAGGAGAACCAAATAAGGTAGAAAAATATACTGGAGACCAGATTCATCTTACAGATGAAAATGGAAATCCTATTGGAAGCGAAGTCAAGCATGACATATATGTCATGGCCATGAGTGGAAACCCTAATATATACTGGGTAAAAATATATATGAATCTTCCTACAAATGAAATTGATACATTTAAAATTAAGTACAATCATATTGATAATGTTGTATCAGAAAACTATGTTCAAATAACAAAAGAAGAATTAGAGCTATATATGAATTCTAACAATACAATCAATATTTATGGAAAGACAAAACAACTTGTTGAAAATGGTAAGCTTAGAATTGTAAATGCTAAAGGATCATATGAAAAAGTAGATAAGGATACTTTGAGAAATGCTACTCCAGATGATGAATATTATTACTCTGAACTTAGCAACGAAAAAGGCGGATACAATCTATTCGTAACACAGCGTTCAGAGTTTGATCCAAGGCCTAAGAGAATGTTTAACTATAAAGTAATGGCTACCTATAAAGACAAAGAAGGAAAAGAGCAACAAGTTACATCTGGATATATAAGTGATTGGGTTGTTCATCCAGAAGCACTTCTTCAAAATGAAAAGTATGAATATACAAAAGAATGGAAGAAGATTGGTATACCTTTTGATGGATATAAGTTAAATGTAAAAGATATGGCAGAAATTTCTCTTCCTCCTGGTACACCATCTATTCCAGAAGAAGCAAGCTTTGAAATCCTTGATGCACAAGGAAACTTGCTTTACTCAGTCGTTGATGCACAGGATAATCCTGGAGTTGATACTGCGATTCAAGAGGGATCTAATAATTTTGGTTCAGCAAAAGCAGTTGATATTAGTCCTGATCCTTGGTCTAGTGCTCAGCATCCAAATACTCATATAAAAAGCCTACCCATAGATCACACTGTAACAGTCATTGCTGAAGAACAAAAAACACAGTGGGGATTTGAATTTGAAGTAACAGGTCAAGGTCTAGTTGGAACTCCTAGTGTCTATACTGGAAATTGGTGGGTTTGTGCATTAACAGGGATATACAAAGATTACTCTGATAACTACTTACCATTACAAAATAAAACTAATTGGCTTCCAAGAACAAGCAGTACACCAGTAAGTGCCTGGGCAACAAAGTCGGGAGATAACGGGCTAACATATGTTGAGGTTGAAAAAGATGATACAGATATAATGGGTCTTTATATGAGAAATAATAGATCAGGATCTGCTATGAGTACAGCCAAAGATTATGAATTTAGTACAAGCGTAAAAGTATTAGATCCAGGTGGAAGTAATGTCATTGGAATTATGTTTCGAATAAAAGACAATAAAAATTACTACATGTTTGCTTGGGAAAGAGAAGATATTCTTTATCAGGAGTATGAGTATACAGCTGAAGATTATCCTAATGGTTCTAAGTTAAGACCAGAAAGTAATAATCCAAGAAGAGTCTCATTTGAAAATGGAGGCTGTACAGAATTTACATATAATCCATCTGAAGATATGGAAAACATTGATTCTAAACATCAAGACTATTTCTTTCAAAATATGAATGACTATGAAGAATATGGATTTGGAGACAACAAAAAAAGAATTTATAAAGCAACTGAAAGAAGTAGTAGTGCCGCAAAGGCAGAAGGATATACTGCCAGTGCTGCTGATAAAACTGGATCATCCTTTAAAGATGTAACTGTAAAGGATTCTCTTTATGAATCAGAAGAAGGGAAAATAGGATGGGAAGTAGGGAAAGAATATAAAATAACAGTCATGGTTTCAGGATCTGACTTTAAGATTTATATCAACGATAATCCATATAGCACATCCAGAGGATTTCTTGTTTGCACAGGAAAAGACAGTGAGCATAAAACAGGTAGTATAGGATTTGCATCAGTCGCACAAAAATGGGTTCGGTGGTCTGCTCCTATTTACAATGAAATCGAAATGAAAGAAGTTTGTACAGATCCAGTTCATCATACTTTCTATAATAATAAAGAAGTAAGAGTTAGTGGCCAAAGAGTTTATCCACTTATGAAAGACTTAATCGAAAAATATGCTAAAGATACATACGGTAAAGCAAAATATGATATTTTTGGATATGTCCCTCATAGTGACCAAAATGATTTGTTTGTTGAGATAGATGAAGAGAACAATGGATTTGTCTGGGCTTATACTACAAGTGATAAAGCAGGTGGCATACAGCAAGAAGACTGGACAACAGAAGATAACCATATGACCGTAAATGGAAGTGGACATGTAAATTATCATGCCGATGGGCATTTTACAATTACTATGAATCCAGAAATACTTCCAACTGATAAGATTCCTAATTATGTTCAAGAGTTTACCTGGAATAATCCTATTATTACATCTGGTGAAAATATAGAAGTATTAATTAAGGAAGATGGTAAAACCCTCAATCCCGAAGCTGAAATACCATCAATTAAAGACTTGAATAGAAAGATAACAATTACACCAGATCCTATTCATAAAGAAGATGATATAGTTTCTTTAATAGATCTTCAAGGAGAAAACGGAATTATTAAGCAACTTGATCTTCCTCAAGATGTTAATTTAACAGAATTAATGTTAAGAATTGAAAGAGGAGAGCCAGATAATCACGACTATATTAATCAGGAGCATCGTGTAAACTATAGATTCAGAACTGAAGAAGATGGCTATACACGACTCCCCGTTGACCAGTTTAAAGATTATCTTGGTGTAAATAGGTTAAGAGTTGGATCACTTTACAATCAATATCTTCCTGTCGAGTTTGAATTAGACTATGAAGTGCTTGTACCTATGAAGAAGACAACAAACATGCAAAAACTTTTTGCAGATAATGCAGAAGGTGCTGTAATGATTGAAAGTAGTCCAGGTATTTCTACTTGGGAAGTTGTAGATGGAGTCCTCGTTGACAATGAAAACAAATCTGAATTTGTTGGAGCATTTAACTTACAGCATCTTGATTATAAGAATCATATCACAGACTTTACATTTAAGCCTATAGGTATAGATGACGACTTAATTGGTGTTATTTTTCGAGTACAAGATAAAGATAATTTTTACTTCTATGCTATGGAAGCAGACGACATTGATTTAACCGAAAGAGCTAACCGTATGGAAGACAATCAGCCTGCAGGCTTGTTTGACTGGACGACCTATAGAAGAAGAGATACAACAGCTGAAGACTATGTAGAAAACAGAGGATGGAGAAGATATCATCAGCGTGTTTACAAAGTAAAAAACGGAAGGAAAACTGTAGTTGCTGATCGATCTATGGTATCTAATAGTGGATACATTAGAAACTGGCACAACAATATTAGAGTTGAATGTGCTGGTAAGCAAACTAACTTGTATTTTCAAACAGGGGTCATTAATGATGAAAACTGGGATCGAATATTTCAAATAGATACAGAATGGGATAAAGGTGCTTTCGGAGTATTTAACTATAGTCAGCGTGTTGAATTTTTAGATATTCAAACAACTGATATGGTTCCTGTATCTGGTACAATCCATAATTTAAACTATGTAGGAAATCCTCAATCCATTATTGCAAAAAACACAAAAAGTTTTTGCCATGACTATGTAGTATCTAGCATGAAAGCAGCAGGATTTACAGGAAGCGAAAACTACACTCCACTTTCCTACACCGGAAAAGTAACAGGAGATTCAGGAGAAGTCAATATTGCTTTAAATGGAGAAGGGCCTATACAAGTGTTTTCTGAAATAGATCCTACTCAAACGATTGCAGATGTTGATTTAGTTGCATGGACACATCATGAAGATCTAGAAGCAACACCTCTTTTTGCCATAACAATCGATGATGAGAAAAGAATTGATATAGAAAAGCCAAAGGTAGAAAAAGAAAAACTTGAAATGGAAAATTGGTATCTTAGAATAAAGAATGGGAATTTTGAAAAACAAATAGAGCTTCCTTATTACGAACCTGAAGAGAAAATACCTAAAATATATGAATCTTATCCTATGCTAAAAGATTATGCACCTAAAGAAGTGGATGATGTAGAGACAGTAACACTTGAGTATACAGTTGATGAGTATACAAATCAGGAGTTCTATCACAGAGAAGAGCATAAGCCAGGTATTATTCTAGTGGACAATGAACAGCCAATAGTGCTTGATGAGTTTGCTTTAAAGGCTAAAAATTCACCAATATCTCTTAGTTCTGTATATGATATTAGTTATATAGAAGCCCATGCCTTCAGAAACAATAAAGCAAGAAAGCTTCGAATTAAAGATATAGATGCAGAAAAAGGAATAGTCTATCTATTAGATAGAGTAAGAGAAGAGGATGTCATTAATCTTCGATATGCCTATGAGGAACGATATTACACTTATAGAGGGTTTAATAAAGAAGACGACCATTTTCATCTTGACTTAAATCCAAGCCCTGGACACACACATACGACAGCATATGATGGATTCTATAGGTGGATCCCGTTAGACAAAGATAGTACTAGATATGAAACAACTGAAATATCATCTAATGAGTTTTTAGTAAAACAAGTGCATGTATACTTAAGACCAAGCCTTATACGAGATAAGAACGATAATATTATTCCAGGGACTAAAAGTAATAAGCGAAATATATTTCACACAACAGAAGAGGAAGTATTTAATGAGAAAAATTATAATTATGATATGAGCCTTTATCGACTAGGAAAAGTAATGATTCAATCAAACTCAGATATTCATAAAGATACAACTATCCTAGATAATCGATCAAGAGGCGGAGGCCTTGATGATGCTATTTCAAGGGAAATTATAAAACAGATTAATATTGAGTCTCTACAGCATTGGGATCTAGGAAGCTTTGATGGTGAGGCATATCAAGAGAATGGTGTTATTATTATTAAAGTACCAAAAAGGATATTAAAAGGGAAAAATAATCCTCATGGCTTCTCTGAAAATGAAATAGAGGCTGCTGTTCAAAAACATAAAGCTTATGGAATTCTTCCAATCATAGAGTATTATGATTCAGAAAATGAAGAAGAGTCTCGATTAAGTGAAGAAGACTATAAAGATGCTAAGTTTTTTGAAATATAGTGCATATGAAAGACATTTCATGTTAGAATAAAAAGAAGGAGATGAAGAGATATGCCTGTATATAATGATCGAGATATAATTCCTTTTGTAAATCAATTAGAAGTAAGAATTGATGGGCTGCAAGAAGATATGAATACATGGACAGAAAACAGATCAAAGATACTAAGCAGTGTAAGTCGTGTAGATGCAAATACTCAAAGATCAACAGTTGCACTTGCAAGATCTGAAGAAGCATTAAGTGAAATAAATACAGCAACTTATGATGTTACAGCAAGCAGGGGACACAGACTAAAAGCAGTCCTTGATAAATTAAAAAATGATATTTTAAAAGTAATTGAAGAAAGTGGAGGAAGTGGTTCTGGATCAGGCGGAGGTATATCGAAAAGCTTTGGGGATGAACGAATTAATCAAGAAGTCAATAATGCAATCAGTTCAGTTAACTCTCTAGTTGACGATGGGATTAAGCTTGATTATCGACTAAAAGAAATAGAAAAAATTGCAACTTCAGGTGGAGACTTGAATTATAAGAAGATGATTGTTCCATATCTTTATCGACTTGAGAAGCAAACTTCAAAAGTAATACAGCTTGAAGAAGAAGATAATATTAAGTATATAGCTGGAGAAGTTACAGTCCTTGATCAAAACCGAAATCCAATTATCAGAAACTCAAGTGATCTAATTGAAGGTGTTATAAATGAAGATGGGCTAGTTACTCTAAACTATGCCCCTCCTCAAAACTCTGTATTATATTTTCCTGTGAAAATGAACTTTACAGATGTACCAGAAGAATTTGTTTTAGATCTTATTGATATGGTCGTACAAAAGAATAGTGAATACATGAAGAGCATTTTATTCTTTGAAAGAGAACAAAAAGAAATCCTTGCTGATATCCAAGCAATGCAAGGAGCAAACTGGACCGCTGACTACTCTATTATGGGTAACTATAGGGAGCAAGTAAAAGAGTCTATTACACCAAAAGGATTACATTTAAATGTTGTTGACGGAGAAGCTAAACTAACGTTTTCTTATAATGATCATCCTAATTTAAGTCACTTTGAAATTGAAAAATTAAACAAAGAGACAAATGAGTTTGAACCATTTAAAACGATCCAAAAGTAATAAAAAGAAAGAGGAGACGAGATGAGTCGCTTTATTGATAATTTCTTAAATACCATGCCACAAACACAGCGGCAAAAAATACTTGAAATATTGGAGCAGCGTAAAAAAGAAGGATTAATAAGATCAGATAAAGAACTTCAAATAGAATTAGATAGATTGATGAAAGATCTAGAAGGAAATTCAGGTAAGCCATCCTTTCAAGGATTTAAGCAAGAAGAAAGAATTGATTCTTCTATACATAATGAGAACTTAGAAAATCTTTCTTTTGATCTTTCTACAATCTTTACAGCATCCAATAAAATAGAGCGGTTACTAGAAAGTCAGCATCAACTCTCTCGTTCTACTCTTTCTGAATTAAAAAAGAAGATCCGGGAGATGAGATCTGAAGTAGAGTACTATCAGTTAATACTGCATAACGACCAAGATTCAAAAGAGGCAATAAGTGAAAGATTTCATTCACCAAAATTACAAGAGACTAAAGAAAGCATACTAAATGTTATGAGAAGAGATCGATTTGGAGAAGTAAGATCTAAACATTATGACGCTGAAATAGTTGGAGACAACTTACAGCTGGCATCTATAGAGTCTTATGATCAGATTAAAACAAACTATGGCAGACAAATAGCAGATATAAGAGTAAGAAATCGAATTGGACTACAAGCTGAAAACAATAAGTATCCAATTGAAAATGCAATAGACGGATCTGAAAACACATTTTGGGCAGAATCTGTTCTTGTTGATGATTTAATTGTTCAAAATATAGATGATCTATGGAGTCATGATTATCATGATTTTCCTAAAGACGGTGCTATTGCGGAAATTGAAATACTACTAAATGGTCTATCTACAGTATCAGAGATAAAGTTTGATCCATTTTCTTCTTATCCTCTTGAGATAGTAAGCATTTATGGGTATGAAGATCAAAGCAGAAAAGGGGAGATGTATGAATTAATTTCTCCTCTTCATTCAAACCCCTATCAAAGAAGTCAGAAGTCAGTAGATAGAATGGTATTTCAATTTCCTTCTGTTCAAATATCAAAATTACGTATTCTTATTAGACAAGAAAACTATACAAAAGAAAATTTTCTTATTAACCATGATGAAATAGCTGAATCAGACCTATGGGAGAAGCTAACTAATGACGAAAAACTAATTGAAGACTACAAAAGTCCTGGAGAAACAATTGCTGAATTTGATCGTAAAAGTGAAATATCAGGTTGGACGACCTATCTAGAGAAGCTTCATGAATGGGCTGTCATATTTAAACAAGATGGTCTTATGGAAGCCGCCAAGAAAGCTATGGAAGTAGTAAAGATAGGTGACTTTAAAAACCCGCTTCTTCTCTCACTTTATGCAATGGATAAAAACTATGAGAAAAGCAAAGTAAAAGACGAAAGAAGTCCTTCAATGGAGGATGATTGGAAGCCTGTTAGTAAATTGTCTTACCTATACGGAGCCTATGACATATCAGTGTATGGAAGAAAGTATCAAAGAAGCTCTATACATATAACAGAAAACCTTCCTTTATCAAGCAATACAAAGAACATTGCCTTGTATACAGAAGAGAAACACCACTATGTTTCAGTAGGACCAGATGAAGTAGATCCTGTAACTAATAAGCCAGAAATCAATAGCCATAAGATAACAGATATTGAATATTACATTACAGACAAAAGTAATCCATCTTCTATGGATTGGATTCCAATTCTTCCTGAAAGTCAGAAATATATAGAAGGTGAACTCCTTTTTGGAGATGATAATCTGGAGCCATGTGAAGAGCTTCAAAAAGGAAATACAATAAATTTCAGCTTACGCTTTCAATTTGTATCAACGGAAACAGTAGAAGTAAGAAGAAATGGCTTGCCTATGCGTAAGGACATGTACATTCTTTGTGATAGTGGAAGAAAGATTGGCATATTGAATGAATACTATTCCTCTACTAGTATATACACTATTAACTATAAGCCAACATCAGAAGCGTACGTAGTTGATATTGGAGAGAAACTTAATCAAAAGCCTACTATCTTTATTAATAGTAAAGGAGAAGTAGGAGAGATATTTGAAAATGTGGATCAAAACAACATGATTGAGTTATCACATACACCATATATTCACCGTGAATTCTTATATGAATATCAGGAAAATGAAAGTAAGTATACAGATAATAAAGAAATACTCACTCCCGATCAGTTTACCTATCCTCTAATCATCAGAGTTGATGGCGAAGAATATAAAAATATAACAGATTACACAATGAATAATTATGATCCAGAAAGATTAAAAGAAAATAGCGGTAAAACATTTGCACATATTGGAAACACAATTATCTTTGGCAGACCGACAAATGGCAATAAGCCTAAAAACATACTTGTAGATTACTTTTACATAACAACTAGTCTAAGAATGAAAGTGATATTAAGACGAAATCATGCAGGGCATGACAGTATTACTCCTGCTCTTTTAAAGTATCATATCCAAGGACAATCATTTGATCAAAATAGATAGGGGGTATTTTCTTGAAAAACGAATCACAACTTCTCTATCTTCAAGCAAAATATCAATTTGAAAAAGCAATAAAGAAGTTTGAAGATGGCACTATTAAAAGTGAACCTCATCTGATTCAAGCAGTCTTTAGCTCATTCCAAGAGTTCTTCACACAAATCGGAAAACCTAACATGATACCAAGATATGCTTATGAGAATGGTCCTGCTTGGAGTGAAGACTATAATCTGATGATGGAAGAAATCAAAGAAGATTTATATACTTTATTTCAAGAAATTGAAGTATTGAGTAAAACACTTTTTACAGATTTTAATCACAATACCATGCAAAATAGTATTGTAGATAAAGAGTATGACCTTGTTTTAGATAAACTAAAGGATCTTGAAGCATACGTAGGCCTTTCTCCTTCTGGTGGTATCAGATTTGGAAGAGATGATTTCCTCAATGGATTAAAAATAGACTGGGATCGTATTGCTGGAAAGCCATTAAACCTTACAGAAACAGGAGTATCTCTCCCCATTAAAGGAGACAGAAAGAATGTAGCTGAAAACGCGAAAGTGACTATTGTTCCAGGCAATCAGAAGCATGATGACTATATACTTGGAAGTGACTCAAACGGATTTCCAGGAAACAATAATGAAATAACTATGGTTTCAGATGCTTTGTTAACAGGAACAAATGGCTATGACTTTGTCGGGCGGGACGACAACAGGGGAAATTATGCAAATATAATTGATAATGATCCGAATACATGGTTTGAGTATGAAAGAATTAACTTACGTGACCATGAAAAAAGAAAAATAACGAAAAACTTAGGTTGGGACTATATTGTAAGTGGAAATAGAAAAATTACTTTCGCAGAAGATCCTGAAGATGGTACTTTGAAATTACACTTACAAATTATCCTTGATAAAGAAGAGATAATAAATCAAATTAATTTAAATATGTACACACCTCCTAACTATGGAGCACAGAAAGCTATCGTTAAAAACATCCTTGTATCTAGTGAGTACGGAGCACCTAAATCAATACTTAAGAAATCAAAGCAAGATGCAGATTATTCTTTTCATTTTGATCCTGTAAAAGCAAAAGTAATTTCCATCTTGTTTGAACAAAAGCATAAGTACTATACTGACCTTGGGCACATTTATTATGAAAAAAAGGTTAAAGTAGATAATGAAAATGATTATGTCTTTGAAACACTACAGCATAGAGAGCGCACTGAATATGCACCTAGAATCGATGGACCTGCCATTAATTTAGAAAGCCTTGGAGTAAAAGTAGATGAACATGAAACACATGTAGAATCTTACTATCCAATTAGAGAGCCAGGTGGAGAAGGATATTCGATAGACGACATTGTTTCTGATCTTCTTTTTCAGGTAGATGAAAGTAATATTGATGCGGGCGTAGAGCGATTTGAAGGGTATCGTTATGCCATAGGAATTAGGGACGTTGAAATTTACTCAATTGAATATGAGCCAAAAGGTGAATTAGTTACAGTACCTTATTATTTTGATAAGCCTATAGAAAGGATATCCATTTCTGCAAAAGAAACATTAGAAAACCTTTTAGCAGAAAATAGTGAAATTCAATATGAATGGATATCTTACTTTGTCTCAATAGATGATGGAAAAGATTGGAATCCAATTACTCCTCTTGAACGATTAAGTAATCCTGATGACCCTCCAAAGCTATATACTGTACAGCAAATAATGGAGGAGGAAGAAGCAATTGAAGACAGATACGGATATATAGAGTCAAATACACCTGTATACTCTCTTCGATTAAAGATAATTATTGAAAAGCCAGAGAATGCCCAGCAATTATATACTGTCAGTACAAGTGAAGTAGAGGATATCTCTTCATTCAGAAGTTCTACCTTACAGAAATTCACTTTTAATGTATCTATGAAGCCACTGGAAGAAGATTCTGATGCTACATCTTTTATTGATGAGCTAAGTGAAACAGAGTACGAAGGCATAGGAAGACCCGATGAGTCTATTGATGACAGTATTCCAGAAGAAGAAGAAGAGGAAGAAGAAGATGATGTTCCTCCTGAAGGCGGTGGATCTCTAGATGAAGAACTGGTGATTGAAATGATTGAAACACCAGAACAAATATGTAAGTGTAATTTCTTTATCTTAGAAGGGATTGCGATAGGAACAGAAGAAATCGATTCTCTAAAGCTTTTTATTAATACAAAAGAAGTAAATCCATTAGCTTTAGGCACACCTGTTATTTCAAATGAATGTGAAAACAATGAAGTTGAAAGTGAAGAAGAAAGCTTTACAACATCTCTTAATGAAGAGCGAACTCAAATAAACTTTAGATGGATTATTCCTTATTGGAAGTTAAGTAGTCTAGGAATAAGACAAGAGGATATTGTTGAGATAAAAATTGAAGCAGAAAGTGAACATGCAATGGATCAAGAAAACCTTTTCTTAACAGTAGAAGAGTGTGAGGAAGAAGAGGTTATCACATGTTTAGAATTAGATTCAGTAGTTATCCAGTACTACAATGAGCAGTATGGAGAAATACTAGAAATCGAATTAACAAAGGATATACTTCCTTATGAGTTTGATAATGGAGAAGGAACGCTTGTTACAGTTGGATGGGATAAGGAAAGAAAAGCTCCTGTTATTATGGTGACTGGAGGATACAATAAGACAGGCTATGCGTTTCAGTTACATGCTGTAGGCATCAGATATACAGATTTTGACTTTGAGTCTAAAGTTATATGGGCTTCAAACATTATAGATCAAAGCGAAGGAAATATTAATACTGATCTTATATTAGATAGTCCAGACAACAAGGATTTGCTTTGGATAGATGACATCAAGTTAGGCAATTATGAGAAAGCTCCTTCTTTAAAAGCTATAAATAGTTGGATTATTTTATCAATGGGAAGCAATTGGGCTGGAAAATCATGTGGAGAAGATATTCATTTTGACCCAAAAGAAAACATTCAAGAAAAAGAGCCATCAGAAGATGACGAAAGAGAAGAAGTAAACGAATGTAACACTATAGAGAAAATTGCTTTTCAGTATTACGATAAATCAGAAGACCGTCTAAGAATTCATATAGTTAAAGTAAACTTTGTTGAAGAGTATAGTCCAATCCAAAAAATACATGCATCTAAAGAAATAGATTTACATGTAGGCTGGTATGAAATATTCAAAGGGCCGCTTATTAAGATTAATAAAGCCAGTGGAGATAACAATCTTGTTCTAACAGCAGTAGCTGTACTTTACACCAATGTTTACGATGATTTAATTACTGAGTGGATGTCTACAGTAAAAGAAAGAACTGTTTATGTATCCAATATGACTAAAATGGAGCAAGCAGAAAAAGAAGAAAATGAATTGCCTTACCTAAATGAAGTAAGAGCAAGTAATTATAAGAATGCTCCCTTATTATCAAGAGAGGGCGCTGCTATTGTTGGAGGATTCTCACAAAAACTTACTGATAATACTTGTTTAACTGAAAATGCGATAGATGAGCATCCAGATACACCAGACATGATTGATGAACCACCAGTAATTAATCTAACTACAGAAGTAGATAAAACAATCTACTATCAAGATCTTATTAATGAAAATGAATTTAAATTAAGTGGATATATTACAGATGACTTTGGAGTAGAAGAGTGGAGTATTGAAATGCAAGACTACCTGGAAGAGAACAAAATTCAAGATGAAGGTGTGCTTGAAAGATCTTTCTCTAAAAATCTTCCTATTCCTTTACCCAATCCAATTGAAGACACTGAAACCTATAGTCCTAAGATAGACATCATTTTTGTTATTGATACATCAGGTAGTATGAGGCCAGATATCGAAAGAGTAAAAGATAATTTAGATGCATTTGTAGGCTATCTAAATGATAATAATTTTGACGTACACATCGGATATGCTGGATCTAGATTTAGTGAAGGACAGCAAAGGTCTTCTCTATTGCCATCAGATGAGTTTACTTTTGGAGACATTGATATTAATGGTGGCAGCTGGGAAAACCTCGCATACAGACAGCTATTTGATGAAGTATATGGAGCAGCATCCTTTTTCGATGAGTTCCGCTCTAGCTCTCAAAGGCATGTTATTCTGGTTACTGATACATATATCACAGCAGATATGCCATCTGATCTCCCTAACTTAATGAAAGATCACCGTGTTCAAGTTAATGCAATTAGAAGATTAAGTTCAGAAAGAGAGTCTTATGATGTCATTACTGATAGCACAAATGGTATTAAGCTTGATATTGACAATGAAAACTTTGATGAAGAAATGCAAGAGCTTGCAGAAATGATTGTAGAAACAACAAGTTTTCTCCCAGATTCAAGTCAAATGGTTAAAGTTAAAGCTAGAGATAACTATGGAAACATAACAGAAAAAAGCTTTGTTTTAAAC
>RWZE01000018.1_pt1 | contig 82828 bp, 86 predicted proteins | sample 2187721 | NCBI WGS metagenome assembly RWZE01 (sample SAMN10531867, study PRJNA481165) | viral metagenome | isolation source: viral particles purified by filtration and ultracentrifugation from about... | host: Nasonia giraulti 16.2 | place: USA:Tennessee | collected 2011-04-01
CAGAAAATTTATAATCATTGATGAAGCTGGTGAACTGGTACCAAGTAGCGACATGTCAGATGATGAGAAAGAATATACAAAAAGCTGCCAGCGAATTTTAAGTCACATTGCCAGAGTTGCTGGTCAGATCGGTTATAAATTAATATTCGGAACTCAATATCCCACTAAAGAAGTGCTGAACAATCAGATTAAAGCTAATGCGTTGGCCAAAGTATCTTTTCGTTTAAGTACTGCCGTTCAATCAGGAGTTGCATTGGATCAGCAAGGAGCAGAAAAATTAGAGTTCCCAGGAAGAGCAATATATAAAACTGTGGACGAACATGTTGTGCAGACTCCATATATAAGCAAAGATGAAATATGGGAAAGGGTGGGCAAATATAATGATGATTCAACAGATGAAAAGACAACAACGCGAGGAAGAAATCTTGTCGAGATTGGATGATTTAACTTATGCCACACGTAAACAACTGCAGGTAATAAACAACTTAGGCGGTGACCGAAACGCACATCGCATCCTTCTCGAAATGGAAAAAGATAAATTAATAAACAGTATAAGGACAGAGCAAAAAGTGTATTTTCTTTCTAATAAAGGTAAGGAATTAATCGGATCCAATCAAGGTGAATTAAAAAAGTCTTGGATTACTCATACTCTCATGCGTAATGACTTATATATTAAGTTGGGGATGCCGGATACATGGAGAAAAGAAAAGCAAGTTAAATGGGGAGAAAATAAATTAATACCTGATGCAACTTATATGAATTCCGGTGAATATCATTTTGTTGAAATCGACAACCAACAAACGATGACTAAAAATATCGATAAAATAAAGAAGTATAAAGATTTGTCACATATTATTTTTCAACAATATAACCATCGACCAACACTGATTTGGGCTACACTGTCATCAGTGCGCGCACAGAAAATAACAGATGCTTGTACAAAAGAAGGCTTGAAATTTATAGTGTATTAAAAAATTATATTCAGTCACAACACCCCAATCTTTATGGTATAATCTTTCTTGGTGATGAAAATGGAACAAATAGAAGATAAGCGTGGAACCTATGACACATCAATTTTATATGATCTCAAAGAATACCCCGATATTGAATCCGGTAGATGCGATAACTGTGGTGGTGGAGAATTCAAAAGTAAAATTGAAAAGATGGTTTTCATTAGAATGTGTACTAAATGTGGTATGAGGAAAAGTATTTAATATACTCTTCCTCTATGTATTTTTTATGTTATAAGAAGTTATTTGATCAATCTTTCACCTTTCTCAACCCCACAAGCATCTTTATAATTCCAATATCCTTTGCAGCTAGTTGAATTAGGCGTCATCTTAAAATCAGCCAAACTTTCAGATACGCAAAGTTTAGAATCCTCTCCACTAAACCTTTTATGATTTGGCATCCACATATTCCAATAGCATTGCTTACATGAACACATTAAGCTTTGCCCTTCTTGAACGTCTTCTACTTTTTCAATCAATTTACTAATTTCTGGAACTTTACTCAAGTCCATTTTATCAAGCTCCTTTTTAAATAAATCGATAAATCTCATCCGTAGTTAATCTAACAATATTTCCAAAGGGAGAAATACCAGTAAAAATAGGCCTTTTCAACTCTTCATGAAAATCAATCCTTTTACATGTGGCTACCCTTTTTATTCCATCAGAAGTGTAATACTCGAAACCTCTTCCAATATGTTTTTTCATTTCAAATACCCAATAAATTCACTTAGATCTTTTTGACTTTTCCCTGTAGGAATTATGTTTTTCGCAGAAACCTTTGTAAGCATTGAAATCGCATCATATTTATCCTTTTTCATGGCAACCATATATACTTGTCCATTGACTTCCAATAACAAATTTACAGTAGCATTTTCTAAATTGATTTTAGTCATACTACCCCTCCCTAACTGTCCATTTCCCATAATAAAGAGAGTCTAGGCTATAGATACTTAAACCGGTTAAGTTAATTCTTAAATATCTACCAATTACCTTTACAGGCTCGTCTTCGCCATCTAAGCCATGAAAATAAACAATTTTTCCTTCGCTTAATGCTTCCATGGCTTCTTGAAAAGAAACAAATAAAGGAGGAAATACCCATTTGCTATTTTTATGGTAATCGCTTATTGTAAATATTTTCTGAGAATGATCTTTTGAATTTTTAACAAATAATCTTCGTGATCCTTTGTAATCATAATCGTAAGACACTTCAGCTCCTAAATTTTCACCTTTTACACATTTAGCTGTTCTTCCTATGTCAAGTAAATCAATCATTTCACCTGTGGTTAATAACGAACTCATTTGAATATCCTCTCCTATCATTTAATCTAGTCCAGCAAATGGATCATCAGTTTTATCAACCTTCCACGAATCTTTATCTACTGGTCTATAATTTTTTATTTTTTTAATGTCAATGTCTCCACTAATAAATTTCAGTTCCATCGTAGTTTCACTCTGATTAGTAGTTTGACTAAAAGAAGTTTGTTCATCTTTATACCAAAATCCAATTACTGCTTCATTGTTGTATCTATCATAAGGAATTAAACCTTCTTTAGTTCTTATAACTACATCACCAACTTCATCAATAATTCTTTGAACATGCGGTTTATCCTCTTTCTCAATCTGATTCATGGCCTTTCCTTCTAATGTTTTTTTGATTGTACTAAAGTCTTTTCCTTTAGCTTTCATATTTTGATGAATGTTGTTCATTTTCTTTTCACATATTTTTCTAAATTCAGGGTCATCTGATAAGAGATATTCTTTCATATCTTCAACAGAAATGTTCCCGAATTCACGCCAACCACTATGTTTATTGGCGTTTTCTTCTGAAAAATTATCATCTTCTTCTTGTTTTTTTAGCTCAAATTCATTTTGATTTTCAAATAAAGGAATTGATAAATAACGATTACTGCCTTGTCTTGGTATACCGGAAGAGTCTTCTCTATTTATATATTCCCCTTGATTAATTGTAATAATTTTCTTTTCTGAACAACTCCAAATAGCATCATAGGTAGTTTGTATAGAGCAATTCAATAACTTTGCCCATTGTTCATAACTGGAAATGTATTCTTTTTTACTGACCGCATTCCATTTTAAAATTGTAATATAGATATATGCCTCCAACGGTCTATCTATCTTTTCTAATAGAGAAGATTCGATTCTTTCATAACCTGATAGATTTTTGTCAGATATATCCTTGACGAAATTTACTTCGAACATTTCATTGATATTGCCATTAACATGTATCACTCCTTTATTTTCTAAAGATAATATCAAACATTCTATTCTTTTAACGTTTCTACTTTTTCTGTTATTGAATTTATAAAATTCTTTGAAGTCACAAATTTGGTTTATGTATTCAATTGTTAAATGACCAGATTCATTATTTCCAGAAGCATATGAAATTAAAAGATATGTGTATAGTTCGTCAGTAGTCAATTGATATTTATTATTTATAGCTGTCATTACGTTGTAAACATTTATGTACAACAAAAATTCCCCTTTCGAATATTTTCCTTTATGATTCGAATATGTTTTAGATTTTTATTTACAAAGAAAAATTATATTGAGTTAAATTTTAAATTTCACAGATAGAGTAAGTACTATATATAATTGTATTAGTTATTGTATAAGTATTTGTATACTTTCTAATTTCTGGCACGTTCATGCCACTTTTTAGAAACCCAAGTGGTCAGAATGTGCCACTTTTTAGAAGGTCGACTGGCACGAACTTGCCACTTTTTAGAATCGAACCCCATTAGGTGGTCAGAATGTGCCACTTTTTAGAATCGAACTGTTTACCTATTGATTCTTCTTGTAGTCATCTATAGCTGCTTGAAGACTTTCGCTTTTTGAATAGATGCTAAATAATATTCCTGACGAAGGGCTTTTGGCAGTCGTTAGCGGCTTAATCCCGTGCTTCCCATGTATGAATTTAGAAAGACGCTTAGAATAACAGAAGAATAAGTCATCCGCAGTAACATTTTTATATTTAGACATTTATTTTATTTCCTACTTTCTTTTGGAATAATCCCAATACTTATAAATATCAATTCTGATAGGGTTTTATACTTAAGTGACCAATCTAATACTCAAATCAAATTTAAACCTCTCAGAATTGATATATTAGCTTCTAAAACTAATTTCCAACCACTACAGAATCCCAGTCAAAGTTTTCCAATATATTTAACAAACGACTCACCTCTGGTGCTCTCCATGCAGTCATCGCATATGTGTGTGCTTTAGAAGAATAATGATGCTGATTTGATTTAATATGTTTTTTAGCTTCGTCCTTCGTTAAAAACATTGTATCTGATCTAACATAGTGCTCTTCTCTAACAGGAACTAGTTCAGCATCCTCATCATAATATTCTTGCAGCCACTCTAAAGCAGTAGTCTCACATTCAATATTTTGAAATTGCTCAACTGCTATAATTGGCATTTCGTATATGTCATCTTCTTTGATGTCATCTAGCAAATCATTTATTTTCCCAGAAAACTCTCTATTCGGGCAGTAAACCTCATAACTATCATTTCTTCCCTCCGAGCAATCAACAGTCTTATAATCTCCAACTGTCCAAAATCTTGGCGCTGCTTGAATATCATTATCATATTGGCTTTGATATTTTAGCTTTTCCTGCAATTCTTTTAAAAATTTAATGACGTCATTCATTTTCATCATCCTCCATATAACCGTATTCTTGAACAAATCTATTTCCTCTACCAATCTCGCTTATGTAAAGACCTTTTTTAGCTCGTGTCGTGGCAACGTACATTAGTCTTGCTTCCTCATTTATATCTCCTCGATCAGAAGGAAACTTGCCATCTTCAATTCCAATAACAAAAGTGTAGTCCCATTCCAGGCCTTTGCTTTTATGTATACTCATCAATTGAACAGCATCTTCTTTTTTCTTTTTCTTCTGTGTAGTAGCGCTATAAACATATGTAATGAATTGTTCTAAGTTGTTATTTTTAACGAATGATTTCAGTACATTGATGCTTTCAATTCTTTCCTGAGCATCATCAGGATTGCTATACCTGTCTTTGATAAATCCATAAATATTGAAAGATTTAACTACTTTACTGATTAATTCTTTAACATCTGCATCTTTTTTAGCCATTTCAATTAGTTCATTCATTCTGACGGTGAATATTGAGGCATTTCTGTCCAACCAATCTTTATCAAAATGCGTTTGCTTAAATGCATTGAACATTGACAACCCCTTCTCTTTAGCTGTTTTTTGAATTTCTCTATACCATCTCTGACTAAAAAATTTAAGTGGAAAGTTTCTAAATTTGAATATTTCTTCAAACGCTATATCATCACTTGGATCATGAGCTAATCTTAAGTATGCAAGAATGCCGGCTATCTCTTTCTTTTTGAAAAAGCTGCTATCATTGGCAATATCATATTCAATGTCTCTCGCTTTCAATTCCCCTTCAAGAAATTCAGGAAAATTGTTGTTTCTATACAGTACTGCTATTTGTTTTAGCGGAACATCATCTTCTATTAAACTCTCAATCTTATTTGCTACATGAGTTGCTTCCCAGTCTCTACTAGAGAAAGATTTGACAGTTATCTCTCCATCCTCTTGACTGTAAGGTATAGCATCACTGTAATGTTGGTAATCAGAAAAATATGGTCGAATGAACTCATTTGATTTTTGAACAATATTTTTAGCTGAACGATAATTTATATCCATATTGATTATTTTTGCGTTATTCCAATCAAGTTCAAAATTCATAAAAAGACCGGGCTTGCTGCCGCGAAACCCAAAAATGGCCTGACGCAAATCTCCGAGAGTAAATATATTCCCAGATTGACACCACTCTTTCAATAAAGCCTGTTGTACTGAGTTGGAATCCTGATGCTCGTCCACTAATATGAATTCAAAAGTATACTTCCCTTTTTCTTCGCGAAGCACATCTAAACACTCTAAGAGCAAATCATCAAAATCGTATAAGTTATTCTTTTCCTTAAATTCCTCATACGCTTTAAAAAATTCGCGTAAATCTTCTTTTGTATAATTACATTCCTTTTCTACAAATTCATCATTATATCCAATCATATGATTCTTCTGATAACCAATAAAACTCATAACATCATCAACATCTACTTTTTCCATAACTTCTTTCAGACATTTTTCAATCTGCCATTCTTTGATGAATTTTCTACCGTCTAAATCGTAACCCTCACTGTTTAAAACATTCATACAAATCGCATGAAAAGTTCCTACATTCACAAAGAAATAACCCATGTCCTCAAGTTTCTTTCTGAGTTCATTCGATGTGTTTCTGGTGAAAGTGATTGCTAGAATATCATCTTCATCTACGTCTCTTTCTTCAATAAGATATTTCACCCTGTTAAGTAGCACAGAGCTTTTTCCTGATCCAGCCGAGCTAATGACCCCATAAGCCCCTTTATATGTATTAATTGCCTCCAATTGTTGTTCATTAAATCGAATATTGCTCAAATTATCTCCCCTTTTACATAATTTAATTTTTCGTGCATTTGTTCATTCCTTTCTAGGTAACACCCCTCCACATCTTCATCCGAAAACCCAAATTTCATTATTTTCATTTCATACAACTCAGTAAATAAGTCGCTCACTGCTTCAGACATGTCTTCCCTATTAATAGAGAATGGTGCCTCATCGTCTAAAAATGCGTATATAACATTTGTATATGCAAACAGATTGTTAAATTGTTTGGCGATAGGTTTTTTATCAAATTTGCAATTTAAATTAAAATCTTCTGCTTTAATACCTAGCTGAAGTGAAATGTTTATAAGAAAGCTAATAGCACTCACAAACGAATCGAGAAGAAAACTTTCAACTTTTAGTATAGTCGTCACTTTATCAGCGTATGTTGGATGTTGCGGAAGATAAATAATATTCATATCCTTATCGATACATGTATAAACCTCATCGTATGGTTTTTGATCTTCAGTCCAATATTTCCAGGTTCTTTGCCTATCAGCTAATTCACCTATTTTCACCTGTAACCCAAGAATATCTTCCTCTATCAAATCCCTATCAAGTAATCCCCTTTCTTTTTTGATGTGAAAATTTAAACCATCCTGAATCTCGAATAATCGCACCAAATTCAAATTAGAATCCCTCCATTTACTAGGTTAATTTATTCGTTCTATATAATAATTAATCCATGTTAATTATTCAAGCAAAACTAAATAGTCTTTATATTTAGTTTATGGATTATTTCTCATTATTTTTTGAATCTCATATTTAGTAGCCCGGCTCATCTTGGAGTATATTTTCATCCAGTCTTCAGTTGACAAATCCTCCACTTCTTTTTCGTCAAAGCTGTTTCCCATATATAGTGTAGGTTGTGATTGGATGTCTTTTCTGTTTTTGATATATCCATAAGTTGTTTCAATATTCTCATGTCCAGCAAGTTTCTGAGCAACTAGTATGTCCCCACCAGATGATTCATAAGCTTCATAGATAGCTAAGCCTCTTAGGCTGTGAAGCACTACATTTCTTTCCGGGGTAATATTGAAGACTTCCACAATATGTTCAAAAGTTCTTTCTATAGTTTTCACGGACATTTTAAATATTTTTTCATCTGGTTCATTAGTTTTTCTTAAGTCTAATAACATTTGTGCATCTTTATCTTGGAGTGAAAATTTGTATTTGTTACTTTTTAAGTCACTACGTAAAGTCCATATTCCATCCTCTTTTATCATATCTCTATACGCCAGTTGACTCAGTCCTTCTTTTCTAATTCCTGTAAGTCTTCCAATATGGAACATTGCTGCCTTCCCCTCCTTATTACGCTGATTGGAATTTAGCAAATAATTAATCCAACTTGAAACTTCATCCCATTCGATATATCCGTATTCCTCTGAATCAGTATTTTTCAATGGTTTAAGTCTTAAGTCTTCAACTCTATAGGTGTAAATATATTCTCCGTTTTCTTTTATTTTCAATAAATCCTTTAATAGAGAATAAAGTGCATTCATTTTATTGTTAACTGTATTGCACGAATATTTTTTTCGCAGGTATCCTCTATATTTTTTCATATCTGTATAGTCCAGATCATTAAGATGATACGGATTAAGAAATTCAATAGAAATCTTATATTTCCATTGTACAAAACTTTTAATTGATTTTTCATATGACTTCTTTGTATTGTCGGATTCTAAGTCAATCAGAAAGGATTCAACATGATCAAAAGTTTGGCTTCTATTTATAGCAACTACATTTTCCATAATTATTCATCTCCTCGTTTATTTGATTAACATAAATTTACCACACAATTAATTGACTGTCAATATATCAAAACATATTAATTAAGTAGTTTTCGGTTTTTCCCGACAACTGCTTAGTATTCATTAACTAATATATTTTTAGATTTCGCTTGAATAATTAACAAGTATTAATTATTATATAAACGAACTGATTAACAATCAAGAATGGAGGTATGCATTTGAGTTTTTTAGACTGTCAAGAAGACATTAATCATAAAATCGAATCTTTCTATGATACTGTTAGCAATGTTTTTGCTAATTTAAATATAAAATCATCAGAATGGGAAGATATGCAGGATTTATATGAAAACATTGTTGGGAAGGAGTAGAGGTTTTATTGGGAGGAAACTTACAGAATCAGATTCATTTATTCAGTATTGACACATCTGCTTTCTATAATGAAACAGAAAAAAAAGTACATAGAAAAATTATTAAAACGCACGTACATAAGAATAAGCTAAAGAATAGTTATCAGGATAGGTTAGATTATCAATCAAGAAGAAAGTTTACTACTAATAGAGTTAAACGACTTAAATCAAGTTTATTAGAAAATATCAAGGCTTTTGATGATGTTCGTGAGCTAGATGAGGATGCACTTAGAGAAAATGCCAAGATATCTATTTTTGAGTCTTCATTAACTAGAACATTAAATATTCCAATAGACAGTTTAACGGAAGATATCTTCATTGTAAGGGTTTATTACTTCGATATACTCAGACAATTAATAAAAGATGGGTTTTATTATAAGGGTGAAAAATACGTCTACTTCTCTTCTAGTGCTGGCCAGATCAGAACAAAAAAAGGAGTATTTATTAAAAAGTCAAAATTGGATGAACACTTATTAACATTAACCTGTGGATTAACTGTGGATAAGATTAATGAAAAAGAAAAAGTAAATACGAATAAATACTTAGCATACCTAGCTTTAGCCAATAGTGCTTCACAAAAAATGACTGACTTTGATATTGATAAATGTATTGTAGTAAATGATTTAGAGACAAATGTTCGAGGAATGGTCGATTTTATTGATAGGGATACATATGAGATTACACCCAAAGAAATGGATGTTCCAATTGAACATACTGATGGATGTGGGATGATACTCCCCTCCTACTCCAAGAAGTCATTTATGGTTAGGCTACCATTCATCAAAGGATTACTTACTCCATTTGCTTATGATGAATTTATCAAGGAATTCAACGGCAACAGCAAGATAACTGATATCTATGGTGATGAGTGGGATATTTTTGACGATGACATTCAGGTTATTTTTACAAAGTCGCAATTTAAAATGAGTAAATATTATGAGAATTGGAATGATTACAAGGAAAAATTTAAGCAGCATCAGTGTGAAGCGTCGACGTTGAATGAGGAAGAAGATGAGCTTGGTGAAATTAAGCTGAATTATCAGATGCTGCAGACGCTGACTGAAATGACCGATGAGGAACTTTCTATAATAGCCGAAAAAACCATTGAGGACATTGAGGATGTTGGCTCTAATAAAGAAACGATGCTTAGGATTTTGGGGGCTGACAAGCCTTCTCATCGACAGAATTATTTCCAAAAATCTTTAGCAATCTATCCTGAGTTGCTTGAAGATGTTCATTCTAGGCAAGTGATTAAAGATGTTAGGAAAAGTATGATAAAGGATGCCAAGTCTGGAAAGTTGCAAATTAGCGGTAAGCGTACATTTATCATTCCGGATATGTTTTCTTTTAGTGAGTATTTATTCTTAAATGACGATAATCCTAGTGGCTTACTTAAAAATGGAGAAGTCTATTGTAACCTTTTCAACACGGAAACAGAGATTGATTTATTAAGAAGCCCTCACCTATACCGCGAACATGGAATCAGGAAAAATATCAGAGACGATATAAAAGAGAAGTGGTTTATTACCAAAGGGGTGTATACGAGCAATAAAGATTTGATCAGTAAACTATTGATGTTTGACAATGATGGAGACGAAGTTATGGCTGTAGACGATTCTACATTTGTAAATGTTGCGAAAAAACACATGGAAGGAATTTTCCCTCTTTATTATGAGATGGCAGTTGCTTCGGGACAAGCGATTGATCATGAAAGCATATATAATGGCTTAATTCATGCCTTCAATGCAAACATAGGCATTATAAGCAATGATATTACAAAGATATGGAATAGTGACAATCCTAATATTGACGCAGTAAAGCTTCTTTCTGCTGAAAATAACTACACTATAGATTATGCAAAGACGTTGTTTCTGCCAGTTAGACCGGATCATATAGATGATGAAATCAAGAAATACACTAAAGAAAAGGTGCCACATTTTTTTCAATATGTAAAGGATAAGCCAGAGGATTCTGTAGCTGAAATTAATAATAGTGTCATCAATAGATTAAATCAGATAGTTCCCAATAAGAGGATTCGATTTCAGAAGATAGCCGGGAAAATGGATTATAAATACCTAATGAAAAACTCTAGAACAAAAATAGATAAAGAAATTATCCAGAAATACGAATATCTTAATAAGCGCAAAAAGTGGATTACAGGGGAGTCGAATCATAAGGCTGGAGAAACCCCATTTGTACATAAATACATAAGAGATGAAATTGCTAATCTGCATCCAGATATTCATTATATTGCAGATGTTCTTATTAAGTATCTCTATTACGAAAAGAATAGTAGAAGCAAAGACACTCTATGGAATTCATTTGGTGATATTATCTATCAAAATCTATACCACAATCTAAAACATACGATTGCTTGTCAATCATGTGGAGATAGAGTTAATTCATATTCTAACAGACGAAAATATTGCGACCCTTGTTATAAAGAATTGAATAGGCAGAATGCCAAAAGACGTGCTAAATCACTGAAATAACTAATTATTTTTAATGGAAAATCTTGATTTCCTCGTCTATTCACATGGTTTTCATCATCAAATTACATAGCGTTTTTAAAATAGAGCGTTATTTCACGTCTATCTACATGGTTTTGAAGATTGTTAGATAAACAGCGTCATAGGAAGAAAATAGAACACAAACACATATTACATATAAATTATAAAAATGGAACAAAAGGAGAAATAGAGATATGAATAAACAAGAATTAATCAAAGCTGTATCAGTAAAGACAGGAGTTGCACAGAAAGAATTGACCCCAATTGTTGAATCGATTTTTAATGTGATCAAAAAAACACTCCAAGAAGGAACAGAAAAGACTATTCCAGAAAAGGTAAAAATATCTGGATTTGGAACATTCGAGTTGAGGAAGAGAGCACCACGAAAAGCACGAAACATCCATACTGGTGAAATAATGGATATATTACCGCGGTTTGCACCACATATCAGTTGGTCTCAGCAGTTTAAAGATGAACTTAACATTAATGAAGAACAGTAGTACATATATCGCCTGTACATAAACTTTTCATGGTCGCAGGCAAACGTTATTTTTACATAAAAAAATCGGAATAAAAGGAGCAGTATACATATGGCAAACCCTAAATCAGCAATTAACCATACACTTAAATTGAACGGCGAATTAAGTGTTGATGGACATAAAATCATCGAGACGGTTAAGCAAGGTGAAGAATATTTCACTCATACATACGACTTTATTGAATTACTTAAACGCTTTGATGGCAAAGAAGTTTCATTGTCAGTTTCTGAAAAACAACCTATTGCTCCCACTTCTGAATAAGGGTGGGATTGAATGAATAATGATTTTAGCAGATTAGAAAACGAAAGTGTTAAGGATTACAAGGTTCGTATTTGTTCTAATAAAGAGCAATATAATTTAAGTTGGGAAAACGTCAAAAATATCTTGAATGAAGAGCTTGGAGAAAAGCATGGCGAATCTAAATATCGCAAAGAATGGTATGCATTCAAAGATGGCATGGATTATCAGAAAGATAAGCTAAGTTATTCTCCTAATACTTTAGCTTTTGGTGTATCAGAAGGGTCTATTAGTGTACTAAATACAAACGAGCAAGTCATCCCTAAAGATCACAAAATTACTACTGGAAAGATAGAAACTTCAAAAGTTAATTTCATCAATACAACTGACAATGAGGGCGAGAACACTCCCCCATATAAAGAGACTACGGAGATACTAAAGGACGGACTTCAACGTAGTGACAAACTTGTATGGATGAGTCAACAACAACAGAAAGACCCTGACTTTCTATTGGAAGCACACGGATACGATCCCAAAGAATGGGAGTTAGTTGGTAGTAGATCCAGCATGTGGAATCAGCATAATAAACAGCATGGAACCGTAATTTTGTACAGTTCTAAGATCAGTGTGAAGCCTGTTTCTAATAAATTTGATTGGGAAGGTTTGGTTAAGGATATTGAAAATTACCAGCACCCTGCCCCACTTGTTGAGTTTAAGGGTCACAAAGAAGATACATATAGGACATTAAACATCCCATTATTTGACCTTCATTTTGGAATAAATACTTTTGAAGATTATCAGCCTACACTACATAAGATTTTAGACATTTTAAAGAATAATACATATAAAGAGATTATTATCCCGATAGGTCAAGATGGGCTGCATAACAACGACTTCAATGGTCAGACAGCAAATGGCACCCGTATTGATAAAGTGGATATGGTTAAAGCATGGAACGATATGCATAAATTCTATAATTATATTATTGATGCTGCCTTAGAAAGCTCTGAGCTAGTGAAAATTGTTTTCTCCAGCGGAAATCACGATTTTTCTCTTGGATGGTCATTTGTTAAAATGTTAGAAGCTGAATATGGCAAGAGCGAAAATGCTCATCGGATGGGATTTGACACTAGAGTAAAAGAACGAAAGGCATTCCTATTAGGAAATGTTTTTATTGGGGTTACACATGGTGATAAAGCTCGTAAAAATGCAGCTGCTCTGTTTTCAGTTGAGTTTCCTCAATACTGGGCACAGTCAAAAACTCGTGAGGTTTATATGGGACATTTACATAGAAAACGAGCTACTAAAAAGGAAACAGAATTAATTCATGATAGCGAAGGTATTATTGTTCGTGAATTAGGTACCGGTAATAAAATTGACCAATACCACGAGGATAACGGTTATACTATGGCTCACCGTGAATTTGAGATTTTTGAATATGATAAGGATAAGAAAACTCATATTTATTATGTTTAAATAACTTTAAGTTATAAATTAGTTAAGAGTGGCTATTACGCCAATAATTTTTTGGGACATCATATCTCACAAGGATTTGAACCCACATCAAGATTGCTCGTTAAGAGCACGCAAGACGTGGCGCGAACTGGGAGCTCACCTAAAAAACAAAACCCAAATGAAAACACCTTCTGTGCCGATTGCTTACGGCAGAAAAACAGTAAAAACCGTCGCTCAGCTGCTTGAGGAATGAGCATCAGTTGATAGCACAGCTATCATAGCGACAAATTAGCATTGGTTATAGGTTTGCGTGCTAATAAATCTATCGGGATAATCGGAGCGTTCTGATCCCACATAAGGGCATGAACACTATCGTGTAAAAGAATATTATGGCTGCCATCGCGTTGAGGCATAGAGACGCTGCTCTGAAATTGAGGTTCATGGTGTTTCGCTACCGCAAATGCGAGCTTTAAAAGAAGAAACAATAAAGAATTGCGGCGTATTGCTTCGGCTTGCGCTTAGGGTAGTTGGATGCGTCTGGCTACCCTTTTTTTTTAATATGGAGAGTTGGCAGAGCGGTAATGCAGTTGGTTGCTAACCAATAATACCTAACGGTATCGGGGGTTCGAGTCCCTCACTCTCTATTTTAATGCTTCCTATTAGTCGGTAGTTGATTCTGATATGAGTGTACATTAATTTCAGATGAGTGAGGTTCAATGCCCACAGGGAGCAGCGTATCGGGAAGTAGCTCAGTTTGGTAGAGCGCACGCTTTGGGAGCGTGAGGCCGCAGGATCGTACCCTGTCTTTCCGACTTAAACATTTAAACATCAATGACTTGCATATAGGTGCAGGTCATTTTTAAGTGCAAAAACAATTTAGGAGGAGTATTGGAGAAATGAAATTTGTGGTTGAGTACAGTTATATAGGACATGTTATCAACGTCCTGCAAAAATTAAAATTGAAAGGGTTAAAATCAATTCATCGATCGCGGTTAAAAGATTCGTTGATGCAACATCTTGAACGTGTCAGTAAAGAAGAAAAAGAATTGAAGGATCAATATGCTAAAAAAGACGATAACGATGAGCCCATTTTGAAAGAGCTGGATGATGGCCGAAAAGTTTATGATATTGAGAATATGGAAGAGTTCAGCAAGGCTCTCGATGAGTTTTATAAAGAGAAAGTTGTTATTGATGGCGGAGATTCTCAGGTATTTTTAAAGTCAGTCAAAGCATCTGTAGAAGAATCTGAGGTTGAGTGGAGTGGTCAAGAATCAGATTACTTTGCTTACACATATGAGGCATTCAAGGAAGATAAAAAAGAAAATGAGGATGATGAATAATTATGAACGTTACAATTAGTAATGCTGCTTTTAACACAAATTCAGGCGTTGTTGAAAGTGTAACTCTACATTATCGTGCTAATAAACCTGATCGAAGTGCGGAACAAAATGGCTATGTGAGAGTAGGCACCACTGACTTTTTTCAAGGAAATATGGAAGATTTAATTCAGCTGGTACGTGAAAAAGTTGCAGAGGACATTTTGGTTTCTCATGCACCTGATGATGAAGTTACAGAATAAAGTTTATCCCCCTTTTAGATACATATTTGGGATGCTTGTAGTTGGTGGCGATTTCTGAGACTCCCTTCCCTCCCCTTCTGGAGTCTTCGAGATTGTGGGTACAAGCTTAGTATGGTTTGGTTGCCATGCTAATCAATTGGAATAAAAGATTACTTTTATATTGTCCGAGTCGGGATTCCCCCTCCCCTTGCCTGATTCGGACAATAAATAAAGGAATTTTTTAAAGAAAGGAGAATTACAATGGCAAAAACAAAAGTTGCCCCTAAGAAGACATGTGAAAAGTGCAATAGAAGCTTAACCATTGATAGAAACTTTTATCTATGTGATAATTCACCACTCTTTCCAAGTAAAAGATTCCATATTTGCAACAAATGTCTAAACGAGATGTTTGAGGAAGATGAGGATCTTGAAGTTACTATGATGGCATTGCACGCTATGAATAAGCCCTTTTTCAGAGATGATTTAGAAGCTTCAAGTTCTGTTGGAGCTTATATTAGAAAGTTTACGACCTTGCCTAATCTGATGGGCTATGACTGGAAAAGCAGTGATTTTACTAAGATTGAAGAAAGTAAAGCTGTTCAAAAAAGAATTAAAAATGATATCTCTAAAGATTCGATTTCAGAAACTACAGAAACAAATAACCAAGATAAAGAAGATGTGTTGAAGATGCTTGGTTATGATCCCTTTGAACATGAACCTTTGGAAGACAGGGGAAGAATGTACAGTGCGCTGATTAATTACTTAGATGAAAGTACGTTAGAAGACGGATTTAAGCTGCAGGCTGTCGTAGAAATTGTTTCAGGGTTTTCTCAAGTTGAAAAGATAAATGCTGCTATAACTGGCGTTACTAAAAATGTAGAACAAATGTCGAGAAATTCAGGTGGAGTTAAAACCTTGATCGATGCAAAGAAAAACATAATTGCTTCATTGACGAGTTTGGCAAAGGAAAACGGAATTTCTGTTAAGCATAGCCTTCAAAAGAACAAAGGTGCTGGGACTCTCTCAGGCATTATGAAGGAGTTATCCGAAAAGGATGTTGAAGATGCCCAACTAAATCTATACGACATTGATACATCTGCTGGAATGAAACAGGTGGCTGATTTAAGCAATGAAAGCATAATTAAACAACTACAATTTGATGAAAATGATTACTCAGAAATGCTAATAGAGCAACGGCAAATCATAGATGATTTGTCCGAAAAACATGGAAAGCTTGAAGAGGAAAATAGATTACTAAAAAAAGAGATGTTAAAGAAGGACGGTGATTGACCCCATATGAATAAAAATCAAGCAATTTCTCAAAGAAAATTAGATGCCTATTTGAAATACGCAAGAGTAATTCAATGGGGTCGCTAACGAAAATACCCAGTCAAGTTTGTAGAACGGTTCTTTGGGATGGAATTATTGGACTACCAGAAATATGTTTTTCAGATGAGTTGGCACACGCCAAATGTTCTTTGGTGCATGGGTCGATCATCTGGAAAAACTACTCTAGGTAGTCCTTTTATTATGGCAAAAAGTTTACTAATACCAAATTTCCAAACATACATATTGGCAGGAGTTGGAAGTCAAAGCCAAGAAATGTTCATGAAAATAGAAAAAATAGCTAAGAAAGAAATTGCTTCTTTTACGGGGTTAACAGATATTTTCTTTAACGAATTAGTTAAAAGCGCATCTAATACAGATGGTTTTACGCACAATCCAGCTTCTTTCCAGTTTAAACTGTACAACGGATCCATCGTAAATTCTTTAAATGGAGCCTTTGATTCGAACCGATCAAAACGTTCCAACCTTAATTTTTATGATGAATCTGGTTTTGCTCCCGATGAACTATTTACAACATCAGAACCATTCGCTGTTCAAAACAGCGACTTCAGATTGGGTGGAGATACAGACGTTACCCTCCTTCCCAAACAAATGCCCAACCAATTAATATACGCCTCTTCTGCCTCTTCTACAGATACTTATTTTTTTAAGAAGTATTCTGATTTTGGAAAAAAGATGTATTTAGGTGATAAAAGGTATTTTATTGCGGATATAAATTCAGATGTTGTTATCAACGCTACATACAATGGAAAACTTTACCCCGTTTCATTATTATCACAAGAAACAATAGATGGGGCTATGCGTCAAAATAAAGATAAGGCTATGAGAGAATACAGAAATATATTCTCAACTGAAGGTTCTGATCAACAAATAATAAAAAGGGCAGCAATAGTTAGGAATTCTTATACCACTCCTCCCACTTTAGCAAATGAAGGTAGCGATTTGTTTGTGGTTGCCATTGACCCTGCACGTAGTAACGATAACTCTGTAGCCACCATAGGGAAAATCATAGATGATAAAGATGTTGGTTGGAGAATGGAGATAGTGAATAACGTTTCTTGGACTGATTTATCTAAAAAGAAGAAAACTCCTATGAAGACTCCTGATCAAATAAAGGATTTTAAAAAGCACTTACTAAACTATAACGGACAAAAAGCAGCAGATTATGAAAATATAGATAGAATTCTATTGGATTCAGGTGCTGGTGGCGGTGGTGTCAACGCCTGGGCAGATAACCTTCTAGAGGATTGGAAGTCAAAAGACGGAAGAATGCATAGAGGATTGATTGATAAAAGCAATGAAGAGTATAAAATTCATGCTTCAAAATATCCCAATGCCGTCGACAAGCTAACACTTATATCCCCTCATAAATATAAAGCCGAATTATTCACTGCTTTAATTGAAATGATTGATTTGAATTTAATTTCATTTACTGAAAACTATGATGGAAAAGGATTTTTAAGCATTCAACAACCTGATGGCGAATTTAAACAGTATAAACTGTCTGATGAAGAAGCTCTGTCTTTATCAAATATAGATATTGCCAAAGAAGAACTAGTAAATATTTATGAATTCAAAAGTACTAACAGTAACGTCAGGTATGACCTTTCTCCTGATAAGAAAAACAAGATGCATGATGATAGAGCGTACACTATAGCAATGTTGGCTTGGCATTTAAAGAAATTAAGAAGACAAAATATTACCAAAAAAGAAACACCTAAAGAAGATATATCGAAACTATTTATGTTTAAAGCCCCCAGCATCTAGTAAGGAGGTCGGTTATGACGGAAAATGAAGTATCAAATGATCCAGTGAAACAGTATGCTACAGTGACATTCGCACAATTAAATAAACTATTATCAAACGTTATTGAAAGTTCAAAAACAACAAGTGCACTTTCAAAAAAATATGATAAAGAAGCAATTGTCAGATTTATAGAAAATCCAGAAAGAAATGAGAAACAGCTCCGATCGTTTAGTAACCACTTATATAGTATGAATTCAAGTTATAAAACACTTATTCGATATTTTGCTAACCTTATAAATTTCCATTACATTATAGAACCTGTTGGCATCAACAAAGATATTGATGAGGATTCGTTTCAACAAGAATATTTTGAAGTTGTCAATACTATTGAAAATATGAATATCTCACATGAAATGATCAAAGTCCTTCGGATTGCTTATCGAAATGATGTATTTTATGGTTATGAACATTCCAGTGAAAGTTCATACTTCATTCAAAAATTGAACCATGATTATTGTAGAATATCTGGAATTGAAGATGGAGTATTTGTCTTTGATTTTGACTTTTCTTATTTTGATAACAAAGATAAAAATATACGTTCTTATCCTAAAGAATTTATTACAAAATATCTAAAATATAAAAAAGATAAGAAGAATATGAAATGGCAGCAGTTAGAAGGAGAAAATACCGTTTGCATTAAAGTAAATGAAGATTTAGACTACCCCATCCCCCCTTTTATTGATATTTTTGAGGATGTTTTTGATATTGAGGAAGCTAAAAGACAGAGAAATATCAAAAACAAAATGGATAATTACATGCTTTTAACTCAATTAATTCCAGTTGATGGTAAGAATGGAGATCAAAACAAGTTTTTAATTGATTTGGATACAGCTATAAATTTCCACAATCAAGCAATGAACTCCCTCCCCGAAGAAGTTGGTTTAGTTACATCTCCAATGAAAATTGACAGTATTAAATTGGAAAGAAAAGATAATGACACTAACGCTGTCGGAGATATTCGGAAAGACTATCTGAACAGTTCCGGAATAAACGATTCTATTTTTGGTGGAGGCTCAAATAATAATGCCTCTTTGAATAAAGCAATCAGAATAAATGAACAAAATGCATTTAACGTATTGCGACAAATAGAGAGATGGATAAACAGGAAATTAAAATATCAAAACACAAAATACACTTTCCGTATTAGATTCCTGGATTCGACTATTTTTAATTCTGATGAATTAAGGAAAGACTTCTTAAATGCTGCACAATTCGGATTCCCTGTCCGCCAGGAAGTAGGCTCTTTATTTGGCATGTCACCCTCTTCTTTAAGCAATAAGGCATTATTAGAAAATAAAATCTTAGACTTGAATTCTGTTATGATCCCCCTCTCCAGCACTCACACTCAAACTGTAAATTCCGAAGGTCAGCCGAGTAAACATGAAGATGATTTAAGTGAAGAAGGAATTAAAACTAGAGAGGCAGATAAGAATTTAAATACATGATTTAGAAAGGAGGTGTTGTGTTGGATGAAAATGTAAGTACTAATATTCCTGTTATCTTTCAAAAAATCAAAAACTATGAAGAATCTATTGAAGATACTCGCTTTTTAAAAGTAAAGATATGGCTTATGCATACTGAGGAAAACTATAATGGGAGTTATTTTTCAAAAGAAGTTGTAGAGAATTCTATTGGATCACTTGCTAATACTCCTATATTGGCATACATAGAGCAAACTGAAGATGGTAAAGACTTTTCTGACCATCGGATGGTATTGGTTAAAGAAAATGACGATATTAAAATCAAATATATCGGACAAGCTATTGGAGTTATACCAGAAGATAACAATGCACAGTTTGAAATGAGAGTTTGTGATGATGGAATAGAACGTGAGTTTTTAACTGTCGAAGGTCTTGTATGGAAAAAATGGGACGATCCTATTGATATTTTTGAAGATGCCGACGGAGTCAAAAGTCAGTCAATGGAGTTACATGATGACTTTGAAGGATATTGGGATAATGGATTATACAATTTTACTAAATTTAAATTTTTTGGAGCCTGTGCTTTAGGAGAAGATGTTTTCCCGGCAATGCATTCTAGCACTATTGAGGCTCAATTTGCAGAAAATAATATATTCGATGAAATTAACAGTAAAATGGAATTGTTTAAATCCTACGCTAAAGAAAAAGGAGGAAATCAAAAATTGGATGAAAAAATTGAATTATTAAAGAAGTATTCCTTTACTGAAGACTACTTAAAAGCTGAAGGAATTGATTATGAAAAGATTTCACTTGAAGATTTAGAATCCAAGCTGAAGTCTTTTTCTTATGGAGCAAAACAACTAAGGAAAAATCTGAGAGCAAAATTATTTAAAGAAACTGTCGAAAGTGAATACGGATATGAGTACAGTCCTTATTGGTACATTGATCATACTGATTCTCTGGTTATCGCAGAGGATTATGCTCAAGGAGACACTTTAGTAGGTCTATCCTACACAGTTCAAGACAATAAGATTGAAATTGATTTCAATAGTAAAAAATCCGTTAAAGTTTCGTATGAACTAATTGACGATGATGTTGAATCACACTTTCGCATTTCTTCTACAGATCGATTAGAACATGAAAAAGAAAAGTTTAAGAAGGACGATTCTGAAGCACATGCATTACAAACTAATTTTGAAAATTTAACTAAAGATTATGACTCTCTGAAGAAGGAAAATGAAGGTCTTAAACAATTTAAGTCTGAAACTTTAACGGCTCAAAGAGAACAAGCTGAAAAGGATTTGTTTTCTCGATTTAAAGAAGAATTAACAGATGAAGAAATTAACGCTGTTCAAGACAATTCAAGTAAGTATACATTGGATGATTTGGAAGATAAATTATTTGCCTTAGTTGGTAAAAAGAAATCTTCATTCTCTAAAAAGAATAATGACACGGTCAAGGTAGGAATTGAAAAAGAAGAAACCAACGATTCCCCTTATGGTGGATATTTTGAAAAATACAACAAGTAATTTAGGAGGAAATTGAATGTCACAAGTAGTTCGCTTAGATAGTATTCAAGCAATTTATGGTGGAGGTAAAATCCATTCTGTACAATCTGATGAAGTAATTCAAAATGGCGCAGTTGGGATTGTCGGTAAGCTTTTACCGAATGAGCGCGAAGTAAGAGAATTTAATAAACCAACAGACTTATCGAAAGACAAAGCCGTGTTAGTGGCGCAAGAGGAGATTAATTATGATGAGTCTCGTAAAACCTCTAACGATTTAAAGAAATTTAGTATTAGAGCCGGCCTTCCATTTCGCGCTTATGATCTTGGAATCGGTGATATCTACTCTGTATCAGTTGATGCAATCAATTCAATTGGTGACAAGCCAGAAATTGATAATAAAGTCGTGCTAACAGTAGGCAGCCATAAACTAACGGAAAAAACTCCTAGTGATGTTGGAGGCAGCGCAGGCGATGAGGAAACTGAAGCAACAGCCCCAGAGCGATTTGTTGGAAACATCGAAGCATTAGAGCAAATTGGAACAACAACATTCGTAGGTGCACCTGGACATGTCAGTAATGTCACTCAACTAGCAGTTATTCGTGTAGAAAGTAATTAATTATAGTTTAATACAGGAGGTTCAAGAATGAACGAATTAGTAAAACTTGGAATTGATATTTATAAAAATACTGTTCAACAATACTCAAAAGCCGAAGGAAATAAAGTGATTAGACAAGCTTTTGTCGACTTAATTGGAACAGAAAAGCCTGATTATCGTCAGTTCAGAAAACATAAAAATGATATCTTTGAAATCATTGAAGATGTCTTAGAGCAAACAATCACTGATGGTATTCAAACCCCATTTTTCGATCAATTTGTTGAATATCGAGATTTAGCCCTTGGCGACAGTAACGAATTTTATGTAGAGGATCGAACAACCCTATCGGTTTCACGACATGCGGGTAACCACTGGGATATTAGACGTCAAAAATTAAATATTGGTGATTCCTTTACAGTTAATACTGAACCGATCGCAGCTGCCATCTACACCGATTTTAAACGATTCTTAGCTGGGCGCATTGATTGGGATAAATTTGTAGACAAAGTTGGCGAAGCATTTACTCAAGAATTGAATGATCGCATTCGAGCTGGCTTCTCTTCTTCAGTTAGTTATCTTCCAGCAGAATTTAGAGAAACTGGTACTTATAACGAGTCTGTGTTATTGGAGCTTGCAGAGCATGTTCAAGCAGCAAACCAAGGCTCTGAAATTGTAATTACTGGAACTAAGGCTGCATTAGGCAAACTTAAAGATGTGGAAACTCTGTCTGAAGGTATGAAGGATGAACTGAACCGAAAAGGTGTCTTGCAGTATTGGAAAGGATATAATTTGCTACCAATTCCTCAAGCTCACAAAAAGAACACTTTTGAATTTGCTATGGATAATGATGAATTATTTATCCTCCCTACTAATACAAAGCCTATTAAAGTTGTTAAAGAAGGTAAGCCGATGATCAAAGAAGTTTCAGACGGACTTACAAACCACGATCAGTCCATGGAGTATAAATTTATCGATCAATATGGTGTGGCTGTCATCTTCAATGTACTTTATGGGTCATACAAATTTAGTTAATGAATCGGAGGTCTACCTCTCTTTCAATGGAATAAAAGGAGAAATTGCATGAATAAAAAAGAAGTTATCGAAGAAATTTTAAAAATAGAAAAAATCGATACGTTTGCCAATTTAAATAAGATGACTCAAAAGGGGTTGCTTCGAATCTTACAATCTTTAAAATTCGAGCAAGAAACCCCTGAGAAACCAGCTCCTGAAGCTATCAGCCAGCCTAAGGAAAGCTCTAAACCATCAAGAGATCAAATGGTTTCGTGTCGAAATATTACAAGTGGAAAACTTACATATGTATCTAAAAAAACAGGCCTTGAAACTGTCTGGTCAAATTTTGGAGACGAGGAGTATGTTGAAGTTTCAGAACTACTCACCATGAAATCTTCTCAACCAAAGTTTCTAAAAGAGCCGTGGCTATTTGTGCAAGATAAAGATGTCATAGATTACTTGGGACTTAAGAACATGTATAAAGATATTATTCATATTGATGAGATTGACGAATTCTTTAAACTATCTGTTCATGATGCACGGTCACAGCTACAGAAAACCCCTTCTGGCATCAAATCTTTACTTGGTGAAAAGGCTAGACGCGGTATTCAAGACGGAACACTTACTAATATTAAGCTTATTCGATTATTGGAAAATGAGTTGAATTTAGATTTAATTGACTTGATTGAATAGGAGGTAAACTATGGCTACCTCTTTTAATGAAATTTACTCCAGGTTTCTACCCAAAATTATCGACCACTCCTTTTTACAACTTTCTAGCCATGATATAGAGAATCATTTAGAGGATTTATTAAATGCATCTGCAGTATCGTTTTTGAGGTATTGTTCTAAATTATCTTCTAAAGATAATCATTCAAAAACGTTCAGTGATTCTCTTACATCAGAAGAAATAGAAATTCTTTCAATTCTGATGTGCGTTGAATACTTAACTCCAAGACTACTTACTGATGATTTGTTAAAGCAATCTATGAGTACTAAAGATTACAATATTCATTCTCAAGCAAACCACATTAGACAGGTTAGAGAGTTAAGAGATGACTATAAAAAAGAAGCGAATAACTTAATGATACTGTATACCTTTAGACCTGAAAAAATGAGTGAGTTCAGATGAGTTATATTGAAGCTTATAAGAATAGGATTGCATCTACAGGACAGTCTCCATCTGACAGTAAGATAAACGCTACAAAAATGGGATTTGAAAATATTAATAAATACTTTTCTGAAAATGTTACTGTTAATGACGATTCAATTAGATGTATGGTTCAGTCTACGTCTAAATATAATGAAAGACGTATTTTATTTAAGCAAGATGAGATTCAATGGGGCGACTTAATTGAATTTGATAATGAAAAATGGATAGTTTTTGAAAGGCCATTTGATAACCAAATTCATTCTAAGTCAAAAATGAAACTTTGTAATAGTGAGATGGTATTTGAGGAATGGACTAAAGAGATTATTGGATATGATGAATTGGGAAATCCAATTGAAGGTGAGAGTGAACTTAAAATTGCCCCCTTCCCTTGCTCCATTACATCTATCTCTAATTTAAATACCAAAGTTATTGCCGGCAGTGAAATCAATATTCCTGATGGTGATATGGTTGTAGAAATCCCCTATACAACTGATGAATTAATTAAAATAGGAAATGACTTTAAGATGTTTGACGAGTCTTACCGTATCTCAGGAATTGATAAAAGTAGTACGGACGGCAAATCAGGCATCTTAATTTTAGTTGTTTCCAGAATTCAAAACAAAAATTAAAGTTTGGAATGATTGGAGATGTCGAGCAAATTTAATACAGATGGATTAATGGATTATTATAAAAATCAAGTTTTTAAATTGTTAGGACTGTTTGAAAATAAAGATGCAAATGCACATAAATATGCTGCAAAGATTCAATCGGAATTTGAACGTCTCCCCTATCAATTTTCCTCTCTCTATGATTATTATCAATTCAATATAATTGTAGGAAAATTTGATGTATTAATTGATGAATTGCTTCTTATGGATGGAGAACATTCTTTTGTAAGGAATGAGGTTTTTGAAACGATGAACTTATTAGAAGATATGAAGGAATACCTATAATGAGCAGTATGTTCCTGGAATTTGATGAAATCAATAAAATATTGAGAAGTGATTCAGATTTATGGAAACTGATGTATCATCGTTCAAAAAACTATTCTGATGATCCTTTAATCAAGGATGATATACTCCTCTTCCCTCCTGCTCAAAAGAATGAAATCATTAATTTGAGATTGAAGCCCTCCCCTGTTACCCAAGATTTGGTTAATGATGAAATATGTAGGCTCATCTTCCATCCATCCATAAGAAAACCTCAATCGCAAAGCTATGCAGTTGCAACACAATTTGTAGATTTTGATATTTTTGTACATCATAGCTACAATGATGCTGATTTAAGATTGACTAAATTGTGCGATAAGATTAATGACATTTTTAATCATAAGGATTTTCGAGGTCTTGGAAAATTTAAGTTTGAAGACGGGCAACCATTTACTTTTGAAGGTACATATGTTGGATACACTCTCACCTACAGTTTTGGAAGTGTGAATGGCAAATGATGAACATTAGAGAGTTTTATGTTTTAGGTTTGCCAATTGATACTGAGGCTGGGAAATTAAATTTTCTTAAAGTGAGAGATTATCCTGACTCTTTTTTAGATTTACAAATGGTAAGTTCTTCAAAATTAAAATTAATTAAAGAATATGAAAAAGCGAACAAAGATGGCTCTTTAGATGAATTTATCGTTGCAGCCAATAAATGTTCGCTTTTTGAATTGGCAATGTCTATCCCTGATTTGAAGGAACATTATTTTAATTTATTCATGAGGGTATTTGAGGATGACAGTTGGATTGAGTTGATTAATGAGGACAATTTTGATGAGTACAGACAGTTAGTGCTAGATATGGCATGTGTTAAAGAAGAGAAAGTTAATCCTAATCCAGAGATTCAAAGAGCAATAGAACGTAGTAGACGATTAAAAAGTGCAGGACAAGATAAGATGACATTCTCAGACATATTTTCCAGTGTAATTGTAGGCAGTGGTGCTGATCCGAAGAAAGTACTGAATTGGACAATCTATCAATTGTACATGGTTTACTACAGAATAAATAAATTTAAAAGTTTTGATTTGACTTCCCTATTTGCAACTGTGCCTACTGAAAAGCCGGTTGACATAGAGATGTGGGGTGATCATGTTGATTTACATGAAGATGAAAGTCATACCGTTACACAAGAAGAATTTAATAAAACAACTGGAAGTATCTTTAAATAGATTTTCCATAAACCAAGGAGGAAAATAATGACAAAGATTTTAATAGTAGATACAGCAGATGCAGTCGTAACCCGAAAACGAGACGGACACAAGTTTATTTCTGCTGAAACGCAGTTAGCTTCGCTTGTGTCTTCTCTCGGAGTGGATGAGAAAATTTTTGGCGGCATCGGAAATAAGCCTTTAGCCAAATTTCAAGGCCAAAAAGAGGTCAGCACTTCTTTGCGTAATGCTTTCTTCGACACAGAAATGCTAGCCATGACACAGGGTGTAGAAGTAGAAGAATCTACTGCCTTAGTTCATGAAAAAGAAGAAGGTTTGGTAGTTAAAGATGGGAAAGTAACTATCGTAGGAACTCCAATCGGTAAAGTTCAGGTTCGAAACACTGCTGGAGAATTGCTCGAGACAGATGTCACCGAAGGAGAAATCGATGTTCCAGAAGACCATGCAGATGAAGGATCTTATGTTCAGGTATGGTATAAGAAAGAAGTGACTGGTGAAACAGTTGAGTATAAAGCTGATAAGTTTGCCGAAGCGCATGAAGTCGAATATCACACAATTGGTTATGACCCAGATACTAATGAAGTAGTTCAGGATGTATATATTCAACTTGATCATGTTTTACCTTCTGGTGAAGTAGATCTTAGTTTTGAAAATGGTACTGCTCAAGCTCCTGAAATTAGTCTTGAGGCAATGACAAATCCAAATACTAATAATATTGGAAGAGTAATTGTAGTTCCTCGTAAAAAAGGCTCAAGTACTCCTACTCCACCCACTCCCTAATGCGCCCGACAGTCTATCCGTTGATGAAAAATTAGACACATCAATCACATTGTCTTGGAATTAAGTAGACTAGGGCAGTTTTTAAAATACACAAAGAATGGAATGATTTAATGGCTACTACATATAACGTGTATCAAAATGGTGAGAAAATCGCTAGCAATTTAACTTCTAAAACTTACACTGCAACCGACCTAACCCCAGAAACTACATATACATTTCAAGTTTCTGCGGAAAATGAAGGTGGCGAGTCACCTCTAAGTACAGAACTAGAAGTTACGACAGACCCAGAACCTGTCGATCCTCCTGAAGCACCGGAAGGACTTCAAGCAACGGGACAATCAGATACAACAGCTGATTTAGAATGGAATTAATTTAGTGGGGGGTCGCTCCCTCCTTTTCTCTTTCTTTTGTGATTGCAAGATAAAAGAAAGACACAGAGATACGAGTATTTTGCTTGTGTCTCATTTTTTTAATCAAATAAAATCGCGCTTTTAAACGAACAAAAACGTTGATATAGCAATGTTTACAGCACTACAAATTATGGAATAAAAGGAGATTGAATGAATGGCAAATAAAAGCAAACCACGCAAGCTAGGTCTTTCAATAGTAAAAGATGACGCAAAGAAAATTAATGAGATTGTCGAAATAGATTTTAATGAATATGATGGAGCTCACTTTCAAGTTCGACTCTCACCTTTCTTCTCTAATCAAGGTAAGGAAAATGTAATTGAGACATTAAGAGAATATGTTAAGGCTATGGAGGATAAGGAAATTGTATTCCCTGATAAACAATTGCCCAATTTATTGGTGTTTCTATCAGTACTGGAATTTTCAGATTTCCCACGGCCAAAGACAGACGATATCAAAAAGAAAATTGCTTACTTTTATCAAGCTATCGAAACAAAATATTTTCGAGAAGTTTCCGAACACCTTATTGATTCGGAGATTTCTGAGATATGGTCAATGGTACTTAAGCAAGTTGAAATAAATGAAAAGCTCCAATCCACAATCAATCAGAATCAAGCATTATTGAAAAGTATCCAGGAAAAGAATGGTCTAAATGGTACGAAAACAGACGCTGAATAAATTTATCAAAAAGTTAGAACGAGATATACAAAACACATTGGCAACTGAAGTCTTCGATACTGTTGTCGATATCCAATCTCAAGAGATCCAAAAAAAGGTATATGATGCCTATTCCCCCTATCGATATCAACGAAGAGGTGCTCAAGGTGGTTTATTGGACGCCAAGAACAATATTGCTACTTTTTCTAATACGGGTGGTCGTATTGAAATGATTATCCAAAATACTACTAAAGGTAAAAATAATGGCGAATATATCACCCCGTTAATTGTTGGTGGAGATGGCTATAAGGGAATGGAATATGATTTCAAAAGGAATAGAGATGGAACACAAGATAAGTACCTTAAGCCAAGGGATTTCATCAGCACGACAATGCAGAGAATTCAAAGAACGCTGGAAGTTCATGACGCTATGAAAATTGGATTAATGAAACGCGGATATAAATTTAAATAATTAAGGAGGTGTTCATGCAAAATTGAGCGATACACTAAGAGATAGAGCACAAAAAGTACCAGAAATTACAGATGAACAATGGCAACAAGTTAATTCCTTCAACCGAGAAAAGGTGGAGGAATTTTTATATGAGTCCATTCATTTATCCAAGCAATCATTAACTCAGTATAAATCAGCTTTGAGAATATTTTATACATGGGTTGAGGAAGCATTGAATGGTAAGAAGATATACCAGATAAAGAAAAAAGATTTCATGAGATACCAGAATTTTCTTGCTCGAAGAGGTATGAGTAGTAACGGGATTAAATTAAAACGATCAGCAGTTTCTTCAATGAACAAATACTTAATCAATTTTTACGAAGACGAAGAAGAATTTGCTACATTTAGAAATTTTGTTGAAGGCGTCCCTACCCCATCCCCTAACAAAGTCTACAATAAAGTTCCTCTTACTAAGGAGGAAATTCAAAATATTAAAGATACATTACTAGAAAACGAACACTATCAAATTTTAGCTGCATTCAGCACATTATATGACACGGGCTGCAGAAGATCAGAATTCATACAATTGAAAAAAGAAATTGTTAATTACGAATCCGTCAAAGATAAAGATGGTAAATCAGTGGGCGTGTACAAGACTCACGATGTGCGTACTAAAGGTGCTGGAGAACAAGGAAATGTACGATATCTACTTATTAGCGATGAGGCAATAAAGCACATTAACTTATGGCTTGAACATCGAGGCATTGATGATTGTGAATATATATTTGTATCGAAAAGAAAAGAAAACTACGAGAGAATCCATGCTACAGCTATAAATTATTGGTTCTCAGAAATTATCTCAGATATTGCTGGCAGACGTGTTAATCCTCATATTATTAGAGCTTCCAGATCTAGTCATTTGATTGCTGATAATAATGGAAAATTAACAAAAGCTCAAAAACTTCTTGGGCATAAAGACTCAGCCACAACTAATAATTTTTACAATTTAAATGAAGACGATGAAGATTTAGGAAGTATGTTTTAAACTAAATACACTACTTTTTATCTATTATTCACAAATCCCCCTTCCATTTATGGTATAATTAACTCAATTTAACCATAAAAAGGATGTGCTTAATAGTGAGTAATAAACTCCCTTCTCATGGAGATCCAGGATGGCCGCCCAATAAAGATATCCATCAAATATTAGGATTAATTGATCTCATCACTGATGAATCTGGAAATTATTATACTGTTTATGAAATTACTACCTATGGGAACAAGTTAGAAAAAGTTAAATTAGCCCATTCCCTTTATGATATTGCTTTTGCTTCCACATTTATTATGGAGGAAGTTGTGAATGGCTATTTAAATGATCATTTAGGTGATTTCATGCTGGATGTTTTAAATGGTCATATCAAGACATTAGAGTTATGTAATCGTAAGATATTTTCTGTCAATGATTTGATTGATAATGGAATTAAAGTTGAATATTGGGGTATTACCGAACCTTTGCCGAAAGATTCACAACCAAATTGGTCTTTTTCTATAGATGGAAAATAAGCCAAAATACCTTGCATAAAAAATAGTATTTATGTACAATAAGGTTAACCCCAATGAACGGATTTGGGGAGGGGAAATGGAAGTATTCTTATATTGGAGCGGTAGCCTCTAATTTCTCTGCCCAGAGGGAACTTAAAAAAAGCTGGGAATAAATTTGCTACCACTGTCGAGAATATTTATTGATCTTCTCGACTATAATATTAGTACTGGGACGGCAGCTCCTAGTTTCTCCGCCCATGGGGAGTTTAAAAAATGATGGGAATAAGTTCGCTGCCAATTGATTTAGGCTCTTGATTGGTCTTTGCTAATCAGAGCCTAAATTTTTATTTATAGGGGAAAATAAAAATGCTAGATATACATACATTCGCTAGTTTAAATACGAATCCATCTATAACAGACATATCATTAAGCATGCTTCAAGATTACTACGACCATTACCTGTTACATAATACATATCAATACTATCTTTCTGATGGTCGAAATATTTCCATAAAATTTGAAGAAAAACATCTTTGTCATCTGTTAGGGATTAAAAAATTGGTACAAGGAACAATACATCGATCTCAACTGTATAGCTATTTCGGAATTCATGGTTATCAAGGAATCAAGAATGGCACAATCGATTTCGCAAGTTTAAAAAAAATTGGTAAGAAAAGATTCAGCATGTGTAAAGATAAATGGGTATTCTTTTTCCTATTGCATCGAATGATGGAAGCACCTTACAATAAAACATTCATTAAATACGTTCCCACAAGTGGAACTCAAGTATTTGTAGAATTTTTAGTTTACGATATTTGTGACAATGCTATAGGTCATTTAGGTATTGGATATGATAAAGATGACGATTTATGGTTTCCTCAATCTTTTATGACTGAAAGAATTAATGCAACTTCAAATGGAATGAGATTTATTGATGGAAGACCAACTATAGGTGTTGAGAAAATAATTAAAAAGACATCTTAAAACATACATAGTCATCTCAATTCAGATGGCTTTTTATTTTGCCCAAATTTAAAGAGGCATTGCTGCCTCTTCTCTCCCCTACTCTCATCACTCAACTTATCTCATAGTTAGAGAGTTTTGTCTCACTTTTGAGATATTAGAGTTATTTATCTAATTTGGTGTTTATGGTTTGTTGGATTTCAGATTTTTGTTCTGCTGTTAAAGAGCGGAATGATTTTATGAGTTCTGCTTCTTGGCTATCTTTTTCAGTATAGTCTTCTTCACTGATAAACCTTTTTTCTGCTAATGTCATTAGTAAGGAATAAGAAATTAGTGTAACAAATAGAGTAAGAAATCCAATACCACCCATTCCCATTAACGCTTCTAAATTTGATGCATATACAGTTCCTAATATTTTTTGTACAACAATAATCAATACTGCATTAACAGCAAATATTTTTAGAAAGTCGAAAAAAGCTATTGCATGGCTGGAAAGCTTCTTCTTATCGTCCTTACTATAATTATAAAGCCTAATCACTGACTCAAAAAATGGTTGTGATAAAATAGTAAGAACTATAAAAGAGCCAGGCAATGTAGAATCCAATGACCATTCACTTATCTTTGTTGCGGAAAATCCTAATATAAAACAAATGAGAATAAATACTAATAAAAATAAGGTATCTCTCTTAGCTATGTTCCACAAATTATTTATAGTATCTAGTAAGGTTCTGTTTACCCTGATCATTCCTTCAAGGAAGGAGTTTATTATTTCATTTGTTCCATTAGCTAATGTTGATACTAGCCCTCTAGTATAGCTTTTTAATATTTCTCTTATTTTATTTAACATATAACCTTTTATTTATCCTTTCGTTATTCTCTATACTCCTTACTTAATCTTAGTTTTAAATTGATTATCTCTTCTACTTCTTTTTTATCTCGGGCTGAGAGTTGATGATAAGATTTAAGAAGATTTTGCTCTGATCCGGAAAGATGACTTCCAATGTAGGAAGAACGCTCCTCTTTCATGTGCGCAGATTGCTGTTCTTGTTTCTTATTATAGATGTCGATGAGATTTTGTCCTTTAGATGGGTCATCATTATCTTGATTAGATTCTTGTTTCATTGGGTCTTGTATCAATCTAATGTATTCAGATACTAGATCGATTTTTTGTTCTGGTTGTAGTTTATCGAATGAAGACTTTTCCTCACTCATGTCTGTATCTGAATCTATATTTCCTTCAAATCCATGAAGCAACCATTCAGGAGATACATCCAAGTATTCAGCAATACGCTTCAGGTCTATATCATTAGGACGTCCTACTCCATCTCGCCAGCTATCTAAGACTCTTATAGAAATGCCCAAATCATCTTCTAAATCAATTAAAAACTTATTTCTTTTGTCCAATATAGCTTCTATTCTTTCAAATATTTCCTTGGATTGGGTATATTCAGGAGTATCTTCATTCTTATAAATATATTTGAATGAAAACATATCTCCTTCACCTTTTAGTAACCAGTCTAGTGATATTTGGAGAAAATTAGAAATAGTAATCAATGAGTCCAAGCTTGGAATTAAATGTTGAGTACGCAGGCTTTCTATTTCTCCAAAAGAGACATCAGTATTATTTGATAGCTCGTAAATAGAAATATGCATGACTCTTAGTGCAGATTCTAATCTATCGTAAATTTCAACTGCTTTCCCCTTATTGATTTCTGTATTTGTAAAGCTATGATTTTTCTGATTTAAAAAAGCCTTTGCCTTAAGTACTCCATTAAGCAACCAATCAACGGATATTTCTAAAGCCTCACATATTAAGGTTAAATTTTCAGCAGAAACTGATACTGCCCCTCTTTCAACTTTACTTAGAGCACTATTTGTCATACCAGTAACTTTTTCCAAATCACTTAGAGTTAAACCTTTTTCCTTTCTTATTTGCCTTATATGATTTCCTAAATCCTTCTTAAAATTGCTCATATATCATCACCTTAGTTTTTAGTCTTTTAAGAATATTTTTAGTCTTTTAGGATTTTTTATATTGACATTCGTCTTAAAAGAATATATTATATAAATAACAATAATGATTATTAACTTAATAATAACAGATTATACATAGTTTTGGCTACTATTACTATAGTCAATATGATGTTATTAGAGTTAAAATCGTCTTAAAGGAATGTTTATCGAATTTTATTATAAAGGAGAGAGCGCTATGTTAAAAAGTAAAGATGGAATATTGGAAAGTTTGAAGGGTATCTACGAGGAACATCTGGAATTACTTGACTTTCTTTTACAAAATAATGAGGATGTGGAGTATTTCGAAAAGGAATATAAATATAGCGAACAAGATGATGTATCTAAAATTTATGACCTTAGAATTCAGCAGCGTTTTAAGAAAAGCATTGGTAAAAAAGATTTCATCAGCCTTTATGATGAAAATAAAAAAGCAGCTCTTGAAAGGTTATTCCAAGAGCCACTCACCAATGATGCCGTAGATTTATTTGTTCAGGTAGGCAAACCACTTGGGGAAGTGTACGAATTGTCTACTGAGCATCTCAATCTACAATTACATAGTCTAGTGGAACATTGGGATTTTGTCAAAAATGGCAGTAAGATTAGTAGTTTTGCAGATTCATTGGAATAGTTGATTAGAAATAAATGGAACACTTATATATAGAAAATACGGAATCTTCTGATTTAAAGTAGGTTATGAGGTTTTTATATCGATCTCTCCCCTGCTTTAGATTGGAAAAATAATAAATGAAGGGGAGAAATTAGAATGGCAATTGTTTGGAATCAGAAGGTTGAAATCACTGTTGGAGATCGCAATAGACAAAAGTTTAGAGATAAAGGATATGAGTGCAATTTAGGAGATATATTGGTGGTGCCTATTTGCGAAGCCCTTAAAGTAGTCAGTGGCTATGGAATATACGCTGAAGTAACATGCGATTATTGCCATACAGTATTCACTAGGAAATTTGGCCCGGTTAATAAAAAGAAAAACGCATTTTGCAATAGAGCATGTCATAACAAGTATCAATTGGGAAGCTATCAGCCAAGAAGATCTGATGTTGTGACTACAAAATGTGGGTATTGCAATAAAATAATGCACTTACGACCTAGTATAGTAAATAAAAAAACCGGAATTAATTTTTGTAGTTATGAATGCAACTCTGCTTCTAAAAGAGGAGTCCTAAAAAAAGTCTATACACATATGAAGTGTACTTGTCCTTGCAGTTATTGCGGTGAACAATTTTCTATGGATAGATACGTATACAAGAATTTGATGAATTCATTTTTACCAAAGTATTGTTGTAAAAATTGTGGAAAATATAAGCACGAAGAGATGAATCAGATCAAAATTCAATCTCTTGTTGATGATGTGGGAAATATAGAAGAATACTACCAAGAAGTCTTGAATGGAAACAAAAAGTTTCCCGAAGGATTCTTTAAGTATTCTAGTACAGAGATACATCGAAAAATCTTAAGGAGATTTTTTGAAATTGCAAAGAAAAACGGAGATGTAAATTCTATATATGACTTTTCTAAAAAGTTAACGGGAAATTTCCTAAAAAGATATAAGTTACATGCAATATATGTTGAATACAACAGCTTATATAAAATAATAGATGTATTATTTCCTCAAAAATATATGCCTTGGGAATTGAATAGAGTTCCACCTAACTACTGGGACAATAAAGAAAATAGACTCAAAGCTATCCAGTGGTTCTATTCAAAGTTAATTGAGGACAAGGTTATAGAATGCGAGAAGGATATCTTGTCAATTAATGATCTAGGCACCCTCTTAAAAGAATATAGATTAGAAGGTTTAGCAGTTTTACATTTCAATAGTTCAACATATGAATTTTGGAGTGAGATATTCCCTAATAAATTTTTTGCATGGGAGTTCCCATTAACCACCAGAAATTACTGGTCAAATAAAAATAACAGAACTGTAGCACTAAGAGAGTTAATTGAACAATATTTATCTATAGAAATCAATGATATTCCAAAAAAATTGACATATACATTTCTAGTTAATAACTTCAGAAAATTTGCAGGTGTATGTGACAAATATTACAAGTCTAATATTTACACTTGGATAAATGAAGCTTATCCGAATAGATTTAATCAAGATGAGTTCCACAATACCATTTCTCCTGACGGTTATAGACTGGACAGTATACCTGAATTAAAAATCCACGAAATATTACTAAGTATGGGTTGTCAGATTCAGTATTTTGAAAACAAACAAGCCGTTAAAGAAAAATGGTTTAACGAAAAATATGATGAATGGTACGTGCCTGATTGGATTATCAATCAGAAGTATATTATAGAGTATTTTGGATGGTATGATATTAAAAGATATGGAAAGTATGACAGGATAACAAAATATATTGATAAAGCTCATAGAAAAAAAGAGTATTTTACTCAGCTTGAAGGCTACACATTTATCGATATTTATCCAGAGGATTTGGAAGGTGAATACAATGGGCTTTTAGTAAAGTTTCGTTCACATGGATTAAATATCGGCGCTTTAAATAGTAATGCACGATTTGTAGTCTCTGTATAGTTAAATTGTGATACAATAAGAGTAAAAAAACAGGAGGAAACATATTGTTAACTCTTATTGCTTTCTTATTTTTACTTGCCATCATTGGTTTCATTGTCTTTAGAATTAGGGAGAATCCCGAAAATGAAGAAAAAAATACAGTTATTAGAAAAAGATTTTTAATGGGATTTTTTTCACTGATTGGTTTATTAGTTTTGTCAATCGGAATTAAATCTGTTTATGACCTTTTCCAGCCAAGCGAAGATCCATCCTTCTATGATACTGGGAATATTGAAGATATGGACGAAGAAGAATATCAGGATTTTCTAAAGTGGAAAGAAAAACAGGAATAACTAAATAAAAGAACACTTTTAAAGTCATCTAAACAGATGGCTTTTTTGTTGCCCTTCTCCCCTAACTTATTGTAGATTTCACTTACTAGTTATATGTATAATTGATACAATGATATCAGTTCATTTTAACAACTAACTCTAATGAAAGGAGTGCCCAACTTGAAGATATCTAAACTGATTCTTATTTTCATATTACCTACAACCATTCTTTTATCAGTTGTATTGGCTTCTATTCTACAAGAAGACACCATTCCTGCTTGGTTTAAAAACATATCTGCAATCTCTTCTGCATTAATTGCTTACTTTTTATTTTTAAAAGACCATTCAATTAAAGTTTTTATTCTCTGGAATAAGTTAAAGGGTCTTTTTAAAAGAGATACCATAGCATGGAAAGGAACTTATAAGTTTAGTTTTTATGAAGAAAATTATAATTTTATAAAAGATGTTGATTCATTAATAAAAAGAATAAAGCTCACCTTTGAAGATGACGTTGAGATCAAACACATTGATAATAACAATGAAAATTATGCATCCTTTACAATTATGTTAAAAGGTTATAATAGAATGATTAGAGTTTATAATAAACCAAGCATTGATGAAAATACATATCGCTTAAGCGTTGAATACGAAGTATCTGTTTCATATTCTGACTCTAGAACTGAAATAAAAAGATACAATGAATTTTTGAACGTATTGAGTAAGTCTCATAAAGTAATTGGGAAAGAATCAATAACTGACAATAGTGAAAAAGAGTTATATGCCATTAATTTGAGTTTTTCTAAGTATAATCCATTTTACGGTCTTTCTATTAAACACATCGATGACAAAGCAAAATCAGTAAAATTTAATTTGAAATTTGAAGTAGAGAATATAAAAATTACTACAACAAAAAACACATTAAAAGCTGTTTCTGAGAATAAAGAACAACTCATTAATGTGTTAAATGACTATGTGGCACTTTCAACTATTGGTTAATTCCTAAAGCTAAGAACTGCATCGTATACTAATTGTAAGTGTGGGTTTTCAAGATGATATAAATCTACGGGTTGATTGTAGAGAACAATAGCTCCTTTTTTTGAAAAACCAACAGTTCTTGATCGGTTTCTTAAATCAATTTCTACCATTAAGTATGTAGCATTCGAATTGTCGATAGCATCCGTTGCTTCCATGTCTTGATGTACACCATTTCCGTGAAATGTTTTACTATCGATCAAATCATCATCTACAGAGAAATAAATAGCCTTTGTATTGCTTTGATACTGAGATATAGTTCTAAAATCAAAATTGTACACTCTTGTTCTAACTTTATCTGGATGTTGCCTCTCTAGAGCAGTTAAAAAGTTCTTTGCTACAGCTGTCGGTGTATCAACAAATATCAAGTTACTTTGTGAAACATAATATAGTTCAAAAGAAGATGATTTTTTGTAACTGTCTACGGTATTAACATTTCCATCAATTTCGACAATTATAGTATCATTGATATTTATAAAGTATGAGCATTGGTATATTTCAAAAGAAACATTATCCATATTAAAACTTCTTCCAGTTGGAGCTATACTTCCTATAGGCTGACCACCCCTAAGTAAAGGAAGGTTATCGTCTACATTGAATAAAGCGGTTTCACGTATAGTAATAGATTTCAAGTCTCTTGCACCTCTTTTATATTATTATAGTATAATTGTAACACATTGTTATTATTAAACGAAGAAAGTACCATAATATGAAATTTTTAGTCATCCAAATTGGATGGCTTTTTTATTTTGCATAAATTTAAAGGCGGTGATAATTATTGAATAATGGTTTAGACATTTTAGTTGCTGCTGGAATAGATTTGGACAAGACAGTATCTCAGATTAATTCCGACTTAAAGGCTTTAACTAAAAGAGTGCAGTCTATAAGCTTAAATATTGACACTAAAAGCATGACTAAGGATATTGAAAATCATATCAACCAAGTTGAGAAGAAAGTTCAGAGTTTAGGTAAATCTGGTGGCTATCAAAATGCTTTAGGATTTGATGTCGATAAGCTGAGGAAAAATAATGCTGAAGTATTTGCGGAGATTGATAAACTGACTAAGCATTATAATAGTACGATTACGTCCATGACAAAGCGTGGCGGTGTTAGGATTGTAGATGGAAATGAAGCCAATGAGGACTTACGTCGGGTCAATGTAGCAATGAAGGATTTAAATGGTACGGTTCGAAGTTTCCAGATGCTTAACACTGAAAACGGAATTCGAGTAGTTGCCATGGATGAAATACATAATATCGAAAAAGCCCAAAAAGAAGCTCAGAAATTAGCTGATCAAATGGGTAAAGGCCGGGAACAATCTGCAGAACGTCAGAGGAAAGCACAAGAGAAATTAGCCCAGACACAGGCGAGGTATTCTAATAAAGCCATTGAAGATGCCAATAAGGAAGCACAGGCTCAGAGGAAAAAGACTGATGAATTAGATCGGTACATAAAAAAGCAGCAAAGCATGGCAAAAAACCAGACGCAAGAACTCCGTTCCGTTAAAGGTAATGTAATCTCTCCTGAACAAAACAAACAACTTGACGATTATGTTAAGAATATGAATAACATCTCCACTTCTACCCCAAACGCAAGACACCAAATTGATAATTTAAAGCAAGGTTTTAGTAATTTAAAATCGGATATTAAGGTTGCTACGAATGAATCAAATTCATTTATGAATAATCTTAGTGAAGCAATGAGGAGAATACCGATATGGTTTGTCGGAATGTCGATGTTCATGCTTCCTTTGCGCGGGTTAAAAGATATGACTTCACAAGTCATAGAGTTAGATACTCAAATGACATCTCTTAAGCGTGTTATGGATGCCCCATCTCATACCTTCACAGAAATGCTTCAAACAAATATAGATATGGCTAAAGAATTAGGAGCAGAACTCCGAAACGTTAATGATATAGCGATATCGTATGCTCGAATGGGCTATAATCCTGAAGAAATAGAGTCTTTGACTAGAACCTCCGTGCTCGCTCAGGGAGTCAGTGAGCTTTCCACCGAGGAAGCTTCATCAAGTATTATTGCTGCAATGAAGAATTTCAATATTGAAGCAGAAAATAGTATAAGCATTTTAGATAGACTGAATGAAGTGGATAAACTATTGTCCCTTATATTAGTGATAATATAAGCAAACCCGAATATGCTGGAAACCCCTAAAGCTAATAGTACCAAAGTGTAACAATCTATTAGATATAGCAATGGGCAATCAGCAGGCGATGAACTTCATTTGCCTCAGAGACTACCAAGGGAATCTTTTCTAAAAAGATTATGGTATAGTCCAATCCCACCCTTTTGGTGTTAAAGTATAGTGAAAGCTAGGGTATAAAATGAATAATTATTCAGTCACAACACAAAATTTAGCACTATCATTACAGAAAGCTGCCGCTGTTAGCAATACGTTCGGAGTTAGTATAGATGAATTGATTGGGTTATCATCTGGATTGATGGAAGTGACCAGAGAGAGTGGAAATGTGGCGGGAAATTCCATAAAAAGTATAATTTCCAGGATGACAACACTAGATGAATCAGTTAGTGCTATCGAAGCTACAGGAGTAGCTGTTCGTGATACAAATGGTGATATGCGAGATGCTTTCGAAATATTGCGAGACTTAAGTGAAGTATATCCAACTCTTTCGCGAGAACAACAATCAAATACAGCCGTTACAGTGGCTGGGCGCTTTCAAGTCAGTCGATTTTTAGCAATTATGCAGCAATTTCCGCAAATTATGGATATAGTAAAGACATCCACAGAATCAGCAGGATCTTCGACTAGAGAATATGAAAGGTATAGTGAAAGCCTTGAGGCTCGAATTACAAGACTAGGTGCATCATGGTCAGAATTTTCTAATCAAGCTGGAGAAGGATTGATCACTGATAGCTTAGTAGTCTCTATTGATTTAGCCACAAAAGCTGTCAATCTTTTATCAGACAGTATCGGATTAATGCCTATTGGGATAGGTGTAACAGCAGCCTCATTAGTACTATTCAATTCAACAATTAGAGGAACAGCAACAAATTTACTATTTGCCAAGAAAGGTTCCGACGCATTTAATATATCAATTGGCACTCTCAAAAACGGACTAAGAGGACTTGGAACTGCAACAATTGTTGGTGCTGGTATAACTGCATTGTCTATGGTTTTAGATGGCTTAATAGGTAAAATTGCTGAAGCTATCCAAAAAAAAGAAGAATTCAACCGAGCACAACAAACATCCCTAGACTCCATAAGTAACGAAAAAGAAAAAATCCATGAACTTGTTCAAGAATACGAGAATTTATCCAATATTGATCGAAACTTGGAGCAAGAAGATCGTTATGTTCAACTACAAAACGAACTTGCCTCTCTTCTCCCCCAAGTCAAAATGGGCGAAGACGAAAAAGGAAATGCAATCCTCAGCAATTCACAAATAATTTCTGACCACATTGACCTTCTCGAACAACAATTAGCTTATGAACGTGAATTAGCTGCACAAACAGCCCGTGGAGACATAATGTCCGCCGAAGACGACATCGAACAAGCTCAAGCTAGTATAGAAAAACATCAAAAGTTTCTTGATGGTTTTGTTAAACTCCAGCAAAAAGCAGCCGAAGATGGTAATACTAAAAAAGTAAATTCTTGGGGAAGAGAAATTGAAGAAGAAAGACAAGCTATTGCAAAATACCAAGATGAAATCAATGTAGCCAATGGTGAAATCGCCAAATCCTTCGAAGCAGTCATACATCAATATAATGCAGTCAATGATTTTAATTTTGACAATAACGACATCTCTTCCCTCGCCTCAATTGCAATTAACGAAGATTTCGAGGCAAGAAGTGAAGAAATTGAGAATATGCTATTTCGTGTTAACAAACTTAAGGATGCTCTCGGTGATGACTTCAATATTGGTTCATTTAATTTTGACCAGTTATCAGTTATCCAGAATGTTTCTAATGAGATTTCTAAGGGTTCTAATGACTGGAAAGACTATTCAGTAGCCCTTCAAGAAGCTGAAATTGAAGTCTCTAATGTTGCTCTTATCCTTGGTAATCTAAGAAATTCTCAAGACGATATATCCAATAGTGCTGAAGAAATGAATGCCGATATTCAAACCATGCATCCTGTCTTTAATGACCTTGGAGAAATTATTAATTGGACAACCCAACAAATTGATTACAGTGGCGAATCTATGGATGAAAATGGCATGGAAGTACAAGACTGGTCTGAAAAAATCAGTGAAGCTACAGGAAATTTCCAAGCTTTATCAAATATCATTATGGAAATGGTTCAAACCGGAGAAGCAAACGGCGCGGTTACCGTCCTTCAAACAGACGCTTACTCAGCATTATCAGATGAAATATCTCCACTTAATTCCCTATTAGAATCAATGGCTGAAGGAAAGTCAATTTCCGCATCTGAAGCAATGAATTTGATCAATAAAGAACAGGAATTGGCTAATGCAATTTCCATTGAAAATGGACAAATCAAAGTAAATGAACAGGCAGTTATTGATTTACGCGATAAGAAAGTAGCTAGCTATAAAGATATGCTTGAATCCGTGGCTGAAGAAGCTAAACAAGTAGCTAATGCTACAATTAGCAAATTGAGTAGCTACGGAATTGAAATAGAGGGTATCAAAGAACTGGCAGATGCTAAGGCAAGATTACTTGAAGTTGAACAGAATAGACAAACACTTACTATGGCCGGTGGCATTGCTCAATTTGTACATGATGACGAAATCAATGCTTTGAATCAAGCTGGTTCAGCAATAGACTCATACTCTTCTTCAATGGATGCTTTAGATAAATTATCAGAATTAGCTCTTCAAAGCCTTAATGAGGTTGGAACCTCTCATGAAAACTTATCTAAGCAAACGGATGGCACAGCCAAATCGACTAAAGATGCCGCAGATAAAACAGAAGAATCCGTCAAGGAATATGAGAAAGCACAATTTGTTGCTGAAATGTATAAAGAAGAATTAGAAAAAGTAAATTTTCAGTTATCGACCTTAAATTCTATGCAAAATAAGTACGCTAAACATTCTCGTGCTTATAGAAATGCTATTCGTGATGAAATTAAAATGTTACGTGAAAAGAAAAATCTCCTTGAAGGTCAGGCAAAAAGTCTTGAACAACAGATTAAAAATGGCTACATCGACCCTACTGGTGTTGTCTCAAACGGTGGAATTTCTGTTGGGACTTCTTCTACTGTTTCAGGAAGTAATGCCGGAAACAGGCAACTTGCAGGAGGAGGAAAATATTCATCAATTATCCAGCAGGCAGCAAAAAGATATAATGTCGATCCTAACTTAATCGCTGCAATTATCAAGCAAGAGTCTAACTTTAACCCTAATGCTCGTTCTGGTGCAGGTGCTCAAGGTTTGATGCAATTAATGCCGGGAACAGCACGAAGTTTAGGTGTAAAAAATGCATATGACCCTTATCAGAACATTATGGGTGGAACTAAATACATTGCTGATCAACTCAAAGCCTTTGGTGGAGATTTAAATAAAGCTTTAGCTGCCTATAATGCCGGCCCCGGTAATGTACGTAAATATGGCGGCATCCCTCCATTTAAAGAGACTCAAAACTATGTTAAAAAAGTAACTGAAAATCTAAATCAATTCAATAGTGCAGTCGGAAATTCCACTGAATCCATTACTAATTCAGTCAATAGCGCTGTAACTGGTGTCAACACTGCCACTGCATCTGTAGCTGATTATTATATGAACAATTTCCGAGTCTCTTCCCCATTTGGAGATCGAATCCATCCTGTTACTGGGGAGAGGAAACAACATAAGGGTGTTGATCTAGCTAACGGTAAAGCTGGTGATCCAGTCAAAGCAATTGGTTCTGGAAAAGTCATTACTGCAGCATATAGTAAAACAGCTGGAAACTGGGTAGTCGTTCAACAGGATGATGGAACTGTTGCAAAATACATGCATATGCTCAAGACTCCATCAGTCAAAACTGGTCAACGAGTTAATGCTGGACAACAACTTGGACAAGTTGGTAGCACAGGCACATCTACTGGAAACCATCTTCACTTACAGGTTGAGCGTGCTGGAGTTGCTATTGACCCTCTTCAATACCTATCTGATTTGTCTAAAGAAACAGCTAATAACTTGGCTAATGTAGATAGTGCTAAATCTGACTTGCTAGGCATTCAAGGTGACATTATGGGTGTCGAAGACCAAATTCAAGATTTGTACTATGAGATTGTTGAGTCGAGGATTGCTGAATTTGATTGGAAGAAGAAGCAATTAGATGCTGATTTGGCCAAGCTTGACTACGATCAGGTAACGGCTGGTGAGGGTACTGAGAAATGGATGAAGTTAGAGAAACAAAGACAGTCTTTACTTAAAAAACAAAAGAAAATCGATCAAGATTCCATTAACTTTATCCAGAATCAAATAAAGAATAATAAGAATTTGACTGCCGCACAAAGGGCAACACTTGACGAGGAATTACTGGAAAGAAATACTCAACTGTGGCAAGCAGAAGCCGAGTTGGCTCAAATGAGAATTGACATGGCTCAACAAGTAATTGAGAAAACCCTAGATACTCACCAGAGAGTCATTAAGCGATTAGATAGAGATTTAGCTAAATTGGATTATCAACAATTGATTGCTGGTGAAAACACTAAAAAGTGGATGGATTTACAGTTAAAACGTGAAGATATCATGCGTAAACAAATGGATACCGAGCGAAAATCCATTGATTATCTAAGGAAACAAGTTAAGAATAATAAAGATTTAACAAAAGCTCAAAAAGAAACTTTAAATGATGATATCTTAGAGCGTACAACTCAATTGTGGCAAATGGAGAAAGAACTTGCTGATGTTCGTATTGATATGGCTAATCAAACCATTGATACCTGGAAAAAAGCTCAAGAGGCCATGCGTGATGTTGCTTTAGATAACATCGACAAGATTATTGAAGAAATTGATAAGGAAATGGACGAAGCTGACTGGAATAAAAAGCTCAGGGATTCTCAAAAAGAACGACAAGAAATATTAGACGAGATGGCTCAGTTAGCTATTGATGATTCCGATTCTGCAAAGAAACGAATGTCCGAATTAGAGAAGTTACTTCAGGAATCTGATCAAGGCTTGGATGATATGCAAAAAGAACGCCAAGTACAATTGCGTAAAGAATCATTACAAGAAGATCGTGAAGATATAGAAAAACGTTATGATAATCTTTTGAATGACGAAGCTAGGCTGGCAAAAATGCGTTCTCAAATTATAAATAGCAGCACTAATCAAATTGAGAAAGACTTGAGTAAATTTCAAAAGAATATCAAAGGTCAAGATGATGTTCTTGGGAAAGCTACTGTTAATAATATTATTCGTGAGATTAAAAGTATTCAAGAATATCTAAAAGGCTCTAAAGCAATTAAACCTGGCTCTTTTAAAACTGGAGGCACATATTCTTCTTGGTCAACAGGTAATTTTAATGGTTCCCTCCCTGCTCTTCTTCACAAGAAAGAACTTGTTCTCAATGAATCAGACACATCGAATATGGTTAAATTGATGGAAATCACAAGAGGGCTTGTCGGACAAATGAAACTTCCTTCTCTTCCTAAATTAGGTAATGTCTCTAATCAAAACACTGCAACGACGAACAATTTGCATTTAGATATACACAATTTAAATGTTACTGGTGACAAAACTGGTTCTGACAAGTTGCTTAAGAATGCAATGGACGGCTTCAAAAGTATGGGCTTCAGAATGTCCCAAATCAAGTAGATGGCTAACAACCATCTACTATTTTTATTTAAGAATGGTGGTGATTATTAAATGATACGAGAAAGCGAACACTTCTTTTTTAATGGAAGAAAATCTACTGACTTTGGAATTATAAACGTATCCATTGGAACTGGAGCATATGAAGAACTAATTGCATCAGGTAAAACAATAAGCGAAACATATCCACGATATGCTTTTAAGCCATACTTTCATGGTGTGCAAAAAGAACCCAAAGAATTTGAATTGACCTTTTATTTTACAGAAACGTGGAATGACAGATTAATTGATGAAGTACTTATGTGGTTAAACACTGACGAATATCACAAATTGTACTTCAGCGCAGATATAGATAGAGTTTTCTATGCGATGCAAACAAATGGAATCAGTCTAATACATAATGGGCTAAAAGATGGCTACGTAACTTTAACAATGAGATGTGATTCAGCTTATTCTTACGGTCACAGAATCACTACCCCTGTTTACAACATGGTTAAGAAACCTAATCAAATTATCGAATTAAAAAATTATGGTCATTATAAAGTCAATCCAGATATTTGGATAAAGAAAATTTCTCAAGGTGATATCACAATTTCTAATTTATCGAATAAAAATATATCTACTATATTCACTGATATTGAAATGGATGAAGTACTTTCCGTTAATGGACAGACAGAAATAATTAAATCAACAAACAAAGAAAAAGAACATCGATATGACGATTTTAACGATATATATTTGGAACTGGTTTATGGAATAAATAGATTAAAAATAAGCAATAACGTTGAGATTAAATTTAATTATCAATACATTTTTTCATAGAAAGGTTGGAGAATTATTGCAAGGTTTATATCAACATAATTTGCCTAAAGATATTAAATTGTTTTTAGCAAAACCAAACAAGAAAGTTATCGCGCCACTAAAATTTGCTTTACAGAGAACTTTAAAATGGAACGAAAATGCACCTAATGAAATAAACTTCTCCCTTCCCTATGAAATCAGTGGTGATCATAAAATGGAGAAGTATGAGCCAGTAGAATTACTAAAAGAAAAATTTCTGATCAAGGCCGTTTCCAATGAATATGAAGAATGGTTTATTGTTTCTAGTTACGGAAAATCTTCCGACGACACAGATACTATGAATGTTTCATGTAGATCATTGGAAAGTGGTTTTGAAAAGAAAAAACTGATTAATTTCGAGAGAAAATCTTATAATGCTACAATGCTGCTGAATGATGTGCTACCTGGAACAGGATTTAAAATTGGTTATATAAATCCAAATCTAAATCTTAAATACAGGGAATTCGATATCACAAGTACCAGTAAATTAAGCTTCATATATGAAAATATGGCTACCACTTTCGAAGCTTTAGTTGTTTTTGACACTATTGAAATGACAGTTAATTTCTATGAAAAAAATGAACTATCTAAGTACAAAGGGTTTATCATAAATGAGAAACGATACTTAATTGATATTGAGGAGAACATAGATTCAGCTGAGATCGTGACCAGGTTGCATGTTACAGGCTCAGATGGACTTGGAATACAAAGTGTTAACCCTACTGGTCAAAGATACATAGATGATTTTTCTTATTTCCTTCACCCTTTTGAGATTGATGATAAAGGAAAGATAATTAAAAGTAGTTATTTTATGGAGGACGACCTAGCCCTTGCACTAACTCGATATAATCAATATGTTTCTAGTCGGAAAGATGATTTTAGAAATTTGCTTGAAGAAAAATCAAAACATCAAGAAGACTTGTCGAGTTTACAAGCTAAATTGTTCGAATATGAAACAGACCTTCAAACTATCCTTGATACGATAAAGTGGATGAAATCAGAAGGTTTAAATGTTGATTCTCAAAATAAAGAACGCAAAGACAATAATAATAAGGTATCGAACCAAAAGCAAAAAATTAAATCTGTTGAAGACGAGATTGCATTAATTGACGATAGAATAACCAAACTTAAGAAAGATTTGGATATGAGTAACCACCTCTCCCCTACTCTTTTAGATCAATTAGAATATTTTATTCATGAAGATGAGTGGGACGACAATAACAAAATTGATCCTAATGATTTATATGAATCAGGTATTGAAAAATTAATGGAGATTAATGCTCCTCCAATTAATATCCAAACTTCCTTAGCTAGTTTCTTAAACGATGTTAACGCAAAAGATGACTGGGAAAGAATCCGTTTAAGTGACATCGTGAGAATTCAACATAGAAAAATCGGGATAGATGCCAGGGCAAGGATATCTTCAATTATTATTGATTATGACAATCCTTCCATTGATTTGGAGATTTCTAATTTACGTGAGTTAAATAGCTTAGAAAATGAAATGAAATCCGCCTTTTATCGCATCCATAAAGTGGACACTGACTACAATAAAAGAAAAATTAATTATGAGCAGGTAGCAAATAATTTCAATCTACGCAATGACAGAGTAAAAGAGATTCCTGCCTCCCCCTCTATTGGGAACAAGGCAATGTCTCATAAGACTAACGATGATGGCTCTGTTGATATTACTGTAAAATGGGATTTCCCCGATTTTGATAAAACAGAAAATAATGAACATAATATTGACGGTTTTATGTTGTACTTTTACAGTGATACATCTCCAGATTATTATCAATTCTCTTCACAGATGACAAATGAGCAAATAACTACAGTTCCTTATGCTTCCAGGCAATTTGTTTACCCTTCCCTTCCAGCAAACCTTTATTATACTATTGGAGTCAGAGCTTATAGACGAGTAGATCCAGACATCAATAGAGATTCCATTTTGTTGTCACCTATCGTTCGATTTAATGATACGAATAGTTCTACAGTTCAAATGACACAAGCTGCAATTGTGAACGAGTTCTCCCAAGCTCATTCAAACTCCCCTTCCAACATTTCGTCATTAAGCGAAACTATGCCCGATGAAGAATCTAATTCTCCAGCATATAAACCTGAAAATACGGTAAATGTAAACGGGAAATTAAACGGGAAAAACTATACCGTACAAAATGATGAGCCTTCTGAGCCCATTGTTGGTGACATTTGGGTAAGTATTCGGGAAGGAAAAATGCGAGTTTGGAATGGTTCAAGTTGGACTGGAGATAGATCAATTGATGATTTAGAAGGAAATATTGACGATATAGTTGATCAAATAAGCGATTATGAAACAGAACTACGTGAAAAAATTGAGGAATCCATGCGAGAAGTAGACGAAGCTATGGTTCGTGTTGATTCTGAGATGGAGCGAATTGAGAAAGAAGTCATTCCAGACGTAGAAAGAGCTATCAAGGAAACTTATATACCAAGTCAAGATTCACCTCCCGAAGTAGTACCCCCAAGCGGATTATGGTGGGACACGAGTCAGGAACCTCCAAGGATAATGAGGTGGGATGAGGATTCTCAAGATTGGGTAGTGCTTGCTCCAAACCAAGAAGAAATTGATGAAATTATTGACAATATTATTGAATCAGCCAAGCAAGAATTCAAACAATACACTGATGAAGAAATTGAAGAAATGCGAAAGACCATTCAAGACTCCTTAGATGAAAAAACATCACAATTAAATGAAAAAGTTGCCGACTTATTGGAAAGAGCTAGTGGATTAGATGATAAAGTTATTCTTATAGATAATGAATTAGATGATCAGCGACAAAGGGTAAGTCAAATTGTAGAGGATGTTTCCAATAAAGCAAATATTGAATGGGTTGATGAGCAGCTCTCCCTTAGAGGTAGTGGCATAATTCAGTCCCCTATCCCGCCAGAAAACCCCAAAAATAATGAATTATGGTTAGACATTACTACAATCCCAAATGTTCTAAAAAGATGGACTGGTGAAGAATGGGAAAAGGCTTCTCCAACTGAAGCAAATGAATTAGGTGCTTATACCTTTGAACAAGTCGATGGGGCATTGAATTCAAAAGTCAGTAACGATACATACATTATTGACAAAGATGGCTTTGTAGAGAGGTTCGAGACAAATGAATTATCGATATCCACTTTAGCTGGAGAATTGGAATTCAAAGCCGACCAAGCAATATTGGATACTATAAGTGATACTGTTGAATCGCACTCGACACTCCTCTCTATTCAAGCAGGCTTAATTGAAAGCAAAGTGGATTCTGATTATGTTGATGGTGAACTTGATGAAATTCGCTCATACGCCTCTCTAATTGAGCAGACAGCACAGAGGGTCGACACCTCCCTCTCCTCTCTTATAGAAAGCCACAATGAACTTGGTAGGGATGTAGAGAAAAACACTACAGATATAAGCATTCAAGCTGGATTAATCGAAGCCAAATTGGACTCAAATACATATAACCGTGATAAAAACGACATTTTAACAAGTATTGAGCAAAATACTTTAGATATACAAGCTACTGCAAAGGGATTAGAGGCTAAAGCAGAGTCAACTTTAGTGGATAAGATTGCGGGGACAGTTGAAGGACATAGCACTGAGATAGAGTTATTAGCGGAGGGCATACGGAGTAAAGTCAGCGAGACATTTGTTAAGGATGCTATTAGCGAAATTGAAATCGGCGGAAGAAATTTAGTTGGGGATTTTAATCTTAAACATTGGGCTCAAACTAATAATATAATAGTTCAATCCTCAATTGGCCTAGGGTATGTTGTTAAATTGCAAGATAACACTAACTATACTTTGCATAGAAGGAACTCTAACAACAATAACAGGTTTAGATTGTTATTCTTTGACATGATCACTGACAACATAGAAGATCTGTTAAATGTCGAATCAAAAAAACGCATTGATCATGATGCAGCTTTAGAAGTAACCTTTAACAGCGAAAATTATAAATGGGTTTTTGTATATTTAACTAATCAAAAAAACGTTGACAATATCGATCAAGCTTTTATAAAACTTGAAAAAGGAACAAAGGCAACTGACTATACTTGTGCTGAAGAGGATATCCTGTTAGTTCAAGAAAACCACAGCACTCAAATCGATCAAAACAGCCGTCAAATAACATTACAATCTGATTTCATATCTAACATGGAAGGAGTGATTCGAGACTCTCAAGCTGATATAAGTATTCTGTCAGACGAAATAAATCAACGTGTTAAAGAAGATGTTTTTAATGCTGAATCTGATTATTTAAGAAGCTCTATAGCCGAAGTTAATATTTATGCTTCCGGCATTGAACAAACTGTTAAAAACATTGAAATCGGTGGTCGCAATCTAGTTCAAAACAGTGCAGGAAATAACCTAAACGATTGGATTCCATGGGCTAAAACTTCTACATCTATATTGAATTTCAACGAACATGATTGGATTAGAGCAGTTAAAGGTAATGGTGATTTAGCATTTGGGGTACACACTCCTACATTTAATTTAAAAGCCAATAAAACTTACATATGTAGTTTTACGATTCGTAGTTATAGCAATAGTGGATATTCTTTAAATTATCTTTATTTACGACATGGTAAGTCCAATATAACATCTGTCAAGGGATTGCCTAACATAAGTATGCGTGAAACTTCGGGCTTTGAAGGCGATATTTCTGGAGATGGTATCCGAGTGTGGTTTACTTTTAATCATCATGAATATATTGAAGACGCAAGGCTAATGCTTGCAATTAGAGATCGTCCTGAAGGAGCAGGGTTTGTGATACGTGAGATTAAAATATCCGAAGGCAATAATCTTTCAGATTGGTCTCCAGCAATAGAGGATACAGACCGACGAATGACCTTGGCAGAATCATCGATAACTCAATTATCAAACCAAATCACAACCAAGGTTGAGCAAGATGGTGTAATTTCTTCCATAAATCAGACACCCGAATCAGTCGGGATCAATGCTGCCTTAATTGACTTCAACGGTCTAGCTAAATTCGAACCATTTAGTAAAAATTATTACCAAAATACAGTTATTGCTAATGGCAATGGTGGAAAATGGTACAGAATCGCAAAAGTTGTTGGAAATGGAAATCAAGCAGATTATAGAGCTCATGCAAAATTTATACTTCGAGACATTACTTCTTCGCAACACAGTACTGCAGTTTTCGAAGCTGGAGTTAATTTCGGTAGAAATCCTTATATTAATTTAACTTCATATGGCATTTATGCTTCTGCCAGTTTTGCCCAAGCAAGAATACTTACTAAAGGAACTTATGATGAAGTATATCTTGAGGTTTACATTAATGATAATACTAGGGCACAGAGTTTAGCATATTGGATAACTGAAAATACTCAAACTAGCGGTTGGGAAGGAGTTAATTGGACAACTGGTAATATTCCTTCTGGGTATAGCCCGTTTAATCGAAATCTTGACGCTGAAAATGTTATCCAAGGCACAGTTGATAAGTGGAAATACGGAGATACCACTCTTATTAATGGTGGAGAAATATATACAAATACAGTTACCGCAAATCAACTTAATGTAAATAATATCTTCGGTAATTCTGCTGTCATCGCAAAAATCCAATCCAATTCTGTATTAACAGCCAATTTAAGCGCTACGAAAATTACATCCGGAACTTTAAATGCTGCTCAAGTCAGCGTAATTAATTTAAGTGCTTCTTCCATTATCTCAGGAACACTTGATGCTTCGAAAGTAAATGTTCGAAATCTTAATGCCTCATCTATTATCTCAGGTGTCTTGAGAAGTATTGAAATAGAGGGAGTAAGTATATCTGGAAGCAAGATATCGTCGATTCGTAACTCTTACACTCATACAACAATAGAGGGTGGAGAGATAACTACTCAAGGACGCTTCACTAGAACTTGGAGAAATCAGACTGCAACACACACTGTAAGAATGATGTTTGAGAATGGACAATTACGTGCCAGAAATGATTCTGAAAATCACTCGTTATATTTCGGAGATTACGGAATTTCTACTTATAGTGATGCATTAGGCAACGGCGCACCTTCGGGTACTATTGCATTTCGGGATAATGAGTACAGTACTGCCAATGGTATAACAATTAACTCCGGTGACGGTGTTGTAGCTTTAAGGTCGGATAATAATCGCATAGTTGTTGATGCAGAACAAACCATAAATTTAGAATCCAATCAAGCAAGTATTTACTTTCGTCCCATGAAACAAAGTAGGCTAGGCTTAAATGAGTTTCGATTATGGGTAAAAGACAACACTGATGCAGGACTATCTGATGGCGTTTTGTCCTATGGGAGTGGTGCTAATGATTTAGATTATGCCAGCGGATTAAGATTTAAAAAATCAACATTGGGAGACCCAATCGTATATATAACAAACGGCAACGGCGACATTAATAGTGGTAAAGCACAAGCCGAAAGCTTTATCGGGATGTTAGAAGCCCCTATCGACAATGCTTATATTGGAGTTAATGACCGGTTGAGGATTACATCTAAGGCCGGGTATAACAATGGAAACGTAGCATACCGAGACTTACAAATGGCTCACGCAATGGTTAGGAGCATACGCTTAAATACTGAGATATCAGGAACGCATTTTTATCTTGGAGTTTCAACAGGAGAATTGCGAGTGACAAGTAATTTATTAGCTGAAGGGAGCTACCGTCCAATTAGAGTAGGAGAAGTTATTCTTGATGGCGGTGGAAGATTAGAGCACACTGGTGGAGAAACTCTCATTCAAGGTAACAGTGGTATCAGAGCTACCAGAGTTCGGTCTAATACTCTTGTGCCAATGCATGCCAGTGCGTTTAATTCTAGCTCAAGCATAAAATTAAAAACTAATATTCAATCGTACACGGAAAGCGGATTAGACGTCATAAATCGTTTAAACATAGTCAATTTTGATTGGATCGAATCTCCTGATGCTGGTCGTCAAATTGGAGTCATCGCTGAACACAGTCCTGATATTTCTTGTGCGGACGGTACAGAGATAAAACTGAATGACCTCACAATGTATAATACCAAATCGATACAAGAACTCTATCTAGAAAACATAGAACTGCGACAAAGAATTAAAAAATTAGAAAAGATGATTATTTAGTGATTACAAATGCATTTGTTTTTTGTAATCACTTTTTATTTTTTATAAGGAGTTGAAAACCATAAATAACATTTATAACGATCCGATTATGATTTTAAAAAGGAAAGGTACATCTGAAGACCCTTTCCTTAAATTGAAACAAACGTTAGTTGTTAACAGAAATTATATTCAACTTAAAGAAATTCCAAACAGATTTGATAGAATTTCCATCAGTAGTTATTTTGAAGTTGAAGATGGGATATCTAACGAAAAAGAATATTTAGTAGACTATACAAATGGAGTCATTTACTTCCATCACTCACAAAATGGGAAAAGTTTAACCGTAGAGTATCTTGGTGAAGGTGTGATTTTGCTTCCTGACTCAAGAGTATTTGTGACTGCAAATAATTTGGATATTAATTTAAAAGATAAAATTGTTGATCTAGATAGAGTCGATTTGGAACAAAAGGTTAGGGTGGATACTCTAATTAAAGAAAACCCACAACCCTCAGAAGTTGTAGACCTAAGAGTGGATAGAAATGGTAAGTCGTATTCAGTTGCAAGGGATCGGTTTAATTTTGAGCAAAAAATTGTGGAAGATGCCTACAAGTCCTCTGACGATTTGGTTCTGCTGCCGGATCTTCATAGTAGATTATTATTCGATTACAACCAAATCAACGAAAAGATGGACAGTAACCATAAGCAGATAAATGAAAAGGTAGATAGGAATCATAAAGAAATAAACAATAAAGTGGACAATAATCACAATGAAACAACAAGTAAAATTACAGATCTAAATGAGTTTCGTAAAAAAGCAGAAAAATCTATAGATAGTTTAGAGAATATTGTTAAAAATATAAAACACTTTGAAGCTAAGGGAGACGGCAAAACTAACGATGCCGATATAGTAGAACAAGCAACAAGACAACTTAGCGAAAGCGGTGGCGGAACTTTATTTTTTCCTAATGGAAAATACATTATTAAAAAAGATACACTTCGTTTATATAGTAACGTTAAATGGAAATTGGACGATAACGCAGTTTTACAAGTAAGTGGCACCCTGTTGCGTGGTTTTGCGACTGGCAAAGGTTATGATGGTGGAATAAAGAATTTTTCTATTGAAGGCGGAACCGTAAGCGGTGATTATAATAGATATAAGCAAAAATTGGATAAAGGATGTAAGTTTCTTATTCATCACGGGCGTTATCTAACTTTTAAAAATGTGAATTTTGTTGAAATGGCAATCGGTCACTGCTTAGATTTTTGTGGATGTTCTGATATTCTTATTGACAACTGCACATTCAAAGGTAGATACGATGGCATCGATCCATCTAATCAATACTCTGAATGTGTTCAGCTTGATCACTCTACCCATATAGGTCTTGGATATGACGACGAAAGCCAATACGAAGATGGTTTACCAACATCTAATGTTATTATACAAGATTGTAAGTTCTTACCTATCCTAAATTCAAATGGAAGTATGAAGTATTACGCTCCCTGCCCTATTGGGAATCATACCCAAATGGGAAAAGCCCCAAATAATATTATTATTCGTAATAATTATTTCGAAGGCGTCCATGATATATCTGCAACGGATTGGGCAAGCAAGTTTTCTGGATGGATACACTTTTCCACGGTATTCGATATTATTATTGAAGGTAATATATTTAATAACATTTATGGAACAAAAGGTGCTGCCTTTACTTGTCGGGAAAGACGAGTTCACGATAAAAGGCATGGTGATCATTTAGATCCCCAAAATGACTCTATTAAAAATGTAACTTTTAGAAACAATGAAATACGCGGATTTACGGCTGGTGGTCAAAAAGGAATGGTTGGACTAGTAACCGTTGCATGTTGGTACGGCGTTCATATCGTCACCAACATTTCCATAACTGGAAATAGATTTATAAAATGCGGAAAAAGAACTAATTGGAATAATAATTCCATGACTTCAATAGATTGTATTGACTTAAGAGGGGTTAGAAAAGCTTTCATTGATTCAAATTACTTCTATGATGTTGATCGCCCAATTTTCACACGTAAACCAAATGACAATCCTAACTGGGAAGAAGAAACATCAATGATGATATCAAACAATTACATTGATGGGGTTTACTACAACACAATGAATATATCACATTTTAAAGGACTACTTACTGTCCACGGCAATGAAATGAGAAATATTGCTGGGTCTTGTCGTATTGCTGGAAACGGAGGAAAGGTAGTTATAAAGGACAACGTTTTAGAAACTTCTAATTTATATAATCTCGCAAACGGTTCAGGAGACATAAGCACAAATTTTATGGAAAGAATGTTTTCTGTAAATGCAGGTCAACGTGGTCGAGAAGTTCTGGTAATGGGAAATGTTGGTCTATGTGGCACTAATGTTTGGAAGTGTTTAATCTCATTGTCTCAGCCTAGTTTAACAAAGTTGCGTTTAGGGCAAAACATTACAGATACTTTACGAGTTGAACAAAATTATTGATTTATGAACTCCACAATTAATTAATGACAAAGGAGGAACAATTTTTTAATGATCTATAATCCAAATATTGATCCAACATATCTTTTTAAACGAGATAAAACTGAATATCTGCATGTAATTGAAAACAAGCCAGTTAATCATTCTGGCATTACCTTGAAAGAAATCCCTGATCATAAAAGTAATTTTAGCATTACTGATAAAAATGGTGCACAACTTACTGAAGTTTTTAATCAAGATGTTAAAAACCGTAACAATTTTAGAGTTGATTATACAACGGGAGTTGTCTACTTTCATTCATCAAGAAATGGGGAAACAGTCGATATTGATTATTTTGGAACTGGTATGATTTCAATGCCTACATCAAGGATTTTTCTACCCTCAGAATACCCAGATCCATTAGAAAGCTTAGAGGATGCTCTTAATAAGGTAGATGAAGGTGTTAATATACTTAGCCAAATCGGTAGCTTGAAGTTTTTGGGTGAGTTTGACAACAATTTTGAATATGCTAAATGGAATTTTGTATTTAAAGATGGTACCACTTACGTAGCCTTGGAAAATGTAAAAGGTGAAGATCCTAGCAATTCAGACAAATGGCAAATTATATCTAGTGGTATGGAAGCTAAAGGTACATACAATAGTTTAACTGTTTATAAAATTGGAGAAATTGTATCAGATAGAATTCAGCAAAACTTATATATGAGTAAAAAAGACAAAAACACATCTCCCCTCTCAAATGATTCTGATTGGGAAAAACTAATTTCTGTTGAAAATGTGATTCGAGATACTGTAGATAAAATAGAAGAATTGGAACAGTTAAGATTAACTGTGTCTTCATCTTTAGAATCAATAAATAGACTTATTGCAGAAATAGAATCTTCTGAAGATGAGAGAATGCAAAACGAACAAGCAAGACATACTTCAGATAACGAAAGAGACGAACACTTTTCTGATTTAATACTAGAAATGGGAAATATCTCGGAAAACGCAAAAACAACAATTGAAAGAATTAATCATCTCCATAGCCAAACAACTGAATTAATAAATGACATCAATGCCGTTTTGGATAGAACAACAGAAGTTGCCGAAAGTGTAGATGAAGCATCTAATGAGTTCGAACAGATGATGAAAAGTTTAAGTGAATGGAAGATGGCTGGAGAGTATGATGACGAAACAGAGTACAAACGTTTCAATATGGTTCACTATGAAAGGTCTCTATACCAAGCAGTACAGGACACAGCGGGAAATGATCCTTCGAATGAATATTATTGGAGTATGATGGCTCAACACGGTAGAGACGGTGACGGATTAATATCAACAATTGATGGTATATCTCCCAATGATATCGGTGATTTTTCATTGGATACAACACAGATTGTCCGATCTATTAACGGTGATTCAGGGCATGTTATTCTTGATTTTGACAAACTGGGATTCACTAAAACAGATGACTTTAATCTCCTGAACGAAAAGGTGTACACATTGTCAGACAATATTTCTAAGATTGGTGATCCTACAGATTTTCCTAACGATAAAACTGTTATTCAAATATTGTTAGATATTAGAGAAAGAGTCGCTGTTTTAGAAGAAGAGATTACCCTTCTTAAAAAAAATCATGGCGAAGACAGCGAAGAAGGATAAGAAAAAGGAATTAGAGTGGTTTCTTATAAACTCTATCTTTTATCAGAAGGTAAACGTTGATATATCAAGGTTTATGAAGGTTCAAAAATCGGAAATATTGGAGAAACAGAGCTAAATTTCAACTATTTGAAAGGAGGTTTTGCAGAATATGAATTTGCTTAAAAGCATCAAGGATGAAGATACTTTTCTCTCCATGATGTTTATTTTAGTTGTTGCTCTATTCAATGCAATGACAGGTCTGTTTTTCTTGAAAATTGAATATCCAGTTGACTCTCCTACCTATGGAAGAATGGCGGAAGTTATAGACTTAAATATTTATGGACTGTTGTTAATAATTTCAGCAGTCTTTTTCATTTTGTCTATATTTCAGCGTGGTAAAACGAGACTTATTTCAATGTTGATTGGTGGAATTCTTGGAGGTCTTCTTGTTTCATTTTATACGTCAGCCTCCACTTTAGGAGCAGCAAATGTGATGTTGCCAATACGTTATGGATTAATTGCTTGTAGTTGTTTCATTATTGCTGCTGTTGGAGGTGTAAGACTTTGGAAAACAAGAAAGATAACCCGTTTATAACAAGATTAGAGTTTTATCATGAGCAAAACAAATTGGAAAGCAAGATAATGGGTGAAATCAAAGAAGGCGAAAAAGATATATCAGTAAGAATTAAAGAAGTTGATTCAGAGGTCTCTGAGATTGATAAAAAAGTAGATGACTTACGTGATATTGTTTTGCCTTTGGCCGAATTTAGTAAACAGACAGCTGAGAATACCAAAAATATATCTGATGCCATCAATTCATTTACGAATGAACAAAGGAAAACTAATAGCAAGCTATGGCAAAAAACTAATGAACATGATGTGGCATTAGCAACACATGGCAAGAACAGCAGAGCAACGTGGGAAAATTGGAAAACTAACGTTGCTTTAATCAGTGCAATTCTTGGAGTTATTGGGATTATCATTAGTGGAATATTTGCTTTAGCTCCAATGTTATTTCAATAGAAGTTAAGAAAGGATGATGTTTCATGAAAATTAATTTAAAGGTGAGATTTAAAAATCCAGTATTTTATGCTCAATTGTTGTTATCTGTTTTAACTCCAATTTTAGCATATTTGGGAATGTCACTAGCAGACTTAACTACATGGGGAAGTCTTGGACACGCTCTTCAAGTAGCATACAGTAACCCTTACTTATTAGGATTAGTCGTAGTTAGTTTCTTTAATCAGATTACTGACCCAGTTACGAAAGGATTTAACGACTCAAAGCAAGCGTTAACATACACTAAGCCGAAAGATGATAAAGATTATATTCAAAGAAATTATTAATTTTGGTTTATGAGCAGTGGGATCACTCCCCTGCTCTTTTTTTTACTTAAAAATTTTAAGGAGGAATTTGTTTATGGCAAATTGGACAAAAGATAAAGTATTTAACGGCGCAGATGATTTTTTAAGATGGTTAGATAAAAACTTTGGCGCTTACATCACTGGTCATATCAGTGAAAATCATGTTCACCATACATGGAAGCCTGATCATGCTAACAACAAATCTAATTCAACATTACAACTACATAAAAATATGAGAAACTTTCATGTCGGAACAAACAGATGGGGTGATATTGCTCAACACATTACCATTGGTTCAGACGGAAAGATTATTCTAGGAAGACCAATTACACAAATGCCTGTATCCGCAACTAATTATAACGGTAGTGCAGCTTGGCACCCATTCGCATACGAAATGATTGGAAATTTCGATAAAGGAAACGATGTTCTGCAAGGAAAGCAATTGGAATCGGCGATTAAAGTTTCACGTTATTTTTATATTAAGAAAAATAAGCCTGTAAAATTCCATAGAGAGTTATTATTGAATGGAAAACAGCCTAAGACATGCCCAGGAACAGGTGTAAGTAAAACTTGGTTCATGAACCTCGTAAAAGATCCTAAATTTGATATTGGTAAATCCGTCAATACTGGCAAGATTTCTAAATCTCCTGCTACCGAAGTCAAATCTGAAAGAATCGAAGTCTCATCTCGAAATTATCTCAAAAAAGGCGACAAGGGCACTTCGGTCAAGAGTATGCAAAACAAGTTAATCAATGCTGGCTACAATCTTTCTAAGTTTGGTGCTGATAGCCACTTTGGGGCAGAATCAGAAAGTGCAGTTAAATCTCTTCAGAAAAAGCACAATTTGGTTGTTGATGGACTGTTTGGGCAAGCTTCAAGTAAAGCTTTAGATAATGAGATAAAAGGCGTTAAATCCAAAACTAAAAAAGCAAATCTAAAAGTTGATGGTAAAGCCGGCTCTTCAACTGTAAAAGCAATTCAGCAAGCTCTCAATGTAAAGATAGTTGATGGTAAATTTTCCGGGCAACCACGCAACTCAGTTACTGAAGCTTTCTATAGTGGTATTTCATTTGGCTCTAATGGAAGTCCTGCAGTAAAAGCATTACAACGTAAAGTGGGCGCTGGCGTAGACGGAAAACTTGGTGCAGGTACTATTCGATCATTGCAGAAGCATCTTAGCACTCCTCAAGACGGAGTTATATCCAGACCATCTTCAACAATGGTTAAGAAATTGCAACAACGTTTAAATGCTGGAACATTTTAAGTACAAAAATTGCCCTTCACTTCTTGTGAGGGGCAATAAATTGTCATTATAAGCATCATCTATTTAGTTGATGACTCCAAGCTATTCAGATACATCTTAATATCTACTAGTATCTTATCTTTAATATGTTTTTTCATCTTACTGTCAAATTCCTCATAGGACGTATAATCGTCCTTTTCATCTTCAATTAAGGTTTTTAAGAAATAAGCAGTTCGAACAATGTCTATCCTCGGACTTTTATCATGTAGTAATTTAGCCTCTTCTATGTTTTTGTTTATGAAATACTCCTGTTCCCTTCTCTCCCTTTCTTCCCTCTCTGCTATCTGTTTCAGTTTTTCTTCTTTGCGTTTTTGAAAGCACTTATAAAGTTCGTCTACATTGTTAGAATCAATAATATCTATTACTATTTCTAATTGCTTAAAAAGAATGATATTCGATTTTGTTATTATATCTATTCCTTTATCATCTACAGGTATTCTAATTATTATTAAATGTAACTCTTTTAAAATTCTAAAAGCATCGCTTGGAGACAAATAAGATTTGTTATAAAAATGTTTTTGCCAGATTTTCTCGGGTACTTCCTCTAGGATATACCAATCAAGTATTGGCGGAAGTAAATATGTATTAAGTCCTGGAAATCCAAACATTAAAGATGTTTCCTTTGCAATTAAAGTATGCAAAATAGCATGTTCTATCAAATCACAGTAAACCAGTCTCTCTTTCTTTTGGTATTCAAATGGAAGATTATTATACTTCACAAAGTGTATATCAGATAATTTCAATGCTTTTATTTCATCTATATGGTGACGGTATAACCCTTCAGCAGTCTTTGAATTTTTCACTGGATTAACACCTTTTATTTCTCCATCCATAAACCTTTTATAAGACCGTTCTCTGAAAAAGTCATCCTGTGCAGAACCATATTTTTGGAGTAAATATCCTATTGCTTCATCATAAGTTTTTGACAATAAGTTCTTATACTCTTCATAACACCCCATTAAAATCCCTCATCCCTTAAAGTTATGAAATCAAATGTAATAACCTTCTTACTATTCAAATTTTATAACCTTATTGTTCCTTATTTGTTTTTCGATACCATTTAACTAGCTCTGCAAATCTTTTTAAAAAAGGTGGATTACTTGGAAATTCTAGTTTATCAAAGAGACGAGATACATACACATATCTCTTTTTAGAATTAGAGAGACGCTTCAGCATAGGATCATCTATAATTTTCGACAAAATTAAATCGGCAGCCATTTCTTGATTTTCATTTTTGAATATCGGCTTGTCATTTAAATTACCAGGAGTCCTATTATAACCAGAAGGAACTTCCGAATCATAAGCTCCAATTGCATTGAATTCCAATTCATTCAATGACTCAAATTTTGTTTGCTCAAGTGGAATTAGAGAAATTTCGAACTCATGCCCCAAACTATAATCTTTCTCTATTTCGCGACAATAAAAACTTTTGTTGTTTTCATCCTGACGATTACTATTTTTAATACTTTTTTTAAAGTGGGAATGAATTCTATTAAAAATAGCTTCAGATTGACCCACATAATAGAAATCCAAATCTATATTGTGGATGATATAGATTCCGGAAAAATTTTCTATTCCCCTCTTCTCTCTCTTCCCTTTTTCTCCTAGTAAAATAATTTCTTGTGGGCTGTACCTCTCTGATTCCATTCTTAACTTATCCAAATATGTTCTTATTTTTTCTTTATTTTGGACTAATTCACGCATAGCTTTCTTCCTATGAAAATAAAATGGAGATATAGATGGCTCTTTAGGGTTGTAGTCATTTAATGCATCGAAAATCAACGAATAAACATATTGATTAAATTCAATTTTATTAAAGAATTCACTTTCACAATCCCTAAATAACTCCATTTCAAGTATTGCTCTCTCATCCTTATGAATATACAATTATTCGTCCTCCAAACCAGTGATAGCGAACTACTAACCGTGAAAATCACCTGTTTTTACATTGACTGTAACAATGTACCACTCTTCTCCATTAACCGTTTCATAGACAGAATAATATCCTTCATTCTGATCGTTAACGTGTGACTCTCTATAGGTCAGATTATCTTTAGACTCAATATACTGTAAATCCAGTATTTCATCTTCAAATTCTTCTTTTATTCCAATACCCCACTCATAAGAATCACCTAAACTTGTTTCTTCCTTACTTTCTTGTTGACTCTCTCCTTCTATACTTAGTCCATAATATTCTGCAATTTCTTTGCATTCTTCTGTAGAATAAATTTCTGCACAATTCTCACTGATTGTAGCAGTATGATTTTCTGGCTTTTGTGATGGATTCACATCATCATCTTTCATTATCCCTTTACTTTCTGAGATTTGCTCTTCCTCATTTTTTGCAATTTCAGTTCCTTCTTGACCCATAGTTCCATTCCACAAATGTGACACATAACTTTCACCTAAATAATCATATACCATTTCTCGATTAAAAGTTGGAATATCTGGACTGTATATATCAAGTGGCTCTAAGTCCTCACTTAGCAAAATTTCATATTTGAGATCTCCTTGGGCGTTTCCGACTTCCCATAAATAATAAGAGGTTACAAGATACTTTTTATCATCTCGTTGAATTACACTGCTTTCATCCAAAGTTGCATGATAAAGCACATCACTTTCTCCAATGCCAACTGAATACATGACCATGTACTCTTGAGCTTTTTTCAATACATCGTCATAACTACCATTACTTGCTGTGGGCTCATTTTCAGCGAGAGAAGAATCCGATACTAATTCAGCAGTTATTGAATCCTTGTCTAATCCAAGTTTCCCTGTAATATTTTCTTCTAAGTTAATTGCATAATCAATTGGGTTGTCATACTCAGTACTGTGTGTAAACATATAAGCTGTTTCTTCGTCTTGTTTGAGACCGTATAGAATCACAAAATTATCTATTAATTCATTTTCTGTTTCAGTAAATATTGATTCTTTTCCATTTTCTATCCGTTTTTCATCTTCCCAAGACTTTTCCACTAAATCCGTGACAAAACCTCTTTCGCTATTGCTGTTGAGATATTGTCCCTCGGATTCTCTTACCCTTTCTTCATATGCCTCATACTCTTTAACAAGCTTCTTATAATTTTCTTCAGAAATATCTGATGACATGTTGCTATCAGTGGCATTTGAGCTACAACCGACTAATAAAATTGAAAAAATAAACAGCAAAAGCAAATCTTTTACCTTCATTACTTCACTCTTTTCTCCTGTTGTTTTATGTATATAGGAAAATTATACCACGATATGTTAATAAAAGCACCATTTCATCCTAATTGAGATGCCCCAAAAAACGGAATTAACCACCTTATAATTATTTGGATTTTATTATATAGCAGGATTTGCATTCATAAAAAGTGACCTTTGTACAATTAATTTCTACAAAAGTCACTTTTTATGAATTTACTTAATCAAACTTTTAATTCGTTACTCTTCATAGTAGACTCCTTCACCATTTATCAATACATCTCCTGATGTTATTGATACTGCTTCTGTATTCATGTCTACCCCATCCACTGTAATTATTGGTGTTTCATAACCTTCCATAAAATAGTCATGACTTCGACCTTCATAATCTCCTAAAACGACTCTTTTATCTATCTCATAACGAATCCTTTGAATTGTTCCCCCAAGCAATATTTTTTCTTGTTTTATTTGTTCTAAAAATTCTTTATATCCTATCATATATTGATTGAAGTCTATATCACTTTTACTTTCTATACCTTCTAATTTTTCGTAAACTTTTTGAATGGTATCATTTATAGAGTACACATGTCCATATTCTAGTTCATGCTCAAATAATTCTTTTAATTCATCCTCATTACTAACTCCCGTATATGCATAATTCTCATCTTCTAAATACATATCTACGTTTTCCATAAACCCTTCTTTGGTTAGAGTTCTAAGGGGAACTGCCTGTTCCCCATTGACCTCTACTTCTATTCCATCTATCTCTTCTAAAAATTCTGCTATTGTAATATCTTCCTCAATATATACAGCAAAAGATACTTCCAGTAGATTTTCTCTTAACTCTGAATCTATCAAAAACCCCTCATCTATCGAAGGGTACCCTACCTTTAAATTATTACCATCATGAAATCCCTTTGTGTCTCCAACTACCAATTCGCCCCCATTTAATACAGATTGAGGGTTTATATTATCTTTAGGAGCATCATATTGAACAGAATTCTCATAGGTTATAAAGCTTGTTGTAGGGAAAACTTTTATATCATCAATTACACTCACAATTTCATTATTATCGTCATTATCCCTCCATAAATTATAAGCCATCATATTAACTAATTGTCTTTTTGTATACTCATCGATATCATCACCAGGAACTCTGTATTCTAAATAGTTCTTTCCATTTAAATATCCATATCGTTCAGAAACTGCATCCACTACATCTAAAGAAAATTCCTCTGTCACACCTAACTCTTCTTCAATCTCTCTTACGGCTGTTTCCATATCTATGTAATTTAATATTTCATAATCAATTCCTAACATTTCTTCCATGTCATTAGAAGTTTTTTCTTTTTCTTCTTGCGTACTTTGATTATCACCCTGCTCTTGTTTTGTTGTAGCATCTGTTTCGGTGCATCCGACCATTATGCTGACCATACCAATGAATATTAATAATTCTGCTAATTTACGCACTTTCCTATGCACTCCCTAACTATTTATTTCTATCTATATTAAAGAGATGAGATATAAATTCTCAACTCTGGAAAAATTTTTTAATCCATAATTGTTTTCATCTTCTGATATTTAAACACTGTACACGTATGACTTTAAACTTATTTAATTTTATTTATTCTACTTTATACTAATCCAATAAGCACAGGGTAAATATACCATATAAAAACTTTTAATACCATCATATTAGATCAAAATCATCATTGAAAGCCATAAGAAAACCCTCAAGTAAATGAGGGCAATTATGAAGTAGCTTTTTTCTTCTTAGTAGGTGTCTTTGTAGTCTTTTTAGCAGCAGTTTTCTTCTTGGTTGTTTGTTTCGTTTTTGATTTAGGCTTATCACTTTTAGCTCTATCTAATGATTCTTGAAGAGCATCCATGAGATTAACCACATTATCAGGCTTCGCTTTAGTTTCCCCACCAATTTCAATTTCTTCATTATTCTTTTTAGCTTCAATCAATTCCATAAGTGCAGTTCGATAATCATCTTTATATTTTTCTGGTTCAAATTCAGTTGTGAGCTGATCAATCAAGAGCTTAGCAGTATCTAACTCTTTTTCTCCAACAGATTCTTGGCTGGGAACATTGGGTACTTCTCCTACATCCCTAACTTCATCTGGATAATGTATAGTCTCAACAACAATTGCGTCTTTATATACTCGAATGACTGCAAGTTGTTCCTTCGAACGTATCATCATTTTTGCAATTCCTATCTTACCAGTATCAGACAACGCTTCTCTCAGTAATGCATACGCTTTTGACCCGCCATCATTAGGTGATAGATAATAACTCTTTTCAAAATAAACTGGATCAATCTCTTCTAATTGAACAAAATCAACTATTTCTACAGCTTTATCTTCTTGCTCTTTTTTGAGAGCTTCTAATTCTTCATCGTCTAACACTACAAATTTATTACTTGCATATTCATAAGCCTTTACTATGTCTTCACTTTTAACATCTTCTTCACCACAGTTAGGACAAGTCTTTTCATATTTAATTGGTGTCTTGCATTTCTTATGCAGCTGCCGCAGTTTAATATCTTTGTTTTCTGTAGCCGCATGCATTTTGACTGGTATGTTGACCAGGCCAAAGCTAATCGTGCCCTTCCACATTGTATGCATTTCCGTACCTCCTTTTATAATTAGTTTGTCAGCAATGTTTATTTTTATGCCTATTCGTTTAATTTTTAAGCAAATAGCCATCTTAAGAATGAGGTGATTTATTTATGAAAATAATGAAACCCATTGCTAGTGTAGAAATTCCACAAGGCGATGATTGGTTATATGAAGTTAAATATGATGGTTTCCGATGTATATTAAGCTGGGATAAAAATGGAATCAGACTAACAAGCAGGAATAATAAAGATTTAACAGAAAAGTTCCCCGAAATCATAAACTATTGCAAAGAACATTTAGATATAATATCTGCATATTTGCCATTAAAATTGGATGGGGAATTGGTTATATTAAATAACCCGTTCCAAGCAAACTTCTCAAGGATACAGAAACGAGGTAGGATGAAAAGCAAGTCCTCCATTGAAAAGGCAATGAAAATAAGACCAGCAAGTCTTATGGTTTTTGACATCTTACAGAAAGGTGGCAAACCATTAGAAAGAAAAAGTTTCCTTAGTCGAAAAGAATTTTTAAATGACTTATTTGTCAAAACAAATTTAAGCTCCAGAATACAAATGGTACATGCATACGAGGACTCAAGTAAATTATGGGAAATTATTTTTAATCATAAAGGTGAAGGTTTAATTGCCAAACGGAAATCAAGTGTTTATTACGATGCTAAGAAGCATCGCGACTGGTTTAAAATTAAAAATTGGCGTACTATACAAGTGTTCTTAACGAATTTAAACCTTAAGAATGGTTATTTTACTGCTAATATTTTTGATAATGGGGTTGTAAAACAATTAGGAAGTTGTAAGCATGGTCTTGATGATGAATCCATGAACATACTCAAACAATTATTTATGACAAAAGGAAATAAAAAAGGTGATGATTATACTTTACCACCGGCAATATGCGCCACTGTTCAAACTTTGGATTTATACGAAGGCGAGTTGAGAGAGCCGAATTTTAAAAGTATTTTACCAGATGTTTCGCCAAATGAATGCACAATAGAAAAGCTAAATGTTGATATGGCGATGGTTCCTTCTGTAATTGATTTAACCAACACAGATAAAGTATTTTGGGAAGAAAGAGGAGTAACTAAAGGTGATTTAGTATCTTATATACGTGAGGTGTCTCCTTATATGCTTCCTTTCTTAAAAGAGAAGTTACTTACTGCAATACGTTCACCTGATGGTGTTCGGGGAGAATCATTTTTCCAGAAATCTTTACCGCCGTACGCGCCATCCTTTATTGACTTTGTTGAAGTCGATGATGATAAAAGAATCATTTGCAACTCATTAGAATCTTTGGTTTGGTTCGCGAATCATGGAACAATTGAATATCATATCCCATTTCAAAGAGTGAGTAGTGAACACCCTAATGAAATCGTATTTGATTTAGATCCTCCTGGAAGAGAAAGATTTGATTTAGCAATTAAGGCTGCTTTAATTATTAAACCTTTATTGGATGAGCTGAATTTAATTTCTTTTGTGAAGACTTCTGGAAACAAAGGATTACAAATTCATATTCCCATTCCAGAAGGAAGCATATCTTATGATGAAACAGCTATCTTTACTCGAGCAATCGCTTGGACAGTAGAAAATGCTTATTCAGATTTATTCACAACGGAACGATTAAAGAAGAATAGACATGGGCGATTATATATTGATTATGTGCAACATGGAAAAGATAAGACGCTGATAGCTCCTTATTCGCCAAGATTAACTAACGATGCTACAGTTTCAACTCCTCTTTTTTGGCATGAAGTTAATGAAAGTCTGAATCCGGGCTTGTTTACAATAAAAAATGTGATACAGAGAATACAAGACATGGGTTGCCCGTTTGAGAAATATTTTAAAATAAGCAAGAGACAGAAACTGGATAAGGTATTAAAAATGATATCAGACTGATGGTTAAGCATAACCCCTCATATTCAATGGAGAGTTATGCTTTTTATTTGCTAAGCAAAATGACCACCAATTTTCTTACTCCTATCTAGGGTAATTCCAGCATCAGTATAGCTAGATGCTCTTACTATTGCCGTCTTGCCGAATCTGTTTCTAATCTCATCCATTGCCTTTCCTATATCATTATCCTTCGTTCTGTCATGAAATAAATCCAATTGTAAATCTGTTTCATCACATAAATTAGATAAGCTGACATTGACTCTTCTAATAAGACTTCCCTCTTTATAAAATTTGTCAAAAAGCTGCATGCACACTTTATAGACTTCCTTAGTGATATTCGTAGGCGTTTCTATAGACATTGATCGAGAAAATCCTCCGGTGAGTTCTTTTGTATAACCAATAGATAATTGTATTGTCCTACCGGCTTTCTTAGAAGCCCTAGTTCGATAACAAACTTCTTCACATAACTCAAGAATAACTGTCTTCACTTCTTTACCATTGTAATCCCTAAGTAAGGTTATCCCATTTCCAAAGGCTTTGTTTTCTTGTTTGGTAAAGTCCCCTATTACTGGTGACAAATCAATTCCCCAAGCATGCCAATAAAGTTGTTCACCCATTACTCCAAATTCACTTTTTAAAGATTTTATTGAACGCTTTGCTATCTGCCCGAGATTTCGAATAGCCATCATATATAATCTTTTTTCTAATTTTGATCCAATCCCCCAAATTTTTCCTACTTTAATCGGCCATAAAAGTCTTTCTACATCCTCATAACGACATTCGGCAATTCCTTGTTTCTTACCGTAGATGTCCATAACAACTTTTGCTAGAAATTTATTGTCACCTATTCCTATGGAGCAAGGCAATCCGAACTCATCCATCAGTCCTTGTTTTATTTTTTTGGCTATTTGCCATCTATCTCCGAATAATTTTTCTGTTCCATTTGTCGTAATCCAGCTTTCATCAATTGAATACACATGTATGGCTTCTGGTGGCACAAAATTATTGAGATATTTAGTTACTTCTAGAGATTTTTCTACGTACAGTCCCATTCTTGCAGGAACAACAATAATTCGTGGATCCAAAGGGATGTCATAATAACGATTCACATTACTTAATCCATATCTCCTTTTTAGCTCAGGAGAAGATGCAAGAACAATACTGCCCTGCCTGCTCATATCACCCACTACAGCAAGCATCGTTGTCATTGGGTCTAATCCCCTCTCAACGCATTCGACAGAGGCATAGAATGAACAAAAATCGACACATAAAATATTGTTGCGTGGATATTGTGAGTAATCCATAATGTATAATCTCCCTTCGTAAAACATATGTTCTTATTATATGTGTATAAACATATTTTAACAATGTTAATAATTAGCAGTACACTTGTTCTGTTTTTGTGTTATACTAACTTTATAACAAGAACAAACATTCGTCAAATGGAGGGATAAAACATGATTGAGGTTTTGAATAGCTCACTTCAAAGTAAAGAAAAAATCATGATTTATTACATCGATTCTCAAAATCAAGTAACACAGAGGATTATTCGAGTTGTTGAAATTCATGAAGAATCTATATTGGCTTATTGCTTCTTCAGAAAACAGGTGCGAAATTTTAAATTAGAAAATATATTATCGTATGGAAAAGTTAAAAGGAGTATTGGAGCATGAGTAAGGTTAATGACAGAGGAAATATAAAATGGACAGCGATGATGCTTCCCGAACACATAGAATTATTACAGGATTTAAGCAAACAACAAAACTATAAAAATAAGCCAATATTAGATGAACAACAAATTGAATTTCATGGATTCAAATTAGCTGAAGCTGCAAATGGGGAAAAGGAAGTGTGGATTAAATATTATAGAGATCATGATTTTCATGAAATAGTTGGACATGTCAAAATGGGAGAACCTTTTGATAATTACTTTCGGTGTAGAAATGATGATGGAATTACACGGATTCAATTTGATTCGTTAGTCGATGTAGAGATTCAATAAAAGAGCAGTTTCATTTGAATATTTGGTCGAATGAAGCCTGTCATATCAACGTTTGTGAGGGGTGATTTTTGATAAATTAATTCGCAAATTAATTCGCAAATAATGATTCGCATTGCTTATTATTGCTCAAATGAGATGATTTTGATTAGGGTACAACAATAATTGAATATTTATGCTGAAATAAACAATAAAACTCAAACCCTTATGTGTCAAGGGTTTGAGTTACTTATACTCTATTTGTCACCTATCAAATCTTCTCGAAAGGAGTATGCATTTCCAACATGCCAAGTCAACCATTGTATAGGCATAAGTTTTTCTAACTCCTTCCGTATCAAGCTTTCTGGGGCTTGATAGTTGCTATAATTCAATTGATTCGCAAACGATTCGCAACATGTTTTTCTTATTTCCAAGTAAATTCGTAACCCAAAACCTTCCGCCCTTTTCCTCTTAAGGTTTCAATCTTAAATTCATCATAGTACTGAGACAAATCCTTTTTCATTTTCGGAAAGATATTTGCGGAAATATGCCTGGGCTCGTAAGACTTGGAAATTCCAATCTTGTCTCTAAACTCATCCAAAGAAAACCTTAGACTTTTTTCATTTTTATTCTTATCAATGAGCATGAATAGCGTATTGGAGTGCCTAGTCGTCCAGGTTTTCAAAGCTTTAAATTCTATTCCACTTGTTTCAGCAAAGTTATTTAAAGCAGATACGGATTTTTCTTGGTCACTCATCGTTCTATGAGTATACACCATTGTTGTCTCCGAATTAACATGCCCAACACGTCCCATAATTTCTTTCAATGCAACTTTAAAATCACTCGATTGTAAATAAGTGATGTGCATATGTCGGAATGAATGAGGTACGGCATGTTTAGTCCATTCGAAACCGTATCTTTCTTTACAGTTTTCGATTAAGTCCTTCTCAATTCTATTAAGCACTTCCCTAAAAGAATGTGAAGTAATTGGAGCGCCATATTCTGTGCGAAATATCTTTTTACTTTTCTTAAAGCTTTTGCGAGGATTTTTCTCTGCATATTCATCAAATTTCTTATTTCTTTCTATTACTCGTTTTAGAGCATCAATTGCAACCTTTGGTAATTTGACTAGTCTATCCGATTCAGATGTCTTGGTATCATCATCATAGAATTCAGCCACTTTTAAATCTGTACTCTGGAGAGAAGTGCTGACGTCAATAGTTTCATTTTCAAAATCTACATCTTCGAGACTGCCAGCTTCTCCAATTCTTAAACCAGAGAATAGTAAGAATATAGCCAAGTCATAATAATTTGGATTTCTCCGCATACTTAATTCATTAAATAACACTGAAATCTCATGTATCTCGAGGAATTTCTTGTCTCTGTTTACTCTTACTTCTTTTTTCTTTTTCGAGGAAACAGTTACCTTGACTGAAGTCATCGGAGAAAATGTGATAATACCATACAGCACACCATGATCAAATATCTTATTCAGACAACTTTTAGCGTGTTGAAGTGTAGCTTGAGAAGGATTATATTGTTCAATATAGTTATCTAAAGCCTTTCGCAGTAAAAGTGGTGTGATTTTATCAAGTAAATAATCATCACCAATAATATCACTTAATTTGTTTAATACGAGCAATTCTCGGGCTACTGTTTTTTCTTTTACTGTTGCAGACCAAGCACTGAGCCAATCTTCTTTTAATTGTCCAAATGTCTCAATTTTTTTGTTGTTATAAATTCCTTCAAGTTCATCTAAGATGTCGTCTATCTTATCTTTTAATTCTCGTTCCGCCTGTCTTCTTGCTCTACTTGTATCTTTAGTATAAGAAACAGAAGCTGTCTTCCATTTACCAGTTAAAGGATTTTTATATCTTTCTAAAACCTCGAATCTTACACCTTTTTTATTTTCTATTGTTTTGTAATACAATCAAATCGCCTCTTCCATTTTAAAATAAAAGAGAAGATTTGATAGGTAATAGAGTATCATCTATTTTATCATATCTCCTCTTTTATTACACAATTAATTACGTTGTTTCCATATCACAAATTCTTCGAAACCTTCCAAATTTATGAACACCAATTTATGTGTAGGATTGATTACATAATTTTTGAACTCTCTATTTTCTCTCATCTCTGATATCCACCTATTTAAAGTATGTATATTTAAACCTTCCCATCGCCTTAACACTGCTTGTTTATTTGCCCATTCAGCTATGCTATTTTCGACAGGAACATATTTTATTTTTTGCAAATAACAAGCTCCTTTCTATTCATTTTCTTTATCCCAGTCTAAATTTCTGTATGTATCAAATATCTCTGACGGATAAACAAATGATGTCAGCGCATCTAGTGTAGTCAGAATTACATCAAATCGATTTGTTAATCCATCTTTATCCTCGAATGATATGTATTGATTTGCCACCGGATGATTTGTAGCTTGTAGCTGTTTAAAAATATGTTCTACATAAGGAATAATTACATAATCCTTGTCTCTGTTTTTAGAGAAAATTAAACAAGGTGACATTCCATGTTCTTTCATTCGTCTTGAGTCGGTAACCACCTGTTGCCAGTAGTCTTTGATTGATCCTATATTTAAGAATAAATGTTTCAATTCGATTTCCTCACGTTTTTTGCATTCATAAACAAATGAATTTGAACTGTTTGCAGGGAAAACAATGTCCCCTGCAACTCTTTGGTCAGCTCCCCATCTTAATCCCCCCGAAGCAGGGACTCTGTGCACTTCTTCCCCCGTCCACTCCGTTAATATTTTCGCCACTTTTCTTTCGTATGAGCTTCCTTTGTCTCGACTTTTTTTAGATATTTTCATCGTTCCTTCCTATTTAATATGTCTTACTTTACTAACGAACAATTCTTTCTCAACATCATCTTGATAAAATTTCCCGTCTGCATCTCTTCTCCATTTATAATCTTGAAATGTACTTAATACTTCTATGTGATCTCCAATCTTTAACAATTCTCCATTATCAAAGAATGTTTTCTTTTTGATCTTTGTTTTAATCAATTTGCCCGTTGATGGCTGATATAGTTTTGTTATGGGTGTAAATTTTGTATTCAAATCAACCACAACCGATTCACTAAGAGGAATTGAACTATTTACAAAGATAGGGAAACCCAACATCTCTTGTTCAAATATAATTTGATCAGACAAGTTAAATGCAACTACTTCATCAGTCTCTAATTCCTCTTGAATTAGTAATGGAATCCTTTTTTGTTTCGTTTTATCAACATGTTTTTTGTCATACTTGTTTTTACCAGCTGTGACATTCTCATATATCCATAAAATTCTATTTATATTTCCATATGTATTGAAGATGCCTAGCTTTATTAATGCTTTAATATGGTTAGATTGAGCAGATGAATGCTCAAGGATATCTGCCAACACTTCAGTAAAGGTTTTATATTTGTACAACTTCTTATCATACAATTGTTTTAACTCTTTTGGAGCTTTAGCGTTAATGCTTTTTACTAGCTGCAATCCATAAATTACTTCGTCATTTTTTATAAAGCAAATGTCATTGCTTTCACTTAAATCCTTTGGCAATCTAACTTTTACTCCAAGTCGAGACGCTTCTCCATAAATGCTTTCCAGGTGATCATATTTATCTTGTTGATTGGAGCCAATATACGAATTCAATAGTGAACAAATAAATTCTTTAGGATGATAAACTTTTAAAAATGCTGTCATAAAAGCAATCATGGCATAAGCATAACTATGAGATTTGTTAAAACTGTACTTAGAAAATTCAATCATTATATCCCATAATTCATTTATTGTCTCATCTTTCCAGCCTCTATTTTTTAGCCCTTGAACTAATTCCGGTTTTACTTTTGCCATTAGCTTCGCATCTTTCTTCCCCGTAGCTTTTCTAAGCAAATCTGGATTCTTTAATTTGGCCAACCTACCTATCTCGATCAGCTGTTCCTGGAATACAATAATTCCATATGTAACTTCAAGAATGGACTTTACATCTTCATGTAAGTAAGATGGTTTTTCTAAACCATGTTTTCTGGCAACATAGTCATCAATAAATTTCATACTTCCTGGTCTAAACAATGCATTGGCTACCCCTAAATCATCCAGACCAGTTGGTTGCATTTTCCTGAGAGTATTCTGCATTCCATTACTCTCGAATTGAAACATGCCCTCTGTATTTCCATCTTTAAAGACTTGCAATACTTTGTCGTCATTAAAATTTAAATTCATAGGTGAGATATATTCTTCATCTTCACCAATCATTTCTAGCGTGTCATACAGTACATCGATTGTGCGTAACCCGAGAGCGTCAATTTTTACTACGCCTAAAGCTTCAACGTCATGCATATCTCCTTGGAATACAATTGTTTCATCTTTATTTGCAATAGCTGTATAATCATTGAGTCCGCTAACAGTAACTGCACGACCACAGGGGTGTACACCATAACTTTTTGGTACTCCTGCTATTTTTTCCGAATACTCAAATAACTTAGGGTACTTCTCTAAATATTCTTGTAACCGACCATCCTCTTTTGCTTCTTTTATTGTGTCAGCATCAATTAATTTAGTTATTTTGTTTGTTTCTTCAAAAGGAATGCCTAATACCTTTCCTACATCCTTAATTGCTGTTCTATCCCAAATAAGTCCAAACTGCCCTAAAGATACAAATTTGTCTTCACCGTATCTATCTATAATGAACTGAATTACTTTATCACGATCTTCTCTGCCGAAGTCCAGATCAAAATCAGGGATTTTTAGTTCGCTTCTCGAAATATCTCCGTTCTCTAACAAGTCCAATGCTCCTACGTCAATAAATCGTTCAAAGTAAAGCCCATATTCTATTGGGTCAATATTAACTATATTTAATAGATAAGCAACCAACGATCCTCCACCTGAACCTCTTGCAATTCCTCGTCTCTCAACAGAATTAGCATAACTTTCTACCAGCAGATAGTAACCCTCAAATCCCATTTTTGTTATGGCATCAAATTCATACAATAATCTTTTCTGATACTCTTTTTTATTTGGTTTTTTATGTATTTGCAACCTTTTCCAACCTTGTTGGCATAGATGTTTTAAATAATGTGCCTCACTATCGAAACCATCTGGAACTTTTACATGCGGAATAATTGGCGCAGACAATGGTAAATTCACATTACATTTATCAGTTATTATTGTTGTTTGTTTAACTGCCTCTTCGATCTCTTCATCGGAAAGTGCTGGCTTCAATAACCTTCTAGCATCTTCTTCAGATTGCAACTGCCCATCTAAGTATGTTTCTCCTGATTCTCTATTCTGTCCTATTTGTATAAAAACCCCATGTAATTCAAAGTCTTCTTCTTCAACAAAATGAGAATCTGCAGTTACTACATAAGGAATTTTTAGCTCCTTCGCTATATCCACAATTGCTCTATTTAGTTTTTGTTGTCTAGAATCTGAATGAGATTGTACTTCTAGGTAATAATCTTGTCCAAATGTTTTTCTATAGAATCGAGCAACTTCCTTTGCTCTTTCAATATTTCCACTTGTAATCTCCACATCTCCATTGCCAATTTTTCCACCAGCTAAAGCCATTTGAAATTCACTAGCCATACAACCTGAAAGTACAACCAATCCCTCTTTGTGTTTTTGTAACAATTCATAATCAACTCGTGGTTTATTATAAAATCCTTCTAAATACCCCAATGAAGATAATTGATTGATATTTACACGTCCTTGCTCATTTTTTGCAAGAACAGTTAGGTGATTATATTTTGATTTTTTGTCTTTTATAAATCTGTCTGGAGTCACATAGAACTCAATACCATATAAATGCTTTAGTGAATTTTCTTTTGCCAATTTATGAGCTTTTACTGCTGAAAAAACATTCCCATGTTCCGTAATCGCAAATGCAGATTGCTTCATCTTTTTGACCTTTGCAACAATGTCTTCGACCTTACTTAATCCATCAAGTAGACTGTAGCAACTATGGACATGCAAATTCACAAATTTTGTTGGCTGACTGCTTATGTTGTCACACACATTACACAATCTATCATCTCCTTGCTATATAGCTACATCTGTTCTAAAACTTTTACCATGCTTGTAATTTATATATTTGATATCATTAACTTCATAATCATAAAAATTGTCAACATCATCATTGATATAAATATCAGGCTGCTCAAATTCAGGTTCATCTAATATTTGTTTAGCTAAATCAATTTGATTAGAATACAAATGCAGATTACCAATCTGATGAGTGAATGTTCCAATTTCATACCCTAGTAACTGAGCAAGTGTACATTGTAATGCGAAGTATCCAGCCCAGTTCGATGGAATTCCATGCAATAAATCGGCACTACGCTGATTTAAGAGGAAATCTAATCTACCTTTTCTAACGTTAAATTGCCCAGCCCAACAACATTCTTGCAAGGACTTATTATGTACTTCATTTGGGTTCCAGTACGAAAACATAATGCGTCTCGAATTCCTATCATGTAATAACCTGTGTAAAATCGCATCTACTTGATCTAAATATTTTCCATTAATTAATTCTTTTTGATTTGCTAACTGGTAGCCATAACTTTTCCCCAAACTGTCATTTTCGTCCTTCCATTCCTCCCAATAACCGATTCCTAGATCTCTAAAGTCCTGCATCTTATTAGTTTTAAGTCGGAAGAAAGCGTGTACTACTTCATTAATTGAAGATTGTACAGGTGTCTTTTTAGAAGTGACTACTGGCATTTCAAACTGTTCAAATTTAACCTGAACTCCAAAGATACTTTTGGAATGAGCTGGATTTCCATTTGGATAAACTGGTCTAACATCAAATTTGTCATCCCACTCGCCATTTTCAAGAATATTCCGAATTAATTCTTTGTATTTCATATCTGCAATACTCAATCAACCACCATCTCCTATCGAATCATTAAACTTGGTTCACCTTTCACTACCCTTACTCCATCAACTTTTTCCCCTGCCTTAATCGCTTCTTTAATTGCCTTCTTATCAGGTACGGGATCTGGATTTGTTACATATGCTTCATCAACTTTGTTTACGTCAGGAATTTCGAGAACATCTTGTGGTTTCTTTTTTGTGAATTTATATGTACCACCGTCAATTTTATCTTTTTCTAAATAAACCATTTGTCCAAGAAGATATGCTTTAATGTTTTTAATCTTATTCTCAAGAGACTTTCTTCGTTTTGCCAAACGTTCTTCCTCTTCTTTAAATGCTTTTACATCACCTTCAAAACTTTTAATCAATTTTCCAGTGTTATCAAATTTAACCTCAATTTTATCTTCGATTTCTTTTAATGCCTCTATTACAACCTCTTGAGGAACTTCTTCATTCTCAAATAACTCATAAACATTTGCGTAATTTTGTGATAGCTCATATAATTTTGGCAATATTAATTTTCCTCCTCAAATTTATTGACTCCTTCAATTTTGATACCAAGAATATTCAATGTTTCTATAATTCCTTCGGAAACACCTGCATGGTACGAGTCAGCACTTACTGTTGTTGATTCAGCATTTGTGTGGTACTTATGAATTTTAAAGATTTTTTCTTTAGGACTTTCTTCAACTTCATAATCATTCACCAATGCTTCAAGTAAGATGTCTGGCGAAGATTTATTTCCTTCAAAGAAATATTTTTTGAGCTTCAATAGGTAATCTGTAACTATAGCACCTTTGACTTGTACAAGAATTTCATAATTTGTGTCATTATCTTTACGTACTTTTTCAATGCAATCTGCAATATCTTTAGGTAATTTAACTTTTTTCATCTCTTAACTCCTCTCATTTTGAACTGTAAATAAAATATGTCTTTCATTGGAAAAATCATGAAAAAATCCTTGGATATATACGTGTTTTTCGAGTGTGGATTTCTACGATTTTATATTTTCACCCATTTTTCAACCGTTACTGTCTTTTTCTCAACTTCATCAACATCTTGAATCTCATTTGGCCTAACTTCGGAATCATATGTCCAATCAGTATAAGGAGAACCGCTTCGCCCAACATAACCTCTAAAGAATTTCTCACCATCACTAAAAATAATTTCTGATGTTTGAATTTTATGATCCTGTTCCCATTCACCTTTTTCAACAACTGATAATTTTTTGCCATCAAGAGTTACTACTTCCTCAAAATATAATTCTTCTAATTGTTCTGTGCTAATTTTCATTTAATTACTTTCCTTCCTTATAGATTTATTTTCCTTGTTGTAATTTGGCTTTTCTGAAATATGTACATCACTAAGGTTTAAATCTTTTAAATTCAATGTATTAGGTTGCCGAATATTTTCATCTGTCAATTTTGTTTTCCTAATTCTAAACTGCGGTTTATACTTCATTTTACTGCACCTCGTTTAACTGACTTCTCTTCATATTTTCCATCCTCAATAATCAAGCAATTCAATTGACCACCATATGCACATGCTCCATCAATTCCAATTCGGTTGTAACGAAAATCAATATCATGTGAACCATGGGTATTTTTGCAAGGTGTATGTCCATGCGTCACAATTAAATCGTCATTTCTGTGCCTGCTAAATAGAAACTGTTCTCTAATCCAAATCATGTCTTTTTCAGAAGTGTTTTTCCAATCGTTTAAGTCAGGATCAATACCTGCATGAACAAATAAATGATTTCCTATTTGATGATAGTATGGAAGATGGTATAAAAATGTTACGTGATCATTATAGTTTTCGAGAATAAATCTTTTAGCATTGTATAAATCTTCATTCGTAGGCATTCCTTCGAACCAATCAAATCCAACATAGCTTTCCAATGTAGAAAGTCCACCATTAGACAGATACAATTGACGAGAAGTATAATCGCTTTTAAAAAGAAAATCTAAAAACATTTGATCATGGTTTCCACGTAAAGCAATTGCTCCATTGTCTACTAGCTTAATCACTAAATCTAAAACATCTGTTGATTTTTGCCCTCTGTCCACATAGTCTCCCAAGAGAATCAGCTGATCTTCGTCTTGATTGTATTTTACTTTTTGCAACAATAACTCCAATTCATCATAACAGCCATGAATATCACTAATTGCAAGAATTCTTTCCTTATTATCCATTCTACTTCTCCATTTCTTTAGCAATTTTTATGAAAGGATTCGAGATTGCCAAATATCTTAATACATCGGTCTCTTCAATTGGTTGTCCAAAAGGTCGATTAGGCAACCTGAAGGAATCTACTCCTACATTAATTTGGTTTAAGTCACTGCTAGGTTCATTGTGGAGATGTCCATGAATAGAAAATTTTCGCTCTCTCATCCCAATCTGCATAGGATAATGAGATAACCACATTTGATATTTGACTCCATCAAATTTCTGCTTCTTATATACACCAACTTCATGAACCTCTTTTAAATAACCTTCATTAGTAAGCTTCTTTAAAGTTTTAGAGTCATCATGATTACCTTTAATAAGAATGATTTCACCATTCAACTGATCTAAAATTTTCTTCCACTTTTCAATTCCACCAAAACAGAAGTCGCCCAGGTGATATACTCGATCATCTTCTTTAACAACATTATTCCAACTTTCAATCATTACTGCGTTCATTTCTTCAACATCATTGAAAGGACGATTACAAAAGTCAATTACAGCTTTATGATGAAAGTGAGAATCTGATGTGTACCAATTTGTCATTTTCTCCCTCCTTCTTTTAAAGAAATTAATATGATACTCAATATGAATACGTATGTTAAAACTAATGCCTCCAAACTCATCACACCGTATCTCCTGACAGTTGATTGATTTCTTGAATTACATTTTTTATATAGATGTTTTCGGATTTAATTTTATCTACTTCCTCAAGCAAGCACTCATTTTCAAATTCCAAATATTGTTCTCTAGTAAATATCGAGTTCGCTCTTGTTCGGCTAAGCTTTTCTAAGCCGCACCATTTTATCTCTTTCAGCTTTTCCTTATCTTTACTATCCTTTTGCAACTTTTCAACTTCGTCAGACAATTCATTTACTTTAGATGACAAAGTTTTAATATTTTCCTTTAAATTTTTAATATTATTGTCCTGTCGCATTTCTGTTAACGATGGAGTAGTTTTATAATCTAGAAAGTCGTCATCGATCCTTTCTATTTTCCTTTGCAAATTTATTAGTGTTTCTTCAATCTCTCGTTTGTTCATTCTCCTCAATCTCTCCTCGAAAATATAATATGGTTATATGCAGGCGTATATTTGTCTCCCACATACAAGACTAATTCATCTATATTCCAATCTATATAACTAAATTTAGGGAAATAAGTTGCTGCGTCTTTGGATGAGTCAAAAATATATGTAAGATACATCTTGTCTGCCATATCAATGGTCTGATGATACAACTCTGCTCCTCCAATGATAAAGGTTTCTTCCTTTTCGGCTATGTATTCAATCTCATCTAAACTATTTAGTGGCATTGCACCATTTGCACGAAAGCTTTCATCACGAGTAAGTACATAATTAATCGATTCTTTAATGGTTTATCCGGGAGAGAATCCCAAGTTTTTCTTCCCATAATAATTTTGTGGTTCATAGTTATTTCTTTGAATCTCTGTAAATCATTCGGAATTTTATAAAGCAAATTATTATTGCTGTCTCCGATGCCATAATTTGTATCGACAGCTGCTATTAGTGAAATTGACAATTGTTCGTTCCCTTCTCATTTAGTTTTCGATCTAATAAAGACAAATCATAGTTTGATTCAATGAAAAGTATAGTTAAATACCGATTAACATCATTGCCTAGACGATCATATATTTTGTACATTTCATCTTTGGTAAAATTAGTTCCCATATACTCATTAAAATTAAGCAGTACTCTCGGCCACCAATATTTATTTAGACTCTTAGCAATTGGTCTCGATACCCAAGCAAACATTTTACATTTGAAATCTAACTCTGATTCAACGTCATCTAATCGAAAATAGACATTATTTTTAGGTTGAAGAATGATTTCATTATTTCTATTTATAAAGGATTGTGGGAAAATATTTAATGCACGTTTTACATAACTATCTAATTTACTCACAATTTCACCTCTTTTCATTCGTTTCCAAATATTGACCAATTACCATTTGCAAGTTCACCAAATGAGGTTCTACCAACATGTCCCTTTCCAAACCTATTAAAATAAGCTTTACTGCCATTATCTCGATGGTAGACAACTGTTTTCCCTTCATTCACAGCTGCCATAGCCTCATAAAAAGATATGTATTTTGGTAAAATAGTCCAAAGTTTATCCACTACACCTGCACCTATTGACAGGTTTCCTCCACAATCATGAACAATTTCTCCATTTGAATTTTTAGTTACTTTTATATAACCTCCCATTCCATCTGAAACAGCCCAGTCTCCAACTTTTATAGTGTCTAACATTTCTCCTGTGGTAAGTGATTCAGTCATTTAAATTCCCACTCTCCTTCAATTATGATTATTATTATGAAACTACAGTTTTATTGCAGATTAGATAAGATGCCCATCGATGATGAGAAGTTTATTTTCTTGTTTCACAAATTCTTCTGCGATTATTTTGGGGGCTACTAACTTCTTATCTTCTCCAGGCACTTGACTAAATCTAGCCAAAGCATATTCTTCAGGAACTTCAAAAATATCCTCAATGTCTTCTAAATCTGCAACAAGTGAATTATAATCTGATTTTGCTTCTAATTTATTATCTGCTTTCAATAGTGCATAATAAGGCTCGACTACTTCAAAGTATTTCATTAATTTACCTCCTCCAATTCCTCTATCTTTTTCCTGTATAATTCAAGCTTTTCCAAAGCCCTATCCAACTGCAATTCCTTTTTTACAAGCAATTTATCTCTTTGATTAATTCTGCTTCTAAGTTGATCAATTTCATTCTGTAGCCAAATTTCATTATTTCTTATGTAATTCTTGGTCATCAAAACCTTATCGGCCGACCTTGCAGCAATCTCTTCAATTTGCTCTTCGCTTAAAGTAACATTGAAACTGATTCCTTTCATCGCGGTTCCTCTATTAAGATGATATCTGGTGCTGTTCGATTAAATACCTCTTCCTGTTCTTCAGGAGTAAGGTCTTCTCCTGTATCTTCATTAATACATCCACTCAGCTTCCATCTAACACTCTCTTCATCAATTGTTTCCATATCTGAAAAGAAACGATCTTTGTCATTTTCCTCAATACTAGAAACTATTCGCTCATAAGTCTCTAGCACTTCATCCTCATCACGAGCTTTAATCACAGCATAATATGGATCAAATATTTGATAAAAATAAGTTTTCATTCTGATTCTCCTCTCTTTGCTTGTTCCAGCAAATCTATTGCCTTGTCGAGTCCTTGCAAATAGCCACTGGTATACACGTCAGGATAAGGATGTTCCCACAATGCATATCTTTCTTCCAAGCAATCTAAAACTTCTTTATATCTCTGATTTTCTTGAAGCAAAGAAACGTACTGAGCATTTGTATAATTTCTACCGTTGGGAGCATGTGAGCTAATTTCATCTTCTAATTCTTTCGCTCTTTCTGTCTGTTCCCATAAATAAATGTAATCATCTTGTTGCAGAATTACTTGATGTTCCAATCCGTTATCGATCAACTCGGCTTGCAATTTAATTCTGTCTCGGATATCTCTCAAATTAGAATCCATCAGTCAACAACCCTCCCTGTTTCAACGAGATAAGTACATCTTCCACTTCGGAAATAAACAACTCATTATCTACTTGATCATTATTAAAAGCATTTTTAATGATTTTTAAGGCTTTTTCATAACGTTCATTTTGTTCTCTTATTCTTCTTAACTTATCTAAAGTCATAGGCTTATCTTCCGTGATTGGCTCATGCTTCATTTCACATAAATTTAAATAAAAGCTTAAATCATCTACTTTCCAATCTAAATGCTCAATTCTTTTATTCTGGGAAATGATTTCATCATGCATTTCAGTAAAAAACTTTTCAGTTCCTGGGTTGCCTCCAGATTTCCGTCTTAATCTCTGCCAATATTTCAACTTATCTTCTAACCGTTCATCCATCACTGCACCTCCTAAAGACTTTCCAGTTCTGTTTTTAATTTAGCCAACCGTTCTCTTAACACCTCAAACATCTGTTGTTCGGTTTCTTTGTCCAATTCATATTCAATTTCTCCCATCCAAGGTAAAGATTGTCTTTTAACGAAAAACCTAGGTTCACGTTTGAAGAAGAATGAAGAACAATTTCCTATCCTCTCAATACTGTCAATGAATTGGTCAAGCTCTTTGATACTCGCCTTCAACCAATTAGCCTTATCAAGTGTTTGGTCATCCATCACGATTCACTTCCAATCAAACTATTTTTGATTAATCATCTACATTTTGGCAAAACTAACTAACAGAGCACCATATAATTCTCGTCAAAGGAGTGACGTTTTGGTAATTATATTAGTTGTATCTATTGTTCTTCCGATTCTTATGCTTTATCTAAAAATCAGAAGCAAGAAATTCCAAATAGCTTTTAACGCCATTGCTACAATATCAGCAATTATTTTCGGTGTTATTGCAGCAGTATCCATTCGGCAAATTCTAATAGATGACACTGTATTCATGACTGCAATTCATAGCGTTTTTCTTAACCCATTTTTCCTAATAACAGGTGCTTACATTGGGTTATACACTATTTACAGATTATTGATTTTGACATCAGATGAAAGATAGTATTTTGTCTTTCATCTTTTAAATCAAAAGGATAAGCCTCACTTCAATCCACCGTATAAAAAGTTGTCACATCGTATCCGAGTTTTTTGTAACCCATCTACAAAGGATTCAACTGCAATAGTGTTTTTACTAGCTGATCCAACTATAGTTGGCCTAATCATATACCCTGAACCAAACCAATCGGTTCGACCACTACAACTTAGTCCAGCTGCAGTAATAGCACCCACTACTTTTGTTTCTCTAATATAAGGAATACGAATAAAGGCACAATCCATATTTATGGAACCATTATCGATAATATCTTCTGCAGCTAACTGAGCCTTTCTATTGGCAAGCTTTAAATCAAATATAAATTCTTCTTTATTA